>Ga0335075_10009124_pt1 | contig 15153 bp, 8 predicted proteins | sample Lox_Sample_24_FD_206723 | JGI IMG/M metagenome (GOLD analysis project Ga0335075, IMG submission 206723) | Soil microbial communities from Loxahatchee National Wildlife Refuge, Florida, United States - Lox_Sample_2.4 | ecosystem: Environmental > Terrestrial > Soil > Wetlands | place: USA: Florida... | reverse complement strand
GACCGCCACGGGCGCGCTGCTGGCGAACCTGGCCCGCCTGGGCGGCGCCGTGAAATTCCCGCCGGCCGGATGCCAGATGACGCTCGACACGACCGGCCAGTACCTGCTCCTCGCCTACTTGCTGAACCCCGCTCGGGGCTCCGCGTGGACAGCGGTGCGGGTGGCGAGCATCAGTGTCGCCACCGGCCGGACCACGCCGCTGACCATCAATCTGGGGCAAAGCGGGATGGACCCGGTGAGCGGCATGAACCTCGCCTGGTAACCCGCGTCGCCTGGTAACCCGCGTCGCCTGGTAACCCGCGTCGCCTGGTAACCCGCGTCGCCTGGTAACCCGCGTCCATGTGAGCCATGTCACACCCTGCCCGGCAAGGCCGCCTGGAATGGATATCGATACGGGAGTGTTCCGTATCGATAGCTTAGAGAACAGACGGGTCCAGACAGGGGAACACGCATGAACGCGGAAACCATCCAGCGACGCCGCTGGATTATCCTCACCGTCCTGATCGTCGGGTTGCTAGCCATCGTGATCGACAACACGGTGCTCAACGTGGCGCTCAAGACGATCGCCGAACCTCGAGGAGGCCTCGGCGCCAGCCAGAGCCAGCTCGAGTGGGCGATCAACTCCTACACGCTCGTATTCGCGGGTCTGCTGTTCACGTTCGGGGTGATCGGCGACAAGATCGGCCGCAAGCGCATGCTGATGATCGGGCTTGCCCTGTTCGGCATAGCGAGCCTGCTCAGCGCGTATTCACGCAATCCTGACCAGCTGATTTTCGCCCGTGCCGCGATGGGTCTGGGCGGCGCGGCCGTCATGCCGCAGACACTGTCGATCATCTCCCATGTGTTCGAGCCGCATGAGCGGCCGAAGGCGATCGGCCTGTGGGCCATGGCGGTCGGCATCGGGGTGGCGCTCGGCCCGGTGCTCGGCGGACTGCTGCTCGCGCACTTCTGGTGGGGCTCGGTCTTCCTGATCAACGTCCCGGTGACCGCATTCGGCGCTCTCGCCGCGTTTGTTCTTGTCCCTGAATCGTCCAACAAGGGCGCGGGCGGTATCGACTACGTCGGCGTGCTGCTGTCCATCGCCGGCCTGGTCACGCTGGTGTTCGGCATCGTGCAAGGCGGCGACGCCGGCTCCTGGATCCACCCCGACGTCATCGGCCCGATCGTGGGCGGCCTGGTCATCCTCGGCGTCTTCGCCTGGTACGAGACGCGTATCCAGCATCCCTCGCTCGACGTGCGGCTGTTCCGTGACCGCAGGCTGTCGGCCTCGGTGGGAGCACTGGCACTGGTGTTCTTCGGCATGGGCGGTGTCTTCTTCTTCACCGCTTTCTATCTGCAGAACGTCCGCGGGTACACCGCCCTGGACGCCGGCTTGCTGACGATACCGTTCGCCGCCGGGCAGCTGCTCCTGTCCCCGCGCAGCGCGGCGATGGTGCGCCGGTACGGGGCCAAGGCGGTCGGTGCCTCGGCGATGATCGTGAATGCGCTAGCCCTTGGCGGGTACGCTACCCTCGGGACGGACTCACCGATCTGGGTGCTTGGCATGCTGTTCTTCGTCCAGGGCGCGTCGATGGGCGCGGCGATGCCGGCGGCGACCGCCGCCGTGATGGACGTGCTGCCCCGGGAGCGGGCAGGCGCGGGTTCCGCGCTGACCAACACCGCCCGCCAGGTGGCGGTGGCGCTCAGCGTGGCAGTGCTCGGCTCGATCCTCGCCGAGTTCTACCAGAACAAGCTGCACCCGACGCTCGCGGAACTCCCCGCCGGGCTGCGCGCGGCGGCGTCCTCTTCGATCACGTCGACCCAGGCTGTCGCCCAGCAGCTGGGCAAGCAGGGACAGTTCCTGCTGGCCCCGGCGAACGACGCGTTCGTCCACGCCATGCACTACACCACGCTGGTGGCGGCCGCGATGGCGCTGCTCGGCGGCCTGGTGGTGCTCCGCTGGATGCCCGGCAAGCCCGGTGCGGTCCCTGCGGAAGTCAGCCTCGAGGACGAGCTCGCGCTGATGGCCGAAGAGCACGCGGCCAGGGAAGGATAAGGACCGATGAAATCCGCAGCCGCTGCCGTTTCCGAGGAAGTACGCCGCCCCGGCCGCCCGCGCAGCGAGCAGGCGGAGCAGGCGATCATCGACGCCGCGCTCGAGCTGTTCGGCGAGCGCGGCGTCGATGGCGTGTGCGTGGAGGCCGTCGCCGCCCGGGCCGGCGTCGGCAAGGCCACGATCTACCGTCGCTGGGCGAGCAAGGAAGAGCTGCTGATCGCCGCGCTTGGCTCGATGAAGGCGCCGATGTCCGATCCCGATACCGGCAGCGCCCGGGATGACCTGGTCGAGCTGCTGTCGGTGCTGGTGCAGGACGTCGCCGACCCCAGGTTCTCCCGCCAGTTCGCCATGCTGCACGGCGAGGGGGAGGCGCACCCGCGGATCCTGGCCCGGTACACCGAGACGGTCACCGAGCCTCGCCGCCAGGTGATCCGCACGGTGCTGCGCAGGGGCATCGCGCGCCGGGAACTGCGCGCCGACCTCGATATCGAGGTCGCGATGCTGGCGCTGACCGGCGCGGTCATGGCCCGCAGCAAGCACGACCCGACCCCGGCCAGCCCCGGCTTCGCCACCCGCGTCGTCGACGAGCTCCTGCGCGGCATGCTCGCCTGAATCGCAGCAGCGGACCGTCAGCACGCCCCCTCGCCCCGGCCCCCCGCCCCCGGCCCCCCGCCCCGGCCCCCCGCCCCGGCCACTCGGTCAGCGCGCGCCCCGGGGCCCGCGCCCTCGCCCTGCCCCCGCCCTGCCCTCGCCCCGCGCCCCGCCGGCAGCGCGCGCCCCGCCGGCAGCGCGCGCCCCCGCCCCGGTCGGCATTGCCGGCATAAGGAACATAACGCCCCCGAGACCGTCGCGGACGCTCGAACAATATGAAGCGTTTCCCCTTCGTGAAGCATTACCCCTCGAAAATGGGGGGCAATCTTGCGCGAGGGGCAGATCCCGCACGTTAATAGGCTCTGATGCACTTTATGGGACGGTTTGCGTTCGGCGACGGCGCGACCCGGTGCGGCTCGTGCTGGCCCAGGGTGGCGCGGAGTGAAAACAACGTGGAACTTTACCGCTTCGTGGAAGTCTGTCATACGTATACGACGGGTAGACTTCCACGTTGCGGCAGAGTTCCACGTTAAATGGAGAACCGGGGCATCCCGTAAGTCACAAGGGCACCTTGCGGCACGCAAGCAACTTCCTTGCCCGTACGCCACCACCCGGGAGCGCACAGCTGGTCGCCAGCTTCCCATGAAGTGCATCAGAGCCCGTTAATAGGCTCTGGCGCACCTTCCGGGACGTCGTCCCCGATGACACCGACACCGCGGGTCGGCGAACGGCCAGAACGGGGCATAATACCCGCACGGCCAGCGATTCCGGCTAGCGTGACTGCCGCCGACCGCACTGCCCGAGGCGGCTGATCACTCTATGTGCGTCTCACGCCACTTATTGGTGATAGGCAATCGTCTGTCCCGGCCGAAATTTTTCTGGCTGATCTTCGGGCCGGGAGGATACTGGCGTCGCTTATATTCGGCTAGGTCCACTAGGCGCAGAACCCGTTCCACGAGCGCGGGGTCGTGACCGGCCGCTATCAGCCCGGCCGAACCCATATCGTGCTCGACGTAATCATCCAAGAGCTTATCGAGCACATCATAGGGCGGCAGCGAATCGGTATCGAGCTGACCGGGCGCTAGCTCGGCGCTGGGCGGCTTGGTGATTGAGTTCTCCGGGATGGGCGGAGTGACGCCTTGGCGCTCAGCCTCAGAGTTGCGCCAGCGGGACAGCTCCCACACCATCGTCTTCAGCACGTCCTTGATGGGCGCGAATCCGCCCGCCGAGTCCCCGTACAGGGTGGAATAGCCCGTCGCCAGCTCGCTCTTGTTGCCGGTGGTGAGCACTAGGTGCCCGGCCGCGTTGGACAACGCCATCAAGATCATGCCGCGCACCCTGGCCTGCAAGTTCTCAGCGGGGAGCCCGGTCGCCGGGAAGCCGGCCGGTTCAAGCTCAGTGGTGAAGGCGTCCACGATTGACTTGATCGGTATCGTCATCGCGCGCACGCCCTGCCGCTCGACCAGGTCCTCCGCGTCGGAAATGGAATGACCGGTGGAGTAGCGGCTCGGCATCAGCACCACGTGCACGTTGTCCGCGCCGATCGCGTCCGATGCGATCGTCGTGGTCAGCGCCGAATCTATGCCGCCGGATAGCGCGATGATCACCGACCGGAAGCCGTTCTTGCGGACATAGTCGCGCGTGCCCAGCACCAACGCCGCGTAGACCTCCGCTGTGTCGGCAAGCCTCGGCCAGACCGGCACTCCCGCCGGCCCACCCGTGCCGCCGCCGGCCGCCGTGCCGCCGCCGGCCGCCGTGCCGCCGCCGGCCGCCGTGCCGTCTGCCGTGCCGCCGTCCGCCGGCAGTACCACCGGCTTGATCGTGATCATCGTGCCATCGCCGGCGTCAACGGACGCCTCCGCCGGAACCTGCGGCGGCGCCGCGGGCAGCTCGACGTCCGCGATCACCAGGGCCTCATCAAACTGCGGGCCCCTGGCGAGCAGGCCACCATCGGGGGAGACCAGGATCGAGTCGCCGTCGAAGACCAGCTCGTCCTGCCCGCCGACCAGGTTCGCGTAGGCCAGCACGGCGTTCGCCTCGCGGGCCCGGCGGACGCACAAGTCGAGCCGGACGTCGTCCTTGCCCCGCTCGTACGGTGAAGCGTTCGGCACGACCAGCAGGCTCGCGCCCGAATGCCTGGTCACGGCCACCGGTCCGCCGTCCTGCCACAGGTCTTCGCAGATCGCGATCGCGACGTCTACGGCCTCGCCATCGGCATCCTCGGTGACCGGCAGCCGGAACACCGGCAGCGTATCGCCGGGCACGAAGTAACGGAACTCGTCGAACACCCCGTAGTTCGGCAGGTGATGCTTCGCGCTGGTGATGACGACCCGCCCGCCGTGCAGCAGGGCCGCGGCGTCCAGCGGCGCCCCGGCCGGCAGGCCAGTCCGCGGGGCCAGATCGGAGCGCCGGTCCAGGTAGCCGGCCACGACGGCGGTGCCGCCGAGGCCCTCGGCGCCCAGCCGGGACGCGGCCGCGTGCAGCGTCTCGACCGACGCCTCGACGAACGACTTCCGCAGTGCCAGGTCCTCGACGGGGTACCCGGTGAGCACCATCTCCGGGAACACCACGACGCGGGCACCGCGGGCTGCCGCCCGGCGCGTCCACTCGATGATCAGCTCAGCGTTACCGTCCAGGTCGCCTACCGTGGCGTTGACCTGCGCCATCGCGATCCGCAGCGTACTCACGCAGGCAAGCCTACGTCCGGCCGGTTCCCGGCCTTAACCGAGCCATCTACGGCATCGGCAGCGGCGCCCGCCGGCCTGCTCACCTGCACGGCTAAGGTTAGTGCCGTGGACAGGCAGGAAGAATTCGTGCTGCGCACGCTTGAGGAGCGGGACATCCGCTTCGTCCGGCTCTGGTTTACCGACGTCCTCGGCACGCTCAAGTCCGTCGCCGTGGCCCCCGCCGAGCTGGAGGGAGCCTTCGCCGACGGCATCGGCTTCGACGGCTCCGCCATCGAGGGTTTCGCCCGCGTCTATGAGGCGGACATGATCGCCCGCCCGGACCCGTCCACGTTCCAGCTGCTGCCGTGGCGGGGTGAGCATCCCGGCGTGGCCAGGATGTTCTGCGACATCCTGCTGCCCGATGGCTCGCCGAGCTATGCCGACCCGCGCTGGGTGCTGAAGCGGAACCTCAGCATGGCATCCGAGCTGGGGTTCACCTTCTACGCCCACCCGGAGATCGAGTTCTTCCTGCTCAAGGAGAAGCCGGAAAGCGGGGCCAGGCCAAGGCCGATTGACGAGGGCGGCTACTACGATCACACACCGCACAGCATCGCGCATGACTTCCGCCGCCAGTCGATCACCATGCTGGAGTCGATGGGGATAAGCGTCGAGTACTCGCACCATGAGGGCGCGCCCGGCCAGCAGGAGATCGACCTGCGCTACGCCGATGCGCTCACCACAGCCGACAACATCATGGCGTTCCGGCTGGTCATGAAGGAGGTCGCGATCGAGCAGGGGGTGTACGCAACGTTCATGCCCAAGCCGTTCACTGAACATCCGGGGTCCGGCATGCACACCCACGTCTCGCTGTTCGAGGGGGACAAGAATGCCTTCTACGAGCCGGGTGCCGAATTCCAGCTGTCCAAGACCGGTCGCGCCTTCATCGCCGGCCTGCTCCAGCACGCCCCCGAGATCACCGCGGTGTGCAACCAGTGGGTGAACTCGTACAAGCGGCTGTGGGGCGGTGAGGAACGCACCGCCGGCGCCGGGGGAGAGGCTCCTGCCTACATCTGCTGGGGCCATAACAACCGGTCCGCGCTGGTCCGGGTGCCGATGTACAAGCCGCAGAAGGGCAACTCGACCCGAGTGGAGTTCCGGTCCATCGACGCGGCGTGCAACCCGTACCTGGCCTTCGCCTGTATCCTCGCGGCGGGGCTCAAGGGCGTCCAGGGGGACTACGAGCTTCCGCCGGGTGCCGAAGACGACGTGTGGGCACTCACCTCAGCCGAGCGTCGCGCCCTCGGCATCCGCCCGCTGCCGCAGGACCTGAACCAGGCGATCCGCGTCATGCAGGACAGCGAGCTGGTCGCCGAGACGCTCGGCGAGCACGTCTTCGACTTCTTCTTGCGTAACAAGCGCGAGGAGTGGCAGGACTACCGCCGCCAGGTCACCGAGTACGAGCTGAACCGTTACCTGCCGACGCTATGAGCTGCCCGTCCGTGGTGTCGATGGTGACGATCGGCGCCGTGCCGGCCAGCGCCGCGAAGACGTCACGGTATGAACGGACGACCGCGCGGAGCCACTCCAGCGGCGGGGATCGGCCGTCGCGGACTCGCAGCCGCCAGGCGAGTGCCTTCGGATGCGCGGTCAGGTGCACGAGCACTCCGCCGCGGTCGGCGAGCGCGAACGCGAGCCCGGCGGCCTGATCCGGGTCCAGACGTGACCGCCCGGTGCGCAGCGGGCCGTAGACAAGCTCCGTGACGAAGCTGCGGTCCAGGACGAGGTTTCCTGGCTGTTCGAGCACCGCGCGGTACCTCTCGGCTAGATCATCACCGTCGTCGAGCCGCCCGGACCGGATGATCGTGTATCCGCGCCGTGCGCCGAGTAGCTCCGCGAGCGTGGACTTGCCTGTCCCGTCGCATCCTTCAAACACGACGACCGGGTATCCGGCCGTGAGTTCCTCCCAGCCCACGAACCCAGTAAAGACTATTTCTTCATAACTAACTGGGTGTTACGCTCACCGATCCGACATCGGTCCTCGCGGTTATCGTCCGCGCCGCGCCCGCCCCCGGCGGCACGCTGACCGTGACCCGGCCGACGATGGCGTTGGCGGTCACGCGGTACGCGACCGTCACCGGCACCCGGATCGTGATCGCGCCGACCCTGGTGCCGGCCGTCACATCCCGCGGCGGGCTGGTGAACGTCACGTCGATCCCGCCCACGTCCGTGCTGAAGCTGGCGCTCTGCGCGGTCAGCCCCGACGCGTCGATGAGCCCCGCGTCGGCCTTCGCCCGCACCGGCCCGGCCAGCCCGGTCAGCCGGATCGCGCCGGTGTCGGTGGTCGCGTGCACGGCGGTGCCGCTGGGGACCGCGATGACGAACGCGACCCCGCAGGCGATCTGCATCGCGCACGTGTACCCGACGGTGAGCGTCGTGCCGGATACGGTCCTGGTGATGGTCGGCGCTGTCGACGAGTACGCCGCCTGCGTGACCACCTCGGCGCCGGACCGGTTGCTGCCGACGACCGTGATGTCCCCGATCTGGCCGTCGACGACGAGCATGCTGACGTCCGCCGCGATCGTGTAACCGTGCACCGATGTGTGTGTCCCGGGGATGGACAGGCTCGGGGACGGCAGGTCGGCGGCAGGTATGGTGGTCGAGGGGGCGGAGACCGTGGCGCTCGCCTTGCAGCCGGCCAGCATGAGCGCCAGCACCGCGACGAGCAACGGGGAGTAGCGGCGGTTCATAATCAGGTTACTTACCTCCGCCAGGCGAGTTATGCCTATAGATAACTGGCTGGGTGTTATATACACGTTGCCGAGATTGGTACTGGCGGTTATCGTCCGCGCCGTCGCGGTGCCCTGGGGCACGCTGACCGTGATCCGGCCGCCGACGGCATTCATGGTCAGGCGATACGCCGCGGTCACCGGCACCTGGAGTTCGATCGTGCCGAGCATGGTGTTTGCCGCCACCTCCGCCGGCGGGCTGGCGAATGCCGCGCGGATCCAGCCCACGCCGGTGGTGAAACTGGCGGTCTGCGTGGTGAGGCCGGATGCGTAGATGGACCCGGCGCCGGACTTCGCGGTCGCGGCGCCTGCCAGGTTCTTAAGCCAGATCGAGCCGGTCTCGTTGGCTGCGCGGACCGCGATGCCGCTTGGCACCTTGATGACGAACGTCACTATGCACGGGATCCGCATCGGGCACGTGTACCCGACGGTCAGCGTCCCGCCGGAGACCGTCCTGGTAATGTCCGGCGGCGTCGACGAGTATGTCTCTTCGGCGATCACCTCGACGCCGGACCGGTTGCTGCCCATGACCGTGATGTTCCCGATCTTGCCGTCGACGACTAGCGTGCCGACGTGCGCGGTGACTGTGTACCAGCGGGCGGACTTTTGCGCATCCGGAATCGACGGGCTGGGAGTCAGCGCGATCGCGGAGACTTGGGGGGTCGCGGCCATCGCGGTTGTGCCAGTCGCCTTGCAGCCGGTCAGCGCGAGGGTGAGGAGCGCCGCGAAAGCCACCGTGCAGCGGCGGTTCATGACAGGGTTATGTACCACCGCCGACGCGATCACTCCTCGAACCTCCCGCCCATGTGCTTGGCCAGGAACCGCTCCGCCGCCGCGTAGAACTTCAGCCGGTTCTCCGGCTTGGCGAAGCCGTGGCCCTCGTCGGGGAACAGCATGTACTCATAGTCGATGCCGGCGGCTTGGAGCGCGGCCACGATCTGCTCGGACTCGGCCTGCTTGACCCTCGGGTCGTTGGCGCCCTGCGCGATCAGCAGCGGGATCTTGATGTCTCGCGCCTTGGACAGCGGCGAGCGGGACCAGAGGAAGTCCGCGTCGGTCTCCGGGTCGCCAACCCGCTTGTACAACTGCGCCTTGAGCGGCGCCCAGTAGGGCGGGATGGTCTCCAGCAGCGTCTTGAGGTTGGACGGGCCCACGATGTCCACCGCGCAGCGGAAGAAGTCCGGTGTGAACGCGGCCCCGACCAACGCCGCGTAGCCGCCGTATGACCCGCCGTAGATGGCAACTCGTGAAGGATCCGACCATCCGGCCGTCACCGCGTGGTTCACGGCGTCGAGCAGGTCGTCGTGCATCTTGGCGCCCCACTCGCGGTCGCCGGCCGCGACGAACGACTTCCCGTAGCCGGCGGAGCCCCGGTAGTTCACCTGCAGGCACAGGTAGCCGCGGTTGGCCAGCCACTGCGCCTCCGGGTGGAAGCCCCAGGTGTCGCGGATCTGCGGTCCGCCGTGCACATTGACCACCGTGGGCAGGGCGGTCCGGCCGCCGTCCACCGGGAATGTGGCGTACGCGTGGATGAGCAGGCCGTCCCTGGCCTCGAACGCGAACGGCTCCATCGGGGCCAGCTCATAGCGGGCCAGGTCGGGCCGGCTGTCGAACAGGAAGCTCCCGGTCCGGGAGGCGCGGTCGTAGCTGTAGAACCTGACCGGGCCGGCGTCGTTGTTGAACGCGATCAGCCAGGTGGTGTCCGCCTCGTCCCGGCTGACCAGATCGGGGTCGCCATCGTCAAGCGCGCGGATCGCGGCGAGGTCGGCCTCCACCGACGAGTCGAGCACGTGGTACTCGATGCGGTCCTTGAGCACCTCGACGATCTGCGGATCGCGGCTGTCCGGGTGCAGGATCACGTCGGCCACGTCGGCCTCCGGGTCCTCCAGCAGCACCTCGATCCGTCCGTCGGCACAGTGAATCCGAGCCAGCCGGCCCGTGTCCGAGCCCTCCGCGCTGATCAGCAGCAGGGACGAGCCGTCGCCGCTGAACGACAGCGCGTCGCTGGACGGCGCGTCATCGGCCGAGATCGTCAGCAGCTTGCGCCACTCGCCGTCCGCGCTGTCGCGCACCAGCAGGTTGAACCCGCCGTCCGGCAGCGGCTCCAGCGCGCCGCGGATCACCTGATCCTCGTCGGCCAGCCAGCCCGCGTACCCCGGGTTGTCGATCGTCTTGGTCAGGTCGCCCGTGCTCAGGCTGAGCGCGTACACGTCGTGCAGCTGCGGGTTGTCCCGGTTCATCCCGACGAGCACCTCGTCGGGGTGGCTCCTCTTGGCCGAGATGACCCTGGCCTGGATGCCGTCATAGGGGGTCAGGTCCCGGCGCTCCATCGTCTCCAGGTCGACGTCATGCAGCCGCCAGTTCTCGTCTCCGCCCGCGTCCTGCAGGTACATCAGGTGCCGCCCGTCCCGCGCCCATGTGAAGACCCTGATGCCACGGTCCTTGTCGTCGGTGACGGGCGTGGCGGCATCCCAGTCGATAGCCGCTTCCCCGCCGGCCCGGTCACCCCCGCCGGCCGGCGCGACCCAGACATTCAGCACGTCGTCCCTCGGCGCGATCCAGGCGGTCCGCTGGCCGTCGGGGGAGAGCCGGGGGCTGGCCCGCTCCGGGTTGCCGAAGAGGACTTCGCGCGGGATGAGTTCGGTCATGATGCAATCCCTACCACACCACGATCACTAGCCTGACCAGGGCGTCACCCGGAGAACCATCTCGCGGGGGCGGGGGCCGTGTTGTGGTAGATGTGCTTGCGCTCGGTGTACTCGTCGAGGCCGGACGGGCCCAGCTCGCGGCCGATGCCGGACTTGCCAAAACCGCCCCATTCGGCCTGCGGCAAGTAGGGGTGGTAGTCGTTGATCCATACCGTGCCGTGGCGCAGAGCGCCGGCCACCCGCTCAGCCCGGCCCGCATCTGTGGTCCACACGGCGCCCGCCAGCCCGTACGACGTGTCGTTGCCGAGCCGGATCGCCTCTTCCTCGGTGCTGAACCGCTCTACGGTCACTACCGGGCCGAACACTTCCTCCCGCACCGCGGTCATCTCCCGTGTGCAGTCCCCGAACACGGTTGGCCGGAGGAAGAAGCCTTTCGCCAGAGCGGGATCGGACGGCCGTCCGCCGCCGGCCAGCAGCGTCGCTCCCTCTTCGATCGACAAGGCGATATAGCGCTCGACTTTGGCGCGATGCGCCGCCGACACGAGCGGCCCGCATTCGCTGTCCGGGTCCAGCCCGCTGCCCAGGCGGATCTGGCCGGCCCGCGCGGCGAGGGCGGCGACCAGGCCGGAGTACAGGGAATCCTGCACGATCAGCCGGGAGCCGGCCGAGCACACCTGCCCGGAATGCAGGAACGCGGCGGTCAGCGCGTTGTCCACGACCGTGTCGAAGTCCGTGTCAGCGAACACGATGTTGGGGTTCTTGCCGCCTAGTTCCAGGGCCACCCGGCGAACCCCGCGTGCCGCCGCGGCCATGATCCGCTCGCCGGTCGCCAGCCCGCCGGTGAACGAGATCAGGTCGACGTCGGGGTGGCCGACCAGAGCGGCACCGGCCACCGCGCCGGCGCCGAGCACCAGGTTCACCACCCCGGGAGGCGCCCCGGCCTCCTCGATCAGCCGCATCAGCAAGACCGTGGACAGCGGTGTCATCTCGCTGGGCTTGACCACGCACGTGTTGCCGGCCGCCAGGGCGGGGGCGAGCTTCCATGAGATCTGCAGCAGCGGGTAGTTCCACGGCGTGACCAGCGCGCACACGCCGACGGGCTCGTGCGTGATCCGGCTCACCACGTTCGGCCGCGCCGGATCCACTACCCGGCCCGTGCAGGCGACGACGATCCCCGCGTAGTACTGGAACACCGCCGCGGCGTCATCCACATCGAAGCGTGCCTCGTTGAGTGTCTTGCCGGTGTCGAGGCTCTCGGTGCGGGCTAGCTCCTCCTTATCCCGCTGCAGCAGGCTGGCGATGCCGTTCAGCAGGGCGATCCGTTCGGTGACCGTCCATCGCCGCCACGGGCCGGCGTCGAATGCCTCCCGCGCCGCCGTCACGGCGGCGCTGACGTCGGCCGACGTGGCCTCCGCGACCGTGTCCAGTTCCGACGCGTCAAATGGGTTGATGACCGGCGACACCCCGCCGTCCGCCGCATCCGTCCACTTGCCCGCTATGTACAGCTGCTTCACGCTGCGTTTACACCCGCTCCCGCCTGGCCCGATGTGGATCACGCAACTATAGAACGGGCATGTTTACGTCGCATTCCGGAGATGCGTGGCTCCTCGCCGCCGGCCTTTCTGCTGCCCGTGCTCGCCCTGCTCTCCGGGACGCCGTTGTACCGTTGCGGGCGTGAGGGGATCCACTCCCGCCGGCCATCTGGCCCGCCTCGGCTTCGCCGACCCGGCGCGCGCCGGACGCCTGGCCGACGACCTGGGCCTGGATCCGGCCGGTGACCTGCTGTCGGCGATCGCGCAGGCCGCCGACCCGGACCTGGCCCTGTACGGCCTGTCCCGGATACCGCTGGACCTGAACCTGCTGGCGGAGGATCTGGAATTCCGCGACCGGCTGCTCGCCGTCCTCGGCGTGAGCGCCGCCCTAGCCGACCACCTGGCCCGCCACCCGCGGGACAGCACGATCCTGCGCGGACCGGACGCCACGGTTGCGCCGGGTGAGGACAAGCTGCGGACCGAACTGCTGCGCGCCGCGTCGGCCGGCGGCGACCCGGTGGCCGCTCTGGCCGCCGCCTATCGCAGGCGCCTGCTCCACCTCGCCGCGCGCGACCTGACCGGAGTCTGCTCGGTTGAGGAGACCTCGCGGGAGCTAGCGGGCATCGCCGGTGCTGTTCTGGAAGCCGCTCTCTCCATCGCACGAGCGGAGGTTCCCGGCGGCGCGCGGCTTGCCGTCATCGCGATGGGAAAGTGCGGCGCCCGGGAGCTGAACTACGCCAGCGATGTCGACGTGATCTTCGTCGGTGACACGGCGGCGGAGCGGATGGCCGCCGCCGTCATCGGCGTGTGCGGCCGGTCCACGCCAGAAGGCAGCATCTTCCCCGTCGACCCCAACCTGCGTCCGGAGGGGCGGCACGGCCCGTTGGTCCGCACCCTGGCCAGTCACGTCGCGTACTACGAGCGCTGGGCCATGACGTGGGAGTTCCAGGCCCTGCTCAAGGCCCGTCCGGTGGCCGGCGACCTGGACCTGGGGCAGGAGTATGTCGCGGCGCTGAGCCCGATGGTCTGGCGGGCGGCGCACCGCGAGCACTTCGTGGAGGACACGCAGGCGATGCGCCGCCGTGTCGAGCAGTCGCTGCCCGCTAGCCGGGCCGGGCGCGAGCTGAAGCTGGGGCCCGGCGGGCTGCGCGACATCGAGTTTGCCGTCCAGCTTCTCCAGCTCGTCCACGGCACCGTCGATGAGTCGGTCCGCGAGCCCGCCACCCTGCCCGCTCTCGCCGCTCTCGCCGCCGGCGGCTACGTCGGCCGCGATGACGCCGCCGACCTGGCCGCCGCTTACCGGTTCCTGCGCCGCACCGAGCACCTGCTCCAGCTGCACCGGCTCAGCCGCACCCATACGCTGCCCGAGGATCCCGCCGTCCTGCGCAGGCTACGCCGCGCCCTGCGGCACAGCGACCTGGCGGCCCCCCGTCGCGATAGTGACCTGGCGGCCCCCCGTCGCGATAGTGACCCAGCGGCACAGTTCGACGAGATGTGGCGCAGGCACGCCCGCCAGGTCCGCCGCCTGCACGAGAAACTCTTCTACCGGCCGCTGCTTGATGCCGTGGCGCGGCTTCCATCCGAAGAGGTCAGGCTTACGCCCTCGGCCGCGCGGGCGCGGCTGGAGGCGCTCGGCTATGTCGACCCGGCCGGCGCGCTGCGCCACATCGACGCGCTCACCTCCGGGGTGTCGCGCCGCGCCGCGATCCAGCGCACGCTGCTGCCCGTGCTTCTCGGCTGGTTCGCCGACTTCGCCGAGCCGGACGCTGGGCTGCTTGCGTTCCGGCAGGTCAGTGACGCGCTCGGCGATTCTCCCTGGTACTTGCGGCTGCTCCGCGACGAGACAAAGGCGGCAGAGCGGATGGCCCGGGTGCTGGCGTCCAGCCGGTATGCGACCGGCTTGCTGCTGCGCGCGCCGGAGGCGGTCGCGATCTTCGGTGACGATGCCGAGCTGGTGCCGCATTCCGCTGAGGCCCTGACCGCCGAGATGAGCGTGGCGGCGCGGCGGTATTCCGGCGACCCGCAGGCTGCCGTCGCCGCCGTCCGTTCCGTGCGCCGGCGCGAGCTGCTGCGCATCTCCGCCGCCGACATCCTGGAAGTCGGCTCGGCAGGGCTGGCCGTCGTGGGGGAGGCGCTGACCACCGTGACGGCGGCGGCACTGCGGGCGGCGCTCGCCACGGCGGTGGCGATGATCGAATCCGAACTGCGCGGCCCGCTGCCCACCCGGTTCGCGGTGATCGCGGTGGGTCGCTTCGGCGGGCACGAGTCCGGCTACGGCAGTGACGCGGACGTGCTGTTCGTCCACGACCCCGCCCCTTCCGCCGACGAGAAACTCGCTTCCGACAGCGCCCACGCCGTGGCCGCCGAACTGCGCAGGCTGCTCGCCCTCCCGGTGCCCGATCCGCCGCTGATCGTGGACGCCGACCTGCGGCCGGAGGGCCGCCAGGGCCCGCTGGTCCGCACGCTCGCGGCTTACCGTGCCTACTATCGCCGCTGGTCCGCGCCATGGGAGGCGCAGGCGCTGCTGCGCGCCGAGTTCGTCGCGGGGGACCCTTCGGTCGGCCTCGCGTTCACGGAGATGGCCGATGAGTTCCGCTATCCAGCGGGCGGAATCGGCGACGCCGCCGTCCGCGAGATTCGCCGGATCAAGGCGCGAATGGAGGCTGAGCGCATACCGCGCGGAGCCGACCCGGCCAGGCACGTCAAGCTGGGACCCGGCGGGCTGTCCGACGTGGAGTGGGCGGTCCAGTTGCTCCAGCTGCGGCACACGCACGCGGTCATGGCGCTGCGCACAACTTCTACGCTGAGGGCGATGGCGGCTTTGGCGGACGCCGGCCTTCTGCCCGCCGCCGACGCCGCCGCGCTCAGCACTGCCTGGACCCTCGCGTCCCGCAT
>Ga0335075_10009123_pt1 | contig 15154 bp, 12 predicted proteins | sample Lox_Sample_24_FD_206723 | JGI IMG/M metagenome (GOLD analysis project Ga0335075, IMG submission 206723) | Soil microbial communities from Loxahatchee National Wildlife Refuge, Florida, United States - Lox_Sample_2.4 | ecosystem: Environmental > Terrestrial > Soil > Wetlands | place: USA... | reverse complement strand
CTCTCTCGTTCTGCTGGCGTCATGGCGCTGAGCTGGTCGAGCGTGCGAAGGGCGGCGGAGCCGAACATCTGCCGGATCTGCGCGCGCGCCTCCTGGAGATCGGCGTCGGCTTTAGCCTGGCTAATGGTGGTCATGGTCTATCCTCGAGAAGGCGGCGTCATCACGACGGCGCGGGTTGACTATATCATACGCTTGGCGATCTTCGCGACGGCACGGCTCAATCCTCAACCGATTTGATATCCTCGCCGCTCAGGTGCGCGGTGCGCCGATCGGTGGCGTCGTGCGGGATCTGCGGATATTTGGACATCATCTGGTTGCGCGCCGTCTCGCGGCTGTATTTGAAGATTTCGCCGATCCGATCTCGGCGCTGCGCATCGGTCGAGCGCTCATACATGCCGGACCTTACGTATTGGTCTAACCGCTGCTTGGTCATGATGCCCGCGATTCGTTGATAATCATCGTACTGTTGCGGGGTAAGCGTAACGCCGCGGATTCGCTTTTCAACCGGCGATGGCGTGATCCCCAGCCGGAGCATCTCGACGACGACTGGATCGTTCGATCGCTTTCGCGCCCAGATTGCCGTCTGACCGGTTCCGGTCACGTCCCGATTGTTCGCGATCGGCCTCCCGAAAATGTCCCGTTTTGCCGGCAACGATTCGGAGAGACCAGGAACGCGGTCCTTGATCGCATCGAGGATGGTCGCGGTCTGGCGCATATAGGGATCGGTCGACTTCGCCAGATAGCCCATCTCTGTCGAGAACGGCAGGAAGGTCGGGACTTGCTCCTTGAGGTAGGAATTGAAGTCCCTTCCCTCGATCGCGTTGATGAGGTCAGCCGGGCCTTTCATGAAGCTTTCGTCGAGAACCGAATGCGTGATGGCGTTGAGGAGCGCTGCTCCCGCCTTCATCATCTCGCCCTCAGTCGCGAATTGCGCGACGTGGTATAGATCGGCAGATGCGCCGGCGAGCATCCCAAACGGCCCAAGGCGATTGAGCTGAATCCAATAGCCGCCGATATCGACCGAATAGGGCTGATGGTCCTGCAGCCAGACGTCCCGCTGCTTGGGATCTTTCGGCCCACCGCCGGTGATCAATCCTTCGCTGGCCAGGACGCCGACTAGCGTGGCGGCTGCGGTTCCAACAGCCATCCTTGCCATCGCCAAGTCTTGCGCCGCATTCCCATTGACGCCCAGGATGTCGTCACGAATGCTCTTGTCCAAAAGCCCGAGCACGGTGCGGTCGATCAGGGTTTGGCGCGTCAGGTTGCCGCCGATCTTGACGAACGGGTCGATGAACCGAAGCAACTGCGTCTTGCCAAGCCAAGGCACCTCGAACTCGTGATTGACGGCGTTGGAGATGGCTCGCATGAACGAGCCGCCAGGTCCCATCAGAGCGCCTTCGAGGGCGTTCTTCGATGCTGCCTCCATTAGCTCAGGGGAGCGGTTGTTGCGGGCGACGGCCACACGATCGTTGAAAAGGTCTGTCTTTTGCTCCGGGCTCATCCCGGCCCAATCTGGCCGCGCCTCGAGCTCGTTCATCACCTGACGAAATTCGAGCCCGTTGGCTTCGATGGAATAGCCAAGGCCGCTGAAGAATGAATGGAACGCGGCCACCATGCGGCCTGGCAAGCGCGCAATGTCGCCGAGGGGCAGATAGCGGAAATTCGGGATTGCGCCTCGGAGCGAATATTGCGCTCCGCCTGCGCCTTTGGCGATGGCGCCGCCCACGACAGTTCCGTCTTTCAGGCCGCGCCCAAGGGCATAGAGAGCGTGTGCGGTGTCGCGGAAGCCTGTGCCTTCCTTGAGAGACTCTGCGGCGGTGAGCGGGACGCCGTAGTCAATCCCCATGTCCGGCGTCTGCCCTGGCAAGCGCACCGCCTGACCTGTGCGCAGCGCGTCGATCGAGCCAGTCAGAGCGGGAGCCAGACCTTCCCTTGCTCCCCTTAGCCTCGCCCCAACTTCGCCCAGGTGGATGCGCTCGCCTTCCCTACCGAATGACTTGCGCACGGCTCCAATCGCCGCCGCGGTTGGAACGTCGACTAGGTTCTTCGCCGCCATGCTGAAAAGGTTGCCTGCGAGATATGTGACGTGCGTCGGGATGCCGGAAATCAGGGCGTTGGTCCAATATTCGAGGATCATCCTGCCGAACGAATATTCGCCGGAGTCCTTCACGAATTTGGACAGTTGCGCCGTCATGTCGGCTTCCGCGCCGCGCTCGAAGCCTGCGATCATTTTGGACATCATTTTGAGCTGGTAGAGCTCGCGTCCGGTCGCGTCCTTCAGAACTTGTCCAAGGTCCGCGCCCTGCGGGAAGGAGCGCAGGCTGTGGAAGGCCGAGCCCGTGCGGCCCCAGCTCGCCGTTGCTCCCGACAGAGCAGACTGGATCATGTCATGCCGTGAGATGGCTTGCGCCAGCTTCATGGTGTCCGCGTCGGACTGCGACCTCGCCGCGACATTGGCGAGCGCCCAGACATCCTGCGCCGACTGCCGGACCAGCCGGCGGAGCGCGAGAGCCTTGGGCGCGAGGTCCTCGAAACTGCCAACGATGCGCGCCAGCTTTTCCTCGAAATTTGCCGACTGCGGTCCCAACGCCAACTCGGTCGATACGTCCCAAATCTGACGCTTCGTCATATTGCCGCGAACGGCTTTGAACTCATCGTTTCGCTCAGCGCTCTCGACGAGGACTTGGCCGAAATTCTCCGGCGTCACATTCCGAAGGACGATGTTCCCGGCTTTGTCGACGGCTCCGGTTCCTGGTCGCTCCCAAACCCGGGCAGGCCGGGGAATGATGGCATTCCCAGCGCTTTTGCGAGTTCCTGCTCCTCCGGACTCATTCCCTGCCAGGCCAGCGCCTTCTCGCCCAACTTCACCGCCGCCGCGCTGCTCCGGTATGCTTGTCTCGCCGCGTGCGCCGCCGCCGGGCTGAGACTCGGGTCCGCCGCCAGGCTCGCCCACTGGTCGCGCTCCGACTTCACCTTCGCCACCTTCTGCTCCAGGCTGAGGGGCGCGTCTCGGTTCAAATTCGGCTCTGACATCGGGTTGGTGCTCCTCTATTGCCCTGTCGCGTTCGGTGGTGACGCGATCCATCGCGGCCTCGGCGCCCTGTGGGGGCGTTTCCGCTGCGTCGGCTTCGTGGATGTCGGGAAGGGTCGGCCCGCGTTCTATCTCGGGTGCAATGACGGCGCGCTGCGGCGTCTCGGCCAGCATGCGGTCGAAGACGCCACGGATCTCGTCAGAGATTGGGCGGCCCAGGCCCCGGATGGTCTGGTAAATCGCCATCATCCATTGCTTAAACTTCGCGAAGGCGCCGGCGAGGCGCGGCGACGGCGCAATCCCGGCGCGAATGTACTGCTCGAAGCCGCGGGCGAAACGTTCATGCTGCGCCGTCCTGATCGGCTCGCCGTCCTTGAGGCGCAGCCAGTCCTTGATCGTCTGCCAATCCTGGCGAAGCGCCGGGCTCGCCTCAGGATGCTGCGCATACTGGTTGAGGATGTCGAGATAGTTGTGCGCGCCCTCGTGGATGAGGGTTGAGAAATCCGCATCCTTGAACAAGGTGACGAGTGGCCGGCGACCAGGGGCGACGCTGATCTTGCCCTTGGCGCTCTGGAAGAGATCTACTCCCTCGAACGGATTTTCTTGATCGCCTCGAAGCGCGCCTTGCGCGCCGTGAGCGCTTCCCGCTTCTCCGGGTCCTTCTCCGTTTTCAGCAGCCCCTCTAATTTCTTCAACTGTCTTTCCGCCTCCGGCGACATGCGCTCTTTCATCTTCCTCATGCTCCAGTTGGATGGCTGCGCGCTCGATGGCGTCGTCAACGCTATGCAGTTCGCCCGAATTTAGCAGATATGTCACCCGCTCGCGAAGCTCGGGATCAAGCTTGATCCCATGCTCATCAGCGAAGTGATCGATGTTCCCTTGAATTCGAACTTCTTCCTGCTCGGCCTGCGCTGCCATCTCCTTCTCATGGATGGCGTTTTGATCCTCTGGCGCATAGTGCTGGTCCTTGCGCAGCGCATCGAGAAAGTCCGCAATTGTGGTGTTTGCGGTCGCCTCATCGACCGGCCCGAAATAACCCGCTTGCGCCGCCGTTTCGCGCGCGCGGTCGAGAGTCATTCCTTTCTTGCTGATCAGCCCCGGATAGCCGCGTAGCAACCCAATGTGCTTGAGATCGCCAAAGTCGTCGCGAAGGCCCCCCTTTGCCTTGAGGAAAGCGCGCAAGGTTTGCGGCCGGCCGGCGCGCTGTCTTGTGGGCCTTTCGACGAACGGGGTTGCTTCTGACGGTGCGCCCTGGCCGGCGCGGCGCCAGATCGGCCCGTGCTGCTCGTAAAGTTCCTGCGCCGTTCCAAAGTTGCCCCGAGACGCCAGCGTGTCAAAGAAAGCCTGCTCGAGGACGCCACGTTCCTGCGCCTGCGCCATCGAGACGCCAGCACCAATAAGCCGTTTACGAACGTCGTCGGCGATCGCGGTAGAGGCAGGCTGCGGGGGCGTCTCAGGCGGCCTCGCCTCCCCAGCCGTTGCCGCCGCCTCTGGCTTTGGTGATTGCCCTGGGGCCGCGGCCGGCTCCGGTTCTGCTGTCTCGCCGCCCGTATAATCCGCCGCCCGACGATAAGCGGCCTGAATTTGATCCTGCATGTCATCGAGGGCGTCGTTGGCTTCACGAAGCCGAGCGCGCGCGGCCAATGCGTCCCCGGTGTCGTCGATGGTCCCCGCGCCGTGCACGGCGGTATGCTCGTCCAAGGTCGCCCACTGATCGACGATTTCATTCTGACGCCTCAGGATGTCAGCGCGCTCTGCCTCAGACGCAGATTTGAGCCGATCATCCAGGCCCCAATATGCCTCTGACAAGGCGTTGTATTTCGACGAGACGGATGGATTGAGACTCTCGATGTATGATCGCGCGCTATTCGCCTGCTCAATGAGTCCGTCCCGCCAAGTGAAGAGATCCGGATACATCTTCCGCGCCACGTCATGGACATCGGGGCCAGGAGGCTCCTTGCCTAAGAGCGCGCCCTCAGCTTGAGCCGTCTTTGTAAGGGCGACCTCAGCCTCCGAAGCCATTTCCTCCGTTCCGGCGTGAACACCTTCGGTGATGCCAGGACCAAGAACCTTCAGATCGCCGGCTTCCGCAACGGTCGGCGCCGAGCGTCCGGTGATAGCCTGCCCTGTGCGAGCGCCTGCTGCGCCAAGACGGCTTTCGATCGCTTCGCCAAGGATGTTTGGCTTGTTGAAGAATGCGCCGAATCCGGTGTTGACGGCGACATTCCACCAAGCGCGCGGCTTATCGAGTTGGCCCTCCATCGCTTCCTGGCCGAGCGTAATCCCGCCAAGCGCAAGCCCGCCAGCCGCCATTCGACCGATGCTACTGACATCTGGACGCAAGGTGAGCGCATAAGCCGCCGTCCCGCCTAGATCAGCCGCCAGGCCGTGTCTGGCGTAATCCTCTTGCTGTTCCTTTTCGGTGCCTCCGAGATAGCTCTGAACGCCCTCTGGGAGCTTGGACACAACCCAATTGCGCCCGGCGTCGACCGCGCTGGCGCCGCTCCACCATCCTGCGAGACCGCCTCCGATTCCGCCGATCGTTCCACCGATTGGGCCTCCGATGGCTGTGCCAAGTCCCGCGCCCAACTCAGCGCCATATGCTCCAGCGGCAAGCCCCCCGCCCGCTGCGGGAAGATTGCGCTCGAAGCCGCGAACAGCGGCCCCAGTGGCGGAGGTCTCTTCTGGTTGCTCTGCTCCTTTCGGCGGACCCCAACCCGATACGCGCGGATCGATCGAATCGAGCATCTGGTCGATCTGGTCCTGATCGGACATGACCGGCGCAGGCTGCGCTCCGCCGCTCGGCTGGGATGCGCCCCAGCCGCTCACGCGCGGGTCGATGCTGTCGAGCATCGAGTCGATTTGGTCCTGATCGGACATCACATCGACTCCAAATGCTTTTCCGCCGATCCGTCGTTGACCAGCTCGAGCGCAGCGCCGAGCGGGCCCGCGTTCCTTCCCGCGAGGGCGTGCCGAAGGGTTTCGATGGGACACCCGCTTTGAAGCGCGAGGCTTGCGACGATCGCGCTCTCCTGCGCGAGTTCGACAATCGGCGCTTCCTTTGGGCCATCTAGAAAGACCTCGGCGATCCTGCCGTCCGCAAAACGGCCGATTGTCATCGTCCAGCGGCGCTGGGCGTGCGTAAGGTTGACGAGCTCTGCTTCGCGGCGATTCGGAAGACGTTCGCGCTCAGACATCGGCGGCGCCCTCCAGTTCGAGCGGCAAGGCAGCGGCCGCGCGCTGCCGGCGAACAGGCGCGGCCTCGCGGGTCTCGATCCCCCATCCGGCGAATGCGCGGCGGACGTCGTCGATCGATTGCACGGTCATGAAAGGGGTCCGAAGTTGGCCGAGGACGGCCATGATGTCGCGCTGTGCGTCGGATAGGCGACCAGTCGGCGACTTAACCTCAAGAAAAAACGCCTTCGCGCCGGGCCCGATCACCACGATGTCAGGAACGCCAGCTAGGACGCCCATCGCCTTGAAGCGTGCAGCTTCAGCCTTCCCTCGCCATCCTCCATTCGCCGGGTGAAAAGCGAGCACCTGCGGAACGCAGAGGCGAATCCAGGCGATGATTGCAATCTGGATTCTCCCCTCAGCGTTAGAATCACGTCCCCGGGGTATTGATCCCCTCGGCGCCGCCGATGGTCGATACCGCTTTGCCTCACCCATCGGTTTCATCCTCTTTCGTGTGGGCGTTGAAGGCCCAAACTGATCCACTTTTGCCTCACTCGTTTTTCGGCGGTTTCCCTGCCACGCCACACTCCCCACTCCCCTAGGGGAGTGTGAGTGAGGCGCCGCATTTGCCTCGGTTGCCTTAGTCGTGCCTCGGTTGAGTGAGGCGGAGTGAGGCGGCTAGTCATTGACCCTCTCCCCAGCCTCAATGAACATTCGCTTGTTGCGCTTCTCGTCCGTCCCCTCGACAGAAACGAGCGCGCCGTTCTCAACCCACGTTTTCAGCATGGCGATGATGCGCGCCTTATCCTCTTTTCGGGCGACGCTGAGCTGTCTTCGCGCCATTTGCCTTCCGAGACGGTGACCTGCACCTTGCGGAGATCATTGGTCGTCACACCTTCGAAGGGGTCTGGCACTGCCCAAGGAGTGACGACGCCAACCCAGTCGCCTTCGAGATCATCGGTTCCGTTGTCGAGGGGAACAGATTTCAACTTGCGCCAGACCGCTTTCCCAAGAGGAACGAAGTTCGCCTTATCTCGATCGACGCGAAAATAGAGTCGGCGATGTTCCTCACCGATCCCCACCTTCTTGGCCTCGTCCTTGGTCATCCAGTTGAGGATGCGAACGCAGCGCGCTGCCGCGCCGGCCGCAGAGCCGCCGCGGGCGTCTTCGGCGGTGATCTCGGTCCCTCCGGTCTTACGGGTGTGGTGGACCAGATCGATGGCGTTGTCGGCGTCTTCGGCGATGTCGGCAAATGTCTTTACAACAAGGTCGATCGCCGGATTGCTGTTTTCCTCGACACGGTGCGTAGAGACGAATGGATCTAAGATCAGGACATCGATTTTGTGGATCTTGAGCGCAGCAGTGAGGGCGTCTTGGACTGGCGTTAAGATTTTCGCGCTCTTTCCGATTTGCTCCGCGATAACGAGTTTTGTTTCGCGCCCCTCGAAAAAGAAGCGGCCGCCAAAATCGGATTCTTTGAGACCGAAATGCTTATTGATTGCAGCAATTCGGCGTTCGATTTCCTCGCGCTTGTCATCGAAATTGATGTACCAGACCCTCAGCGGCTTCATTTTCTTCGCTGGGTTGATTCCAAGGAGATCGCGCATCGTCGCCATTGCGGTGGCCTCAACGAGCTCAAGAGAGCTTTTACCGAGCCCTCCGGGCGCGGCCGTCATGCTGACGGAGCCCCGGAGCAGATGCTTGTCGTAAACGAACGGTCGCGGCTTGATTGTCTCAGGGTCTCGCCACACGAAGGGCGTCGGGGTGAACACCACAGGAGGCTTAGCTTCGACCTTTCCCCCAAGCAGCGGCGCACCGTCGGTCTGCGGCTCCGGTATCTTGATCTCAGACGCGGCGGCGCTGCCGTGGCCATTCCGCTTCGGCCCGACCGGGACGGCCTTCGGCCGCGGAGGTACGCCGATTCGGGCGAGATATTCCTCGGGGCTCTCGGTCATGGCGTGGCCGCCATGGTGATGTCGTTGAAGTCGCCGCACACCGGAGAAACCGCAACGATGGTCTCGCGCCCGGCCTCAAGCCAGCGCCTCTCCACTTCGCGGGCCGCCTTTTCCCCGGCCTCGTTCTCGTCGTTGTCCGCAAAGATGGTGATAGATTCGATCGCGTTGAGGATGGGGAACTTGGCCATCATGGTGGTCGAGCCGCAGGACCACATGGGGCGAAAGCCCTTCGCCATCATGTCGAGCGCGGTCTCGAGGCCCTCCGCAATGTGAATGCCCTGGAGCACCTCGTCGTCGGGGGAGAGCTGGACGACGCCTGATCCGGCGAGATTTTTCGCCTTGCCGACCTTGCGCCCTCCATGGACGTAGGTGCGGCTGATGGCGCCGGTCAGCTTAGCCGTGACCGGGTCGCGCAGGAGCGCGATGATCGCGCCGAGCCGCTGGCCGTCCAGAGGATGGCCGGGCTCGCGGAAAAGGACACCGTCATGCCATCCGATCGCGTACGTCGAGCTGATTACGTCGGCGATCGCGGACGTGGCAATCAGGCGGATCCGGCGCAAATATTCTTCGCCAGGCGTCCCGATGAGAGGGCTCATCTCCGAGGCTACGTGCGCGGCAATTTTGAGGTTGAACTCGTGGAGCCGTCTCTCGGCCTGTTCCTGCTCACGCTCGCGCCTGAGGGCCTCCTCAGACCGCGGCTGCGGCTTGACCTGGGTCGGTGCCGCCTTCTCGTTCGTCAGCCATTCGACGGCGCCCTGAAATTCGAGGCCAAGAACATGTTGAACCAAGGCGATCGTGTCGCCGCCCTTGCCGCAACCGCGACAATTCCAGAGCTCGTTGTTGACGCCGAAGCGATCGTCGCCACCGCAAACGATGCAGGGCCCCATGCGCTCGCCCCCGGAGCGCTTCGTGAACTTTGCGCCCAGGCTCTCCGCGACTTCGCGCGCGTCGCGCATCTTCGCGCGCTCGACGAGGTCCGGGCTCATGGCAAGCGGCGCTCGGGCGCGAATGGGATGTCGTCGTCGAGTGACGTCGATGGGTGAACCGGCTTGCCGCCCGGCGCAGCCCCCGACCGTCCGGCCGGATGCTCGGCAGTCGTGCTTGTGCGACTTTCCGCGGCCTTCGCCGGAGCTTGGGCTGTGAGCACGCCGTCGACCGTGATCTTCCAATTTAACCGCGGCTCGCGGCCGTCAGCCGGCTTCCAGATCTCGCAGTCGATCTCGCCGGCTACGTTGATCGGCGCGCCCGCCTGGATCGAGCGAAGTGCCTGGATCACGGTCTCATTGAAAGCGACGCAGTTCCAGAAACGCCGGCCGCCGTTGACGCTCTCGCAGACGGTTCCGATTGCGAACGGCTTTCCCGCCTTAGAGGTTCGCGCCTCGATGGCCTTCTGTATCGAGCCAGCAACGACAGCTCTCGTCATCGCTCGCACCCGTCGACAACATGAAGTTGATGGTCGAGCCGATCGCCGCCGAGGTCTTTCACGAAGCTCGCATACTTCGCGATCGCGCCGTAGCGCTCGAGCGTCTCGTGCAGGTCTGCGCCACGGTCGAGCTCGAGGATCATCTCATAAAGAGGGCGGGCCCCGAGCGGATGGATCTGGCGGGTGAGATGCCTTAGCCGCAACCGGCGTTCGGTCTCGGCGCGCTGCCATTCGGCTTGATTGGCGCGCGCCCATCTGGTATGTGGGGCTAGGGAATTTTGCGCGCCACGCACATTCCTATTCTTGGGCCGGACGCTATTGCGCTCCGGCCTTTCTTTTGGTCTGCTCATGGCAATTGGTCGATCCTTCTGTGGGAGAAGCCTGCGCCGTCACGGCGTGGGCTCGGCTGGTCACCGCCGGAACGGGCCACTTGGACCCGCTCGAGCAGCGGTCAGGCCGCGGTTGATTGCTCGCCGGGTGCGGGGCGGCGGCGCTTCAAAATCCAAGCGTCCAAGTCGGAATCGAGAATGCCACGCCGGCGCTTCGAGATCTCGATGACGGCGGGGCCGTCGCCGAGAGAGATGAGCCGCTCGAGCGTGCGCCTCACGCAGCCAGCGCGTTCGGCTGCTTGGTTGTAGGTAAGAACTTTCATCGGTGCGAATCACCTCGTTTGCGTCATCAACGCGACAGAGGCCACACTTATGCGAAATTTAAACTTTGTCTATACCGTAGCTGGGGCTTAACTTACTTAATTTCTGAAGCAAACTAAGTTCGTTGCAGGAAGCCCCTCTTTCTCAGGTCAGAAACGACAGCGCAAAGGGTGCGATGGCCGGGATGGTTCACTTCCGCGAGTTTCCAGCTTGATGCGATCTCGACGGCAATAGTGTCGTCTGAGGCCGCCGGATTGCGCGCATATGCCGCGATTGCGAGCTCTTTTGCATGGGTGAGCCATCGTTGCCGTTTTGCTCGGCGGGTTACAACGCTATTCTTGCCGCCTTTTTGCTTCCACGCGAGCACCTTGTCCGGACTCAACCCGACGCTTAACCCGAGCGACAGAGCGGCCGCGCCGAAGCGCCAGACCAACTCACGCGGACAGATTCCGGCAGACGAATCGCTGACCGCCCTGAATATGCTCATGAACTCATGGGCGTCAGAATCAATTTCTTCTCTATCTGCAGGACTCAGGTCTTTCCGATCGCAAATATAATCAAGTGCCTGAAAAAACCTCAGGAATAGAAAGATCCCGCGCTTGTTCCCCTCAACCAGTCCCTGAAAAATTTCGGGATAGTCCTCTTTGATGTCGGCGCTCAGCTGTTCAAGGATCTCCTCGCGTTCCGCCGTCGTTGTCGCGTCCGCGCCAGATTGGACTCGGTCCCTGTAAAGATCGAGTGCGCGGAGTAGCGCGCTGACCGGGGTTTCTATATCAGGTGTCTCATCATCCATATCGCGTGCTCTCGCGAAGCTCGAAGGCGGAGCACGGGGAAAGCGAGCGAGCTGCTCTCGCCTTGTCGGCCGGCCAAAGCCTATCCCCGCACGTACCTTTGCCTACGCGCCCCTCCGCATAGGCGTGACATTCCCGGCCGCCTGGCGGCCGTTGATGATCGCGGCGACGTGCTCGCCCCAGGCGTTGAGCGCCGCGCGCTTTTCCTCGGCCCATTCGTGGCGCTGGTAAATGCCGACAATTCCAGCGCGGCTGCCGGAGACATGGTTCAGCACTGCCTCGGTCACCTCGAGCCGCACGCCGAGCTTCTGAAGGCCGGTCGCCATGGTCCGCCGCAGATCATGCAGTCGCCAGTCGATGACACCGCTGTCCTCGTCCAGGGTGACCTTCGCTTTCGAGAAGCCATTGAAGGCCCCTCCCCTGCCTTGAAAGACAAACTCCGGTTTGTCCATGTCGTCATTCGCCATGCGATGCGCTGATTTGATGATTGCCTGCGCTGGCGGTGATAACGGAACGATGTGAGCGACTCCGTTCTTGGCGCGGCTCGCCGGGATGGTCCACGTCGACAAATCCGACGCGATTTCTCCCCACGTCATGCCAGCGACTTCCTCGCGCCGCTGGCCGGTGAGGAGCAGCATGCGGACGATCGCGTTGTATGGTCCCGGACCCCTGGTCGCGGCCCAAATTGCCTTTAGTTCGTTGTCCGAGAGCACGCGCTCACGCGAGTCCACGGCATCCAACTTGATTCCAGCGAATGGATTGTCGGCGAGCAAGTCTTTGCCGATCGCCCAGCCGTAGCATGCGCGGCCATAGGCGCCAGTCAACCGCGCCGTAGCCTTCCTGCCGTCGTCCGCGATGGCATTGAGCGTCGATTTGACAACCTTCGGCGTCAGGTCAGCCGCGGGCTTTGTCAGATGCTTCTTAAGGGCGAAGCGGAGTGCACGGGTCGCCTCTGCGGCGTAGGCGGGTCGTCTTCCAGCCAGGTGTCCGACCTCCCACCTATCGATGAGCACTCCAAGGGTGAGCGCCTCTGCCTCGGCTCTCTCTTTCGCCTCGCGGGCCGCCTGCTTTCGTTCAGCAGCTGGATCACGTCCTTTCGCCACGTCGCTCAGGATCGCCTGCACAGCCTCGCGCGCCGCCGCGAGCGAAATCGCCGAACACGATCCTAGAGGAATGCGGCGCTTCGAACCGGTAAAGGCGTACTGCGCAAGATAGGTCTTCCATGCCAACGAGCCCTTTTCGGCCCTTTTTGTTACGCGTACACCGAGACCGCGCTGCTCATCGTCGAAAAATAGAACATCCTTCTTGCCCGCAGGGCAAATGAGGTCTTCGATCCTGCGCTGCGTGAGCTTCAACTGCGGCTCTCTGCCTGGGTCCGCTGGACCCAATGCGGACCCGCCGAGCGGACCCGTCCTGACATTATATGTCATCTCGTGTCGGTTAGACTAGAACCATACGCTTGTTATCCCAATGTTTTTGTCGGGCAATGGCGGCGTTCGTCGCGCCGCGTCGCATGAGGAGCGCTTACTACGAATCTGGGGGTCAGGAGTTCGAATCTCTTCGGGCGCGCCAGCGATTTCAGGCGGGCGAAAATCAATTCACGCGAACACCGCGCCATTCCGAGCGCGTTCGCGGCGGACGCGGCAATCTTGGGCGGCAGGTGAACGACACTTTGCCGAGACCTTAAGATGTGTTCATCAACATAATTAACGCATCATTTTTTGCTAATCACTCCAATAACATCGGGTCGACGTTTGAACCCTCGTTGGATGTTCCGGACGTCGATCCGGATCAATCGTGAAAGGAGTTCATCATGACTATGAGCGTATCGGCGGGCGCAGCGCGCGACACCGCCGCCTATGGCGGCTTTGTCGACGCGGCCGGCGGCGTGGCCGCCATTGTCCTCGCGGTCATCGGACTGGCGGGGGTGAAACCTGAAATGATGGTCGCGATCGCCACCATCGTGTTCGGAGTGGCCCTGCTGGTCGAGGGAGGAGCGATGCTGTCGGAATATGTCCGGATCGTCTTCCCCAGCGGTTCCGGCGCCGCCGCCATGGAGAATTTCGGCGGAGTCGGGCTGTCGGCCCATTTCCTGGTCGGCGCGGCCGGGATTGTGCTTGGCATTCTTGCGCTTATCGGAATCGCTTCCATCACCTTGACCTCGATCGCGGTGATCGCTTTTGGCGCGGCGATGGTGCTCAGCAGCAATTCCGTCTGGCAACTGCATGAGCTCAAGCGAATGGCGATGCTGCCGGCCGAAGGCCAGCCCGTATCGGGGAGCGCGATCCTCGCCAACGAAATGGCCTCGGAGTCCGCCGGCGCGCTGTCGCTCGCCGGCCTCGCCGCGATCGTGCTCGGCATCCTCGCGGTGGTGGGCATGCACTCGGTCGTGCTGACGCTTGCGGCGCTGATCGCTCTCGGCGCAACGCTGGTGATGACCGGCGGCTCGCTCAGCGCGACGGTCGTCGGCTTCATGCGCTCGGCCGACCAGCGGTAAGCAGCAACTGTAGGCGCGGTCGCTGACCGCGCCGCCGCGCTTGACCCAAGCGCGGCTACAGGGCGCGGCCCTCACGTCCTCGCCAGCGTTGCGACATAAAAGCCGTCCGTGCCGGTCGCCCTCGGGCTCAGGCGAAAGCCGGGCCCCAGGCTTGAGGCGTGATCGGCAAGCGCCGGCAAGCCCACTGAGCGCGCTTGAGCGGCGGCGTCGACCGGCAAAAAGTCTCCGTGACGGTCGAGGAACGCGGCGATCCGGTCCTCGTTCTCAGGCCTCAGGATCGAGCAGGTCACATAAACGATGCGGCCGCCTCGCTTGACGAAGCGAGCCGCGCTTTCCAGCGTTTGGTCCTGATCCTTGATGCGCTCAGCGAGCGCGCCGGGGCGGACGCGCCACTTGGCGTCGGGGTTGCGCCGCCAGGCGCCCGAGCCGGTGCAGGGCGCGTCGATCAGCACGAGATCGCACCGCCCTTTGAGATCGGCCAGCACGTCCGCCCGGCCCTTCGGCGCCCGCACCTGGACATTGCGCGCGCCTGAGCGGGCGATCCGGGCGAAGATCGGCGCAAGCCGCCTTGCGTCCGAATCGGCGGCGTAAATCTGGCCCTGGTTCTCCATCGCGGCGGCGAGCGCCAGCGTTTTGCCCCCGGCGCCGGCGCAGAGGTCGAGGACCTGCATGCCCGGCTTGGCCTCGGCGATGAGCGCGGCAAGCTGAGAGCCCTCGTCCTGCACCTCGATCAGGCCCTTGACATAGGCCGGGTCGGAGGCGAGCGGCGGCGCGCGCCCGTCCTGGCGCATCGCGATCCGGAGCCCCATGGGCGAGAGCGGCGTCGGCTGAGGCGCAAGATAGGCAAGCGCCGCGAGCGCCTTGTCGCGCGTGGTTTTGATGAGGTTCGCGCGCAGGTCGACCGGCGCGCGTTCGGCGAGCGCCCTGCCCTCGTCGGCGGCGGAGGCGCCGAAGCTCGCCTCGAGCTGCGGTTCGAGCCACTCGGGGAAATCGCCGGCGACGTGAGCGGGCGCGCCGGAAAGATCGGCCGCGGCGAGCCGCGCGCGCTCGGCCTCGGTGAGCTTCTCCGGCGCGTGGCCCTCGCCGGAGAAGAGGGCCGCGATCGCCTCGACGTCGAGGCCGCGCGTCTGCCGGAGCGCGCCCAGAACTTCAGCACGGGCGCCCGCTTGGCCCATGATCCAGGCGGACGAGCTTTTCTTGCGCAGCACGTCATAGACGAGGGCCGATATCGCCGCGCGGTCGCCTGAGCCGGCGAAGCGGTGCGCAAGCCCCCAATCCTTCATCGCGTCGGCCGCCGGCCGGCGGCGGGCGTCGATATCGGTCAGAACTTCGATCGCGGCGGCGGCGCGGGCGGCGGGGGTCATGCGAAGAGGAACCTTTTGGGGGTGGGCGTCGCTCGCCGGGCGTCGCGGCGCCTGAGAGCTCACCACGAAGGTCGCAAAGGCCACGAAGGATTCTTGGTGCTCCTTCGTGTCCTTCGTGGTCAATCATCGGCCGTGACGCGAGAGAGAAATTCGCCATCAGCGGCGGTCGCGCGCCTCATATCAGAACAGCGGCGAAAGGCGAAGCCTCAACTCCCTCGTCCTCGCTCACACCTCGTCCCGAAAAGCGCCGAAGAAGGACGCTCCCGGAG
>Ga0335075_10009121_pt1 | contig 15155 bp, 11 predicted proteins | sample Lox_Sample_24_FD_206723 | JGI IMG/M metagenome (GOLD analysis project Ga0335075, IMG submission 206723) | Soil microbial communities from Loxahatchee National Wildlife Refuge, Florida, United States - Lox_Sample_2.4 | ecosystem: Environmental > Terrestrial > Soil > Wetlands | place: USA... | reverse complement strand
GGAGAAGCGCAAGGTGCTCGAAGGGGCGGTCGAGGCGAGCGAGGGCACAGTGCCGGTGATCGCCGGCGTCTCGGAGCTCACCACGGCGGCGGCGGCGGGCTTCGCGCGCGATGCCGAGCGGATCGGCGCGAGCGGGCTCATGGTGCTGCCGGCCATGGTGTACGTGCCGACCCCTGCCGAGCTCGAGTACCACTTCCGCGCGGTCGCGGGCGCATCGAGCTTGCCGATCATGCTCTACAACAACCCGCCCTCCTATCGCGTCAACATCGATCTCGGGACGCTGGCGCGCCTCGCCGAGGTCGAGACGATCGTCGCGCTCAAGGAGTCGGCGCCCGACCCGCGCCGCTTCACCGACCTCATCAACGCGTTCGGCTCGCGCTATGTGCTCTTCGCCGGGCTCGACGATCTGGCGTTCGAGGGACTCGCCCTCGGCGCGCAGGGCTGGGTATCGGGCCTGTCGAACGCATTTCCGGCCGAGTCCCTGCAGCTCTACGCCGCCGTCCTGGCGGGCGATCTGCCGCGGGCGCGCGCGATCTACCGCTGGTTCATGCCGCTTTTGCATCTGGACGCCGAGCACGACCTGGTGCAGTCGATCAAGCTCGCGGAGCAGATCATGGGCCGCGGCTCCGAGCGTGTTCGGCCGCCGCGGCTGCCCCTCGCCGGTGAGCGCCGCGCAGAGGTGATCGCGCGGGTGGAGCGTGCCCGCGATACGCGCTCGCGCGCCGCGGCGCGCGCATGACGGGCAGCATTCGCGTCATCGACTCCCACACCGGCGGGGAGCCCACGCGTCTGGTGCTCGAGGGCGGACCGGCGCTCGGCGAGGGTCCGCTCGAGGAGCGGCGCGAGCGCTTTCGCGAGCATTTCGATGCCTACCGCTCGGCCATCGTGAACGAGCCGCGAGGCTGCGGCCCGCTGGTCGGGGCGCTGCTCGTGCCGCCGCATCGTCCGGACTGCGACCTCGGTGTGATCTTCTTCAACAACGTCGGCTTTCTGGGGATGTGCGGCCACGGCACCATCGGCCTCATCGCATCGCTCGAGTTCGCGGGCCGGCTCTCTGCGGGCTCGGTGCGCATCGACACGCCGGTGGGCGCGGTCGCGGCGCAGCTGCACGAGAACGGCGAGGTGAGCGTCGAGAATGTGCCGAGCTACCGCGCGGCGCGCGGCATCGCCGTGGATCCGGGCGGCGGCGCCCCGGTGGTGGGCGATGTCGCCTGGGGCGGCAACTGGTTCTACCTCGCGGCGCACCCCGAGCAGCGCATCGATCTCGAGCGCGTCGAGTCCTTGACCGACTTCGCCCGCCGCGTACGCGCCGCGGTCCAGGCCGCCGGCTACCCGCAGGTCGATCATGTCGAGATCTTCGGACGCCCGGTCGCGGTCGGAGCGCACAGCCGAAACTTCGTCCTGTGCCCCGGCGATGCCTATGACCGCTCGCCGTGCGGGACGGGCACGAGCGCGAAGCTCGCTTGTCTTGCGGCCGATGGCGTGCTCGCCGAGGGCGAGCCGTGGGTGCAGGAGAGTCTGATCGGCAGCACCTTCGTCGGGCGCTATCGATGGAGCGACCGCGGGCGCGGGGAGATCGTGCCCACCATCCGCGGACGCGCTTACATCACGGGTGAGAGCGTGCTGCGTCTCGATCCCGAGGATCCTTTCTGCTGGGGAATCCGGGCATGAGCGCCTTCACCCGCGCGGCCCCAGCCGCCCGCGCACCCCATCCCACCATCCGGCCGCCACCGCGGCGACCTTGCGGCCTTTCATGCGCTCGTACAGCAGGATGCGCTTGCAGGTGCGGATGCGCCGCCCCAGGCTCTTGAGGGCCCACGATCCGTAGGCGTAGCGGCCGTACTCGCGCAGCATGACGGTGTCGTTGCGCGCGATGTAGTAGCGCCGGTCCGGGGAGTGATTGGTGGTCCACTTGGCTATACCGAGCCACTCGTGCCGCGAGGGTGCGCCGATGGCGTGCCCCATCAAGGCGTCACGGGTCTTGATGACCCGATAGCCCTGCGATCGCGCCCTGAAGCAATATTCCGTATCGACGTAGTCGATGAAGAACTCCTCGCGAAACGGGCCGATGGCCGCGTGCGTGTCGAGCGAGAGCAGCGATCCTGACGTGATGACGGACTCGACCTCCTCCCAGCGCTCGGCGCGCGGGCAGCCGGCCGATCCGGGCGCAAGGCGCGCCGGCGCATCGCGCTCGGGCACATCGTCGAAGCCCGCTCCGAGCACGGCCAGGCGGTCGGGATCCGGAAACCCCGCGCGCACCTCGATGAGGGTGTCGAGCATGCCGGCGTGCAGGACGCTGTCTTGATCGAGCAGCAGCGCCCAGGCAAAGCCCAGCTCTTGGGCTCTCTGCAGCCCGAGGTTGAGGGCGCGTGCGACGCCGAGATTGCTGCGATTGGCGATCAGCGCCACCCGCGATCGCGCTGCGATGCCCTCGAGCAGCGCTTCAGACTGCGCGCCGGAGCCATTGTCCACGATCACCAGGGCGCCGGCCTGCGCCAGGATGGCGTCCACCCGCACCGCCAATTCAGGATCCGGATGATAGCTCACCAGGATCGCGCAGACCTCCCCGCCGCCCGCGGGTCCGGCGCGCCTGCTGCCTGGCATCTGAACGCTTGCCGCCATTGAGAGCTCGCCGCTGCCTGAGAGATCGCCGCCGCCTCAAGCTCGCAGCCGCACGCTGGTGCGGGGCGGGGCGCCGCACGCATAATATCGCCCGGGCTCTCAAAGGACATCCATGGCCGATGATGACACTCGTGCGCCGGGCGCGGGCGCACCGCGCGTGAGCGGCGCGCGCCTGTGGTCGCGCCTGATGGCGATGGCCGAGATCGGCGCAGCCGCGCACGGCGGCTGCAACCGCCAGGCGCTCACGGATCGGGACTTCGAGGGCCGCGAGCTCTTTGCGCGCTGGGCCGCGGCCGCCGGCTGCGCGCTGCGCGTCGACGCGATCGGCAATCTGTTCGCGCGCCGCGCCGGGCGCGAGGACTCCCTCCCCGTGGTGATGACCGGGAGCCATCTGGACACGCAGCCCACGGGAGGCAAGTTCGACGGCGTGTACGGTGTGCTCGCGGGGCTCGAGGTGATCGAATCGCTGAACGATCGCTCCATCAGCACCTTGCGACCGCTCGAGGTGGCGGTGTGGTGCAACGAGGAGGGATGCCGCTTTCCCGCCGCCATGATGGGCTCGGCGGTGTGGTCGGGCCGCATGCCGCTCGCCGACGCCTACGCCCTCACGGATCGGGACGGGCTCAGCGTTCGCGAGGAGCTCGAGCGCGCGGGCATCGCGCCGTCCGCGGGGCTCGCCCGGCAGCCGGTGCGGGCCGCCTTCGAGGTGCATATCGAGCAAGGCCCGGTGCTCGAGCAGCGGGCCAAGACCATCGGCATCGTCACCGGCGTGCAGAACATGAGCCGCCACGAGGTCGTGGTCGAAGGACAGGAAGCGCATGCGGGTCCGACCCCCATGCACCTGCGGCGCGATCCGGTGCGCGTGCTCGCGGATGTGCTGCCGGCATTCTACGCCGCCGCCGCCGGGCGAGGTCCGGAGGCGCGCCTGACGGTCGCCGTGATCGAGACGCGGCCGAGCTCGCCCAATACCGTGCCGGGGTTTCTGCGGTTCTTCGTCGATCTGCGTCACCCCGACGATGCGCAGTACCGGGCATTGCGCGAACAGGTCGAGGGCGAGCTGCGCGCGGCGCTCGCGCGCCACGCGCTCGCCGGCCACATCCGCTGCGTGTGGCAGGCGCCGGGGGTCAAGTTCGATGCCGATTGCGTGGCCGCCGTGCGGCGCGCGGCGGCGGCTCTCGACTGCGACGCCATCGAGATGGTGAGCGGCGCGGGGCACGATTCGGTGAACGTGGCCGCGGTGGTGCCGACCTCGATGATCTTCGTGCCGTGTGCCGGGGGCTTGAGCCACAACGAGGCGGAGAGCGCATCGCCTTCGGATCTGGAGTCGGGCGCGAACGTGCTGATGCATGCGATGCTCGAGCTCGCCGGCCAAAAGTAAGCTGATCGATCGAGAAACAACAGGGAGAGCTTCATGCTCAAGTCGGGAATCGCGGCCGTCTCGGTCGCGCTGCTGAGCGTCGCTGCGCATGCCGAGACCGCGCCGGCCGCTGCGGCCGCAATCATCGCCTTGCATTGCGGGCATCTGATCGACACGGTCGCGGGTACCGTGCTCGGGGCGACCACGGTCGTGGTGGAGGGCAAGCGCGTGCGCGAGGTGACGAGCGGGGCGAGCTCCCCGCCGGGCGCAACCACCATCGATCTGACCGATCAGACCTGCCTGCCGGGTCTCATCGACAGCCACACGCACCTCACCATGCAGACCAGTCCGACGGAGTACGTCGATCAGTTTCACTGGAACGTCGCCGACTACGCCGTGCGCTCGACCGTCTATGCACGGCGCACCCTGCTCGCCGGGTTCACCACGGTGCGCAACGTCGGCGACCGCTGGAACGAGTCGGTGGCGCTGCGCAATGCCATCAACGCGGGCGTGCTGCCGGGCCCGCGCATCTTCACCGCCGGCGTGCCCATCGGCTCGACCGGGGGCCATGCGGATCCGACCGATGGATACCGGGCGGATCTCGCCGGCGACCCGGGCCCCGCGAGGGGCATCATCAACAGCCCGGAAGATGCGGTCAAAGCGGTGCGCGAGCACTACAAGGTGGGCGACGATCTGATCAAGATCATGCCGTCGGGCGGCGTGCTCGACGAGAGCGCGAGCGGCGACAATCCGCAGCTCACGCTCGATGAGATCCGTGCCGTGGTCGCGACGGCGCATGACTATGGGTTCACGGTGGCCGCGCATGCGCACGGCGCCGAAGCCATTCGCCGCGCGGTGCTCGGCGGCGTCGATTCGATCGAGCACGGCACCTACATGGATGCCGAGGACATGAAGCTCATGGTGGAGCGCGGCACCTGGTACGTGCCCACCATCATCGCGGGCGACTTCGTCGCGCGCCAGTCGAAGGTGCCCGGATACTATCCGCCGCAGGTGGCCGCCAAGGCCGCCGCCATCGGCCCCTTGATTCTCGCGACCGCGGGACGAGCCTACCGCGCGCACGTCAAGATCGCGTTTGGCACCGATGCCGCCGTGTATCCGCACGGCCAGAACGCTCATGAGTTCGAATTGATGGTGCAAGCCGGCATGCCGGCGATGTTCGCCCTGCAGGCAGCCACCGTGAACGCGGCGCAGCTCTTGAAGCACGACCGGGACCTGGGCTCGCTCAGCGCAGGCAAGCTGGCCGATGTGGTCGCCGTACCCGGCGATCCGATTGCGGACATCAGCCTGATGCGCCGGGTGAGCTTCGTCATGAAGGACGGCGTCGTTTACAAGCGCAACGGCAGCGCCGTCGAGTAGCTGCGCACCGCGCCCACTCAGGGCGCCTGTCGGCCCGGGCGGTCCGGCCGAGCCCAGGGGCGCGCCCCCGGGCCGCCGCAGCCGGCACGGCCACGAGCCCAGGGCGCGCCCCCGGGCCGCTGAAGCCGGCACGGCCCCGACGAGCCCAGGGGCGCCCCTCGAGGCCCTGGCGGCCGTCCCTGCGGGCCCAGAGCGGCCCCTCGAGGCTGTGGCGGGCGCTGCGGGATCGCCGCGGGACTGCTTGCTCCTTTCCAAATCCGTGATGAGTGTACTTAACCCAACCGCAGGGGATCCTTAACCTCCGGCGCATGAAAGCTGCGCTAGAGACGGCCATAGATGCTGCAGTGCAAGATCAGGGTGTGCCCGTGGACGAGGCCGAGCGCCTGGTGTGCCTGCACCGGCTGGGCCTGCTCGACACGCCGCCCTCGCCCGCTTTCGATGGGGTGACCCGGCTGGCGCAGGCCGCCCTGCAAGTTCCCATTCTGTGCATCTCGCTGGTCGATCAGAACCGCGTATGGTTCAAGTCGCGCATCGGTCTCAGCGTGCGCGAGACGCCCCGCAGCGGCTCGTTCTGCGACCAGGTGGTGTGGTCGCGCCAGCCGCTCAAGGTGCACGATGCCGCCGCCGATGCGCGCTTCCTGAACGACCCGCTGGTCACAGGCCCTCAGCACGTGCGCTCGTACCTGGGCATCCCGCTGTTCACGCGCGACCGCCAGCCGATGGGCACGCTCTGTGCGATGGACGGGGAGGTGCGCGATTTCGGCGAGGTCGAGGAAGTCGTGCTCGGCGAGTTCGCCAAGATCGCCGAGGATCTGCTGTCCACCAAGGAGCTCGCCGCCAAGTCCGACGGCGTGTTGCAGTATGCGATGGAGCGCGAGAAGCTGTTCCGCGACACCTTCGAGCAGGCGCCGGTCGGCATCGTGCACACCTCGCTCCATGGTCTGATCCTGCGCATCAACCAACGCGCCTGCGCGCTGCTCGGCTACACCCCCTCGGAGCTGCGCGAGCTGTCGATACCGAGCATCACCCATCCGGAGGACCTGCCGAGGAACATCCGCGAGTTCAAGCGCGCACTCAGCGGCGAGATCGACAGCTACCGGCTGGAGCAGCGGCTGCTCTGCAAGGACCAGCGCTATCTGTGGGTGGCGCTCGCGGTGGTGATCAAGCGCGCCCCTTCGCGCCAGCCCGACTACAACCTCGTCGTGATCGACGACATCTCGGCGCAGAAGCAGGCCGAGGCGGATCTTTTGCGCAGGGGCGAGGCCCTGCAGGAGAAGCTCGCCTCGCAGGCGAAGAAGGTCAACGAGAGCGACCAGGCTCTCGAGCTGCAGGGCAACCGGGCGCAGGAGGCGGGTGAGGAGCTGCGCGAGGCGCAGGCTGCATTGCGCCAGGCACAGACGGCGCTCGGCGAGCTGAAAGACGCACTCGCCGAGCGCGACAGGTCGCTCGCCGAGCGCGACAAGTCGCTCGCGGATGCGCAGCGAGCGGCGCAAGCGGCGCAGGAGACGCTCGCTGAACGCGACCGGGCGCTCGGTGAGACGCGGACGATGCTGCACGACACCCAGCAGGCGCTGCTCGACAGCCAGGATCAGCAGCGCGAGATTCAGGCGGCGCTGCAGGCGGTGAACGCCAAGCTCGCGCAGGAAAGCGCGACCGACTCGCTCACCGTGCTGCCGAACCGGCGCACCCTGAGCCGCCGCGGGGAGCAGGCGGCAAGCGCGATGCGCCAATCGCGCAAGCCCTACGGCCTCATCTTGCTCGACGTCGACGGCCTGAAGCAGATCAACGAGGAGTACGGTCACGAGGTGGGCGATGAGGTGCTGCGCGGCCTCGGCAACATCCTCAGCTCGCAGCTGCGCAACTCCTCGGACATGCCCGCGCGGCTCGGCGGGGATGAGTTCGCGGTGCTGTGCTTCGGCGACATCAACGAACAGACGCTGCACGATGTGGCGGCGAGGATTCATACCCAGATCGGCAAGGAGCCGCTCGCCACGGCGAAGGGATTGCTGCGCTTCACCTCGAGCTTCGGGCTGGCGCTCAGCGTCGCGGACGAGGCCGACTGGAAATCGGTCTACGCGCGCGCGGACGCTGCGCTGCGCGAGGCCAAGAACGCCGGCAAGGACCGGATCTCTTTCGGGCGCTCGCAGGCGAAGAGCCCCACGGCGCGGCTGCGAGCCCTGAGCAGCCCGGGCTGAGCCGCTAGGCCGGCTCGCCCGCAAGCACCGCGCGCCGGCGGTTGATCGCCTCGTGCAGCCCGAGCGCTGCCGCCCGTATGCCGGCGCTCGATCCGCCCTGCGCGAAGATCACGGCGCGTGAGGAGCTGATCAGCAGTCCCGCGCCGCGCGCATTAAGGCCGGCGGTCAAGATGGCGTCCAGATCGCCGCCCTGGGCGCCGATGCCGGGAACCAGGAACGCGAGCTCGGGGTGCGCGCGGCGCAGCTCCGCCATCTCCTGCGGGCGGGTGGCTCCGACCACCAGCATCAGGTTGCGATGCTCGTTCCAATGCAGCGCAGCGCGCTCGGCGACCCGCCGATACAAGGGTTGCCCGTCGATCAGAAGATCCTGAAAATCGCGTCCGCCGGGGTTCGACGTGCGGCACAGGAGAACGGCGCCGCGATCGGGCCGCGCCAGGAAGGGCAGGACCGAATCCTCTCCCATGTAGGGATTGACGGTGACCGCATCGGCGCCGTAGCGATCGAACGCCTCGCGCGCATAGGCTTGCGCCGTGTTGCCGATGTCGCTGCGCTTGGCATCGAGGATCACCAGCGCCGCGGGCGCCCGCTCGCGGATGTACGCGATGCTCGCCTCGAGCTCATCCTCCTTGCCGAGCGCGCTGTAGAAGGCGATCTGCGGCTTGTAGGCGGCTGCGATCTCGGCGGTCGCATCCACGATGCGGCGGTTGAAGGCGAGCAGCGGCTCGGGGCCGCCGCGCACATCGGCGGGCAGTTTGGCGAAATCCGGATCGAGACCCACGCAAACCAGGCCCCGGGCGCTCGCTTGCGCTCGATCCAGGCGTTCGGCGAACTTGAGCGGCATCGCTCCATGATAGCTTGCGCACTAGGAGTATGCTTGGCGATCATGGGCGCGGCCCCGTCAAGCAAGTCTCGAAGCGGTCCGCGTCTGGTGCTGCAGCCGCCGGGCCAGCGCACCGCGCGGCACAGCGCGAAGAGCGTGCTCAAGCGCTTCTTCGCCATCGCGGACGCCTGGGAGCTCTCGCCGCTGCAGCAATGCCGGCTGCTGAAGATACCCTCGCCGCAAGTGCTCGCGCGCTATCGGCTCGGGCAAGCGCCGCGCCTGTCCGCCGTGCAGCAGGAGCGCGCCGCCCTGCTGGCCAACATTCATCACTCGCTCACCGCCGAGGATCAGAGCAAGGACCGGGCCTGGGCCTGGGTGCATGCGCCGCAGGCGTGCGCCCCGTTCGACGGCGACAGCCCGCTTTACTTTATGCTCGAGAACGGACTGCCGGCGCTGCGCGAGGTGGCGCGGCTGCTGGTGCGCAGAAAGCAGATCCGCTGAGGGCCCGCAGCTGAGATATAATGTCGGGCCGTTCCGATGCGAATGTGGCGGAATTGGTAGACGCGCCAGGCTTAGAACCTGGTGGGGAAACCCGTGCGAGTTCGAGTCTCGCCTTTCGCACCACCGCTCCGTCGGAACGCTTTGCCCTCACGCTAAAGGATCGACATGCAGGTTTCCGTGGAGAGTATCGGCAAGCTGGAGCGGCGCATGCAAGTGCAGGTGCCCGCCGAGCAGGTGAGCCGGCAGATCGCGACGCGCCTGAAGGAGCTGAGCCGCACCGCACGATTGAAGGGCTTCAGGCCGGGCAAGGCGCCGATCACGGTCATCCGTCAACAGTTCGGCCAGCAAGTGCATCGCGAGGTCATCGGCGAGCTGATGCAGTCCTCCTTCAGCGAGGCGGTCACGCAGAACCGTCTCTCCCCGGCGGGCAGTCCGCGCATCGAGCCGAAATCCGTGGCCGAGGGCGAGGATCTCACCTACGTCGCGACCTTCGAGGTGTTTCCCGAGGTCGCCCTGCAGCCGCTGAGCGCGCTTGCGGTGGAGCGCCTCACGGCGGATGTGACCGAGGCCGACGTCGATGCGATGGTGCAGCGGCTGCGCACGCAGCAGATGAAGTACACGGCGGTCGCGCGCCCTGCCGCGAACGGCGACAAGGTGAGCGTGGATTTTGCCGGCACGATCGAGGGCAAGCCGTTTGCGGGCGGCCAGGGCGAGAACGTCGCGATCGTGCTCGGCGCGCGGCGCATGCTCGAGCAGCTCGAGGAGGGGCTGGTGGGCGCCGGCGCCGGGGAGAGCCGCGAGATCGGCGTGGATTTTCCCGCCGACTACCGGGCCGCGGAGCTCGCCGGCCGCAGAGCGGTGTTCAAGGTGGACGTGAAGAGCGTCGAGGAGCCCTCGCTCCCCGAGCTCGACGAGGAGTTCTGTGCCTCCTTCGGCGTGACCGAGGGGGGCGTGCCGAGGCTGCGCGAGGATGTCGCCGCCAACATGCGCCGCGAGCTCGAGCAGACGCTGCGCAACCGCAACAAGGCGCAGGTGATGGAGAAGCTCTATCAGGCCAATCCCATCGATGTGCCGAACGCGCTGCTCGAGACGCAGGTCCAGGAGCTGCAGCTCGAGGCCATGCGCCGCACCGGCGCGAAGGACGTCTCTCAGGCCCCGCCGCGCGAGCCGTTGATCGAGCCGGCGCGCCGCCGCGTCGCGCTCGGGCTGCTGGTCAACGAGATCGTCCGGCGCGAGAAGATCGTGCTCGATCCGGCGCGCTCGAATGCGCGCCTCGACGAGATGGTCGGATCGTACGGGGATGCGGCGGCGCTGAAGCGCGCCTACCTGCAGAACGCGCAGGCGATGCGCCAGGTGGAGAACCTCGCGCTCGAGGATCAGGTGGTGGATTTCATTCTCGAGCGCGCCCAGGTGCACGAGATGCCGCGCACGTTCAAGGAGCTGATGAATTTCGACGGCTGATGGAGGCGCGACTTGAAATGCGCGCAGCCGTCCCCAGGCTTACGAGTCGCTGACTCACACACGAGAAGGTCCCGACGCAATGACGACACGAGCACTGAATCTGGTACCGATGGTGGTCGAACAGACGGCGCGCGGCGAGCGCGCCTACGACATTTACTCGCGCCTGCTGAAGGAGCGGGTGATCTTCGTGGTCGGCCAGGTCGAGGATTACATGGCCAATCTGGTGGTCGCGCAGCTGCTGTTCCTCGAGTCGGAGAATCCCGAGAAGGACATCGCGCTGTACATCAACTCGCCCGGCGGCTCGGTGAGCGCGGGCCTTGCCATCTACGACACCATGCAGTTCATCAAGCCGGACGTGAGCACCATCTGCGTGGGGCTCGCCGCGTCCATGGGCGCGGTGCTGCTCGCCGGCGGGGCGGCCGGCAAGCGCTACACTCTGCCGAATTCGAAGATCATGATCCACCAGCCCTCGGCGGGGTTCTCCGGCCAGGCCTCGGACATCGATATCCACGCGCGCGAGGTGATGGAGACCAAGGACCGCTTGAACCGGATCATGGCCAAGCACACCGGGCAGACCATCGAGCGTGTCAAGCAGGACAGCGATCGCGACAATTTCATGAGCGCCGAGGCGGCTCGCGCCTACGGGATAGTGGATTCGATGCTGGAGAAACGCGGCGAATTACCGATAAAGGCGGCCTGATTGCCGAAAAAGGGGCGCGCGGCGAGCTCCAATCGTCCCGAACAGCCGGTTTGCGGTCTCCCTGAGGGCTCCTTGAGGGGGACCCCGGTCACAGCCTGCGCGAGGCTTTCTTTGCGGAGAGTCCGCCGGGTGCTATATAGTCCATGTCGTGGCCGCGCCTCGCGACTTTGGCGGGGGCACGGTAAATTGAGGGCAGCATGAGCGAAGATTCGCGCGGCAAGCATGATGACGGCAAATTGTTGTATTGCTCCTTCTGCGGGAAGAGCCAACACGAAGTTCGGAAGCTGATTGCCGGGCCGTCGGTTTTCGTCTGCGACGAGTGCGTCGAGCTCTGCAACGACATCATCCGCGAAGAGCTCGAGGAGCGCGCCGAGCGCACCCGCGACAAGCTGCCGAAGCCCCAGGAGATCAAGAAGGTCCTCGACGAGTACGTGATCGGCCAGGAGCGCGCCAAGCGGGTGCTCTCCGTGGCCGTGTACAACCACTACAAGCGCCTGCAGACGCGCGGCTCGGAGGGCGTGCGATCGCGCGATGAGGTCGAGCTCGCGAAGAGCAACATCCTGCTCATCGGCCCCACCGGCTCGGGCAAGACGCTGCTCGCCGAGACGCTCGCGCGGCTCCTCAACGTGCCGTTCACCATCGCCGACGCCACCACGCTGACCGAGGCGGGCTACGTCGGCGAGGACGTCGAGAACATCATCCAGAAGCTGCTGCAGAAGTGCGACTACGACGTCGAGAAGGCGCAGACCGGCATCGTCTACATAGACGAGATCGACAAGATCTCGCGCAAGTCCGACAACCCCTCCATCACCCGCGACGTCTCGGGCGAGGGCGTGCAGCAGGCGCTCCTCAAGCTGATCGAGGGCACGATCGCCTCGGTGCCGCCGCAGGGCGGGCGCAAGCACCCGCAGCAGGAGTTCCTGCAGGTCGACACCACGAACATCCTGTTCATTTGCGGAGGCGCGTTCGCGGGTCTGGAAAAGATCATCATGAACCGCACCCACAAGAGCGGCATCGGATTCGTCGCCGAGGTGCGCGAGCAGAACGCACGCCCGCACGGCAACGACGTCTTCCACGACACCGAGCCCGAGGATCTGATCAAGTACGGCCTGATCCCCGAATTCGTCGGCCGGCTGCCCGTGGTCGCGACGCTCGAGGAGCTCGACGAGGACGCGCTGATATCGATACTGCTGCAGCCCAAGAACGCGCTCACCAAGCAGTACCGCAAGCTCTTCGACATGGAAGGTGTGGAGCTGGATTTCCGCGAGGACGCGCTGCGGTCGGTCGCGCGCAAGGCGATGCAGCGCAAGACCGGCGCGCGCGGCCTGCGCACCATCCTCGAGAACGTGCTGCTCGACACCATGTACGACCTGCCCTCCCTGCGCAACGTGCAGAAGGTGGTGGTCGACGAGCAGGTGATCGAGGGCCAGAACAAACCTTACATAGTCCATCGAACCGAGGAGACTCGGTTGGTGGCTCCGGTGGAAGAACAGCGGCGCCCCACGGGCTCGGACCATCTTTGAGCGGATGCACGGAGCGCTCCGCACGGAGAAAGTCCCGGCTTGAAACCCCCGAGCGGCGGCCGCATGTACTGTCCATCCGTGTAGTACGTGCCATCAACAGAAGGCTTGCCCGTGAGCGATGAACCCGTAATCGATATCCCCCCCGCCGCGCCTGCCCATGCCGGCATGCCGGTGCTGCCGCTGCGCGACGTGGTGGTCTACCCGCACATGGTGATTCCGCTGTTCGTCGGGCGGGAAAAATCCATCGTGGCGCTCGACCTCGCGATGAAGGCCGACAAGCGCATCCTGCTGGTCGCGCAGAAGCAAGCCGACGTGGACGACCCGAAGGGCGACGACCTGTACCGCGTCGGCACGGTGGCGACCATCCTGCAGCTCTTGAAGCTTCCCGACGGCACCGTCAAGGTGCTGGTCGAGGGCGTGGATCGGGCCAGCATCGAGAAGCTCTCGGAGGGCGAGTTCTTCTCGGCCGAGGTGACGCCGATGCCCGATCTGGAGCGCTACGAGGAGCGCGAGATGGACGTGCTCACGCGCTCGATGATCACCCAGTTCGAGCAGTACGTGAAGCTCAACAAGAAGGTGCCGCCGGAGATCCTCACCTCGCTCGCCGGCATCGAGCAGGCCGGGCGCCTCGCCGACACCGTGGCCGCGCACATGTCCCTGAAGCTCTCCGAGAAGCAGAAGGTGCTCGAGATCCCCGACGTGCGCAAGCGGCTCGAGCACATGCTCGCCGTCATCGAGGGCGAGATGGACGTGCTGCAGATCGAGAAGCGCATCCGCGGCCGCGTCAAGCAGCAGATGGAGAAGAGCCAGCGCGAGTACTACCTCAACGAGCAGATGAAGGCCATTCAGAAGGAGCTCGGCGAGCTCGACGAGGCGCCGAACGAGATCGGCGAGCTCGAGAAGCGCATCAAGGCGGCGGGCATGCCGAAGGAGGCGCGCGAGAAGGCGAACTCCGAGCTCGCCAAGCTCAAGCTCATGTCGCCGATGTCCGCCGAGGCGACCGTGGTGCGCAATTTCATCGACTGGCTGGTGAAGGCGCCGTGGAAGAAGCGCAGCAAGGTGCACCTGGACATCGCGGCCGCCGAGAAGGTGCTCGAGGCGGACCATTACGGCCTGGAGAAGGTCAAGGAGCGCATCGTCGAGTATCTCGCCGTGCAGCAGCGGGTGAAGAACCTGCGCGGCCCCATCCTGTGCCTGGTCGGGCCCCCGGGCGTGGGCAAGACCTCCCTGGGCCAGAGCGTCGCGCGCTCCACCAACCGCAAGTTCGTGCGCATGTCCTTGGGCGGCGTGCGCGATGAGGCCGAGATTCGCGGCCACCGGCGCACCTACATCGGATCGATGCCCGGCAAGATCATCCAGAATCTCGCCAAGTGCGGCGTGCGCAATCCATTGTTCCTGCTGGACGAGGTCGACAAGATGTCGACCGATTTCCGCGGCGACCCTTCCTCGGCGCTGCTCGAGGTGCTCGATCCGGAGCAAAACAGCTCCTTCAACGACCACTACCTCGAGGTCGATTTCGACCTCTCCGAGGTCATGTTCGTGTGCACGGCGAACAGCCTGAACATCCCGGCGCCGCTCCTCGATCGCATGGAAGTGATCCGCATCCCGGGCTACACCGAGGACGAGAAGAGCAACATCGCGCGCCGCTACCTGCTGCCCAAGCAGATCAAGCAGAACGGGCTCAAGCCCGAGGAGCTGGTGGTGGCCGATGGCGCCATCATGGACATGATCCGCTACTACACGCGCGAAGCCGGCGTGCGCAATCTGGAGCGTGAGATCTCGAAGATCGGCCGCAAGGCCGTCAAGCAGCTGCTGCTCAAGCCGGCCGAGAAGACCATCACCATCAGCTCGAAGAACCTCGACACCTACCTCGGTGTGCGCCGCTTTCGCTACGGCAAGGCCGAGGAGAGCAACCGCGTCGGCCAGGTGACCGGGCTCGCCTGGACCGAGGTGGGCGGGGAGCTCTTGACCATCGAGGCGGCCGTGGTCGCGGGCAAGGGCAAGCTCACGCACACCGGGCAGCTCGGCGAGGTCATGCAGGAGTCCATCCAGGCCGCCATGACGGTGGTGCGCAGCCGCTCCAACGTCCTCGGCCTGGAGACCGATTTCTACCAGAAAGCCGACGTGCACATTCACGTGCCGGAGGGCGCCACGCCCAAGGACGGCCCGAGCGCAGGCATCGGCATGTGCACCGCGCTCATCTCCGCCCTCACCAAGATTCCGGTGCGCTCGGACGTCGCCATGACCGGCGAGATCACGCTGCGCGGCGAGGTGCTGCCCATCGGCGGGCTGAAGGAGAAGCTCCTGGCGGCGCATCGCGGCGGCATCACCACGGTGCTGATCCCGGACGACAACACCAAGGATCTCGCCGAGATCGCCGACAACATCAAGGAGAAGCTCGATATCCGTCCGGTCAAGTGGATCGACGAGGTGCTGCAGGTGGCCCTGACGCACATGCCGGCGCCGGCGAGCGTCGCCGAGGCGAAGCCGGCGGAATCGATCGCGGGCGAGAAGCGCCGCCGCAAGAGCCCGCGCAGCAAGGGCGAGGTTCACGCCCACTAGCCAAGCCACACCGCCTCGCGTAGACTTCGGCGCCTCT
>Ga0335075_10009119_pt1 | contig 15158 bp, 10 predicted proteins | sample Lox_Sample_24_FD_206723 | JGI IMG/M metagenome (GOLD analysis project Ga0335075, IMG submission 206723) | Soil microbial communities from Loxahatchee National Wildlife Refuge, Florida, United States - Lox_Sample_2.4 | ecosystem: Environmental > Terrestrial > Soil > Wetlands | place: USA... | reverse complement strand
GACCGCCGCCGAAGGGAAAAGGCGTGAGGGCTGCGACACCGCACATGCCGTGTCCCGGCCGATTAAGCGATTGAATGGACTCGGCAATCTGGATTGCGTGTCTTCGATACCAACCATCTATGGTTCAACAATCGAGCATTTGGGTTTTACATTTTTTTAACCACATTATCTATGCGGACGCTTCCCTGCTGCCTATTATGCCAAGGAGAAGTGATTCGCCCGCTGGGCGAGACGGGGATGGCGGACAATGCGTCCGGCCTTGATGTCGCGGCGAGTACGATACGGATTGCCGGGACGCTTTACCTCGGGCGCGATTCTGAGCGCCGTTCCAGGCACGGCTTTCGCTGCCGGGGCCGAATCGACAATCGAGCCTCTCATCACTTTGGGCGCGCTTGCACTCGCGCTCGCAGCCGGTCTGTGGGCGCTCGCCCAAATCCGGGTCGTCCGTCTTCTCAGGCGGAAATTGCGCGAAGCGGGCGGCGCGGCGCGGGCGGCCATTGGCGCCCGCGACGCGCTGATTGCGGCCGGACGCGACCCTCTGGTCGCCTGGGGCGGAGAAGAAGCGCCGTCACGAAATTACGGCGACGCAGAAGCCATCGTCGAATCCTGTCTGGCGGGAGTGGATGCCATTACTTTGGCTGAAGCGCTGGATGCGCTGGCCGATCGTGGCGCACCGTTTCTGTTGAATGTCCGCGACGAGCAGGGCCGCGCGGTGACGCTGCGGGGCCGCGCCGTGGGCGGCATGGCCGCTGTCTGGGTCGAAACAAACAATGCCGCCGGCCAGACGGATTTTCGCGCCATCCTCGATGTCATTCCGGTGCCCGTATGGCTGCGCAACGAGTCGCGCGCGCTCGCCTGGGGCAACAGGGCGTTCCTCAGTGCCGCCGGCCAATCCGATGTCGAAAGCGCCGTCGCGGCGCAGGCCGCGCTTGAGAAATCGGACCGCGATCTCGCCTCGGCCGCGCGTTCGGAAGGCCATGTCGTCGAATCGAAGCGCTTTGCCATCATCGGAGGGCAGCGCCGCGCGCTCGTGCTCACCCATATTCCGCTCGGCGATGGCGGAATTGTCGGCACGGCGACCGACGTCACAGAGCTTTCGAACGTGGAAGCGATGCTGCAGCAGCACATCGATGCCCATGCCGACACGCTCGACAAGCTGGCCACGGCGGTTGCCATCTTCGATCGCGGGCAGCGGCTGAGTTTCTTCAACGATGCCTTCGTGCGGCTATGGAATTTGCCCGATTCCTGGCTCGACCTGCACCCGACCGACGAGGAGATTCTCGATCGGCTGCGCGAAACGCGCAAGCTGCCCGAACAGCGCGACTATCAGGCCTGGAAACGTCAGCGTCTCGCATTTTATGAGCAGGCGCTCGATTACACGCCGGAGGATCTCTGGTATCTGCCGGGCGGCAAGACATTGCGCGTCATCGCGCAGCCGCATCCTTTCGGCGGCCTTACCTATCTCTACGAAGATGTCACCGAGAAGCTTGCGCTCGAAAGTTCCTACAACACGCTGATCAAGGTCCAGTCCGCGACGCTCGACACGCTGAGCGAAGGCGTCGCCGTGTTTGGTCCGGACGCGCGCCTCAAGCTGCACAACGCCGCCTTTGCGCGGATGTGGAAACTGGAGCCGGCGGCATTGGCCGGCGAGCCGCATGTCCAGAAGATCGCCGAAGCCTGCATCGGCCGTTCCGGTGACGCGCCGATATGGCAGAACCTCGCGGTCAGCATCGCATCTGGCACCGAACACAGCCGGAACTGGGATCATGTCGAGCGTGCCGACGGTACGGTTCTCACTCTCGCCATTGCGCCGCTGCCCGATGGCGCCATCCTCGTTACCTTCGCGGATGTAACAGACCGGTTCCGGATCGAAAGCGCGCTTCGCGACCGGGCCGAAGCGCTCGAAGCCGCCGACCGGCTGAAATCCGATTTCGTGCATCACGCCTCGTTCCTGTTCCGCGATCCGTTGAACGCGGTGCATGGCTTCGCAAGTCTTCTTGCGGCGGGTCAGGCAGGGCCGCTCGCGCCCAAACAGGCGGAATATGTCGACGCCATCCTCACGGCGTCGAACAATCTTGCGGATGTAACGAGCGACATTCTCGATCTGGCGCTCATCGATTCCGGCACGATGCGGCTCGAACTCGGCCAGGTCAATCTTCACGACCTTTTGTCGCGCGCCGCCGACACGTTGCAGAAACATGCCGACAGCCTCGGCGTCGCACTGCGCCGCGACTGGAATCCGCAGATGGGATGGATCATTGCTGACGGACGGCGCATCCGGCAGATCATCTTCAATCTCCTGTCCAATGCATTCAAATTCACTCCGCCGGGTGGCGGCATCACGCTCTCGGCGGCGGTCGTCGATGACGAGGTGCAGATCGCGGTGGCGGATTCCGGCCCCGGCATTGCGCCGGACGTGAAGGCGAATGTGTTCGACCGCTTTGCCGCGAAGGGCCGCACGGGACAGCCCGCGGGCGCGGGCCTCGGCCTCGCGCTCGTCAAGCGATTCATCGAACTGCATGACGGCTGGGTCGAGATCGAAACCACGCCGGACCGCGGCACCACGGTGCGCTGCCACCTGCCGCGGCGGATGCAGATTACGACTGCAAAGGCCGGGTAGGCCTGGAATTACAGCTTGCGTACTTCGACGGACTCAGCAGAAGGGCAGCTTCAGCTCCGCAAACGCTGCTGCAGATACTCGTCTCCTCGCTGAGCTTGTCGAAGGACGCAGGATGCAAGTGCAAAACGCCAGAGCGTCAATGCTGGCTCTGGGGCATGCGGACGATCAGGCCGTCAAGTGCGGGCGTGACCTTGATCTGGCAGGACAGGCGGCTGGTAGGCGCGAGTTCCTGCGCGAAATCGAGCATGGTTTCTTCCATGTCCTGTTTCGGCGGCAGCTTGCCGGCCCAGGCCGGATCGACATGCACATGACATGTCGCGCACGCGCAGGCGCCACCGCAATCCGCGTCGATCCCGGGAATGAGATTCTTGACCGCACCCTCCATGACGGACCAGCCGGCGGGCACCTCCACGACATGTTCCTTGCCGTTATGTTCGATGTAAGTAATTTTTGGCATTGATTGGTTCCAGGATTCAAGCAACAGATTTCATCGGAATTGCGGCGTCCGCAAGCCTTGCCGCCGCAACGGCGGCGCCTTCGGCGATCAGCTTGCGGCCGACAATATATTCCGGCGCGGCATTGACGGCCTCGACCGCGGCCACGCGGCCGTCTCGCAGATGAAACACCGCGAATTTCCGCGCTGCCGGATCGCCGCGCAGCACCAGTTCGTCGCCTTCGCGCGCGAGGCCTGCGATCTGCAGCTTCAGATCATATTGATCCGACCAGAACCAGGGCACTTCGCGGTAAGACGTCGGCCGCCCCAGCATGGCGAGCGCGGCGTGCTTTGCCTGGTCGATGGCGTTCTGCACCGATTCGAGCCGGATCAGCGCGCCGTCGCGACCCAGATGACGCGTACAATCGCCGGCCGAGAAAATCGCCGGATCGGCGGTCCGCGCACAATCATCGACCATGACACCGTCGTCGCAGGCGAGACCGGCCTCCTTTGCAAGTTCGACATTGGGCAGGATACCGATTCCCACCAGCGCAATATCGGCAGGATGCGACCGGCCGCCGGCCCGCACCGATGCAAGCTTTAGCTCACCTTCAAACGCTTCGACACTCCTGTTCAATGCGAATTGCACACCGGCATTGCGATGGACCTGCTCGTAGAAAGAGGAAATTGCGGGCGAGACGGCGCGGGCCATCACGCGATCGAGCGATTCGAAAACGGTTACATCGAGACCGTGCTTGATGGCGACCGCGGCGACTTCGAGTCCGATATAACCGCCGCCGACCACCGCAAGCCGCTTGCCTCTGGCGAAAGCCGCGCGCAGCGCATCGACATCCGCAATGCCGCGCAGATAAAAGGTGCCGTCGAGACCGGCGCCGGCGACGGGAATGCGCCGCACACGCGAGCCCGTTGCAAGCAGGAGCTTGTCATAGGCAAATGTCCGGCCGTCGGCCAGCGCAATGGTTTGCGCTTGGCGATCGATGCGGGTCGCCGCAATGCCGAGGATCATTTCGCAGCCGGCCTCGGCATAGAAGGCGGACGGTTTCAGAAACAGCCGCTCCCGCTCGAAAGTCCCGGCGAGATAGGCCTTGGAGAGCGGCGGACGCTGATAGGGCGGAAACGGCTCGTCGCCGACCAGCGTGAGCGCACCCGTGAAGCCTTCCGCGCGCAGCGTGGCCACAGCCTGTGCTCCGGCCTGCCCGGCACCGATGATAATAATGCGTTCCGGCATATCGTGCTGATCGATCGTAAGATGCGGCGAGGGGTCCGCAGCAGGGGCTCGGACACGTGCCGGCATCCCTAGCGTGACTCCGGTGCCTTGGCAAAGCCGATCGCTTGAGGAATATCGGCGCACAGCAAATCGCGAAAAGGTGCATTTCAGTGGCAGATCTGTCCGCTTTTCCCATCACGTCGCGCTGGCCGGCGGCGCATCTCGACCGCCTGCAACTCTATTCCCTGCCGACACCGAACGGCGTGAAGGTTTCCATCGCGCTGGAAGAGCTTGGGCTCGCCTATGAGGCGCATCGCGTCGATATCGGTGCGAACGAGAATCTCACGCGCGAATTCCTGTCGCTCAATCCCAACGGCAAGATACCGGCGATCATCGATCCGAATGGGCCCGACGGTGTACCGCTCGGTCTGTTCGAAACCGGCGCGATCCTCATATATCTGGCGGAAAAAACGGGGCGCCTGTTGCCGGCCGATCCGGCGCGCCGCTATCACACCATCCAATGGGTATGCTTCCAGTTGGCGCATGTGGGTCCGATGTTTGGGCAGGTCGGCTATTTCTACAAATTCGCCGGCAAGGAGATTTCCGACAAGCGTCCGCTCGAACGCTACCGCGACGAGTCGAAGCGCATTCTGGGCGTGCTCGAAATGCGTCTGGCGGGCCGGCAATGGATCATGGATGACGAATACACGATTGCCGATATTGCGACTCTTGGCTGGGTGCGCAATCTGATCGGGTTCTACGGCGCCCGCGAACTTGTCGGTTTTGATGAACTGACCAATGTGCCAGCGTGGCTCGAGCGCGGGCTTGAACGGCCGGCCGTACAGCGCGGACTGAACATACCGGCGCGCGAATAGCTGCAAACCGCGCGGACGGCCGAACCCGTGCCACGGCTATTGCGCCTCGCGCACCGCAACCGTGAATTCGGGGCCGCCGCCCTCGATTGTCACGTTCTGAAAACCGGCATCATGGGCCTGCTGAAATCGCACGTCGTGCTCCGTGATCATCTGGCCGGCCATGCCGACGGGTGGCACGGCGTCCAGTTTGAGGAGAAGATCGTGAGGAGGCCGGCCTTGCAAATCTGTTGTTGTCAGTTTCACCTGCCATCCGGTGCTGGTGCACTGAACCTTGCCGGTCACGATCAGATCATGCGCGGTCCCCGGCGTAGTATCATTCCATGCCTTGAACGTATCCCGCTCGGCCGTGCACCCCGCAATCGCCTGCGAGGAAACGACAACCGACAGACCTGCAGCCGCGACGAATGCCGGCAACCCTGCGAGGACAGATGAAACAGGCATATCTCTTCTCCGTTTGAGCGATGGCCGGTATATCGCCCAATCGCAAACGGCGGCAGACCGGCTCCGCTGGTTCTTTATTCCGTTTGTCGCCCGCATATCGAGTCCACCAGACAATGAGGGGTCATTTTCCTTTGTAGGATACCCGCCAGACGGTGCCGCTCTTGTCGTCGGCGATGAGAAGGCTGCCATCCTTCGCCACGACGAGGCCTACCGGCCGCCCCCAGACGCGCGCCGGCGATGTGCTGCCGTCCCACCAGCCCGTGACGAAATTCTGATAGGCGTTTTCAGGCTGTCCGTTGGTGAAGTGCACGCGCACGACCTTGTAGCCCGTGGGACGGGCGGAATTCCATGAACCATGCAGAGCGACGAACGCATCGCCTTTGTATTCCACGGGAAACTGGTTGCCGTCATAGAAGACGAGGCCGAGCGGTGCCGAATGCGCCTGAAAGAGAACATCCGGCGTTTTCGTCTTCGCCACGAGATCGGGCCGTTTGGCGCCGAAGGTGGGATCCGGATGCGCGCCGGTATAGGCGTAAGGCCAGCCGAAGAAATCCCCTTGACGGATGCGAGTGAGATAATCGGGCGGGAGGTTGTCGCCCAGCCCGTCGCGCTCATTGACGGTTACATAGAGATCATCCGTACCCGGATAGAATGCGATGCCAACGGGATTGCGCAGCCCGCTGGCGAAGGTGGAGAGCGTTCCGTTTGGATTGACCTTCTCGACGCTCGCATAGGGCACGGGGTCTTCGGCCAGATTGTCCTTGCTGCCGATGGTAAGAAACAGATTGCCTTTCGAATCGAATATGATGTCGCGCGTGAAATGGCCCACGCCTTGGGCCGGCGTCGTGTCGGCGATATGCACGCGTTTTCCCGAGCCTTTCAGCGCGCCATCGGCATAGGGAAGCCGCCAGATCGACTTCACATCGGCCACGTAAAGCGATCCGTTCCGGATCGCGAGGCCATGCGGCTGCGCGAAGCCGGATGCGTAAGTCGAAATCCGCGCCGCGCGCGCACCGTCCGCCGCGGGCCGCAACACGACGACCTTGCCGGCATCCGGCACCGCCAGGAACACGTCGCCATTGGGCGCCACCGTCATCCAGCGCGCATCGGGGACATTTGCAAAGGCCGAAACCGCAAACCCCTCCGGCGCCCTCGGCAGCGCTCCTGGCGGCCGCGGGACCACGTCCGACGTGTTATCGACGGCGGGGGTGGCGAATGGCTTGGGCAGGCTCGCGACGGAGACGGAGAATCGCTGCCCGGGTACATCCGCCGCCTGCGCGGCGCTCGATGCGAATGCGAGAAGAAAGGACAAGAGGGCACTGCGCGTCATCGATTTCACGCCTCCGGCGTCGTGGGCTTCATGCTGTGACTCAGGGGACGAAGAATATTATTTGTAGAAGCGGGCCCTGCAAAATCGGTTGCTTGTTGATAAGACTCACATGAGTACGGAAGCGGGCGCGGAGCGCGGATTGGCGGAGGACGGATCTGGCCTTGAGGGCGGGCACGTTGTTCAAGACCTTGCGGAGATGGAAGAGCTTGGGCGGCGGATCGCCTCGATGATCCAGCGCGGCGACACCGTTGCTCTGGAAGGCGATCTGGGCGCCGGCAAGACCACGCTTGCGCGTGCGATCCTGCGGGCGCTGGGAGTGGCGGGCGAAGTGCCGAGTCCGACCTTCACGCTCATTCAGCACTATGAGACGCCGCGGCTGAAGATCGCGCATTGCGATTTTTACCGGATTGAAAATCCTGCAGAGGTTGATGAATTGGGACTCGAGGAGGCGCTGAAGGACGGCGCGCTGCTTATCGAATGGCCGGAACGTGCGCCGGGCCGGATCGAGGCCGACGCGCTGCGAATCCGTATCGGGATCGTTGGCGAAAGCGAACGTGCCGTGCAATTCTCGGGGCCGGCGCGCTGGGCGCGGCCGGTTTCAGGCAGAAGGGCGTGAGTGTGGAACAGGAACGGGGCGAGGCGGCGCGCGCTTTTCTCGCGCAGGCCGGCTGGGATGGCGCATCGGTCACGGCACTGCCGGGCGACGCTTCCAGCCGCCGCTACTATCGCGTGGTGCGCAACGGCCACGGCGCCATGCTGATGGATCAGCCGCGCGGTGCGGAGACACCCGCCTGCCCGTCCGACGCCACGCCAGAGGAGCGGCAGGCGCTCGGCTATAATGCCACGGCGCGGCTCGCCGGCCCCGATTGTGCCCGCTTTATCGCGACGGCGAATTTCCTGCGCTCGCGCGGGCTTGCTGCGCCGGAGATCTACGCCGACGATACCACGCAAGGCTTCGTGCTGCTGGAAGATTTCGGCGACGATCTCTACGCCGACGTGTTGGGCAAGGACGCTGCGGAAGACGTTCTCTACCGTGCCGCCATCGATGCCATTGCGCGCCTGCATGCAGAACCCGCGCCGCAGCGCCTTTCCCCTCAAGCCGTGCTCCATGATTACGATTTGACCGCCTGTCTCGCCGAAACCGACCTGATGACGGAATGGTTCATGCCGCTCGCGCTTGGCCGGCATGCAAGCGCGGAGGAGATGGCGGAACATCGCGCATTGTGGCGTGAAGCACTCGCAACGGTCCGTCCGCCCGATCCTGTCTTCGTGCATCGCGACTATCACGCGCAGAATCTGTTCTGGCTTCCGGGGCGAAGTGGCGAAGCGCGCGTCGGCATGATCGATTTCCAGGACGCGCTGGCCGGCAACCGAAGCTACGATGTCATTTCATTGCTGGAAGATGCGAGGCGTGACGTGCCGCCCGAACTCGCTTCGTCAATGAAAGCGCACTATCTCGCGGCGATGAAGGCGCAAGGCCACGAACTCAACGGCGAAGCGTGGACAGCGGAAGCGGCCGTAACCGCCGCGCAGCGCAACGCAAAGATTGCCGGCATCTTTGCGCGGCTGGCACAGCGCGATGGCAAGCCGCGCTATCTCGGCCATCTGCCGCGGGTATGGCGCTATCTCGAAGGCGATCTCGCCCATCCCGCGCTTGCAGGGCTTCGCGCCTGGTATGACCGCACCATTCCGCGCGAGACGCGGCACAGTCTGCACCATGAAGGAGAGTTGGCATGAATGGCCCCCGGCGCGCGATGATTCTGGCGGCCGGCTTGGGCACGCGCATGCGGCCGCTCACCAATGATCAGCCGAAACCGCTCGTCAAGGTGCATGGCAAAGCGCTGATCGATCATGTGATCGACCGGCTGGTCGCTGCGGGTGTGGAGACGATCATTGTCAATGTCCATCACCATGCCGCGCTCCTGAGATCGCATCTTGCCCGGCGCCGTGATGTGGAAATCCATATTTCCGATGAAACCGATGCGATCCTCGGCTCGGGCGGCGGCATCTTCAAGGTGTTGCCGATGTTTGAAGGCGAGCCGTTCTTCGTCCACAACGCCGATTCGATCTGGGTGGAGGGCTATGGGCGTGCGATGCCGCGGATGATTGCGCGCTGGAATCCGGAAGTGATGGACGCGCTGCTTCTCGCCGCCCCGCTTGTGACATCCATCGGCTACGATGGTCCCGGCGATTTCCTGATGGATGCGGAGGGCCGGCTGTCGCGCGTGCCCGAGTGCCGCCTGTCGCCTTTCGCCTATCCCGGCGTGCAGATCCTGCATCCGCGATTCTTCGAGGGCGCGTCGGCCGGTGCGTTCTCGATCAATCCGCTGTGGGACAGGGCGATCGACCGCGGCCGTCTTTTCGGCATCCGGCTCGACGGGGTGTGGATGCATGTTGGCACGCCCGAGGCACTGGTGCAATCGGAAGCGTATTTCGCCGATCTGATGCCGGCGTAAATCCGTGCGCGCGGGGCTCTATACGATTCCCGCCGGCGTCCCTTTCGCCGAAACGCTTGCGCGCGGGCTGATCGAGCAAATGGGAGCCGAGCACGATCCGCTCGCGCTTTCCTCGGCAACGATCTATCTGCCGACGCGACGCGCCGTGCGCACGCTGGCCGAGACATTCGCGCGCGTGCTGGGTGGCGCAGCGCTTCTGCCTGACATACGCCCGCTCGGCGACATCGAGGACGACGAACTGCTCTTCGATGCGGCGCTCGAAGATCTCACTCTCCCGCCCGCGATCGAGCCTGTGCGGCGGCGGCTTCTGCTTGCCACACTCGTGCATCGCTGGGCGGAACAGCGCCGCGATATGACGCCGGGTCTTGCACAGGCGACCGCGATGGCGGGCAATCTCGCCCGGTTTCTCGATGAAGCGGAAACACAGCAGGCAGATCTCGGAAAGCTGCGAGACCTGGTTCCGAAGAGTTTTGCCGAACATTGGGCCGACGTAAGAGATTTCCTGATTTTCCTTCACGAAGAATGGCCGAAGCTGTTGGCGGTGGAGGGCACTCTCGATCCTGCAGGGCGGCGCAATCTGCTGCTTGCACGGCTCACACGCCGTTACCGCGAAAAGAGGCCCGCAACGCCTGTAATCGCCGCAGGCACGACGGGCAGTATTCCGGCCACGGCCGGGCTTCTCGCCGCAATTGCCCAATTGCCTGCGGGTGCCGTTGTGCTGCCGGCGCTCGATCGCGCATTGGATGAAGAAAGCTGGACCGCGCTCGAGCCCGGCCATCCGCAATACGGGATGAAACAGCTTCTTGCACGGCTCGGCGCAGATCGCAGCGATGTCCAGGACTGGTCAGACATTCGTTCCTCCTCTCATCGTCATCATGGCAGTGATCGCCGCAGAGAAGCCCGCGTCGCGCTGTTGCGCGAAACCCTGCGGCCGGCGCCGACGACCGATGCGTGGTGGGCGCTCGCCGAGCGCGGCGCGGACGAGATCGCGCAAGGTCTGGACGGCATTGGTGTTGTTGCTGCGGCGCATCCGGGCGAGGAGGCGCTCGCGGTCGCATTGATGCTGCGCGAGGCGGTGGAAGAGCCGGGCAGGACGGCGGCGCTGGTCACACCCGATCGGGGACTTGCGCGCCGTGTCGCCGCGGAGCTGGGGCGCTGGGATATCGCAATCGACGATTCCGCGGGCGTGCCGCTCGCGCAAACGCCTCCCGCGGTGTTTCTTTCATTGCTCGCCGAAGCGGCGGCAGAGGAATTTGCGCCGGTGCCGCTGCTTGCGCTGCTGAAGCATCCGTTCGCCGGCAGCGATGAGGCTTCCGGTTTCCGCCGCCGCGTGCGCGCGCTGGACAGATTTGTTTTGCGCGGGCCGCGCCCCAATCCCGGCCTCGCCGGCATTGCGAAAGCGATCGCCAGCAAACGCGCGGAACGGGATGGGTCGGCGCTGGCACCCGTACTGGATGAACTGGCAAGCTGGTTTGCGGCGCTCACAGACATGCTGAAGCCGTTCAGCACAGCAATGTGCGCGCATGATTTTTCATTGTCCGGACTGGTCGAACTTCATTGTGAAATAGCGGAGGTAGTGGCCGGCAAAACCCGGCTGTGGGGTGGCGATGCCGGCGAGGCGGCAGCGGAACTGATCGAAGCGCTGTCGCGCGCTGGTGCCGATTTGCCGCCCATCGCGCCGTCAGCCTATCCGGTGCTTTTTCGCCAGTTTGCGGAAGAACGTGCGATCAGGCCCGCCTATGGCCGTCATCCGCGGCTCGCGATTCTCGGTCCGCTGGAAGCGCGGCTGCAGCATTTCGATCTCGTGGTGCTTGGCGGATTGAACGAAGGCAGTTGGCCCCGATCGGCCGCGGCCGATCCGTGGCTATCGCGGCCGATGCGCGAAACACTCGGGCTTGAATCGCCGGAGCGCGCCATCGGTCTTGCGGCGCATGATTTCGCGACGCTTTCGGCCGTGCCGCAGGTGATGTTCACGCGTGCGCTGAAAGTAGACGGCACGCCCACGATCGAGTCGCGCTGGCTGCAACGCCTGCAGCAGCTGACGAAAGGACTGAAGCTCGAAACCAAACTCCAAACAGCCACGCCCTATGGCCGTCTTGCGACGTGCTTTGCGGTGCCGGATCGCGCACCGGCGCCTGCATTGCGTCCTGAGCCCCGACCGCCCGTTGCCAAGCGCCCGCGCGAATTGTCGGTCACGCAGATCGAAACCTGGCTGCGCGATCCCTATGCGATCTATGCGCGCCACGTTCTGCGCCTGAAGCCCCTCGATCCGCTCGACGCCGAGATTGGCCCGATGGATCGCGGCAGCGCCATGCATGCGTGTCTTGAACAATTCATTCGTGAAACGCGTGACGGTTTTCCGCCCAACGCCGTCGCGCGGCTGATCGGTATTTCCGAGGAGGTTTTCGCGCGCTATGGCGTGCCGCAGGCGATTCTTGCCGTCTGGCGGCCGCGTTTCGCACGCGCCGCCGCCTGGTTCGTGGACGACGAGCACAGGCGCCGCACGGAAATAACACGCTCGTTTCTCGAGATCGAAGGCCGCGTGACGATCGAGGCGCCGGGCGGGCCGTTCGTGCTCAAGGGCCGCGCCGACCGCATCGATGAATTGCGCGCGGGTGGCGCCGCGATCATCGATTACAAGACCGGTCTTCCGCCGAGCGATTCCCAGGTCGGCGTGTTTGCTCCGCAACTGCCGCTCGAGGGTGCCATTCTCGAGCGCGGCGGATTCAAGGAGATTGGTCCGCTCACTGCCGCCGAACTTGTTTATATCCGCTTTTCGGGCGGCGATGTGCCCGGGGACACGCATGTCGTCAAAGGCGATGCGCACCTTCTGGCGGCTGAAACCTGGGACAATCTTGTTCGCCTGATCGCGGAATTCGATTGCGAGGGAACGCCCTATGTGTCGCGCGTTGCGCCGTTTCGCACCGATTTCGCGGGTGATTACGATCATCTTGCGCGGGTGCAGGAATGGTCGCTTTCGGGATGGGATGGCGGATGAGCGCGCTGCCGGTCACACAGGATGCCGCCGATCCGCGCCACTCCGCCTGGGTGTCGGCGCATGCGGGCACGGGCAAGACCTGGACGCTTGCCAACCGCGTGGCGCGCCTTTTGCTCGATGGCGCAGCACCACAACGCATTCTCTGTCTCACCTATACCAAGGCCGCAGCAGCCGAGATGGCGGCGCGCCTGTTCCGGCAATTGGGCGAATGGGCGATGCTGGACGATGCGGCGCTTGCCGAAAGTCTCGAAAAGATCGGGGCAGGGCGCCGCGATGAGGAAGGGCTGTGCGAGGCCCGCCGGCTCTTTGCGCTTGCGCTCGAAACGCCCGGCGGTCTCAAGATCCAGACCATTCATTCCTTCTGCCAATACATACTCGCGCGCTTTCCGATCGAGGCCGGCGTGCCGCCCGGCTTCGACGTGCTCGACGAGCAGACGGCGCATGAACTGATCGCGGAAGCGCGCAGCCGCGTGCTCGAACGCGCGGGCGAGGGCGAGGAGAAACTCACGGAAGCCGCCGGCTATCTTGCCACTCATGCCGGCGAGGGCAGGCTCAACTACATACTTGCTTCGGCGCTTGGCGGGGATCGCCGCAAATTCGAACGGTTTCTCGATCGCCTCGACCGCGATTCCGATGCCATTGCAGCGGCCGTCGCGCGGGCGCATGGCGTCGAACCGGGCGAAAATTACGAGGACATCGAAGCAGCCTTTTGCACCGAGATGAGAGATGCGAAAGCGCAATTCGGCGATATCGCGCGCTGGCTTGCAGGCGGCAAGAGCACGGACGGAAAACTCGGCCGGGCGTTGGCGCAAGCGCTCGAGAGTGGAAGTTATGACGACTTCTACAAAGTGTTCTTCACGGCCGAGGGGAAACCGCGCGCAAATCTCGCGACCAAGGGACTGATTGCCGAGAACGGCGAGTTGTACCTGCGTCTGCAGGACGCCGCGATCCGCTTCCACGAGGCCGAGCGGCGTTGTCGCGCCGCACGCGCCGCGGCACTGGCGCTCGCGGCCCTCACCCTCGCCGAAGCCGCGCATGCCGAGTACAGCCGCGCGAAACGGGCCCGCGGCGTTCTCGATTACGACGATCTGATCGCGGAGACACTGCGCCTGCTCGAACGCAGCGAAATGGCGAGTTGGGTGCTCTACAAACTCGATGGCGGCCTCGATCACATCCTCATCGACGAGGCGCAGGATACAAGCCCCGAGCAGTGGCGCATCGTCCGCCATTTGGCGGAGGAATTCTTTGCCGGAGACGGCGCGCGCGCGGAGAACGGGCGCGCCCGTACGCTCTTCGTGGTCGGCGACGAGAAACAATCCATCTTCAGCTTCCAGGGCGCCGACCCCGCGCAGTTCGAGCGCAACCGCGAGCATTTCGGCGCGCGCGCGGCGGGGAATTTCGTTTCCATCGGCCTCACCAGGTCGCGCCGTTCGGCACAGGAAATACTCGATTTCGTCGATGCTGTGTTCGCGAAGGATGAGGTACGCGCGGGTGTTTCATCGGCGGAAATCCGCCACCAGACCGCGCGAGAAAAAGCCGTCGGCCGCGTCCTATTCTGGCCGACGGTCAAGCCGGTCGAAGAACCGGACTGCAACCCCTGGCAGGCGCCTGTCGACATCGAGCCGGAATGGAGCCCGGTCGTGCAGCTCGCCGCAAAGGTCGCCGGCAACATTCGCAACTGGACCGGTGGGCAAAGTTATTTGTCCGGACATGACAAGCCGATAGAGCCGGGCGACATCATGGTTTTGATGCCGCGGCGCGAGCCATTTGCCAGCGAGCTGATCCGCCAGCTGAAGCAGCGCGGCGTGCCCGTGGCTGGTGCCGACCGCATTCATCTGCTCGAACAGATTGCGGTCATGGATTTGATCGCGCTCGGCCGTTTCGTGCTTCTGCCGGAAGACGATCTCAATCTCGCAGCCTTGCTGCGTTCGCCGCTTGCCGGTTTCTCCGAAGACGAACTTTATGCGCTCGCTGTCGACCGCGAGGGCCCGCTTTGGCGCGCACTCGAAACGCGCCGCGAGGAAACGCCAGCCTTCGCCTTCGCGCATGAGCTTCTGGCCGAAGCGCGCCGCCATGCCGATTTCACGCCGCCCTTTGAATTCTACGCCCACGCGCTGGGGCCGCGCGATGGCCGCAAGCGCCTGCTTGCGCGGCTGGGCGCGGAAGCCAACGATGCCATCGACGAGTTTCTCTCGCTCGCACTGTCGTACGAGCGGCTCAATACGCCATCGCTCGAAGGTTTTCTGCACTGGCTCGAAGCCGGCGATGCGGAGATCCGGCGCGACATGGAGCGCGGCCGCAACGAAGTGCGCGTGATGACGGTGCATGGAGCGAAAGGCCTTGAGGCCGATATCGTCATCCTGCCCGATACCACCACGATTCCCGAGGGCGCAGCCCGCCACGCCGCGCTGCTTTATGACGATGACGGCGTCTTTTTTCCGATGGCCGAAACGGACGCGCCCGATTGCGTGCGTTCGGCAAAGGCAAAGGCGCATGAGGAGGCGCTGCGCGAGCATCGCCGTTTGCTTTATGTCGCGCTCACCCGCGCGAAAGACGAGCTGCATATCTGCGGGTTCGAAGGCAAGCGCGGCGTGCGTGCGGGCTCCTGGTACGAGCTGATGCGGCCGATTGCCGAGGCGCAGGGACTCTTGATCGGCGAGGGCGACGATATCGTCCGCGAATTGAGGTCCGCGACAGGCGCGGAACAAATGACTTCCAGTTTGGCACCGGTCACGCTTCCCGGTTGGGCAAGCGTGCCGGCGAAACAGGAACAGGCG
>Ga0335075_10009117_pt1 | contig 15158 bp, 17 predicted proteins | sample Lox_Sample_24_FD_206723 | JGI IMG/M metagenome (GOLD analysis project Ga0335075, IMG submission 206723) | Soil microbial communities from Loxahatchee National Wildlife Refuge, Florida, United States - Lox_Sample_2.4 | ecosystem: Environmental > Terrestrial > Soil > Wetlands | place: USA... | reverse complement strand
GAACAGCGGCATCAGCTCTGCCGCCGCTTTCGCCATCCGCTCGTAGACGTTGACCTTGAGCGGCTCGCGGTCGGGGTCGGGCGGCGGGATCCGCCGGGTGTCCTCCAGGTCCACAGTTCACCTCACGATGTAGCGCCATGCGGAACACTGACCCCCATTGTGAGACATGCTGCGCTCGGGAGACAAGACCCTACGTTATGGAAAAGGGTGGGAACCTCAGCCGATGCGGTCGCCGAGCTCGCGCGCGACCCGCATGGTCGCGGTGGCGGCGGTCTTCACCCAGGCCTCGTCGGCACGGGACAGCGGCGCGGTCGTCACCAGGGCGCAGCGGACGTGGCCGCGGCTGTCGCGGACCGCGGCGGCGACGGCGGCGACGTCGTCCTCGCTCTCCCCGTGGTTGACCGCGTAGCCCAGGCGGCGGACCTCGGCGATCTGCTCGAGGAGTTCGCCGAGGCTGGTCAGGGCGCGGGGCGTGGGCGCCGCCAGCACCCCGGCCGGGTACAGGGCGGCGATCTCCTCGTCGGTGCGCTCCGCGAGCAGCACCTTGCCGGTGGCCGTCGAGTGCGCGGGCAGGATCCGGCCGGTCCGGCTGCCGGTGCGCACCATCCGGTCGCTTTCGACGCTGTCCAGGAACAGCACGCTCGTATCGCCGCGCATGACGCCCAGGTGGGCGGTCTCGCCGGTCAGGTCGCGCAGGTCCACCAGGGCCGTATGCGAGACGGCGCGGATGTCGATCTTCGACACGACCGCCAGGCCGATGTCGACCAGCGCGGGTCCTGGCCGGTAGGCGCGCGAGTGCTCGTCCTGTTCCACGAACTGGTGGTGGCCAAGCGTCGCCAGCATCCGGTGCACCGTGGACCGCGACAGTCCCATGTCCCGCGCCACCTGGTTGACCCGGATCATCTCGTGATCCTCGAAGAGACGGAGCAGCCGCAGCACGTTGTCGACCGCGCCGATCAGCGAGCCTGGGCGGTCGGACGGGGTGCCGTCGGAATCCTGCTCCACGCAAGCAGGGTAGCGCATCTGACCCTTGCACATCCTCCTTGGACGTAGCAAAATACGGGACACTGTTCCGTACCGTGACACGTTCAAGGAGAGAATGTCATGGCGCTGTTCCTCAGCCTGCACCAGGCCCCGGGCCTGTCACCTGAAGAGATCGCCGGATACGGCCCGGACGTCGCCAAGGGCGTGTACGCGACGTTCCGCCAGCTGTACGTCAACACCGACACCGGCTTCATCGTCTCGGTGTACGAGGCGGACAGCGCCGCCGCAGTGGAACAAGAGTTCGAGCGAGTAGGTTTCCCCTTCGACTCCATTAACGAGATCGACTTCACGCTGAGCGCCGCCGAGCTCGCTGAGATGCTCGCCCGTGGCTGACGAGCCGCGCCTGGACCGGCCGGTCACCCTGGCGTTCCGCGGCGACTGGGGCCAGGCGAACATGCACCGGATCTGCGGCTGGCTCGCCCAGGAGATCGGCGACCGGTCGCCGCGCGGGTCCGAGTTCTCGATCTGGTCCGGCCGCGGCGGCTCCGACCAGATCGCGGCGCTGCGTTCCGGCGCGGCTGACATCGTCATCGTCACCCCGGCGGTCGCGGTGCACCTGCTCGACGCCGGCGACCTGCGCGCGCTCGGCGTGATCGGGCAGCGGGACCGCCTCGTCGTCGCTGTGGACGCCGCGCTTCCGGTTAGGACCGTCGCGGACCTTGCCGCTGTTGCCGATCGCGTGACCGTCGCGACATCCCCCGACGACGGCGTCAACCTGATCGGTCTCGCCGCGCACAAGGCGCTCCGGCTGGCCGGCGTGGATCCTGGCACGCTGTCGTTCCGCTACGACGAGCGGCCGTTCCCGCCCATCAGCTGGTTCGCCGACGGCGAGGCGGACGTGCTCATCCACGAGGCGATCATGACGCCGCACTGGCAGCGGATAACCGCCAAGCGCCCGGTGCGCTACCTGCCGTGGGGCGAGGAGGTGCTGGCCGCGTTCGCCGCCGACGGCTGGCCGTCCGCCACGGTGGAAGCCGGGTACCTGCCCGGCCTGGACTCGGACTTGCTGACGCTGGATTTCTCCGACTTCGTTCTGCTGTGCACCCCTTCCCTCCCCGACGACGTGGCCTACCTGGCCGCGTGGTGCATGGTGAAGACCCGGGGAGCGCTGGAGGTGCAGTACGCCCACCTGCCGCAAGACCACTCCCCCGTCACCTACCCCCTCGTCCCCGCCGACATGGCGCGGACGCCGGTCCCGCTTCATCCGGCCGCGGCCCGCGCCTACGCCGACGCCGGCGACGATCCGGTCGCTGGTGCGCGCATCTGGAGTTGAGCGCCTTATGGCGTATGTCATCAACGAGCACTGCATCGACGAGACGGACGGCTCGTGCGTCCAGTGCTGCCCCGTCGACTGCATCTACGAGGGCTTGCGCAAGCGCTACATCAATCCCGACGAGTGCATCGACTGCGGAGCGTGCCTGCCCGAGTGCCCGGTCGACGCGATCCTCGGTCCCGACGACTCGCCCGACCCTGTCTGGGTGTTGGACAACGCGGCGTTTTTTGTTGTCGCGCTGCCCGGCCGGGACGCCCCGCTTGGCTCGCCGGGCGGGGCCGAACCGGCTGGTCAGATAGGGACGGATACGCCGCTGGTCGCCGACTGGATCAAGACATGACCGCGGAGGTGCCGGTCCTGATCGTCGGCGGCGGGATCGGCGGCATGACCGCCGCCCTCGCGCTGGCCCGGGCGGGGTTCACGGCGCACATCGTGGAGCGGTCACCGGAGTTCGGCGAGATCGGCGCGGGCATCCAGCTCGCCCCGAACGCGCTGCGCATCCTGGACGGCCTTGGCGTGCTCCCTGAGCTGGCCGCCGCCGCCGTCAGGCTCAGGCACCTGGTGTTCATGCAGGCCGAGACCGGGCGGCATCTCACCACCGTGGACTTCGGGGAGCCGTTCGAGCGGCGTTACGGCTATCCGTACACGGTCATGCACCGCGGTGACCTGCTGACCGTGCTGCACCAGGCGTGCCGGGCCGATGACCGGATCACGCTGGAGGCCGGCCGCGACGTTGCCTCACTCAGTGACGAGGGGGGCGTCGCGCGGGTCCGTTTCGCTGATGGGGGCGGGTATGAATGCGGCGCGGTCGTGGGCGCGGACGGGCTGTGGTCGACGGCCCGGACGCTGATTTCCGCTGACCGGCCGGTCTGCCAGCAGTTCGTCGCTTACCGTGGCGCGCTCCCGGCCGTGCTCCCGGCCCGGCTCGACTCGATGCCGGCGGGGGCCGGCGTGCCTGCTGGGCCGGACGACGAGATCATCTGGATCGGGCCGGGGAAGCACCTCGTGCAGTACCCGATCCGCCGCGGCGAGCTGTACAACCAGGTTGCCGTCTTCGACAGCCGGAGCTACTCCCGTGATGTGGAGCTGACTGACTGCTGGGGCACACCCGCCGAGCTGGACGAGGCCTTCGCTGCGTGCTGCGATCCGGTGCGCGCCGGGGTGGCGCGGATCAGCCGCGACCGCCGGTGGGTGATGTACGACCGGGAGCCCCTGGACAACTGGACCACCGGCCGGATCACCCTGCTCGGCGACGCCGCGCACCCGATGGTGCAGTACCTCGCGCAGGGCGCCTGCCAGGCCATCGAGGACGCCGGCTGCCTGGCCCGCCAGTTCACCAGGTATGACGGCGACGTCGTGAAGGCCTTGGCCGCCTACCAGGCCGAACGCATCCCGCGCACCGCGCTCATCCAGCGTTCCGCCAGGATCTGGGGGCAGATCTGGCACGATGACGGCCCGGTCGTCCCGCTGCTGCGGGACCGGATCTTGACGCGGCGCGGCCCGGACGATTACACCGACCTGGACTGGCTTTACCAGGACCAGCCGGAGACGAGCTGAGCCTTTCGTGAAGGAGAGTAATGGCCACTGCACGGTTCCATGACGACACTCCCGACGTGGACGGCCTGTATGCCGACCTGGCGGCGGCCGACCTGCAACCGCTGTGGACCCAGCACGGCCTGCTGACCGCGACACCGGGCCGGCTCGGGCCGCACATCTGGCGGTGGAAGACCCTGCGGGCTCTCGCGGAGCGGTCCGGCGACCTGGTCGGCATCGACCGTGGCGGCGACCGGCGGGTGCTCTCGCTGTCCCACCCGGACCTGGGCGGGCTGCCGTTCGCCACGCACACGCTGTGGGGTGCGGTGCAGTTCCTTGGCGGCGGTGAACTCGCTCCAGGGCACCGGCACACCCCGGCGGCGCTGCGATTCGTGCTGGAAGGCAGCGGGGTGTGGACGCTGGTGAACGGCGACGCGCTCCACATGGCCCCTGGCGACCTGATCCTCACCCCGAGCTGGACCTGGCACGAGCATCACAACCCGGGCACCGAGCCGATGATCTGGTTCGACGGGCTGGACCTTCCGCTGGTGCAGACCCTCGACGCCATCTTCTTCGAGCCCGGCGGCGAGGAGCTGACCGGGTACGAGCCGGTGCTGGCGTCACGTTCTGAGGACCTCTACGGCGCGGCCGGGCTGCTGCCGGCTGATGGGCAGGTGGACGTGTCAGAGCCGGCGTCCGGCCGGTCTTCCAGGCTGCTCGCTTATCGCTGGCCAGCCGTCGACGCGGCCCTGTCCCGGCTGATTTCCACCAGCGGGCAGGGTGCGGCCCGCCTCCGCTACGCCGACCCGGTAACCGGGCGCGACATCATGCCGACGCTGCGGGCGGAAATGCACCGGGTGCTCGCCGGGCACCGCACCCCGACGGTCCGGACGGCGGGCAGCGGAATCTGGGTTGTGTACCGCGGTTCGGGCACGACCGTGATCGACGGGCGCCGGTTCAGCTGGACGCCGGGAGACATGTTCGTGACGCCGTCGTGGGCGGCGGTCGATCACGAGGCCGCCGACGACGCCGACCTGTTCCACTTCTCCGACGCGCCTTCTCTCGAGGCGCTTGGCCTCGCCCGCACCGAGAAGGCGCGGCAGTGGCAGGACGTGCTGGCGGATGACGAGGAGAGCTGAATGCGGCTGGTGAGCTACGACGACGGCCGGGTCGGGTACCTGGCCGGCGACGCCGGAGACGCCGGCGATCGGGTGATCCCGCTGCCCGCTGGGACGATGCGGGAGGTGATCGCTTCTTGGGGCGCCGGAAAGCTGGCTGTTCCAGACCACTCGGCCGGAATTCCGTTGCGCGATGTCCGCCTTCGCGTGCCAGTCGCCGACCCGTCCAAGATCATCGCGGCCCCGGTGAACTACCGGGACCATCAGGCAGAGATGAGCACCGACAGCCAGGTCCGCGCCCTGGGCTTCTTCCTCAAGGCTCCTTCATCGCTGCTCGACCCCGGGGGGACTATCCGGCTCCCTTATCACGACCGCCGTTTTGACCAGGAGGGCGAGCTGGCGCTAGTGATCGGCCGGACCGCCCGGCAGGTCAGCGAACAGGACGCACTGTCCTATGTCTTCGGCTATACCGGGCTGCTCGACATCACGATGCGCGGCGGCGAAGACCGCTCTACCCGCAAGTCGTTCGACACCTTCACTCCCATGGGCCCGGTCCTTGTCACCGCCGATGAGTTCGGAAATCCAGACGACGTGGAGCTGCGCTGCTGGGTGTCCGGCACCCTGCGCCAGAAGGCCAGCACACGCGACCTGATCTGGGATGTGGCACGGCTCGTGTGCTACGCATCCTCGGTCACCACCCTGTACCCCGGGGATGTGATCTCCACCGGCACTCCGGCCGGCGTGGGCCCGCTCACCGCCGGGGACACCGTCCGGCTGGAGTTGTCCGGGCTCGGGCTGGATCTGGAGGTCCAGGTGGCCGCGGATAACACGATCGCCTCGCCGACATCCGGTCATAACCGCGGGCCGGTGCCGCCCCCACCGCCAGGCTTAGTCTTAGAGCCCGTCTGGAACTAGGCGGCGCGGCGCGGGGCTGGGCTGGCTGCTGGCTGCTGGCTGCTGACTCCGGGCTCCGGGCGAGACGGCGGCTCACGGTAATGCTCGTGGCCCAGCAGACGATGGTCTCGTGGTGTTCGGTGAGGCGCTCGTCGTCGCGCTCCGGCACGCCACCGGCGGGCCGCCTGCGGGCCAGTGCGTGGCGCCGCGGCGCGCCTGCCACGTAGCCTGGGCAGGCGCGGGCCTCGCCACTTTCCTGATCGTCACAAATCGGGATCATGGGCCCGCGCCCCCGTTCCCCGGCGCGGCGACACGCCGCGGCCGGCCAGGAACCAGCCGGCCAGAGCCACAGCTTCGCCGCAGGTCCGAAGGAGAGCGATGTTCGCGCGCGTGATCACAGCCCAGGCAGAAACCGAGGGATTCGACGGCACCATCCGCCTTGCCGAGCAGCAGCTGCCCGGCGCCCGCGAGCAGCCCGGGTTCAAAGGCTATTACCTGCTCACCGACGCCGAGACCGGCAAGCTTGTCATCATCTCGCTGTGGGAGACCCGCGAGCAGATGGACGCAGTCACAGCCGGGGCGGGGCTGTCCGGCATCCGGGACCAGCACCATCCAGCGACCGGACTCACGGCAATGCACTTGCAAACCTACGAAGTCATGATGCACATCTGAGCCACAGGCCCTCAACACCACGCCTCGTCAAAGAGGTCTTCAGACAGGTTCTCAGTTGAGCGGTAGTTTGCCCGCAGGCGGGCGGTCCTGAAATTCTTCGCCTATGCCTTCCCTTCCAGCGACGTTCGCTGAGGATGTCATCAACCAGCCGGCCCGGGCCCAGTTCGAGGCGTTCCTCGACGAGCACCGCAGTGAACTCAATCGCTGCCTGGACGGGCTGACCGAGGAGCAGGCACGCCGGTCGCTGGTTCCGTCCCGGACCACATTGCTGGGCCTGCTGAAGCAGGCGACCTTCCTTGAGAAGGTCTGGTTTGACGAAGCCGTCACGGGCCGGTCACGTGCTGAGATCGGTATCCCCGCGATCTCGGATGAGTCGTTCATTCTTCATGACGACGACACCATTGCCAGCGTCCGGCAAGCACACCGCGAGGCATGCGAGTCATCACGGCGCGCGACGTCACCTCTGAGGCTGGACGACACGGTCCACGGCTACTGGCGCGGCCCGCTCCCGCTGCGCTGGGTGTACCTTCACGTGCTCCGTGAACTCGCCCAGCACTGCGGGCACGCAGACATCCTGCGGGAACAGATCCTCAACCTTTAGCGCGCTGCATCTTGGGGCAACAGAGGGAGAACCGGACGTCTATGACCAGGTACGTGATCGGCCCGGATGTCGCCATTCGCCTAGCTCAGGACCGGGTCGTGATCCGCGAAGAGCATCTGATCGTGGCTCCGACGCTCTTGCGCTCGCAGCTGCTGTCGCTTCTCTACCAGGCCGTCCGACGCAACGAGATGACCAGGAAGGATGCCGAGGATCATCTCGACTACGTACGCCGGCTGCGGATCCGGCTACTCGGAGACCGCGTCCTGCAGACCGTCGCCTGGAAGGTGGCGGACCGGCTCGGCTGGCCGGACACGCTTGACGCCGAGTACGTTGCCCTGACCCAGCTCCAGGCGGACGCTTTCGTCACGCTCAACCGGCAGCTGGCTGAGGCAGTGCAGGATCTGGTGATCGTTGCGCCTATTGAGGCGCTGTCTTGAGAGTGCCCTTCCGCCGCCCGGCTCCTCAGCTCAAGCTGGCGACGACTTCGTCCGGGTTCTCGACCGTGACGACGATCCGGTCATAAGGCTGGCCAGTCAGCTCGACAACCACAGCGGGCCGGCGGCCATGGCAGACGGCGAAGGTCGACCTCTCGTCGTCCCGCCAGGTCCCCACCATGATCACGCCGGGGAACCCGGTGCCAGGCAGCCGCAGTCCGTGGACTTCCTCCATGCCGTCTGGCACCGTCCGCGCGGACACGACGGCCGACCGCGGAACCTGCACGTCGCCGTGTAGCGCCTCCGCCTTTTCGACCGCCGACAGTGAGACAGTCACGACGTCATCGTTGACCAGCAGCTTCGCCATGACGCCCATTGTCCCCCGGCAACCGCTGGACCGGCCCGATACTGCCGGGTATCACCTGCCCGGGGTGAGCCGCGGCGCTGGTGTCCCGGCTTCAATGGCCTCATGGTGGTGATCTTCGGCTTCGGGGCAGGCAGTCCGGAAGATCAAGGTGAAGTCGCGCCGTGCGTGTGCCCGAACTGTCATAACCAGGTGTTTCTCCACCACATCCGGTCGAAGAAGTCAGTGCGCCTGTACTTCGTGCCCGTCATGCCTTACGGGACCGACGACTACCTGGTCTGTCCCGTATGCAGCCGGGGTCTTCAGCTCAGCCGCGCCCAGCTGTCACACGTACATTCCATGTCCGCCGCGACCGCGTCGTTTCGCACCGGCCGGCTGCCCGAAGCCGGGTACATGGCGCAGGCCGAGCGGTTCTGGCATCAACTCGGGGTGAACCCCGCAGGCCAGCCGCCGCCGGCTCCGGCTCCGGTCGGCCCTCGTGCTCCCGCACCCGCCCCGCCGGCAGCGCGCGCCGCCGCACCGGCCGCTGCCAGCTCAGCCGCGCCGCCGGCCCCCGATGGTCAGGCGTCGTGGATATCGCACCTGCAAGAACTCGCGCAGCTACACGACCAGGGCCTGCTCTCCGACGCGGAATATGCGGCCGCCAAGCAGCGCGTCCTGCAGCAGGACACACAGCCGCCGGGGCCGGAATCGTCGGGCGACTGACGACTCCGGCCCCGGCACGGTGACCCAGCCCCTGATCGCCGCGTGAACGGCTCGTTCGGGTCAGAAACGCTCCGGGGTGTTCCGCGCGCTGCCCAGCTGGGCCCCGGCGTAGTTGCACTCGGCGACGATAGCGGCGACGCGCCGGCTGATGCGAGCCAGCGAAGCCCGTACGCCATGCGTCTCGTGGTGGTTCATCATTCCTCCTCGGTTTTCCGGCCATCTGTTCGCCGGTCACCACCGAGTCTCGCCGTAAGAGGTGGCCCGGCGCATTGGAGGAAATCCTTATTTCTCCTGCTGAGGCAGGTCTTAGCCGGCCTGGACCCGGCTTAGCGCGGCGCCGGCTCCGTCAGCTGTCGATGTCGCGGCGGTGCAGTTCGGTTTCGAGCAGGTCCATGGCCTTGAGGAAGGCTTCCTGCTCAGCGGGGGTGAGCTTGTCCAGGACGCGGGCCAGCGGTTTGGCGGCACCATCAAGCCAGTGGCCGATCAGGGTTGCCTGGCCGGGGATGATCTGGACGATCGTGCGCCGCCGGTCGGCCGGGTCAGGGCGCCGCTCGACCATGCCCGCGCGGTCAAGGTCGGCGAGCACGCCGCTGACTGTGGGGAGGGTCAGGTCCAAGCGGGAGGCCAGTTCCCCGACGGTGAGCGGGCCGCCGCGGATCTGCTCGAGCGCGGCGATGTGCCGTGGGCTCAGCGGAGAGGGCATGGGCGCGGGCGCGGCACGGTCCTGCCAGCGTCGCATCCCTCTAGTCACGCGGGGAAACAGCTGCATCAGGCGCAGGCACAGGGCGGAGTGCTCGGAGCTGCCCGCCTGGTCCGCCATGGCCCTGCTTCCGTACGCCGTCCCGCCTTGACTGTCTGCACGCCCAGTATATGCTTCCAATATCAAAACTATTCTGATTCAGGAACCAAAATTTGCGAGGGATGGCATGACACCGCAAGGACAGCCGGCCAGCCCAGCGCTCCAGGCGCTGATCGAAGACGGCACGCTCACCGGGTCCTGGACCCTGGATCCAGCCAGGTCCGAGGTCCGGCTGGAGAGCAGGCACACCTGGGGACTCCTTCCGGTCCACGGCGTGTTCGGCCAGGTCACCGGCAACGGTACGGTCACCGCAGCCGGCCAGGTCACCGGCACCCTTACCGTCGCTGCCGGATCGGTCGACACGAAGAGCAAGATGCGCGACAAGGACCTGCGATCGGCCAAGATCTTCGACATCGCCAACCACCCGGACATCACGTACACCGTCGATGGCATCCAGCCCGCCAGCGGGGGCGTCCGCGTGACCGGCAACCTGACCGTCCGCGGCCGCACCCGCCCGCTCTCCCTCGACGCGAAGGTCTCCGCCACCGCAGGCGAAGTCCAACTGGACGCCCAGGTCCCGGTCAACCGGGCGGACTTCGGGCTGACATACAGCCCGCTGCGGATGGCGTCGCTGAACAACACCATCACCGTCCACGCCCTGTTCACCCGCGGGTAAGCCCACGGCGCCGTTAGCTGCCCTCGCTATTGGCGATATGCGGCAGGGCGGCCGTCCCTCCACGGATGACGCCTACCGCGAAGGTACGCTCATGGCTGATATGCAGGTGATCGTGAGGCACCAGGATCGAGGCGCACTGCGCCTCGATCACCTGCATGATCAGGCATTATGTGAGCCCGAGGGGCGCGGTGATCTCTTGATCACCCACATAATGCCGAATAGCGGACGTTGCGCTGTCGCATACTTATGCACTGGCCTGCATCTCGTCATCTGCCGCAGCGGCCGCCGATTCAGCCTCTTTTCGTTTGCCTCGAGGCAGTGCCGATCGCCGACTCTGTCCCTGCCAACAGTCGCGCCGATGGACTGTGCGCCGCGCACAGAACATCTGTTATGTGCATCTCCGGCAGGCCGCGCCTGGCGGACGTCGAGGTCGATTGTGCCGAAGATCGAACGCCAGCAGGAGCGAGACGCCAGCGACCACGCTCCGCTGCGAGTCAGGTGCGAGCAAAAGGCCCGGTGCTGCTCGGGCGCAGCGGGCGATGGGCTGACGCAGCCGTGCCTGGCAGATCGCGAGTCAGGTGGTCCTGGTCGGTGCGCGCCGACTGAGCCAGGCCGACGCGGTCGCTGAGCTCCCCGGGCGTCAGCCGGCCCTCGCCGGCAGCGTCGCGCAGCTGCCTGATGCTGTGCTCGCGCTCCGCATCTGAGGCCGATATTGACTGGCCTAGTACGATCGTACTAAATTTAAATCATGCGTACTAGCTCACCGGACACCACGCCCGTGAGCGGTACGTTCACGCAGCGCAAGCGCCGTGATCAGCTCGTGGGCTGCATGATTGAGGCGATCGCGGACCTAGGGTTCGCGCGCGCCTCGATCGGTGAGGTGGCACGCCGTGCCGGGGTCAGCAAGGGAGTGGTCACCTATCACTTCGCCGCGAAGGATGACCTGATCCGCGCGGTGATAGCTGACGTGATCGCGTCGATGGAGGAGTACCTGACGCCGCGCCTGCTCGCCGCCGAGCCGGCCCGGTTCCCCGAGCGGTTCATCGCCGTGTACATCAGCGCCTGGGCAGGGTACTACCAGAGCCACACCGCGCAGGTGCTGGCGCTAGTCCGGATCTTCATCGCGTTCCGCGATGAGTCCGGGAGCCCGAGTCCGGCGTTCGGCTCCCGCGCCGGGGAGGTTGCGGCGCTCGAGGCAGTACTGCGTGCCGGGCAGGACATGGGCAGGTTCGGTTCGTTCGATCCGCACGTCATGGCCTCGGTCATCAAGGTCGCGGTGGAAGATCTGCTGACTCAGTTCGTCAGTGATCCAGGCCTCGACATCGAGGGTTACGCCACACAGCTGACGATCCTCTTCGACCGGGCCATCGGCCCGGATCAACGGCCCGGTAAGGGGGCTGGCCATGCCAAAGAGAGTTGACTACACCTGGCTCAGTTACAGCGGCACGGCGAGGATCGATCTCGCCATCATCCTGGTGGCCGTCACGGCGGTCGTCATCTACGCGGGAACACGGCTGCACCGGCCCGTCCGGCTTCCGGAGCCAGGCCCGCAGGTCAAGGTCATCATCGGCACCGGCCTAGTGCTCGCCATCGTGGCGTTCCTGATCTGTGCCAGCGTTTTCGTCAGCGGGCTCCGGCAGCACAATCTGCTCCGGATCGTACCGAAGGATCCCTCGCCCATCGCACCGGTTACCGCCCTGTGCGCCGTCGCCATCTTCGCCGCGATCATCTTCCTCACCGGGTCGCAGGAGCCCCCGATAAGGGTGGCGAGCGGTCTCATCGGCGCGATGGCCGCACCGATGATTTTCGAGTTTCCCTTCGACCTGATCGTCATGACCAGGGTTTACCCGCCGATCCCGCCCGACCCGTCGCTGTACCGGGCGCTGTTCTTCGCGCCGCTGTTCCTCATCGAGATCCTGACCCTGTCGTTGCTGTCGTTCGTCCCGACGGTACGGCTGACCAGACTCACATTCTTCTGCTTCGCGCTGATGCTGCTAGTGTTCGCCGCCTGGGCACTTGCCGGATTCGGGTTCCCGGCCTCCCCGGGCTCCTACGCGTTCAACGTGGTCAGCAAGATCATCGCCTTTGTCACGGCACTCACACTATTCACCCCGTCGCGGAAGCCCGACACAATCCCGGAGCCGACCGCCCTCGAATCCGCCGTCGGCTAGCGTCCACGGCGAACCGAAGCCGACAGCAGAAGCCCGCGCAAAACAGCCAGATATGCATGACGTCCCGCCTCAATCAACACGTCCCCGGACCGCGCAGATAACGGCGGTTATACTTGCGCGGTTCATCAACAGAACTCCGGCCCGTCGGCAACGGAGGGCGGAACCACTGTGCATGTTTATGCGCGACCCGCAGGGCTGAGAACGCACGCTCTTGCCGCGGACAAGACGCCGGACTGATCGTCATGTCCTCCGCAGCCACGTCGATCGCGGTTCTGCTGTGGAGCAGTGCTTGCTGTCAGAGAGCGAATAGCTTGAGTTGCGATGCCTGCTGTTATTGCACCGTGGACGCACATGCCGCAGACTACGAGGTCGCGGCGCTGGCAGTCATCCTCGCGACGTTTCCGCGGAAACGTACTCGACAGCCGCGATGAGGGCGTGACGCGCTTACGACGTGGAGGGTCAGGTGATTCCAGCGGGTGCGCCGGTGAGGGAAGCTAGGACTCGTGGCTCGCAGAATCGATTTCTGCGACGACCCCGCCGCGCCCGCGGCCACCAGTCTTGTGCCGTCGGTCAACGTGATCGTGACGAACGCGGCCGGCGATGTCTTGCTCATCCGGCGGTCGGACAACCAGAACTGGGCGGTGCCCGGCGGTGCGATCGATCTCGGCGAATCGATGACGCAGGCGGCGGTCAGGGAGACCAGAGAAGAGACCGGCATCGACTGTGAGATCACGGGACTGGTCGGCATCTATACCGATCCGAAGCACGTGATTCCCTACACCAGCGACGGCGAAGTCCGGCAGGAGTTCTCCATTGTCCTGACCGCCCGCGCCACGGGCGGCGTGCCGACGTGCAGTGACGAGAGCAGCGAGGTGCGATGGTGCTTCGCGATGACCTCGACAGCTACTCAATGGACCGGTCAATGCTACGGTCCGGCTGACTCCCAGGCGCGACAGAGAGCATTCACGAGCAGCATCTGGCGGGGCGTGCGGCACGACACCTGGACCAGCCGAGGGCTGGCGACAACGATCGCCATTGCCTTCGCGCGGGAGGTGGCGACGTTCAGCCGCCGCTGGTCGTACAGGAACTCCAGGCCGCGCGATGCCTCGTCAGCGGACGACGTGGCCATGGAGTAGATGGCCACCGGCGCCTCCCGGCCCTGGAACTTGTCCACCGTTCCTACCTGGACTTCCGAGGGACGGCCTGCCGCGGCCAGCGCTTCGCGAATAGCCCTGATCTGCGCGTTGTAGGGCGTAATGACGAGGATGTCGCGCGGGCCGATCGGATGCAGCTCTGCGTGCTTGTCGCGCCACTGGAGACCTAGCAAGGCGCCCACCAGGTCAGCCACCCGAGCGGCCTCTTCGGGAGAAGCATTGGCGTTGCCCTCATGCGGCACCTCGACGATCCGCAAGCCCGCGCCGCGCAGCGGGTGCTCCCCGAGGATCTCCTGGTTACCCGAGGTTTCCTCCGCGGTCAGCCGGCCGTCGTAGAAGACCTCGGACGTGTAACGGCACAGCTGAGGGTGCATCCGCCAGGTGCGGTCAAGGAGCAGCCCGGCGGCGGCGGGCATGGTCGCGTGGTCACCCAGGATGTGCTCGAGCGCCGATACGCCTGCGCCCGGCGGATGGGCGACGTCGCTCGGTTGCGCGAGCTGCTGGGGATCGCCGAGCAGAACGAGCGTCGCGGCCGCGTGCGCGACGGACAAGACGTTGGCGAGTGACAGCTGGCCGGCCTCGTCGACGAACAGGACGTCCGCGCTGCCGGCGAACTGCGGTCGGGACCACAGCCAGCTGGTGCCGGCAACCAGGTCGAGCTCGCCGTTGCGGAGGCCTCGCTCGAGGCGGTCAGGGCTCAGCGACTCGGCCCGGGGGTGCAGGTACGCGTTGTCTTTGCCGGGACGCTGGCCGATGCGCACCGCCACTCCATGGGCATCCGCGCACTCGCAGACCTTGCCGATCAGGTTGTTGATGACCGCGTGCGACGGCCCTGTGATGCCGACAGTGCGGCCAGATTCGATGAGTTCCACGATCTGTCGTGCGGCGGTGAACGTCTTCCCAGTTCCCGGTGGTCCCTGGATCGGCAGATACGAGTCTCGCAGGGCTAGGGCAAGCCGGACCGCCGCGTCACCCGTGGTCTCACCCGCCCGGCGCAGCGGCTCGCCCGGCGGGGCGCCGTCGGCGGGACGAGACCGCAGCAGCAGGGCTGTGGCCGCGTCGCGACCGCCAACTCCGTCGCGGACCACCCGGGCACCAAGGTCGCGAAGACGGTCCCGCTGAGCAGGGGCCGGGATGGGGCCTTCAGGTACCAGGGAGACCGGCAGCGGCCCGTCGTAGCCAGTCCCAATCTTCAAATCGATCAGGCCGAGCGCGTCATCGATCGTCACGACCGTCCAGCCCCTGTCCGTGACACTGTCGTGCGCGCTGTCGCCTACCGAGAACCGGTGCTCCTGCGGCGGGAAGAAGAACCGGCGCACGACCGATCGTTTCAGTTCCTCCACGATGTCACCGCCGGTCAGGCCGCCCAGCGCGTCCGACTCGCCGATGAGCTCAGCGGGACCGAGGGTACGAAGGTAGAAATACCGCCACCAGCCGGGCTTGTCCTCGCGCCGGTGCCAGTCGAGCAGGTCAGCGAGCAGTGCTTTCGCGCTCTGCCCGGCCGAGCGTGCCGACGGGTCGTCTGGAACATCGGCGAGCAGCTCGTCCCTGATCCTGGCGAGCTCCGGATCTTCTGTCACCCGGACTTCCCCGGCCGCGGCGGGGCGCGGCAACTCCAGCCCCAACCAGGCGGACAGCTCGGCCCGCCGGTCCTCCAGCCAGTCGCGCAGGGCGAGCGTCGCCCGGCAGTCGTCCTCGTTGTACCCGGCGACCACCTGTC
>Ga0335075_10009116_pt1 | contig 15159 bp, 9 predicted proteins | sample Lox_Sample_24_FD_206723 | JGI IMG/M metagenome (GOLD analysis project Ga0335075, IMG submission 206723) | Soil microbial communities from Loxahatchee National Wildlife Refuge, Florida, United States - Lox_Sample_2.4 | ecosystem: Environmental > Terrestrial > Soil > Wetlands | place: USA: Florida... | reverse complement strand
CTGAAGTTCATCCGGCCGGAGACTCAGCATGGTAGCGAACATCTGCCGCAACTCTTCGCTCTGGCTCATTTGATTCCCGCAAGACAGTAGGAACAGACAAATCCCGGAGGCACTTCAGATTTTACCAGCATCTCATTCAGCTTCAGGAGCGCAGTCCCGCTGCGCATACACAGCGCGCAGTATGGATCGCCTCCGGAGCCTGGCGACGGTTGAGCTTCATCGAGCAGAACCGGCGCTCCATGCGCTTCGAGCCGAGCAGCCAGGTCGCGGACAAACTGGGCGGCTTTTCTGCCTTCGGCCAGCTGGTGATCGAATGCGAGGATCAAAGAGAGCGTTTCATTGCCGCCGGCCTCCAACTCGCTCCCAATCCCAAGAATGGCTGACTGCCCCTGGCTGATCAGCGGGTGAAAATGGGATATCCCATCGTTCGACAGGTCAGATACGGTAAATGTGCCGCCAAGGAAATCCGCCGGGGAAAGTGTGCCGCCAACGTAGCCGTCTATCTGGCGCTGCATGATCTCGACTATCTCTTGCGGTCTTTTCGTATCCGCCGACTGGATAACCGGCACCACCAGTCCATCTCCACCGTCCAGGGCCCAGCCGATGTTCACGCTGCCGTATGTCCCCATCCTGCCCCGGTCATGCAGAGCATTGAAGACCGGATATTTTCGCAATAACCGGGCTGTCTCAAAAATCACAAGCGCGCTCAGACCAATACTGCTCAATCCCAGGCCCTGCAATTGGGCACGCAATTTGCGGATTCGGACGGAACATGTTACCGAACTCTGCACGGTTTTGGCGTGGCCTTGCCCTAAGACGCGCGCCTCAAACATCTTCCTGCGCGGGATATCGGACCACTCAACCGCAACTCCTGCGACCGGAGCATTCTCTGTTGATTCCGTCGCCGGGCCGGAAGTTCTTGCGGCGGCGGTTGATGCCGGCCCCCCGACCTGCTCCGGAGGCAGCTTGCCGGCCCTGCGCAAAACATCGTCGCGTCGCACCAGCGAACCGCGCGGAAAAGACCCTTTGTCGAATCCGAACTCGGCCGCCATTTTGGCCGCCAATGGTGTAAGGCGAGCCGGACGCAGATCGCTTTCCGAAACGGAAGGCTCAGAGGATGGTTCATCCGGTGTGGGAGCCGCTGCGGGAACAACATTCGGCGCTGGAATGGCGATGCTCTGCGGCGCTGATTTCGCCTCAGGCGCCGGAACCGCTGAAGACAAAGGGGACATTCCTTCGGGCACAATCTGGCAGATGGTTTCGCCCACGGGAATCTCACTGTCTGGCTGAGCGGAATAGACAACCTGCCCGGCTGCGGGCGCTTCGATTTCCATGACGGCTTTGCTGGTCTCCACCTCGCAAAGCACTTGATCTTTTTCAACGACCGTGCCGGAAGGTACTTTCCACGACAGCAGTCGCACGCTGACATCATTCACAGTTTCTTGCGGGATGGTGACGAACACAATTTCAGCCATGGCTCACCATCTCCACAACACTAGCGACAATCGAGTCTGCTCCCGGCAAACTCTCCTGTTCGGCATTTTTGCTCGAGGCCAGGGGATGCGGCAGAGCGCTGAGCCGGCGTGACAGGACAGGCGTTCCCGGAAGCGCCTGATGAACCGAAGCGATCACCTCTGCACCAAATCCACAAAAACCCTGACCTTCCTCAACTACCAGCAAGCGCCCGGAGCGCTTTACCGAATCCCGGATCGGACCGACGTTCAAAGGATAAATCTGGACCGGGCACACGATTTCTGCCACGATCTCATGCTCATCGAAGAGCCGGTCGATCGCCTTCTCGGCCTCAGTCAGACAGCCGCCATAGCAAACCACCGTCACATCCGGCTTGGTGAGCGACCGGATTCGCGTCGTGGGAAAATTCTCATCGGATAATTCGGCCCAGAAGCCATCGACTGTCTGGTGAGATACATATTCGCCATACATTGTCTTGTTCTCGATGACAATTGTGGGACGGTCGATGGTTGAAAACAGTGTTTTGTACACAACAAAGGGATCCAGGCGCGGATTGAGCGCCAGAACACGCGTTCCGGGCAGTCCCAGGAAGTGTTTCTCGAGCGACTGGCTGTGAGTGGCGCCGTAGCCGCGCCGGCCACCCATGGGCGTGCGGATAATGACCGGCACCTGCACCTGGTCGTTGTACATCCAGCGAAATTTTGAGGCATGATTGATGATCTGGTCCGCGGCAAGTGTAAGAAAATCTCCGAACATGATCTCGCAGATTGGGCGCATCCCCATCAGGGCGAGCCCATTGCCAAGACCAACGATGGCTGCTTCACTGATCGGCGTGTTGCGTACACGCCCCGCGAAAGTCAGACTGAGATCCTTGGTCACCTTAAAGGCGCCGCCGTAGGGCCCTTCAATGTCTTCGCCCAGGATCAGGCATCGATCATCGTCAGCCAATTGTTCCTTGAATGCGTGATAGATGCGGTTCACCACGCGCTCTTTGCCGTCGATCCTGGTCGGGCGCCACCGCGGCGATGTTGGGCAATTGCACTCGTCCTCGCCGTTTCTTGCAAAGGGCTCCGCAGCCGCCAATTCCACGGCTTCGGTTACAAGCTGCTCCGCGCGCTCCTTGAATGCGGCAGCTTGCTCAGTGAATTGTGCCGTAAAGCGCGTGATCGGATCGTTGGCCCAATACTCGGCCAGCAGCTCTTTGGGCCGGTCATCGTCTCCCTTGGAGTGCGCCATGAGCCGTGATGTATCAATGCGGAAGAATGCCGGGCAGCCATCCTGACGAATCCTCTGGACCGCGACCGACATCTGCTGATGCAACGCTTTGGGGTTCGCGGTATTGCCGTGATACGAAGTAATTCCGAAGGCTTCAGCCCTGCTGCAGATGTCCCCGGCGAGCGTCTGGTTCTGTGAGGTGCTCTGCGCATACAGATTGTTCTCGAGAACGATCATCAGCGGCAGGTTCCACTTGGAGATGATATTCAGGGTCTCATAGAGAGTGCCTTCGCCAAGAGTGCCGTCGCCAATGAATGCAACAACGATATTGTTGGTGCGGCGCACTTTGTGCGCAAGCGCCATGCCGGCAGCAACCGCACTCATGCCACCCTGCACGCCGTTGCTGTAAACGCCGCTGTCGCAAATATGCTGACTTCCGCCGCGCCCGCCGCAGATGCCGGTGACGCGGCCCATCACCTCGGCCATCAGGCCGTTCACATTCCCTGTGCGCGCGAGATAGTGCCCATGACAGCGATGATTGCTGGCAATGAGATCGCCTTCGATCAGTTGGCTCGCTACAGCTATACCTGTAAATTCCTGCCCGATACATGTGTGTACGGTGCCAAAGAGTTTACCTTCGGAAAATAGCTTCAATAGGCGCTCTTCAAACGATCGAATCAGGAATGCACTCGGCCAGAAGGCCGATTCGCCTGAGATTTCCTCGTATTGTGGGCGCTCCATGGTTTGAATGTATAGCGGTAGTGGGAGAATCACAAGAGGAAACGCAAGACACCGTGTACCACAATAGTAGTGCCCCTGTTAGTCCTAATCTGAAATGGGCCTTGGCCCGTAGTTTCAAAATGTTACAGATGAGAGTATTTTTCTTTAGCCTTCCCGCCGGCGCGGCTCGTGACCCGCGCTGACAGTATCCGGCTGGCAGAGCGAGACGGCCGCTCGATCTCGACATGTGCCCGCGGCAAAGCTTCAACTGCCGCCGGGTCGATATAGGTGAAATCCCTCGAGGTCTTGTTGCTCGCTGGGGGTGCAGTTCGGCTGAGGTAAATTTGGGATAAGGTAGCCGCGGCACATAGCGCACGTGGTCCTCGCTGAACGCCTTGAGCGCGGGAAAATGCACCGATCATAGATCGGCGAGCCGGGATTCAGCATGGGATTGGTGACCACCAGGAGCGTGGGCGCGGATCTGGAAACGATAATCGTCTTCGCCCAGTCGATGTCGACCTCTTGCGGCTGCGCGCTCCGTGCTTCGGCGAACTAGCCGGATGCGGTAGCGCATGAAACGAATGTAAACCTCCGCCATTTCTTTGATAGCCGGGACTGCGAGCGGCGGAACTTCGTCACGTGCGTCCCCTAGTGCAAAATACTCCGAGCGAACGAGGGGCTTGAGCGTGCGCCCAAGGCATCGGCTGCGTCATCGGTTTCGCCCGATCATGGAACGCTGGATCGTGCCGAGGGATCTGCCGCCATGCGGCGGTTGCTGGTCGGGCGGTAGTAATGTAAACAATTCAGACCATTTGGGCAGATTCAAAGCCCGAATTGCTCCGCCCTCCCTTCGCCGCCCGCGCCTCTTATACACTCAGCTTGGAAGTCGGTAGCGCCCCGCATAAGCGGTATGAGCGAGGTTTTCCATCAACGTCCTTACCCTCCGGCCACAAGAGATGGCGCGGCGCGGAAAGTTCGCAGGCGGCTTTACATATTTTGATGGATTGAACCCCACAGGCTGCGGAGTATCATTAACCTTCCTGCCGGGATCGCCCCATGGCCGAGCTGGTCGCGGCATCCAGACAGGCACGAGACTGAGGACCACGAAAAGAATGGACTCGTTGGACGCGACGCAATCGTTAGAAAAGCGCGATGACGCGCCTTTGACCGAGGACGGCCAATCCGGGTCGTTCCAGTGGCTCACCAGCATGAACACGGCCCGCGCCGTGATTCTGATCACGGTGGTTGCAATCCTCGTCTCGGACGCGCTTACAGCGGCGCTTATGCTGCCTTTCTCTGCCCCGGCGCACTGGATGAAGGTGGGTCTTGCAATCGCCGCGGTGGTTCCGCTGGTGATTGCACCCTTCGTGGCGGCATCGTTCCTTACAATTGCGCGCCGCCTTGAAACTGCGCGCCAGTTGGTTGCCGAGCTGGCAATGACCGACATGTTGACGGGCATTCACAATCGCCGCTATTTCATGTTTGAGGCAGAGAAAGAGTTTGGGAAGGCCGACCGTTATCATTTGCCTCTTTCCATCATCCTGTTCGATGTCGACAACTTCAAAACGCTCAACGACACATACGGGCACCTGGCCGGCGACGATGTCCTGCGCGTGCTGGGCAACGCCTGCAAAAAATGTCTTCGCGCTTCCGACGTCCTGGCTCGCTATGGAGGCGAGGAATTCGTCATCCTCTTGCCGTTGACCAATGCCGCCGCCGCGCGCGGGCTGGCGGAGAGAATTCGCCGCGCCGTGGAGGATATGCCGATCGTCTTCGGCAACGCCCGCCTGCCGGTGACGATCAGTCTTGGCATCGCCGGCTACCTGCCCGATACAGAGTCGCTCGACAATATGCTCAAAGATGTCCGGCGCCGCGCATCCGATTCCACCCGAGCGGCGCGGTTCTGAATCAGCGATCCGAAACGCACGAGAAATTCTTCGCCTCGTCGATGCTGCCGCTGCCGTCATAGCGCGCAACCGCCGGATAGGGACAGAGAGGCCGGGTGCGGTCTACTTTGCCCGCCGTGGAATGCGATGCGATGATCTCAGTGGGAGCTTTGCCCTGCTCCACCCACTGGTCCAGTACGGTGATCTTGTCGAAAGTGTCGGGACCTTCTCCCCCGGAGCAATGTCCCATCCCCGGAACCATGAAGAGCCGAATCCATTGCGGTGTGCCGGTAGTGTCTCCGCTTGCATCGAGAGCCGCCTTGTAGAAATTGATAGTCGAACCAGGCGCGACCTGCTGGTCTGCCCACCCGTGATAAAGAAGCAGCTTGCCGTTATGCCTGGCGAACGCGGCCAGATCCGGGTTCAAGTCATCGACATCTTTGTCGATCGCATTGGCCTTTGCCGCATCGCCGTCGAGATCGAAGCTGCGCCAGTCCCAGTCGGGGTTCTGATACACGACATAGCGGAACTGGTCGAGAAATAAATCGGCTGGCGCGGGGCCGCCGGCAAGACGCGCCCAGCGAAGCTCAGTACCCGGTTCAAGGCGAGGGAACAGAACATTCCCCGCCCGGTCGGTTGCCGGGCTGATCATGGTCTGCGCACTGTGAACCTGCCGCGGAGTCAGGCAATCGGCCGCATCCTCGCCCTTGCACTCAAGTTTCTTAAAGTTCACCTGGCATGTTTCGGGGTTTTCAATCAAGCCGTCTTTCAATCCATCGTTCGCATCGCAGGCGTCGAGCACGAACCGATGAATCATGGCGTATTTGCTCGGTGGAATATAATCCGCTGCATCTTTAAAGGTCTGATTGGCAAGCCACAGAGCCCACGCGTTGCGGCGAACATTGGCAGCATCGCCGGCAATGATTCCGTCAAACTCATCGGGGTACCGCGCGGCCTGCAGCAGTCCCTCGCGCCCGCCGCCCGAGCAGCCGTCCCAGTAGGAATATCGAGGACCTTGCCCATAGAAGGCCTTGATCAGAGCCTTCGCTTCAATCGTCATTTCGTGTTCCGCGCGATAGGCAAAATCGATAAATTTTTCCGGATGGCCCATGATGAAACTGGCGCCACCGCCCACGTGTCCGTCGTCTGTGGCGCTGGTCGCGTACCCCCGGCGCAGCGCGTCGGCCATCGCCACATAGGCGATCGAGCCACCCCATCCGCCGCTGCCCACAGCGAGAAACTTGCCGTTCCAGCCGCTGACCGGAAGCCAGACTTCAATGCCGATCTCCGAATCGCCGGTGGGCTTCAATTCGGCAACCACACGGCAGAATGCCGGCAGATGAGAGAAATCGCCTCCGTTCTCAGGCACGGCAAAGCTGCCGGCGGGAATAACCTTCGCAATCGTGACGGAAACCGTCGATGAGCCTGCGCGCTGAAGTTGTTCGCAGGCCTGCGCCGCAACGCATCCCGGCGACAGGAGGATTGTGAGAGCGAATGGGGCGAAAATCCGTCGGGCCGTCATAAGATTCTTAGCTCGTGCTAACCATACCACCGGCATGCATCGGCACGGACAGTCCCCCGGCAGCGCGCTGCAAGAAGAGCACCATATACGCGCAGTCGGTGGTATAGTTCCTCGTAACTGTCAAAGTAATATTCAAAGTTCAACGGGCCTGGCATGGAGGTATGCTATGCAACCGGGCATCTCCAATTTCAGATACCTCAGGTTTCGCTTGTCGCTCAGCGCATGGCAAGGCGTCTGGTTTCGCTACCTGGCGCTGTGGGCAGCCACGTATCGAAAGAGCGCCGTCTTGCTGGCCATTGCCGGTTTGTCGGCAATCTTTTCAAGAAGGGTCGCAGAGGCGCTGCGGTGGCTTTGGCACAGGTGGTCTTTGAATCCCTCCTGGAACTCCATTACGAAGGCCGCCGCCGGCCTGTTCCTGGTGTGGCTTTTTGCATGGGCCATCAAGGTGCGCAAGCGGATATTCGTTGCGCCGTTCACCGACTATTCGGGCGACGCCGCTCTCAAGGACTTTGTGGGCGGGCTGGCCCCCATGTTGCTCAACGAGCTGAGCCGTATCCGGATGCTGCATGAGACCGCTGCAGCCTTCGGAGCGTATAGCTCGGGCGAAGGCGCTGTGCATGCGTCCATCAGCGTGCAAAGCGTGGGTGAGACGCTGGAGTCGGCCGTCACCAAGGATTCGACAGTTGATCTCGGATTCCTGCGCATTCCGATCGGTGCCATGTTCGGCATTTTTGGAAAGATTGTGCAGGGGCCCAAGCTTACCGGCAGCGTGCACAAGCAGGACGACGTAGTGACCCTGATTGCGCGCATCGAAGGCGGGGGCTTTCCCAACACAGAGTGGCGCGTAAATTCCCGGGATGTGAGCGACGATCAGCCGGCAGGCCAGGCGCCCGAGCTGGCCCGGCTGGTCGAGCAGCTCGCCTATCGCGTCTTCACCGATCTGGTGCCCACCGGCTCCAAGCGCTGGGAAGCCGTGTACGCCTTTTCACAGGGTTTGAAGCATCTGCGTGTCACCACACGAACGGCGACCGATCGGCCGTGGAATTTGAGGCAGGCCGAGGCACGGTTTATCGAGGCGGTTGCCAATGACAACAAATTTGCCACCTGCCACTACAATCTCGGCGTGGTGTATGAAAAGCTCGGCCAGCCGGAGTCGGCCAAGCAGGCTTATTTGAAGGCGATCGGGCTTGAATCGGAGCTTGCGCCTTCCTATTATGCGCTGGCCGTGAATTGTCTCAACACCGCCGGGAGCACCGACCGCAAGCAGCTTGCAGATTGCATTCGATTCTGCGATCAGGCCATAGCGCTGAAGCCGAATTATGCGCGCGCCTGGGATGCAAAGGGGCTGGCTTGCCGGAAGCTGAGAGAGGCCGAACTCGGGCGCGGACTCAAATCGGGAGAAGAGCCAAAGGTCTTCAGGCGATCCACCAAATACCGGAAGATAGCGGCTGCAATCGCCTGGCGCGAGATGTGCTTGTGCTCAGCAACCGGCCGGGCAGACAAGGGTGAGGGCGCAAAGAGCATCGCTGTGCAGTGCCTGCGCAGCTTGGCCGTCGGCTACGCGATGCTGAAGAATGCAAAGTGCTTCGAGCTGTTCAATCAGGCTCTTTATCTGCGGCCGGGCGAGGCCGAGATCCACTTCGAATTCGGCAAGGTTCTATTTGGCCTTGGCAGGTATAAGCCTGCCGCGCAGCACCTTACCGCGGCGCTGAACATGGACGCAAAGCCGGTCTACTGGGCCTGGCTCGCGGGAGCCCAGGCCAGGATGCGGGCCGACGCCGCGGTTGTGCGCGAATCGTTGCGCCAATTCGTGGTCTACACCGGCAACGACCCGGCAATCCGAACGGAGGTCGATATCCCACTGGGCGATGCGGGCCCAAGCACGATCGGGCGCGACCTTCTGCCGAGGATGGATGCGGCGAAAGAGATTGTGGACGAGATCGGCCCCACCGACGACGAGAAGAAAACACCGAGCGACTATGTGAAGCGCATGGAGGAGAAGTTACCTGAGGGGGATCGCAAGGGCTGGGATTTTACTTCAGTGATCAAGGCCGTGCAGGCCCCCCTTGAGGATGAGGAATTGAAGGAGCTGGTGCGGAGCGCAGCCGATCTGCTGGTGCGCGACACGGGACTCTACGGCACGCTGGCCTTCGGTTACATGGGGCGCAGCGAGCCGGCGTCGGCTTTGCCTCATGCGGAGCGCGCCGTGATTCTAAATCCTTCCGGGGCGTGGGAGCGTTCGGTTCTCGGACAGGTGTACTGGGATCTTGGCGACTACGAACGAGCCGAGGCCGAGTGGAACATATGCCTCGATCTTTCTCCCACCGATCCGGACACTTTGAATAATGTGGCATTGACCTACTGGAATCGTGGCGTGTTCCTGCTGCAGCCAGATCGCAGAAGAGAGATGTTCGAACGCGTAATCGAATACTTCCGGCGCGTCTTGAAGATCTCGGAGAACCAGATATTGGATAGCAACGATGCGCAAAATCGGGAAGCGCAGTTGCGCGTTCGGGGCAATGCGCATTTTTGCCTTGGCCTTTTCCACCAGGAGTTGCTTCGCTTCGACGACGCTTCCGCGGAGCTCATGAAGGCAAAGGGCCTGCGCTACAAGCCCCTCGAATCCGCCCTGCACTTGGGCGCTTCATTTCTTGAAGCCAAGGCCTACGACAAAGCCGAGGATGCCTTCCGCGACGGTCTTAAGGCGGTGAACAGCCTGAGAGCGAAGGCAAGACAGAGTGGCGCGCCCGTCGTGCTTTCGCAGCCGGCCCCGGCAATGCGCGGAGAAGATATGCCGCTCAACGAACTCGTGGCGCGGCTTTACCTGGGCAGGGGACTGGCCTGTGCATGGACCGGCGTGAACCTTGACAAAGCCAGGCGGCTGGGCGAACTGGGAGACAGCTTCGTGGATCAGGTGGCCGCTTCAAAACGCAAGGAGCTCAAGGCTGGCTATCACCTGGTGCTGGGTTCGGTCGCGCTCAAGTCAGGACAGACCGACCTCGCCATGACAGAGCTTGAACATTCGCTCGAGCTGAACTTCAAAAAAGATTGCTGCCTCCGCCTCGCCGCGGCTTGCCTGGCTCGCGCAGAGAGCGGCCAGGGGAATGTGGAGCAGTGGATCGGCAAGGCTCGCGACTACTGGAAGATCGTCAAGTCCGCCGATGTCCGCGGCAGGTGCACCGCTGACTTGGCAGCGCTCCAGGCGCGCATCGACAAGACTGAGCGGGAGAGCCGAAGATCCTCACACGCCGCGAACTCGAAGCCCCCGCAATAAAATCGCGACTCGCGGCGCCCATAGCAAAGAGCGCAAAGCGACCCGTCTTTCCATGGCAAAATATCACCAAAATACCTATTGCTAAAATAGTTATTTTGAAATTAAAATTCTCGCATGGCAAAGAATCCCGATCACCGCGACCTTTTCCCTGGCGCTCTGGAGATCATGATCCTGCAGTCGTTGCGGCTGAAACCGATGCACGGCTATGCGCTGGTCAAGCACATCAAGCAGGTCTCGGACAATCTGCTGCAGGTAGAGGAGGGCTCGCTCTATCCCGCGCTGCAGCGCATGCTGCGCGAAGGCTGGCTCAAAGCCGAGGCGGGCACATCCGCGAAAGGGCGTCCCACGCGGATTTACCGGCTCACGCAAGAAGGCATCAAGCACTTGGAAAAAGAGGTGGTGAGCTTCGAGAAGATGTTCGCCGGAATTACCCGCGTGCTCGCCGTGGCCCGGGTATAGGAGCTTCGCTATGTCTTTTCTCAATCGACTCTTCCGCCGTACCCGCCGCTACGACGATCTGGCTGTCTCCATTCAGGAGCATATTGAGGAGCGCGCCGAAGAGCTGATCGAAAACGGCATGCCGCGCGAAGCCGCCGAACAGGCTGCACGGCGCGAGTTCGGTAATGTCGCGCTCATCCACCAGCGCAGTCGCGAAGTGTGGCAGTGGCCCTTGCTCGAATCCATTCTGGCTGACCTCAAATTCACGTTTCGCCGGCTGAGAAAATCTCCCGGATTTACGACAACCGTTCTTCTCACCCTCGCCATCGGCATCGGCGCAAACGCCACGGTTTTCAGCGTGGTCGACAGCGTGCTCCTCAAGCCACTGCCTTATCCTGACTCGGATCGGCTGGTATCTGTGTGGCTCAACGCGCCTGGCGCAGCGGGGCTCGCGAACTTTGAGAAGGGGCTCCACCTTTCGCCCTCGATGTACCTGACCTTCGCCGATCACAATCACGCCTTTCAATCGATCGGCGTATGGATCGAGGGCAGGGCCAACGTAACCGGCCTCGCGCAGCCTGAGGAAGTCCAGACCGGCTTGATCAGCGACGGCGTGCTGCAGGCGCTCGATGTGCCGCCCGCGGCGGGGCGCTGGCTTAACCAGGCCGATCAGGACCCGCGCGGGGCCAAATCCGTGATGCTGAGCTACGGCTACTGGCAGAGGCGCTTCGGCGGCGATCCCTCCGTGGTGGGGCGCAACATTACCGTCGATGCGCAGACCCGCGAGATCGTCGGCGTGATGCCGCGCGGATTCCGGCTCATCGATCGCGGCTTCGATCTTCTTGTCCCGCTCGCCTTCGACCGCAGCCATCAGTTACTCGCCGGCTTCGGCTTCAACGGCATCGCGCGGCTCAAACCGGGAGTCACCATCGCGCAGGCAAACGACGACGTCGCTCGCCTGATTCCGGTATGGATGGATTCATGGACAAACGGTCCGGGGACCACCCCGCATTTTTATGAGACGTGGAAGATCACGCCCAATCTTCTCCCGCTCAAACAGTTGGTGATCGGCAATGTGGGCAGCGTGCTCTGGGTCGTGATGGCAACCGTAGGGCTCGTCATGCTCATCGCGTGCACCAATGTCGCAAACCTGCTGCTGGTCCGGGCCGATGCGCGCCGGCTTGAGCTCTCGGTTCGCGCGGCGCTGGGCGCTGGCCGCGGCCGCATTGCGCGCGAACTGCTGGTCGAGAGCGTCGTGCTCGGCCTGTTGGGCGGCGTGATCGCAGTGGGAGTGGCCTGCGCGGGGCTGCGCATCCTGGTTGCGAATGGCCCCGCCAATCTGCCGCGCCTGAGCGAAGTTTCGCTGCACACGGACTCGCTCGCATTCACGCTGCTGCTCTCGGTCTTCTCGGGACTCTTTTTCGGCTCCATCACCGTCTGGAAGTACGTGCGCAGCCGTGCCGTTTCTATCGTGCCCGCAACGGGCCGCACCGCCAGTGCGAGCCGTGCGCGCCAGCGCTCGCGCAACTTGCTGGTGGCGGCGCAGGTGGCCATGGCGCTGGTGCTTCTCATCAGCGCCGCGCTCATGATCCGCACCTTTGCCGCGTTGCGCAACGTGGACCCCGGCTTTACCGACGCACCGCACCTGCAGACTCTGCGCATTGCCATACCGGGCTCTCAGGTCCCGGATCCGCAAATGGTCACGCGCGTTGAGAACGACATTGCGGACAAGTTGACGGCTATTCCCGGTGTCGCTTCGGTCGGTTTTGCTGCCGCCGTGCCCATGGAAGGCATCGATCCCAACTGGGATTTGATCCATGTCGAAGGGCAGGTGTACTCCGAAGAAGGTCCGCCGCTCCGTCTGTTCAACTACGTTTCGCCGGGCTATTTTCACGCCATCGGCACGCGGCTGGTGGCGGGCCGCGAATTCACTTGGACTGAGATCTACGACACGCGGCCGGTCGTCATCGTCTCTGAAAACTTTGCCCGCGAATCCTGGGGTTCGGCCTCGGCCGCAATCGGCAAGCGCATCCGCGTGAGCTCCAGGACAGGCTGGACCGAAGTCATCGGCGTCGCTCAGGACGTGCACCATAACGGTGTAGACGAAAAGCCGCCCGCAATCATCTATTGGCCGACCATGCTGAACGAGCCCTACTCCACGGTTCCCGTCATCGGCGCGCAGCGCGGAGTCACCTTCGTGATCCGCAGCTCCCGCGCCGGCAATCAGGGCTTTCTCGCTGAGGTTCAGCGTGCCGTCTGGTCGGTAAATGCGAATCTCCCCATGGCATCGGTCGAGACCATGCAGGATATCTATAGCCAGTCGCTGGCGCGCACTTCCTTCACCCTGGTGATGCTGGCCATTGCCGGAGCCATGGCGCTGGCGCTTGGCATCATCGGCATCTACGGCGTGATTTCCTACGCCGTGTCCCAGCGGACCCGCGAGATCGGGATCCGGCTCGCACTCGGCGCGCAGAAGAACAGCCTGAAGTGGATGTTCGTCCGCTCCGCGCTCGTGCTGACCGCGGTCGGCATCGGCGTCGGCGTCGGCGCCGCAGCCGCGCTCACGCATCTCATGAAGTCGTTGCTCTTCGGCATCAGTCCGCTCGATCCGCTTACGTATCTCGCGGTGCCACTGGTGCTCGCGGCTTCTGCGGCTCTTGCCAGCTATCTGCCTGCCCGCCGCGCCGCTGCAGTTGATCCTGTCGAAGCTCTGAGAGCCGAATAGCCATCGCACTGCACCGGCCACTTCGCGCCGGCTTTGGACAGATCACGCGGGTCCCCGATTATAATCCGGTCCAAACTCGTCGAAGGAGTGCGGGGTGGGATTTAAGAAATTCGGGGTGGTTGCGGTCGGCCTTTGCGCGTCGGCGGTGTGGATGCCCGGAGTGGTTCTGCAGGCGGTTTTCGGGCAAGCGGATTCCTCGACGCGCGATGGAGTCTACACCGTCGCGCAGGCGGCACAAGGGAAGGTTCTCTATCAAAAGCAGTGCGCGAACTGCCATGGAGCCACACTGGAGGGCGGCGGTAAGCACGTTCCACTGGTCGGCGACCAGTTTTGGGACAAGTGGACCGATCAGACAATGGCCGATCTTTTTATGAAGACCAACACGTCCATGCCGGCATCCGCTCCCGGAACCATGACGCCGGATGAGACCTCCCAGGTGCTGGCGTACATTTTGAGCGTGAATAAATTTCAAGCGGGCCCTACGCCGCTGCCCGCCGATCCCGACGGCCTTGGAGCCATTCACATCGCCAAGCCTTAAGTCGTTTTGCTTCTGCCTTTGCGCGCGGTCGGAATAGGCCGCGCGCGGGTATGCCGCATTGGATCGGTGAGACCGGTCTTTTGAATGGAAAAGAAATATTGCGGCAGGGGGTGTTCACGTTTACAGGCGAGGGCTTAATATTGCTCTCGACTTATGAATCGCCGTGAACTGCTTCGTAATTCGCTGTTGACCATTGGCGCTGCCGCCAGCGTCAACATTCCGGTTGAAGCGCTCATCTTCGCCTCGGGCGACGATGCTGCGCGTGAACTGGCGCGGCCCGACTGGGCTCCGGTTTTTCTCAACGCCCAGCAGAATGAAGCCCTCCTTGCCCTGAGCGAGACCATTATTCCCGCCACGGATACTCCCGGAGCGAAGGAAGCGTACGTGAACCGGTTCCTCGATCTTGTTCTGTCTGCGCTTCCACCGGAGACGCAGCGCGAATTTCTGGATTCGCTCGCCTGGTTTGATAGCGGGGCGATGGCCCGCTACAAAGCAACGTTCGTGAATCTCTCTGACCAGGAAAAGCAGGACCTGCTGAACCTGGTAGCGTGGCCGCATACCCAGGTGCGCTGGGGTGAAACGGACTCCAACTTCGATGGCCACGAGCACTTCGAGAGAATGAAAACATGGATTGCCGGCGCCTATTACAGCTCTCCGGTCGGCCTGAAGGAACTTGGCTGGGATGGATGGCCGGCGCGTGGAATATTCAAGGGCTGCGAGCACCAGCCGGAAGAGCATCAGGACGCAAAATAGGGGAGATGGATTAACGCAATGGCTGATGATCCGCTGACTCGCAGCTATGACGCAATCGTAGTGGGTTCCGGTGCAACCGGAGGCTGGGCCGCAAAGAGGCTTTCTGAAGCCGGCCTGAATGTTGCGCTGCTCGAGGCGGGCCGCAATGTGTCTCCCAGGGAGTTCACCGAGCATAAGCCCGCATTCCAGCTCAAGTATCGGAATTTTGCCGGCGCGGGAGCGTGGCGCAAGACGCGACCCGTGCAGACCCAGTGTTACGCGTGCACAGAGTACAACTACGACTGGTTCGTCAACGATCTCGAAAATCCTTACAGCACTCCTTCCGGCAAGCCTTTCAGTTGGCAGCGGCTCCGCATCGTCGGCGGCCGAACGCTTTGCTGGGGACGGCAAAGCTATCGTCTCAGCGATCTGGACTTCAAAGCGGCAAGCCACGATGGCTACGGTCAGGACTGGCCCATCTCGTATCAGGACCTCGCTCCTTTTTACGACATCGTCGAAGAGTACGTAGGCATCAGCGGCGCTGCGGAGGGAAATCCCGCGCTGCCGGACGGACATTTTCTCCCGCCCATGAAGATGACCTGCGGTGAAGTTCACTTCCGCGAGTCGATGGCCAGG
>Ga0335075_10009115_pt1 | contig 15161 bp, 13 predicted proteins | sample Lox_Sample_24_FD_206723 | JGI IMG/M metagenome (GOLD analysis project Ga0335075, IMG submission 206723) | Soil microbial communities from Loxahatchee National Wildlife Refuge, Florida, United States - Lox_Sample_2.4 | ecosystem: Environmental > Terrestrial > Soil > Wetlands | place: USA... | reverse complement strand
GCGTTTACGTTTCGCGCGAAACGTAAACGCGCTCTGCTACAAGTCGCGGCTAAACACCTTCATTTCTTCCCCAGGATCGCATCGAGCAGCCAGCAGCCGCGCGCGTGTTCGCCCATCTCGCGGCAATGCCACAGGATCAGCTCATTGTCGCACCCCGCCTCCTCCAGCGCATCCGCGAGAATGGGCAAATCCTCGAAGCGGCGATCCTCGTAAATTGTTCGCGCCATCTGGACGACGCAGCTGTCGTGCCAGCGCAGCCAGGCGGGATCGAGATATTGCGGACTAAAAGGATTGCCAAAGGCGTCACGGATGAGCTGGCACTGAGCCTTCCGCTCCTTCGGAGCCTCGCCGTTGAGGGCGTGCGCGGCGGACCAGGCGGCGTTGCGGGCCACGTCCCAGCCGGTGTCCTCGACGGTGGCCTCGGCTGCCCGCGCCGCCCAGCGCTCCCTGTATCCCCCTGCATCACTGTCCCGCGACAGGCGATGGAAATGTTGTTCGGCCAGGCGCGCCTCGGCACGCACCCGCAATAACTGGGAATGGCCGCCAGGTAGATCGGCGTAATGCTCGGCCATGAGGACCGCTGCCTGGCTGCGCTCGTCGCGCAGCAGTAGCCAAATGCGACGCACGCACGCGCAGGCGAACAAACGAAACTTGCGGTCGCCGGTTTTGCCAAGCATGTATCTCAGCATCATTTCCGGATCGTCGCAATTGAGCCATCTCGCCTCGAACATGACACCACCTCTCGTTGCGCGATTCCTTGTTTAACTTAGCGTCTCGCGCCGAAAATGAACATGAGTTCAGACGGTGAAGCAGAGCTGGATTCGCCTTGGCCGGTTTAAACGGTCTAGCTATAAGACCCGGCCAGGCGCCGAGCGGCTTTGCAACGCAATTGCCGAATCTGGCAACTTAGTGAAGATGGGTAGCTATCCATCTTGACCAGTTTACCGTTTTCCTGAATTTCGTTGCAAAGCCGCGCCGAGCTGTCCGCTCGGGCCGGCATTGGCTTCTCTCGAAGCAGCGGAGGAGAGGAAGGATGACCCAGAGGGTTCAGGACATTCGGCGTTGCTGGAAAGCCGGTTGTTGGCTTGCATGCGCGGCTGCGGTGTTGCTCGGAGCGAGCGCCCGCGCCGCCGACACGGAGACACGCGATTTCGCCGTCCGCGTTGATGGCAAACCGGCAGGCAGTGCCAGCATCACGATTCAGCGCCAGGATGACGGCACGACGGTCGTGACCTGCAATACCAAAGTGCGCGTCAAGGTATTAATCAAAACGTACGTCTACACTTGCCAGACGCGGGAGACATGGAAAAACGGCCGATTGCAGCAGCTGGCCGGCTCGTGCTACGACGACGGCAAGCGATTTCAGGTATCGGCATCCGCACAGGCAGATGGTGTGCATGTGCGCGTCAACGGACGGGAGCACATCAGCAAGCCGGAGGTCTGGGTCACGAGCTACTGGACCCTGCCGGACGCGAAGCTGCGCGATCAGGCCATCCCGGCGCTCGAGGCCGACAACGGCCGCGACATGCAGGGACGCTTGCAGCTCATCGGCGCCGCGCAGGTTCCTGTAGCGGGTCAGATGCAGAATGTCCAGCACTATCGCTTCAACGGTCCGACTCGCGTCGATCTATATTATGATGCCGCGCAACGGCTGGTGCGGCGGACGTGGGCGGAGGAAGGTCATCCCACGGAGCTGGAGCTGGTCGGGATACGCCGTTAAGTTGCAGCCGCGACCCTGTTCGCCGCAAGCGCTCTTGTCAAAAACGCGACGCCGCGGGTAATTTAGGGTCGGTTCCGAAAGCCGCTTGCGGCTTAGCGGAGCTGCGGACTCGCTAAGCCGCAAGCGGCTTTCCGCACATGGAAGTCCACAAGCCAGGAAGGTGAAGCATGCAGGACCGCGCTTTCATCCGCCGCACTCTCATCGAGCTTCTCGAAGCCGATACCGGCGAAAATCACAGCGATCTCGACGAATCCGCCAATCTCCGCGAAGGCCTCGGACTTGACTCCGTCGATGTCGTCAGCATCGTCTCACAGATCGAGCGCCGCTTCCACATTCGCTTGACGCACCAGGAGCTGGAAAAGCTCGTCACTGTTGCCGACGTGCTTGATCTGCTGCAAGCCAAGCTGACCGAGATCGCCTCCTCGCAGTCCGCCGCCGCCTAAGCCATCTCGTCCGTTCGGTTAGCGACGCTTCGCAGAAGCGTTGCCGAAGACGCTTCTGCGAAGCGTCGCTAACCGGAAATAACTCCTCGATACATCTTCTTAGGCTGCTAAACGCGGGGCCGCATCCGGGCCGGGCAAGCGCATCTGTTGCGACAGCTTGGCCATGGCGTCGAGCAAGCCAGCGATCGATTGGGTTAGGTGATTGGCGTTGACCTGAATGCGCAGTACGCCTGCATGATACGGCACGGCCGGGAACGTCACCGATTGCACATAGTAACCCTGCTCAAACAGGAAATTGCCGGCGTTGAGCGTGTCTTCCTCATCGCCGATCAGCACGGAGAGGATCGGCGTCTGGCCGCCGAGAACGACCAACCCCATATTCATTAGCCCGTTGCTCAGCTGGCGGATGTTGCGTTGCAGACGGGCGGAGAGCAGCTCGTACTCGGGCGAGCTGAGGATGTCGCAAACGGTGCAGATGGCGTCCAGGTAGCACGGTGCGACGGGGCCGCCGAAGATGTAGGTATTCGAGCGCATCTTGAGGAGCAGCTTCAGCTCGTTCGTGCAGCCGATGAAGCCGCCCAGACATGAAAAACCTTTCGACAAGGAACCGATGACCAGCGTGTTGTCGTAGCTGCCGAGTGCGTCGAGGACGGTGCCGCGGCCTTGCTGACCAATGACGCCGGTCCCGTGAGCATCATCGACGTAGAGGACGGCGCGTCGCCGCAAACAGACGCGATTCAATTCCGCCAGCGGCGGCAGCTCCCCGCTCATGCTGTAAACGCCGTCGATGGCGACGACGGCACAGCGATAGTCGCCGGTTTCGTCCAACACCTTTTCCAGCGCTTGCGGATTACAGTGTGAAAAAAAGACGACCCGCGTGCCGTTGGCCCTGGCGATCTTGGCCCCTTCCTGAATCGAGTTGTGTGCCTGCTCGTCCACGACCAGCACGTCCTGCCGGCCGACCAGTCCCGGAATGGCACCCATGTTGGCCAGCGTCACGGAAGGATAAATTAACGTCGCTTCGGTGCCCAGCCACTGAGCCAGCTTGTCCTCGGCCTCGATGTTGGCACGCACGCTGGAAAAAGCGCGCGAGGCGCCGTTGTGGGTGCCCCAGCGCCGGATGCCGCGACGCAGCGCGTCCTGAACGCGTGGATCCTGATCCAAACCCAGAAAACTATCGGAGCCAAAGTTGACGACCTTCTTGCCGGCCACCTCGATGATGCGGTTGGGGCCCATGTGATCGACGACCATGTCTTTCATATGCGTCGTCGGAAAAAGCTCGGCGAAATGCTCAATGAAGCGAATCAAGCCGTTCTGGCGCAGGGCACTGGCCAGCTGCTGCATCGGGGAGGAGCTCATACGGACCTTCTTTTCCACATTATGGCGGATAACCCACCCGGATTGCGGCGGAGATGCAGGTCGCAGCAGCGGGCACATCAAACCAAAAACGATGAGAGCGGGCAAGCGCAATCGCCCCGCCTGGCCATTATCGGACAAAGGCGCCTTGTGATCTGAGCTTTTCTTGTATTTTGCTTCATACGATCCGAGCCTGAAGCGTAAACGAAGAGAGGCCTTGGCTTACGCTTCAGGCTCGGTTGGTTCGCTGATTTCCCTCACTCGCCCAAATCAACAGCGCACCGTCAACCCTTCGTGGACGATCCGCGCCCGGCAGCTGTCCTCGGCACATCCCGCGCGTCGCAGTGCTTCGCGCAATCGCTCGCGCAGAACCACCTCCAATCGCGAGATGTCCTCATCGCTGCGGGCCGGGTCGCGATGTCCGAGGTGCAGCTCACGAACGCCGGCAGCGACGGCGGTAGTTACGCAGGCCTCAATCGTGCTGTGGCCCCAGCCCCTTCGCGGCATTGCTGGACTGCCTCCCACTTTCTCCTGGCCGTCATATTCACCCTTCGTGTATTGCCCCTCGGTGTAAAGCAGGTCGGCGCCACGCGCGAATTCGACAAGGCCGCCGTCGGGCACCTCGACCTGTTCATGATCGGTGGCGAACACAAACACGCGGCCCGCGTTTTCCAGGCGATACGCCAGACAGCCGCCCGGATGCGTCAAGGCGTGTGTGCGGATGTGCGTCGAACCTATTTGAAACGTGCTGCCCGGCTGGATGGGGCGAAAGTCCTCCAGCGCCATCATTTGATCGTAAGTCGGGGGGAAATAGCGCCGACTCATCTCCGATTGCGGGTCGAACAGCACGCCGAGGCTGTGAATCGTCTCCGGCGAGCCGTGGATGATAAAGCGATTGTGCGGATCATAATAGGGGGCGAAATAGGGCGTCGCGTAGATGTGATCGATGTGCGGATGCGACACCAGGACATGGGCGGTGCGCTCGGGACCAGGGGATTTCGACTGCCAGCGCGCGGCCAAAGATACACCTAGCTCGCGAAAACCACTGCCGCAATCGAGAATCAGCAAGGCATCCGGAGTCTGCACTTCGATGCAGGTGGTGTTGCCGCCGTAGGTGCTGCGGAGATGGAGCGGCAGCTCGTCCTCGATGCGCCGACGTAGGTTTTCCTCCAGGCCCGGTCCCCGACGCAGATCGACGAGGCGATCGCGCTCGATGAGGTATCGCACGGCGGCGATGAGCTTGTCCGTCACCTCCGCCGGCCGCAGCGGAGCGGTCAAGGTCCCAGTGACACCCCAGTAGGTGATCGCGAACACAGCATCGGGTGACATGACGGGAGTCCTCGACTTCGCGCTTGTCGCTAACGTCGCCACGGAAAATGCTCCCCGGCGGCGAACAGAAAACTTGCCATGAAGCCTCCGTCGCTTATGCTACACCAAACCAGCCCTCCACCGCGAGGTATCCCGCCATGCTCGCTCGAATCACGGTTCTTCTGCTTTTGTTCTGCATGGCAGCCGGCGAAGTGCAAATGGCCATGCCGTTCGAGGTGACCGAGGGCGTGGCGCGGGTCGATCGTCGGCCCTACGCTGACGTGATAGGGCAATCGACTTTGCCGGTGCAACCCGCGAGCGAGTACACCGAGCTGCGCAATCTCATAGCGATGAGGGGCGAGGACAGAACGGAAGTGCGTCTGCGCGTTCATCCGGGCGACGTGCAGGTGGTGTACTTCACCATCGTAAAATCACGTCTTCGCTTATCCGATTTGTTATTCTCGTTCCCAAGCAGAGCTTGGGAACGCAGGTCGCGAAGCTCTGCTTCGCGTCCTCTCGCCGGCATGAGATAAAGCCGCGAAGCGGAGCTTCGCGACCTGAGTTCCCAAGCTCTGCTTGGGAACGAGGAAAAGAAGGCCGGTTCCTTGCAAGTTGCGTTCATTCAATTATCCTCCCGCAATGGCTGCGATGACCAGAAACGGCTCCGCCCCCGACGCCACCGCGTCGGGCAGCGGCGCATCCGGCGGCTCATGGGAGAGATCCTCCTCGCAGGCAAAGAAGCGCAACATCGGCCGGCGCTGCCCGGTGACGTGATCGCGGATGGTGCCGCGCAGCATCGGATAGCAGAGCTCCAGAGCATCGAGGACCGAGTGCTGGGTAGCCGGACCCGCGATGTCCAGCTGCACCTCGGCGCTCACGTTCGCCAGCGTTCGCAAATGATACGGAAGTACGACGCGAATCATGGCAGCGTTTGTACCTCGATAGACAAAACGGTGGGCAGATCGCGGACAATCGCCGTCCAGCTATCCCCGGAATTGGGAGACACATATACCTGACCGCCCGTGGTGCCGAAATAGACGCCGCACGAATCGAGCGAATCGACGGCCATCGCCTCGCGCAGCACATTGACGTAGCAATTCTCCTGGGGCAAACCGTTCGTCAGCGCCTCCCACTCTTTTCCGCCTGTGCGGCTGCGATAGACGCGCAGCTTCCCTTCGGGCGGATAACGCCCCGGATACGGATTGATTGGGATGACATAGATGGTTTCCGGCTCGTGGGCGTGAACGTCGATGGGGAAGCCGAAATCGGTCGGTAAGTTTCCTCGGACTTCCTGCCACACGTCGCCGGCGTTGTCGCTACGAAAGATGCCCCCGCCCTGGTGCAGCTGCATGAAGAGCACATCCGGACGCGAACGGTGCAGCGCCATGCGGTGAACGCAAAAGCCGATCTCGGGCGTCGGCTCAGGTAGGTATTCAGACTTCAGCCCGCGGTTGATGGGCTTCCAGGTCCGGCCGGCGTCGTCGGTGCGAAAAGCGCCGGCCGCCGAAATGGCGATGTACATGCGATTGGGATTGCTCGAGTCGAGCAGGATGGTGTGCAGGCCCATGCCGCCGGCCCCTGGCTGCCATCTCGGTCCGCTGCCGTGGCCGCGCAGGCCGGCCAGCTCGTGCCAGCTTTTGCCCCCATCCGTCGAGCGGAACAGCGCGGCATCCTCGACCCCGGCGTAAACCTCGTCCGGATCGCTCAACGACGGCTCCAAGTGCCAGACGCGCTTGAACTCCCAGGGATGTTGCGTGCCATCGTACCACTGGTGTGTCGTGAGCGGCTTGCCGGTTTCCGAGGACGTGTCGTAGACGAACTTGTTGCTCTCGCCCTTGGGCATGCCGTTGGGCATCGTTTTCGGCTCGCCAGGCGGCGTCCCCGGTTGGTGCCAGGTTTTGCCGCCGTCATCAGAGCGTTGGATGATCTGTCCGAACCAGCCGCTGGTTTGCGACGCATACAAGCGGTTCGGATCGACGGGCGAGCCTTTCATGTGGTAAATCTCCCAGCCGCCAAAAAGGGGGCCGTCGATGTCCCAGCGTTGCCGCTTGCCGTCTGATGTCAGGATGAAGGCCCCCTTGCGAGTGCCCACGAGAACTCGTACCCCGCTCATTATTACCTCGGTGTTGGGTTTCGAGTGAGTTTGCCCCTTCGGTTAGCGACGCTTCGCAGAAGCGTCGAATGGACGCTTCTGCGAAGCGTCGCTAACCGAATGTCAAGATCGCCAACGTGTATCACGGCGCCGTATGGATCATCCAGCGCACGCCGAAACGGTCGGTAAGCATGCCGAAGCTTGGAGAAAAGAAAGTCTTTGTCAACGGCATCATCACCTGCCCGCCATCGCTCAGGGCCGCGAACAACCGTTCCGCTTCGGCAACATTTGATACGTTAAGCGTCAACAAAAAGCCTTGGAAATTCAATTGTCCATCCTGGCTGCCACCGCCATCGGAAGCCAACACCGTGCTCTCGCCGATGCGCAGGTTCGCATGCATAACCTTGTCGGCAGCTGCCGGCGAGCACATGTTGGGATCAGGGCTGTCCTTGAAGCGATGCAACAACGTCACTTCCGCGCCGAGAGCGCGGCGGTAGAATTCAATTGCTTCTTCGCATCGGCCATTGAAGTCCAAGTAGGGCTGAACTTGCATGGTATCTCCTTTGTCAGCTGGAGGAACTTTTGGTAAACAACGCAATTTGGTTGACATGCGGATTTCGTCCGCGTGGACCAGCTTGCACTGTACTTATGTAACGGAGCGAAAATAAAAAACCTGAAGGTGCCCGTCAAGGTCAGTAGTGGAGTGAAATGGTGCGCTTCAGCGTGTGATCGCCACATCGAACAGCCGAGGCCGATCGCCGGCCAGCGATACGCGGACGCAATCACTGAGCTCTTCCGGCTCGGTGATGCGCCGAGCCTCGACACCCAGCGATCGGGCCAGGTCCACGAAATCGATCTCCGGCTGCACCAGATCCATCGCCAGATATTGGCGAGCGGCCATGTTCGGAAGCGGCATCACATCGCCGCAATGCTTGAGGATCTGATACTGCGCGTTGTTGCAAACGATGAAGGTCACGGGGATGCGATGATGCGCCGCCGTCCACAATCCCTGGATGCCGTACAGCGCGGCGCCGTCGCCGAGGAGAGCCAGCACCGGACGCTCCGGCCAGGCCAGCTTGACGCCGAGGGCGCAGCCCAGTCCCCAGCCCAGCGCCCAGCCGCGATGACCGAAGTAACCCGCCGGATCTTTGAGCGCACCGAGGCGCTCCAGCGTTCCGTTCGTCGTCGTCACCGCTTCCTCGATGACAGCCGCGTTTGCCGGCAGCACCTTCGCCAGCGCGCCCATCAGGCTAAGCGGCGTCATCGGTCGCCGACCATTTTCTGCTTCTATCTTCCTCTTTAGTGTCTCTTGTGCTTCCCGCCGCGCCGTCTTGTAACGATCCAGCCGCGCTCGCGCGGCCATCGTTTGTGGACCGGACAGGACGTTCGCCAATAGCTGATTCAGCTCCGCGAGACCGGCTTTCAAATCGCCGAGCACACCGACCTCGACAGGATAATTCTTGGCGATCTGCCAGGGATCATTGTCCATCTGCACGAGGCGAAGATGTTTGGGAATCGGGCGGCTCGGCTCGTGATAGATATAATTCCGCAGCAGATTCATGCCCACCACGAGCAGGACATCGAAGTCGGCCAGGGCTTCGTGTACCTCCGGCGACCACAGCGGCAAGGCATCCAGATAGAGTGAATGATCCGTCGGGAAGGGCACTCGGCCGTGCGCCGTCGCTTGCTCGGCCAGCACGGGAGCGCCAAGGTGCTCCGCCACGGCAACAAGCTCGGCGAAGCCATCGCACTCCGTCGTGCGGCTGCCGGCCAGGATCGCCGGGTTCTTCGCTTCCGCCAGAATGGCAGCGGCGCGGCGGAGCGCATCAAGCGGCGGACGCACGCGGCGATCCAGCAGCGACGGCGGCGACAGATCCGGCTCGTCACACGTCTCCATCTGCACATCCACAGGCAGAGCCAGGAAAACCGGCCCGGACGGCGGCGTCAATGCGGTCTGAATGGCGCGGCGGACGGCCGCCGGAACATCCTCGACGCGCTGCACCTCGGCAGCCCACTTCGTCCACGGCCGAACGACGCTCACCATGTCGCCGGCCAGCACCGGCTCCTCGAAGCGCAGCCGGCGATCCTGTTGTCCTGCCGTCAGCAGCAGCGAGCTGCCGGAACAATGGGCGTTGTAGAGCATGCCCATCGCGTTGCCGAGGCCGCAGCAAATATGCACGTTGGCCACGCCGACGCCGCCCGACGCCATCGCGTAGCCGTCCGCCATCGCCAGCACCGGAACCTCGTGCAGAGCGAAGATGTACTGAAAACGCCGATCGTTCACGAGTGCATCGTTGAGCGGCAGCTCGGTGGTGCCGGGATTGCCGAAGATGTGCTTGACGCCCGCGGCGGCGAGAACTTCCAGGAAGGCTTCGATCCCCGTCATAACGATGACACCTCCTCTTGTCCGTATTGTCCCCGGCGGGAGGACACGCCGCCATTCTACGGACGCGCTCAGGAACCGGCAGACCGACTTCTCTCTCGCATTGCAGCGTTCCGAAGAGATCACTGACCAGGGATCTACGAGTCCTATCCTTTATATCTTTTGGCGACCCTGACCGACGGAGGACGCGGTTGCAACCCCTCTTCTCGTCGTGGAGGAGGAACAACGTCCGTCCGAACTTCGGAACTCGGGCCGGGAAAAGACTTGCCGGTTGAGCCGAGAATCGGGACAATCGACAGAGATAGGTGTTGGACCGGCGAAAGCGATGGATCCCCTCTCAAATCGCAGGATACGCCGCCATGTCCATCGGAGAAACTTTCTCGCGTCTGCTCCTCAAGCGACTGATCGATGATGTGTTCATCACCGGCGGCGTCGAAGCACTGGACTCGGTCATCGAATTCCTGACGCGCTGCGGGGAGCAGGACGATCCGGCCTTGACGTCGGCGCTGGAGCACGCGATGTATCGGGCCTGGCGCGCGCTGGAATCGGCCCTATGCGGCGAGCCGTCGAAAGACCATAGCCAGGCAGGTCTCGCTCCGCGCGATGCCCAGGCGCTGCGTCAATGCCTGGATCGCGTCCTCGCCGAGCTGGCGCACGGCGGCTCCATCTCCGGCGGTGCGACCGTGACGGTTGTGGCCAACGGATTGCGACGACAGTGTCTCGACGATCTGCGCTCCGCTCGCGCAGGGAGAGCGCTGTCCGGCTGCCTCGACCGCGAGGAATGGGCGCGTTCCAACGAGGTCTTCGTTCGCTTTGCTGCCGAGCTAAGACGACCCGATACGCGGCGACGAACGGAAGGACAATTGCTCCGCGACCTGGAACAGCACGGCTGCGTGGGCCTGATGCGGATCTTGACCGCAGGCTCCGGTTTGCCGCTGCTGGTGATGGCCGCCCGCGCTTTCGTATGCCAGGAGCTTGCGCATCTGCTTTATCGCTGTTTACAAGAACACCCGGAGCAGACCCCCGATAACTGCACGCTGGTGCTGGGCATTCTGCATGAGCTGAGTATGCCTCGTTTTTCGGTGTGGCGCTCGCCGCCCGTCGCCGCGACGCCGGTTCACTGGTCGCGCCTGGAAAGCGGCTCGGGGAGGAACTCTCTGGCGAGAACGCGGAGACGTTGGTCCAACGATCGCTCGTCAAAGCGACGATCCGGCCGAAAGCCGTCATGGAATCGCCTCCTTCTGCAAACCTTCGACCATTTCCAACACAAACCACACACCGACACGCCGCGCTCCTCGTGGACACTGGCTTCCGTGTTGACGGTCGTCGTGTTGCTGCTGGTGGTAGCACCGATCTGGCTGCTCGTGGAAGACGCTCGGCGGCAAAATGTCGAACAGCAACGCGTCGTCGCGGAACGTCAGCGGCTTCGCGAGGAACGTCGCCGCCTCGAAACGGAGCGTCAACAACTGATCGAAACGCAGCAGCGTATCGCTCGGGAAGAGATTGCCCGTCAGAACGAGCTTCAGAGTCAACGCGCAGAAGCGGAGCGCCGGCGGCGGTTGGCTACAGAGGAGAAGCGACGACAGGCCGAGGAACGCGCCGCCCAGCGCCGCGAGGAGGAACACCGTCGGCGTGAGAAGGAGCGACAAGCGCAGCTGCGTGAGAAGCAGCAGCGGCTTGAGCGAGCGCGCGTCGCTCTCGAAGACGGATTGCGCCTCGCCGCTCTCGGTGACGACCGCAAAGCCGAGACAGCCCTCAGCGAAGCCTTGAGGCTTGATCCCAGTCTTGTCCAGGGCTGGAGCGCGCGCGGCAAAGCTCGGCGGCGCCTGGGCGATGTCCTCGGCGCACTCAGTGATTTCCACGAGGCGGCGCGTCGCGATCCAACCGATGTTCGCTGCTGGCTTCAGTGCGGTGAGCTTCACGCGGAACGTCACGAATTCCGCCAGGCCATCGACACCTTTACGGTTGTCCTCCGGCTGGAGCCGGACAACGTGGCGGTTTACCGGCAACGCGGTCTCGCTCACAGCGGCAACGGCCAGGTGGACAAAGCCCTCGCCGACCAGAGCAAGGCCATCGATCTCGCTCCGAACGACCCGTGGGCCTATTTGTATCGTGCCAACCTGCAACGTCAGCGCGGCAGCCTCGATGCTGCCTTCGACGATTACACCGCCGCAATCGACCGCGACCGCGGCGAGCAGCGTGGCCTGGCCGCGGCCTATCAGGGCCGAGGCATGATCTTTCTGCACCGCCACGAGTACAAGCAGGCCATCCGCGATCTGACGCAGGCGATCGATCGCGATCCAAGCGACTTCGCGGCCCAGCAGGCGCGCGGCACGGCGTACCTGCACCGCGGCGACTGGAACCAGGCGCTGCTCGACGCGGAAGAAGTGATCCAACACAAGCCGGATGACAGCGCGGCTTACAAGCTGCGCGGTCAGGCTTACATGGGCCTACGGCAATATCGACGAGCCCACGACGACTTCACCCGCGCGCTGCGGAAGGGACGCGATGCCGAGACGTTTTATCTGCGCGCGCGGGTCAAGGCGCATTTGGGCGACATCAACGAAGCCATCTACGACTGCAACGACGCGACCGCCCTCGATCCCAAGCTGGCCCGTGCGTTCTATCTGCGCACCAGGCTTTATCTTCACGAACGCTATCGCCCCACCCGGATGTTCAGCCGCCGCATCGAGCTCACCCCAGACCCGATAGTCCCGCTACCGTGAGCTGAGAGACAACAAGGACAAATCGAGCTGGACAACGATCGTTTTTCCTAAAATTCCATCACGAAAACACGAAAGTAGGAAAACACGAAGAAGACAACAGAGGGGCAGAAAGACAAGTACTTCATTGCTATTGCTGACTTCTTCTCTTTCTGTTTTCGTGTTTTCGCACTTTCGTGTTTTCGTGTTTCGATTTAGGGACTGCGGCGAGACGAAGGACCAGGACGGTCCCGTTCCATGCGTTCGACTTCCGCGGCTCGCTTTGGATCGTGCAAGCGGCGGAAGATGTCGGCGAGGTTCTTGAGGTGTGCTTTCCTGGCGTGAGCAAGCGGGATGTGCCGGGAGGGTTTCTGGAGATCGTTTAGCCACTCTTCCGCCACGGCACGAGCCTCGATCGTCCTGTCCTGATCGAGCAGCAGTGTAGCCAGGCCCTCGCGCACGTGATTCAGCTCGATCACGGCCGACGGAGGGCGGAAGAGCTGCGGATCCAGTGATTTCAGCAAAGCGGCCGCGCGGCGATAGGTTTGCTCGGCTTCTTTCTTGCGATCCTGTTTCTCCAGGAAAGCAGCCATCCGAGCCTGAACGCGGCCCGCCAGCAAGGTGAAGCGCGGGAAATCCGTTGGATCCTTGATGGTTTCGTCGATGAGGGCCGCCGCGCGTCGCAAACGTTTCTCCGCGTCGGCGGGGACGGCATGCGGATCGGTACGGGTGAGCGTCTCAACCAGCTCGTAGCGGTAGGTCCGCTGGGCGGGAAAGGCGGCGAGCAGGGTATCGAGAATGGCGGTGGCGCGAGCGTATGAGGACGACGCCTTGTCGGCGTCTCCGCGGCGTAAATGAATGTCGCCGACGCGGCGATGGGCCTTGGCTGCCTCGACCTGGACGCGAGAGTTCGTCTCGTTTTCCTTGGCGAAATCGTCGTAGAATTGCAGCACGTCCTGGAGCAAGGCGGCCTCCTTTCCCTCCTCGCGAAACGGAGGCCGGCCGAACGGGGGAGCCGACTCGCGTGCTGCCAGATCGTTGAAAATCTCCTCGAACGCTTGCAGCGACAGCCGTACATTGCTCTCGGCGCGTTCCGTCGCTTTCTCGGCGATCCGGCGCTGCTCGGCCTCCCTTTGAAGTGCGTTCTCGGCCTCGCGCCACTTCCAGGTAACGCCGATGAACCCGGTCAGGAAGACGAGGACCAGCGCCGCCAACAGCCCGGCGACCACGCGATTGTGCCGATACCAGCGCAGCAGCCGTTCGTCCACACGCAGGCGGCGGGCACGGATGGGACGATCGTCGAGAAAGCAGCGCAGATCGTCGGCCAGCTCGCACGCGGTTTGATAGCGATGTGCCGGCTCGCGCGCGATCGCCTTCAGGATGACCGTCTCCAGATCGCGCGGGATGGCCGGGTTGAGCTTTCGCGGCCGAGCCGGCTCGCGCATGCTCACCTGTTGCAGCAGCCGGGCCGGGTTCGACTCGGGAAACGGCGGCGCCAGGGTCAGCAGCTCGTAGAGGGTCAGGCCGAGGCTGTACACATCGCTACGGGCGTCCGTTTGGCTGTTTAGGCTCTCCGGAGCGAGATATTGCAGTGTGCCGACAAGATCGCCGGTACTGGTCAAGTTATTCTGCTCGGCGAGCTTGGCCAGGCCGAAATCGGTGAGCCAGACGGTGCCCTGGGAATCGAGCAGGATGTTGGCCGGCTTGACATCGCGGTGCAAAGTGCCGTGGTTGTGGGCATAATCGAGCGCGTCCGCTACCTGGACGCCGAGGCGCGCGACTTCCCGCACACTGAGCCGCGACCGTAAGGGAGCGCTTTCCGCCTCCGTTCCGTTACGGTCGCGGCCCTGCTGGCGCATCTGTGCCAGCACTTCATGCAGTCCCTGGCCGGGGATGAGCTGCATCACATAGTAATGCAGACCCTCATGCTCGCCGACGCCGAAGACGGGCACGATGTTGCTGTGGTGCAGAGCGGCGGCGGCCTGCGCCTCACGCTGGAAGCGGGCCAGCTTCTTGGGATCGAGCAGCGAATGGCGCGGCAGCACCTTCAAGGCGACGTGGCGGCCGAGTGATTCCTGGACGGCCTCGTAGACAATGCCCATGCCGCCGCGGCCGATCTCGCGGACGATGCGGTAATCGCCGAGGCGCTCCAGTGCTTCGTGGTCGGCGACGGCGCACGCGCCGCGCTTGTGCCGCCGCAGCTCCTCCATCATGGCGGCGGCCGGCAGCAGCTCGCGCAGCTCGTCGGCCCACTGCGGATAGCGCGTGAGATATTCGCTGACCGACGGCTGCTCGCCGCGCCGACAGCGCTCGGCGAACTCCTCGGCCACCAGGTCGAGCGGATCGCGCTCGTCCGTCGATGCCAGCACGGTCTTGTCACTCGGCTGCTCGATCATGAGGGATCGTCCAGAAAACCGGGAATGTCGGTAAGGATGTCCTTGAGCCGGCGCAGGGCGCGGACGTAGCGTTTGCTGGCGGCGGCCGGCTGAATGCCGAGCACGGCCGCCGTCTCGGTGTTGCTCATCTCCTCGAAATGCCGCAGCGTCAGCACCTCCCGGTCCAGAGGCTCCATTTGAGCGAGGGCGTCTTCCAGCATGGCGAAACGCTCGGCCCGCACCAGCGCCTCGCTCGGCGAGGTCAGGTGTTCGACCAGCCGCGCTGCCAGGCACTCCGAGCTGGCTGCCGGGACACCGGCATAGGTCAGCGAAATCTCCTGACAGGCGCTGCGGATTTGCGCTTCCAGATGCTGGCGATGCACCTCGATCAAGCGCTGGCCGGCCACCCAGCGCAGCCACAGGAAGAACGGCATCTCGGGCTTGGCGAAGTAGTGCTCGATTCGTTTGAGGGCGTCGATGTACGCCTCTTGCAGCACATCCGAGGGCGAGACGCGGCCGTTGAGCCGATGATCGAGCCGCACGTCGATCATGCGGCGCAGCGGCTCACGATAGCGCGCGAACAGGTCGGCCAACGCCTGTTGTTCGCCGCGCTTCAGACGGGCCAGGTGTTCGGAAATATCCGCTGCGTCGCTGCTGGTCATATCGTGCCATTCCCCGTCCGGCGCAAGCCCCTAACTAAGAGGCTATCCGGGAATCGATTTATTCATAACGTAAGGGGGAGTTGCAACTTAGGAAATCTGGACAAAAAGACAGGCTGTCAT
>Ga0335075_10009114_pt1 | contig 15161 bp, 8 predicted proteins | sample Lox_Sample_24_FD_206723 | JGI IMG/M metagenome (GOLD analysis project Ga0335075, IMG submission 206723) | Soil microbial communities from Loxahatchee National Wildlife Refuge, Florida, United States - Lox_Sample_2.4 | ecosystem: Environmental > Terrestrial > Soil > Wetlands | place: USA: Florida... | reverse complement strand
CTCTTGCGCAAGAGCATCAGGAGCATTCGTGCAGGGTCGCCGGACAACGTGGCAGCCGAGCGGGCATGCCTGTCCTACATAACAGCTGAAATCCGTGATCCGGAGCTGCGCAAGCTGGTGACGCCATCCTATCCTTTTGGCTGTAAGCGGCCGATCAAATCGACAACGTTCTATAAAGCCTTGAACCGGAAAAATGTTCACCTGGTTCCGCGCGCGGTGGCAGGACTGAACCAGGCTTCAATCATTGACACCGATGGCGTTGAGCGGGAAGTCGACGCAGTGAGGTGATCTCAGAGATTTTCAGCTGATGTATTTGTGCTCGTATTGGGTGAGGACGAGGGCAGCGCGGGTTATCTCGGTGATTCGGTCGGGGTCGGCGGTGATGTGCTGGAGGGCGGCCCAGCGCTGGGTGAGCAGGGCGAACCCGCGCTCTCCGCGACAGCGCAGGTCGCGCAGGAGCGCGTTCCTCGTGCGGTTGCCAACGTCGAGTTCCTGGTTGCCGGCAGGCCTTTTCACCGGGGTGAGGATGCCGATTCCGGTTCCCTCGTAGCCGGTGTCGGCGAGGCAGGGCATTCCGAGGGCGGCGGCGCAGTAGAGGGCGGGAAGAGCGTGCCGGCGCGCGGCGGTCACGTCGTGGACGGACCCGGGCTCGGCGGGGCCGGTCCAGAGGGGAAGGCCGTCGGGGCGCATGACGGCCTGGATGTTGCCGCCGTGGCGGTGTGCCTTGCCGGAGTACCAGGCATCGATCTGTTCTCCCTTTACGCTGGTCGCGGGCTCGGAGCAGCGGTCGGAGGCGAAGATTTTCCCGTCCAGGATCACGTAGGGGACGCCCTCGGCGATCGCCCGCTCCAGCGCCTCCGGCAGGCCTGGGGCCTGCTGCGACAGCACGTCGACGGCCTCGGCGACGTAGCGGTAGGCGGTCGCGCGGGACACGCCGTGGTCGCGGCCGAGGGCTTCGATGCGGGCCCGGTCCCGGAACCAGCGCAGCGCGAGAATCGCCTGGTCACGGCACGACAGCTTCCTGCTTCCCGCGGGAGTGCCCCGGTGGCGACGCTCGGCGGCCAGCAGCCGCGACAGGTAGCGAAGCAGTTCCGCGGGGACGTCGAGCATGGCACGATAGGGGATCACGTGGAGTCCTAGGGCTGAAGATGATCTGTGGAAAGACCTCTTCTACCGGGGCTCCACGGTCGTTTCCGGGCACGTCCGGACTGTCCGCGAGCCTTCCCGGAACATCCCTCCCGCGCTGTTAAAGACCGGATGTCCGATCCGTTTTCTTTGAGATCACCTCAGTGTCGAACAAGCTGCAAAATCATGGTTGCGGCGTAGCGGCGTTAACTGGGTGCGAGAAGAAGACATGCCATATGGCGGACACACCGAGACATTTTCACTGACCGAGATCTCGGCGTCGTCGATACAAGAATTTATCGATAACTACATGCGCCGGGGACAGGCTGGGATTCTGCAATGACGCTCACGCCAAAGTCTGTTCCGTCAGCACCCCGGGGTTAGGGCAGCGCTGCGCTAGAGGCGAAGCTGGTGCCATCATCGGCATATGCTGACATTGCTTGCGGTCTCGCGGATCAGGTCACGTACCAGAACGAGGACTTCGTCACACATTCTCCCGACTTCCTCTTGACTCCTCGGCTGCCGATCGGGCTTAGCGTCTAGCATGCCGGGCTTGGTCAGGTCAAGCCGGTGGGCGACGTCATTTCGGGACCTGAAGAATTCATCCAAGCTTGTCAGCCGGAAGCCCGGAAGCTGCTCATTGGTGATACCCAGGGCAGTGGAGCACCGGTCCTTAATGCTCGCGCTGCCCTGGAAGCTCGCGGTGGTCAGATCCCGGATGTACAGCTCGAGCAGCCGGGCGCGCGGGTCGGGATCCTTGATCGCGCTGAGGAATTCCTGGCTGGCTTTGGGCGCGGTTGCCTGGCTGTCGATATAGCGCTCGAACTTCCTACGGGACTTGTCGTTGCCCGAGACCAGGATCGGTACGGCGTGGCTGATCAGAACCTCAAGACAGGCGTCAAGTCCCGCGGAGCTGAACACGATAGCCGCACGGAGTAGGTCCTGCGAACTATCGGGAAGATCCGCACTACCGCCGTCTGCCCCGAGTCGGCGGACCGAGTACAGCGTGTCGAACAGCCCGCCGACGCTGTCGTGGACGCTGACGAGCCGCCACCATGCCGGAATGACTTCCGGGCAGTCAGTCGGGCGGTCGCCGAGACTGGTGAGCTGGTACCGCGTCAGGCGGCCGATGTCCACTGGTTCGTATGATCGCAGAATGTAATCGTGGCCGAGGATGAATCCGTAGCGCGCGTCGGGAAGCGAGTCGATGTAGCGCGAGATGAACTCGCGGTCCCAGACCTCAAAACGAAGGTCACCGAATTTTGTCTCATATTCGGCCAAGAGACCAGACGCTTCGTCGCGGGCCTTCTCGGTGAGGTCCGACAATGATGCGTTGGTGGCGAGGATAAATCCCTCTGGAATGCGGCTGTCGGGCGAATCGTCGGCTTGCCTCTGAATTTTTTCGAGGTCGCTCCGTATGGCTTGCCGGTACCATTGGCCGAGGGTTCTATCCGGGGATTCCCTTCTCCGCCTACCGGGATCGTGGAGGTACTTGACGTCCAGGACGCCCAGGCCGCCTTGCTCCTCCTCAGTTGTCGGCCGCCAGTAGCCGGTTCCGGTGTCGAACTCAGCGTCCCAGGGCGACCGGGGCGAGTTAAGGAGACGCACACTGGGACCGAGGATGTCGCGCGCTAGCGCCTGGCACAGCCGGGTGAATTGCTCGTAGCCGATATCCAGATTCCATGCCACTGCGCCATCGTATCGATAAGCGCGCGGGTCAGCCCTAGCTTCGCGTTCACTAACGAGATCGTCGCCCTCATAGCTGGTGCCGGATTCGACATCGGGGCCATCAGCTTCTCGTCCTTTAGCTGCCGCCGGCGATGCCGACGGAACGCCACGAGGCTCGGAAACTAGCGACTCAGGTAGCGAGTGCGGTTTTGGATTGGCAGGCTCAGGACGACCGCGTCAGGCACACACATCACTCTGACCTTCAGAGACCGGACTCACCGGGGCAGTCCCGGCGAGTTGGCGATCCGACGGCGCAGCGCAGAAGACGGACGCGAGCGCACTCGCCGCGGACGCGTGACGGCAGACGTTCAGATGATCCGTACGCATTACCTGCGTACGGTATCCTCATTCATGTGAGCGACGACTTCGGCGAGCTGCTACGCGCGGCCCGCGTCCGGCTGGGATGGGATCAAGGTCAGGTAGCGCGGCACCTCGGGGTCGGCCAGCAGACTGTCAGCAGGTGGGAGCGAGGCGAGACGTGTCCGGCGAAGGGCAGGGCTCCCGATATAGCGCGCGTCCTGTGCGTTGAGGTTCAGCATGTGCTCGATGCCATGGCAGTCAGCAGATCGGCCTCGAACGCCGTCGCCGCACCGGTCCGGCCGCTACTCACCGAGCTCCCACTTGGGATGCTCGCCGAGGACGTATTCGAACGATTCAGTACGGACTTGGCGTCTTTGCTCTACCCACATCCTGACGTCGTTCACGGTTACGGGTCCCGGGGGCACAAGCAGTACGGGATTGACATCGAGGTCTGCCATCCGGAAGGGCTGCCGACTGGGATTCAGTGCAAGCGCGCCGAGGAATTCGGGCCGACCGACGTACAGGCGGCGGTGGATGCATTGACTATGGATGTTCGGGAGTGCATCATCTTCCTTTCTAGGAAGGCGGCCAGTCCCGGTGCGCGCCAGGAGATTGCTAAGCATCATCCTAAGTGGCGATTGAAGGATGCGCTGGATATATCGCGTGAAATCCGGTATCTCGCCGATCAGACAGCTGCGATTCGCCTAGTTGAGACTTACTTTCCCGGCTACCGGAAAGCGTTCCTGGGTATCGACAAGCCGGGCCCGTGGGAAGAGGTTGATGCCTTCTTCCGGCCTGTAAGCGTGAATCCGATGTTTACTCATGCCTGGGAGCTGACCGGCCGCACGCGGGAGCTTGAGTCCCTGAACGAATTCTTTAGGAGGGCTGACCTGCGCGTCGCGCTGGTCGTCGGCCCTGGGGGAATCGGCAAGAGTCGGCTACTCCGGCAGTTCGGACTGGACATAACACAGCCAACGGCTCAGGCGACGGTCCGTTTCGCGGCCGCCGATACGCCGGTGGAACCGGAACAGTTCGAGCAGCTGCCTGGCAGCGGGCGCCTGGTGGTGATAGTCGAGGACGCCCATGCGCGCACCGATTCCGCCGCCGTAGTGCAGGGAGTGCTCCGCAGGAACCCCGACGCCCGGGTCGTGATCTCGGTTCGCCCGTATGCGCTGGCGGATGTGCAGAACGAGCTGCGCGGCGTTGGGATTTACCCGGACGACTGCTCGGTGGTGATCGTTGAGGAGCTCTCCGTTCCCGATGCGCAGGCGCTTGCGAGGCAGGCACTCGACGGGGCAGCCCAGCCCGGACTGCCAGAATGGTTGGGCTCCGTCGCCCCGGACTGCCCCTTGATCATCGTCGTGGCCGCAGCGCTGATAAAGCGTGGAAGCCTGCAGGTCACGTCGCTGCCGGGAAGCGACCGTCTCCGCGCCGAGATCATGGAGGCGTTCCGGGACGCGCTGACATCGGGCGCGAGCACAGGTGACCCGGACATGCGAAGGGAAGTCCTGCAAGCCGTGGCGGCGTTTCAGCCCTTCCGGATCGACGACGACGCGTTCCGTTCGGCGCTGTCGGCTCTGACCGGTCGGTCTTTTGACCAGGTGATGCCGTATCTCGGTGCCTTGGAAGCATCCCAGGTCCTGCAACGGCGGGGGACCTCGCTGCGCGTCGTGCCGGACCTGCTCGGCGACGCAGTGCTAGCCGGGGCGTGTACCTACGCGGCTACAGGCATTCCTACGGGCTACCTCGAGCGTGCCTTCGACGTAGCCGACGGCCCGGCGCTTGCTCACTTGTTCGTTAACAGCTGCCGGGTTGACTGGCAGGTCCGGCAGTCCGGGGCCGGGCAGCGATCTCTGGTCGAACCGCTTTGGGCCCTTGTCACTTCGCAGTTCGCTGAAGCCGGAATTGACAGGCGCGCTGAACTGCTGAGGCTGCTGAAAAAGGTAGCCGCATTCCAGCCGGGACCGACGCTCGCGCTGGCGAGGTGGGCGGCGGCGAACCCGGTAACGTCAGCGGAGCCTGAGTCTGGGAGCAACAACGCGTACGGACGCGGCTACCAGAGCGTGCGCAACGAACTGGCGCCGCTTTTGGAAAACGTCGCCTACAACCTGAGTCACCTAGACGAGGCGGCCGACCTGCTATGGGAACTCGCCGCGACCGATACGCGTAAGCCCAACCAGTTTCCCGATCACCCTATCCGCGTCCTGGGACGCCTTATGCAGTACGCCCCGACCACTCCGCTGGCCTACCAGGAGAGGCTGCTGGCCGTCGTCGGACGGTGGCTGGAGCAGCCAAAGGTCGGCGACCTGCTTTATTCACCTTTCGACGTTCTGGAGGTACTGCTTGCCACAGAGGCAGTCGTCCAGTCTTCCGACGGCCTGTCCCTGACGATGAGGTCATATCCGGTCGCGCCTGAGGTAGTGCGAGGCTTGCGGGGCAAGGTAATCGATCTGGCATTCTCCGAGCTTGCCTCCCCTGACGCGCGACGAGGTGTCAGGGCAGCCAGAGCGATCGGGACGGCACTCGTTGGCCCGCTGCCTGCCTTCAACCGCGTCCCCGACCAGGCGGAAAAAGACCGCTGGACGCCGATGTTCACCGAGGTCATCTCCAGGGTCGGGTCAGTCGCCGCCGTGCATCCGCTTCAGCCTGTGGTTGTCATCGCACTGCGGGAAGCGCTCAGATGGCACTACCAATACTCCTCCACCGAAACCCGGGCGGTTGCTGAGGTGGCATGGCGCAGCTTGCCCGACTCGATCCAGTACAGGCTTGCCTTGATCGTGCATGACTTCTGGGGGGCTCTCCTGGGTGACGGCGACGGGTCGGGATACCAGCAGGAAGTGCAAGATTCCCGGGTAGCCTCGGTCATCGCTGAGGCAGTTCAGCTATGGCCTGATGAAGAACTGCTTGATCAGCTTGAGCGGGCCCTGAGAGACGAGCGTCTAGCCTTCGGCAATGAGCCCGTACACGCAAGCCCCGTTATGTGGAGGATGGCGGAGGAGAGGCCGTCGGTCGGCGACGAGCTGTGCCGTCGAGCCGTTCAGAACCCGGACAGTGTCCTAAGAGACCTCATCCCGACTGCACTCGGTCGGCTTCTGCAGGCAAGACCCGCTGACGGCCTTGCCCGTATCCAGGAGCTACTGGCGACAGGAAACGCGTCTCTCATCCGGAACGTCGCGAACACACTCGGCTGGGGCCGCGGGCAGCGCACGTCGCTTTTCGATGGGGAAGCGGCAATTCTGAAGTCGCTAATCGGGTACGACGACCCCGTCGTCCGGCGGTACACGCTCTTTGCCGCTCGCGCGATTCATGCGGTTGAACCAGCGCTGTCGAAGGAACTTGTAACGACTGTCCACTTTGCGGACTCGCGGCCGCTTGCAGATGACGTGGCAGCAGCATTCTGCCGCCCGGGGTACCTACAGTGGAGCGAGCTAACCGAAGGCGACGCCCGCTCCATACTGGGCCAGCTAGCCGACTGCCCGTCTATCGACGATTACCACATCACCACCCTGCTCGCCGACATCAGTGGCAGAGACCCAGATGCGATCGTGAACCTCCTCATCCGGCGCATCGAGACCTGGGAACAGACCGAGTCCGTGCTCGACTACACCCCGCTACCAGACAGGTGGCAGGAAGAACTCAAGTTCGACGCGCACCCCCAGTACGGCGACTACCTTCGCAGGGTCCTGAACTGGATGACTGCTGAGCCTGAGTCGTGGAGGCGGCAGCATGCCGGAGGGGAACTCTTTGCCCTTATGGCTAAGGGGTTTGGCGAGGAAGTTCGCAGCATCCTGCGGGAAGCCTTGTCGTCCGGCGACGTGAGGCTGGTCAAGACAGTCGGTTCCGTCCTCCACGACGCACCCAGGCAGCTCATCTGGGATCAGGTGGACTTCATCACCCTAGCTTTGCGCACTGCAGACCAGTACGGAGAGGAAACCGTCCAGCGAGTGGCTGGCGGACTCCACGCAGCGGCCTTCAATGGAATGGCCTTTGGCGTACCTCACCAGCCGTTCAGCAAAGACATAGACCAGCGCGACAAATCAACCGAGGTTCTCGCTCACCTGCAGCGAGGTTCAATAGAGGAAAAGTTCTACCAGTCGCTCGCAGAATCGGCACAGCGAAGCATTGCCTGGAAGGCAGGTATAGACGAATCTCTCATTGATAGGCGGGAGTGGTAAGCCAAGGGCCTCGCCCACCTGCAAGGATGACGATCTTGTTTCCACGATACGGAGCCATCGCCTCTAGTGACCTAGGCCAAGTCACTTGCTGGCCAGCCCTAGCCTGTGCCACAAACGTGCCACACGCCAGAGCATCTCTCGGTGATCAACGGTCACTCACGGATACTCTCCACCGCTGACCAGGACCATCATCCCCGCAGGACAGACCGCAGGCCGGGGGACCGAACTTCCAAGCTGGTCATGCGGTTTCGATTACCGTCGCCCGCTCCGCTTTCTTTAAGCTCGTCTAGTATTTTCCGGGCCTTCGTTCGACTAGTTGCCGTCTACTGCTGCTGGGTGACGTCTAGTGGCGCTCAATGTAGTGTTTTCCCAGCTCAGGCAATGCCTTGGGGTCAAGTCATGCTGATAGGACGGGCGAGGTGAGACCCGTCGTTTTACCCAAGTTTCTACCCGGAATCTTGGGTCTGACCATGGCATATGTGGAAAGCCGTGAGCGCAACAAAGGGGTACGGTACCGAGGGCCTCTACAAGACTGCGGATGAGCGCTACCGGTCCGCCGACACCTTCAGCACCGCAGAGTGGGCGCTCGCGGTCGCCGAGGAGGCTGAACGACACGCTGACGTCACTGGCGGTGCGGGGAGCCTAGATCCGGTTATTCACGCGACACGGACGATTGAGGAGTATACGCCACTGTTTCTTCGGCACCATCAGGTCGAGGGAAACACCAAGTGGTCAACCGGAGCTAAGAAACGCTGGCGAGGTGCGGTTTCCCCATAGGGTCGCCTGAGCACACGCCTCCAGCGTCAGGCTGGTAGCGACTTTTTGGGGCCTAAATCCAGATTACGCGGCAGGTATGACGTCAGGAGTTATCGCCGTCGCCATACCATTGGCCACGCCATTTCCATAGTTCGTAATGGGCGAGCCATTCAGTCGCCCACGGGATGATTGTTTCTACGATTAGCATTGATTCGTCCCATTCGTGAGCCACATGGAGACAGATACTGCCTTCCCGAGTGAAGTGAGGAAGAAGCCCGTTCTGGTCGGGGACCAGGGGTGGATCGAGGATGATCGTCCGCGGGTAGGCCCCTAGGGAGTAGATGACCCTGACGGTGTACTCGCACGACAGCGGTGTGGGAGTTAGAGTCCCCGTCCACACCAATTTGCTGCGTCTAATACTGGCCATCGCCCCCGGGAAGGCCTGTCGCAGCGCCGAGGCCTGATGGGCAAGGCTGATGTCCTGCCCCCAGGACACTATGTTACACTTCTCATGTACACGCTCTAGATTGTAACAGAGCTAGGCCAAGCGCATCATGTCGGCAGTACAGCCGGTACTTCTATCCACCTTCGCCGACTGCACCGTCGCTTCACACCGTCTGTGGGTACGGCCCGAACGCTAAAGAGCAGGTAGCGCGCTGATGTACACCGACCTCGACCAGCAGCTCGATGAACTGTTCCGCAGCTCCATCGAGTCCCTCGACATCTCCGATGCGGAGTATCGCCTCGCAGTGTCCCGATATGACGCAGTCAGTCAGTTCCTTGCTGGCTACTGGGACCACTCGTCGGCTGGCGGTGGAGTTTACCTGCAAGGATCGATGCGGCTTGGCACGGTGACCCGAAACATTCACCGTGACGACGAGATCGACATCGACCTCGTGGCACGCCGGGACTCGCCAAAGACCTCCATAAGCCAGGCCGAGCTTAAGGCGGACATCGGCCATGGCCTGGACTTGTTCGTGAGGAGCCGCCCAGAGGGCCTCCCATCCCTCGAGGAAGGGCGGCGGTGCTGGACGCTGCATTACACAGGGTTCCATCTTGACGTGCTCCCTGCCCTGCCCGATGCGGACGACGGTGGCACCGGCATCCTCATCACTGACGCAGGATTCCGGGGCTGGTTGGCGTCAAACCCGATCAGGTACGCCGACTGGTTTCGTGCCGCGACGCGTGCAGAGCAGCTAGAGAAGCCCAAGGTCCTCGCTAAGAACGGCATGGACGTCGCCGAAACTCCCGACTGGGCTGTGAAGACAACATTGCAGCGCACAGTGCAGGCCTTGAAGCGGCACTGCGACATCTACTTTGCCGACGACCTTGTCGATCGACCCGCCTCGATGATCATCACTACCCTTGCCGCGAGGGCCTATCGCGGCGGGAGTTCACTGCACGAAGTCTTGCTCAACGTGACGTCCGCCATGTCGGCTCTTGTTGAGAACGAGAACGGGGTCTACGTGGTCTCGAACCCGGTCCAGCCGGAGGAGAACCTGGCAGACCGCTGGAAGGATGAGCCCCGTCGCGCGCACCGCTTCTTCGAGTGGGCCGAGCAGGCACGGCTCGACTTTGCCGGGATCGGTACTCAACGCGGCGTGGACGCTGTCTTGGAGGGGCTGGCCAGGATCTTTGGGGAACGGGCTGCTGAGCTTGCAGGACGCACATCTGGGATAAGCCTCTTCCAGGCCCGGCGTAGCGGACGGCTGGCGATGGCTGCGGGTACTGGTGCCTTGGTGACCGAAGGGCGGGGTGTGGTCCGCCCCCATACTTTTCATGGTGACCCGGGGTCTTCCTCAATGAGCGAGCTGGCCGAGGCATTGCGCAGCGCGCGCGAACGAATTGGGCTTTCCCAGGAGGGGGCTGCGGATGCGCTCGGGATCAATCGTGTCCTGCTGAGCTACTACGAAACCGGCCGCCGGATGGTGCCGCTCCCAACCGCAGCAACCTTGGCGCGGCTATACGGCACCAGCCTCGACCGTCTTTTGGCTGGCGACGAGGTTACCCCGGTATCACCGCTTGATGTGAGCGGCGTCCTCTATCGAGCCGCGCCGCCGACGCTAGGTGATTCTGCTCGTGGAGCACTGCGTCTGTTTGAGCAGTACCTACGCGATTATGTCGAGCTCGCTGGGGAACTGGGTCGGCCCCTGCAGGGAAAGGGCCAGAGTCCGTTCTCTCCTGTCAGGGGATCATCTGCCCGCGACGCCGCCGACGCGGCGCGGCAACTGCGACGGCACCTCAATCTCGGCGGTGGCCCTGTCGGCGACCCGTTCCGCGTTGCTGACGAGCACGTACTAATTTGGCGCCTTCCGCTCGGTGAAGATCTGGAGACCGCGCCGTCCGGGTTGTTCTACAACCATCCACAGATCGGCTTTTCGATCGTTATCAACTCGAACATGACCCTTGGACGGCAGGTATTCACCGTCGCTCATGAGCTAGCCCATGCCTTCTTCCACTCACACGGCGCCGACGTGATCGTGTCTATGTACGGGGGGGAGCTTGGTCGGGAGCGTTTTGCCGACGCGTTCGCTGGCGAGTTTCTCGTCCCCGGGGATGAACTGCGACGACTTGTCAGCGAACATTCTCCTTGGGATAGCCTTTCTAATCCATCGACAGTGGTGCATCTGCAGCGCCATTTTGGCGTCAGCTATGCCACCGTCCGCGTGCGTCTGCTGCAAGAACGGCTGATCGACCGTACTACATTCGAAACGCTCGCACAGGTATCTCCCAGTCGCCTTGCTCGGGCACTTGGCTACCCTGTCGACCCCGCAGATATGGGCGATTTCGCCAGGCATCCTCTTGACCGCTTCCCAGGCCGCATGCTCCTGCTCGTTCGAGCCGCAGTACATGATGGTGTCATCACGCCTGGAGATGCCGCAGAAACATTGGGCACAAGCACCGACGAGATCCGCCAGCTTCTTGCGCAGCCACCGATCGAGCCTGACGAACAACATATTCAACAAGATCTGGAGGAAGCGGCGTTCGCAAGCCGATCCAACCAAGGACGGGCGTCCTGACCGTGCTCTTCGACGCTTCAGTCGCCCGCAGCGTGGCGGTCCTCGGATGGGTGGATGAAGCGGCGCAAGCGGTCGGCGGATCGCTGCGATTGGCGCACGGCATCCTTGGCGCGCACTCTGACGAACTGTGCGAGCTTAGGCAGATACGAGACGGTATACAACGCGAAGTGGACGCGTCGCCTCCAGGCTCGGGCAGATACAGCAAGGCTGTGTCCGCGGTACTCGGCCTTGACAGGCTATTGGGCCTGGGGCCGCCTCAAGTTACGCTGGTGATGCCTGATGCCCAAGCGACTGCGATCACAGTCCGGCTGACTTCTATGACAGCGGACGCACGAGCATGGAGACGCGAACTCGGTATGCGCGCCCGCCGACTTGATACTGGTGAGGCAGTCTCGATCGGCATCGCCGTGACGCAAGGCTTCGACTTTGCATCGGATGACGGGCAAGCGCTCGTCGCCTACTCAGCACTCACCGGCCGAGCCGAAGTTAGAACCCGTAACATCCTAAAGCTGCTCGTGGATCAGGGCCTAATCGATGAGGCCGTAGCCCGGGATCGCTACCGCTTTCTCCAAGAGGATGACTTGCACCTTCTCGGCGGGCCCGACTGGTAGTTCATTTCTGGCGGCCGCCTTTCTCTGCTCGAATCACGCCAGTGGCGTTATTTTGGTTTAGCGAATTTCTCGTTTCTGATCTTGATCGCCTGTTTTGTCGGGTAGCCAAGATCGGAAATGAAGCAGGGCATCAGGCGCTCAAAGGAATGCCGTTGGAGCCGCCATGGACACGGATAGTCGGCCAACAAGGTAGTCACATGGCAGTTCCTACCTCGGAGCAGCGGAGGCTGTCGCAACCGGCGATGGCGCGCTCGTTGACACCGCCTGCCGCTGCAGGTTGACCACTGACCCGCTGCGGGCAAGCACCTGACAAGTACGTAACTTGCGCCCACTCCAGGGTCGCTACTGCAGCGGACACGCCGGTCAACAGGGAATGACTTCCGCTATGGGGGTCGCGATACTCCGCGCCGCATGTGTCTGCAGCGCAGGGTTATGCGACTTCTTCGTCGTCGGCAAGGGCCAGGGATCCACCCGTTTCGCCGCCGTCGTCGGCTGCGTCGTCGCGGTCGGCCGTGTCGACCTCGGGTGGGTCTTCCAGCAGCCTGGCATCCGCGTATTCCTGTGGCAGCGCGTATTCGGTGGCCTTCGCGGCTAGGTGCAGCGCGAACGGAAGCTTCAGGCCCTCGTCCCGGTAATGGTCGGGGAAACGCTGCTGCTGAACCCACATCGCCCAGTCGACTGGCCGGTCCCCCGCGGCGCTGCCCGCGACTGTGATCTCCAGGAGAGTCGGATTCCAGGCGGGCGTCCCCCCGTCCATCTCGCCGTCCGGCGCATCGTCGCTCTTGCGCATGGTCAGCTTGGCGTCTCTCGGGCTGCTGTGCTGGTGGCTTGCTCCCTTCGCTCCCGTGGCGTAGAACACCCGGCGATCGTCTTCCGGGCCGGGCGGAACCCACAGGCCCTTGGACAGGCCGGCCTCGTCTTCATCGCCTTCGTCCGGTGCCCACCACTGAGGGGTCTCATCGCGCTCGCCGTCCCGCAGGCGGACGATCCGGAGGTTCCTGCCCTGCAGCGCTAGGCTCTGCACGGGGCCGTCCCCAAGCTGAATCCTGTCCGACTCCAGCAGGCCGTCCTGCAGCCAGTCCCAACTCTGCCTCATGTTCTGGGCATGGGTGAGGACCACCGTGTGCTCGCCGCGCAGCGTATACAGGACCTGCCGTACGAACCTCGCGGTCTCGGCGCGCCGCTGCGCCTTGGTCTTCAGGTTCTCACCCTGCTCTTGGCCGGTGAGCCGCCGGAGCAGCTCCGGATAGGGCACCCACTGCTGCATTCCCGGCATGCGGCCCATGATGCAGTCCTGATCCGGCCTGATGAGCACCGCGATGGGCGTGAACTGCCGGGCGCTGAACTGCGCGGAGACGTTGCGGCGCACCACCCAGAACGCCACCTGGTTGAGCCGGTCCGGGATGGCGTCCCCCTTGATGCTGTGCTCCGGCACGAAGCTCAGGCCGAGCTGACGCAGGCCGTCGGTCCAGGCGGCCTCAGCCCGGAAGGAAAGGTCGGCAGCAAGGTCCTTCTTCCTGCCCTTCCGGCCGCCGTCCGCAGCGGGAACGGGGTTGATGAACTGGCTGACTCGTCCCGCATCCGCGCAGCCGAGGCGGACCGCGAACTTCGGGTCGGTGGTGCGCTTGGTGAACCTCTTCCTGGGCTCGATCTCCACGAGGGCGAGCTGCGAGTTGTCCGCATCGCGGAGGAAGGCCTCCACCTCTGACCGGCGGATAGCGATGGCTTCCCGGGTCTCCCGGCCGCGGCGTGGCGCGTCCGCGCCCCCGAGCGGCGTCACTAGGGTGTCCGCCTGCCTGACGTGCATGCGCAGCTCCAGGTCCGGTGCCGCCCAGACCAGCGTGCCGTCCCGCCAGCCCGTCCCCTCCGGGAACAGGACGCGGTGCTGCTCGAGGTCAAGGCTTGCCTCGGCCTTGGCGATGAGCGCGTCCCGGACCGCGCTGGTTTGGTACAGCAGGTGGCAGGAGAGCAGGCGGCTGGCGCCGGCCACCCGTCCCAGGTGCCCTCGGCGCAGCTGGGCGTTCGCCGTGTCGATCAGGGCGTTCGCCTCCACGAGATCGGCCATGTACTGCGCCCTCTGCGCGGGGGTCGCCTTCTCGCCTTTCTTCTCCCCCTTCGGCTCCCTCGGGACGGGCACACGGTCCTCGAAGGTCCTTACCGGCATGCCTTCCCGGACCGAGTGCCTGCTACGACGCAGCTCTCCCAGCGGCTCGAGGTGAGGCCGCAGGGCCTGGGCCGCCCACCGCATCAGCCGGCGTCGCTCGGACGGCATCATCCCGGTGCCCGCACCGTGATTGCTGAACATGGTCGTGTGGTAGGTCACGGCCGCCTCGACACCGTCACGGCCCCGGATCCAGCCCTCGGCGTCCCGGGCCAGGTCCTCGGGCTTGGGGAAGTCCTGGCCGACGCTCAACCGGGACAGGATGTCCGCCGGGCCACCCAGCGCCCAGGCGGCTGTCAGTTCGTCCTTCTTGTCGCCGCTGCCCCAGCGGGCGCGGACCGGCGCGACGGCGAACCGGGAAGTGGAGGTCCCGCCGGATAGCCACTGTCCCTGGGTGCGCAGGTAGACGCTCGCGGTGTTGCCGGACATCGGCCTGACGTTGCCGTGCACCCAGCGCCGGATGCCGGTGCTCAGGTGGACCCTGGGGACGAGGGAGAAGGGCTCGGTCTGGACCGATATCCGGATGACTCCGCTGTAGAGCCACGGGTGCCCGTAGTCCTCGTCGTCCTTATCCTTCGGCTGATGCTTGGTCGGCGGCCAGGAGATGAGCTCGGCGCCCCCCAGGTAGTCTGCCCCGACCCGGTAGAACCCGACCTTCTGGCCGTAGTGTTCGTACGGCGGCAGTTCCTCGATCCTGGCCGCCAGGACATCGGGGAGCAGCCGGTAGGCGTAGTCATCGGGCTTGGCCGTGCCGCCCGCAGTCCTGTCGTGCCGCAGCAGGTCGACGTACTCCATGTCCCAGGCCAGAGCGGGGAGGTCCAGCTCCTGGTACGTTTCCGTGAGCGCGCGGTAGGCGTCCGGGGAGGGCTGCCGGTACCGGAGCCAGCTCAGGATGAGTGACTGCAGCACGCTGGTCGGGTACTCGCTGGTCGTGTACAGCCACGGCGCCTCCCAGCGCTCGGCCGCCCTGGTCGCGACGGACACGAGGTCCGGGGCCAGCGCCCGGATGGCGGCGTTGAGGGACCGGATGGGGACATTCTGGTAACGGTCGGGGTTCTTCTTCCCCTCCCGTTCGAACCGGAGGATCGCCTCGCGCCACTGCGCCGGGAAGCGCAGTGTGCTGTATGCCTCAATGAGCGGTCCAGCGCCGGGAACCGCGACGAAGGCCGATGTCTCGATCTTCTTGTACGCCACGCTGCTTTCCCTTCGGCTAGCCGAGATTGACGAGGGCCTGGTAGAGCGGCCGGTAGAGGTAATCGACGAGGGACCGGTCGACCGGGGCGGT
>Ga0335075_10009113_pt1 | contig 15164 bp, 9 predicted proteins | sample Lox_Sample_24_FD_206723 | JGI IMG/M metagenome (GOLD analysis project Ga0335075, IMG submission 206723) | Soil microbial communities from Loxahatchee National Wildlife Refuge, Florida, United States - Lox_Sample_2.4 | ecosystem: Environmental > Terrestrial > Soil > Wetlands | place: USA: Florida... | reverse complement strand
GACTTCGCGCACGCGGCCGGGGCGCGGCGTCATCACGATGATACGGTCCGCCAGCAAGATCGCCTCCGGTATGGAATGGGTGATGAACAGCACCGTCTTCGGCTTTTCCGACCAGATGCGCAGCAGCTCGAAGCTCATTTCGTCACGCGTGAGCGCGTCGAGCGCCGAGAATGGTTCATCCATTAAAAGGATATCGGGATCGAGCAACAATGCGCGCGCGATGGCGACCCGCTGCTGCATGCCGCCCGACAGCTCGTCGATGCGCTTGGTGGCAAAATCCGACAGGCCCACCAATGTCAACAATTCGCGCGCGCGCACTTTGTCCTCGGCGCTGACACGGCCGTATTTGTGGCGCAAAGGGAACGTCACGTTGCCGAGCACGTCAAACCAAGGCAGCAGCGTCGGCCGCTGGAACACAATGCCGATCTCATCGCGCGGTTCGCTTACCGTGAGGTCGTAAATGCTGACAGCGCCGCGCGTGGGGAAGATCAGACCGGCAATCAACCGCAGCAGCGTGGACTTGCCGCAACCGGACGGACCGAGTACCGCGAGGAACTCGTTGCGTCCGATGTCGAAGGTCACCCCCTCAAGCGCGGTTACCGCCGATCCGTCGTTGCGTCCGAAGGTCTGTTCGACGTCGGCGAAGCGAATGACGTGTGAGGGTTCGCTCATCGCCGAACTCCGTTGCGGCGCGCGGACGCCATGCGCCGTCACTTCCAGCGTTCACTTCCGGCGTTTATTTGGGCAAGAACGAACGGTCGACGGCAGTCTCGGGATCGAGCTTATCCAGCGGCATGTTTTGCGCCTCGGCGGTCCATTTCCAGGTGGTCGCCAACAGCGTTTTGTCAAACGCGCCTTCGCCGTCCTTCTTGCTGATCGAATTGATGATCAGCGGAATCGAGGCGGTAAATTGGGCGCGCGCGACGTCGACGTCGACTTCAGGCACCATCGCCTTCAATGCGGTCGCCGCAGCCGTCGGGTCGGCTATCGCCATCGCGGTCGCCTTGAGGTAAGCGCGCATGAATTTTTTCACGGTGTCGGGACGATCCTTGAGCATTTTCTCGGATGCGAACACGGACAGCCCGTATCCGTCGAAGCCATACTCGGACCATGGGATGACTTTGAGCTTTTTACCGGTTTCCGCCAACGGCTTCACAAAGGCAGGCGCAACGGTAACCCAGTTGATGGTGCCGGCGACTTTGCCCGAAGCCAACATGGGCGCGAGCGCACCCGGATCTACCTTGAGCAAGTCAACTTTGGCTGAATCGATTTTATTTGCCTTGAGAAGAAGCGGCCACGTCACGTTCGACGAGGAAAATGTTGCTGTGGCGATGGTCTTGCCGGCGACATCCTTGAGCGTTGAAATTCCAGAGCTTTCGGTCGTGAATATGGCATCCGGCTGCAAGGTATAGATCGACATCACCGCCTTGACCGGCACGGTGCTCTGCGCGCGCGCCTGCAACAGCGCGGCAAGGCCGCCGGTGCCCATGTCGGCCGCGCCGGTGCCCAGCTTGGTCACGACATCGGAAGAACCGCGGCCCGACTGGATCGAAACGTCGAGGCCTTCGGCGGCGAACAGGCCCTTTTGCACGCCGAGATAAGGCACAGCCTTGTCTCCCGCCGGTAGCCAGTCGATCATAAAGACGACTTTTTCCGCGGCGAACGCCGGTGCCTTGGTGCCGAGCAGTAGGCCAAGCCCGGCCAAAGCGATCAGAAAAATGCGCAATGTTCTCATCGCACGAACCTCTCGGTTTCTCGCGGTGCTTCTCGTGTGACTTGCGGTAGCAAGACTTGCGCCATCGCGCCGGCGGCGGTCAGCCGCTACACGTCGTGCAACATCAGGGGTTCGACAATCAAAGGCCTACTTTATAATCACTTTGAGTAAATTGGCGGCAATCCCACCTGCCTTAACGCTTTCCTAACCCACCTGGCCGTTGCCGCGAAAGCCGCAGGCGAGGAGATAAAGCTCGGCGGAATCACTGCGGCTGGCTGGCGGCTTGACATGCCTGACACGCGAAAAATCGTGCTTGAGTTCGGCGAGGAGCGCCGCTTCGGTACCGCCTTGCAGGACTTTGCACAGAAAGCTGCCGCCCGGTGCAAGGACTTGGCGCGCGAAATGGGACGCCGCTTCCGCTAGCGCCATAATGCGCAAATGGTCGGTCTGTCGATGGCCGGTCGCATTCGCCGCCATGTCGGAAAGAACGACGTCGACCTTGCCGCCGAGCAGCGCTGCGAGACGCTCCGGCGCGGCTTGGTCCAAAAAATCAAGTTTGAGAAATTCGACGCCCGTAACCGGCTTCATGTCCAAAATATCGAGTGCGACCACATGGCCGCCCGCGCCGACGCGCCGTGCGGCGACCTCGCTCCATCCTCCCGGCGCCGCACCGAGATCGACGACGCGCATTCCCGGCTTGAGCAAGCGAAATTTGTCGTCGATTTCGGCGAGCTTGTAGGCGGCGCGGGAGCGAAACCCTTCGCGCCTGGCGCGCGCCACATAGGGATCATTGATCTGGCGTTCGAGCCAAGCGCGCGACGACGGCGAGCGGCGTTTTTCTCGCTTGAGTCGCGCCATGACGCGTCAGGCTTCGCCCCACACGCCATCGGCGCGCATCATCTCGACCAGCATGCCCTCGCGCAATCCGCGATCGGCGACGCGCAGTCGCTCGCAAGGGAAAAAGCGGCGAATGGCGTCGAGGATGGCGCAGCCGGCAAGCACCAGGTCGGCGCGCTCGGCGCCGATGCAGGGATTGGCCGCGCGTTCATCGAAACTCATGGCCATAAGCTCGGCGACCACTCGCGATATCTGATCGGCCGACAGCCAGCAACCGTCGACGCGGCGGCGGTCGTAACGCCTAAGCTTTAAGAAAACCCCGGCAATCGTCGTCACTGTGCCGGACGTGCCGAGCATGTGGAAGCCGTCAAGGCCGTTGCGGTGCGCGGCGGCGAATTTTTCGACGAAGACGGCCACTTCTTCCACCATGGCGTCATAAATCTCGCGCGGGACGACGGTGCCGCCATAGCGCTCGGCAAGGGTGACGACCCCGACGGGAAGCGATGCCCAACCGATAATTTCGGGCCGCGGCGGCCCGCGCCGAACGCCGCCGTTGGACCGGCCCAATCGCACCACCTCGGACGATCCACCGCCAATATCGAAAAGAATGACGCCGGAAGCCGCCGGATCGAACAGCTCGGTGCAGCCGGCTGCCGCCAGCCTTGCCTCGGTCGCGGAATCGACGATTTCGAGTTCGAGGCCGGCTTGCTCGGCGACGCAGGCGCGGAAAGCCTCGCCGTTCTCGGCGGCGCGGCAGGCCTCGGTGGCAATCAGCCGCGCCCGCTTCACGCCGCGGGCGCGCATCTTGTCGCGACACACCAGCAGCGCCTCGACGGCGCGCGCGATCGCCGCCTCGCTGATGCGGCGCGAGGCGGCCACACCTTCACCGAGACGAATGATGCGGGAAAATGCATCGACGACGCGAAAACCGTCGCCGGTCGGGCGTGCGATCAGTAGCCGGCAATTGTTGGTGCCGAGATCGAGCGCCGCGTAGGTCCCTTGGGAGTGCTCGTTCGCACGCTCATGGCCGCCATCGCGCCGCAAATCGTCGCGACGAATGCCGTACGGCGTTCGACGCGGCCGGCGCCGTCCCGGCGCTGCATGCCCAGCGAGGCCGCCCGTTGGCGGGGCCTCCTCATTCATTCAATACCTTTCCGCCGCACCGGAGCTCTGCGGCTCGACGGCTGCGGTCCTCGTTTCCTCAAATCACCGGCAAATGTATCAGTCGAATGTCGCAGGGCCAATACTGTGCCTTGGCCGCTTATGAGCCATGTCCGCCACCGCGCTTGTCGCACTCTTCCAAGTCCACTATGTCACACCGATACGAGGCTTTGCGGGATTGGACAGCAATGAATTTGCATCAGCCGGCCGACCGACAGGTGGACAAATTGACGGCAGACGATGCGGCGATCGAACGCCTGGCGATTGAGAAATTTGCCGTAGGCCAGTCGGTCCCGCGCAGCGAAGACCCGATGCTGCTGCGCGGCGCGGGCCGCTATACGGACGACGTCCAGTTGCCCGGCCAAGCCTATGCGGTGATGGTACGCAGCCGCAACGCCCACGGCATCATCCGCGCAATCGATGGTCAAGCGGCGCGCAAAATGCCGGGCGTACTCGCCGTCTATACCGCCGCCGATTTGCAGGCCTATGGGCCGCTCAAATGCGTTGTGCCGTTGAAAAATCGCGACGGTTCGCCGATGCGCAAGCCTTGGCGCGGCGCGCTGGCGACGGACAAAGTGCGTTACGTCGGCGACCCGGTCGCCTGCGTCGTGGCCGAAACCGTGCTCGCGGCCAAGGATGCCGCCGAGGCCGTCGCGGTCGAGATCGATCCTCTGCCCGCTGTCACATCTGCCGAAGACGCCACGCGCAACGGCGCACCGCTTCTTTACGACGATGTCCCCGGCAATGTGTCGCTTGATTATCACTTCGGCGATGCCGCAGCCGTCGACGGCGCGTTCGCAAAAGCGGCACACGTCACGCGCATGAAACTTGCCAATAGCCGCGTGGTCGTCAACGCCATGGAGCCGCGCGCCGCGCTTGCCGCCCACAACGGCAATCGCTTCACGTTGTATGTCGGCTCGCAAGGCGTGGCCGGAATGCGCGCCACGATCGCCGAGACGCTCGGCGTGGACGCCAAGGCAGTGCGCATCCTCACCGGCCAAGTCGGCGGCTCGTTCGGCATGAAGGCGGCGGTGTTTCCCGAATATATCTGCGTGCTGCACGCCGCGCGCGCCCTCGGCCGGCCGGTGAAATGGACCGACGAACGGTCCGGCAGCTTTTTCTCCGACAGCCACGGTCGCGACCACGACGTCACCGCCGAACTGGCGCTGGCAGAGGACGGCACCTTCCTCGCCGTGCGTATCAATTGCTTTGCCGATATGGGCGCGTTCCTCTCGCCGATGGGGCCGTTTCCGGGAACGCTCAATATCGTCAAGAACGTGCAAGGCATGTATCGCACGCCGTTGATCGAAGTCTCGTCCAAATGTGTGTTCACCAACACGTCGCAGATCGGCCCTTACCGCGGCGCCGGACGGCCGGAGGGTAACTACTTTATGGAGAGAATGATCGATACGGCCGCCGGCGAAATGGCCATCGATCGCGTTGCGTTGCGGCAGCGCAATCAGATTCACCCACAGGAGCTGCCCTACAGGACTGCGTCCGACGTGACGTATGACAGCGGCGACTTTGCAGCGCTGACCAGAGAGGCGCTGGAACTCGCCGATGGCAAGGGCTTTGCCCGTCGCAAACGCGAAAGCGCACGGCGCGGCAAGCTGCGCGGCCTTGGCATCGGCAATTTTCTCGAAGTTACCGCACCGCCGGCGAAAGAATTGGCCGAAATCGCCTTCAATGCCGACGGCACGATCACGCTCACGACCGGTACGATGGATTTCGGCATGGGCCACGCTACGCCTTTTGCCCAAGTCTTGAGTGAGCGGCTCGGCGTGCCGTTCGACAAAATCTCGCTGGTTCAAGGCGACAGCGATCGGCTGATCATGGGCGGCGGCAGCGGCGGATCAAAATCGATCATGCACAGCGGCACCGCGATCGTCGAAGCCGCCGCGAAGGTCATCGAAAAGGGCAAGGAAATCGCCAGCCATGTGCTCGAAGCGGCGGTCTCCGATATCGAATTTCACCACGGCCGCTTCGTCATCGCCGGCACGGACCGTGCGATCTCGGTCATGGACTTGGCGCGCGCATTGCGCGACGGCGACATCAAGCTGCCGCCGGACGCGCCGGCCTCGCTCGACGTCAGTTATGTCAGCGACGGACCAGGCGCGGCGACCTTTCCCAATGGTTGCCACATCGCCGAGGTCGAAGTCGACCCCGAAACCGGCGTCGTGGAAGTGGTGAAATATTCGTGCGTCAATGACTTCGGCATCGTCGTCAATCCGATGATTGTCGCCGGCCAGCTGCATGGCGGAGTAGTGCAGGGAATCGGCCAGGCGCTCATGGAGAAAACGGTCTACGACGGCGACGGACAATTGCTCACCGGATCGTTCATGGACTATGCAATGCCGCGCGCATCCGACGTACCGCCGTTTGTTCTCGCCGAGCACCCGGTGCCGGCGACAACCAATCCGCTCGGCGTCAAGGGCTGCGGCGAGGCCGGCTGCGCTGGCTCGCTGACGTCGGTCATGAATGCGGTCCTCGATGCGCTCGCCAACCGGGGCATCCGCCATCTTGACATGCCGTTGACGCCGTTTCGCGTCTGGCAGGCGCTGCACGAGGCAAATGGCGCCGGCGGCGCGCCTGCCACCCGATGACGCAAGCGATCTCCCTGCCTGCGTCTCGCTTTGGTGAATTGCGGGTGGTCGCTCCGGTTTGCGTCGCGCACTTTCTGAGCCACTATTATATGATCCTGTTGGCCCCGCTGTTTGCGTTCGTGCGCGCGGATTACAGCGTAAGCTATACCGATCTGGCGCTGGCGTTGACCGCCTTCAACGTCGTCTCCGCGGCTTTGCAGACGCCGGCCGGCTTTCTGGTCGATCGCATCGGGCCGCGTTTCGTGTTGATCGCCGGCGTCGCGCTCGGCGCCGTCGCTTTCGCGGTTGCCGGCCTTGTCGATTCGTATGTGGTGTTCATCGCCATGTTCGCGGTTGCCGGCCTTGGCAATACCGCTTATCACCCGGCCGATTATTCGCTGTTATCGCATCACACGCCGCCGGCGCGCGTCGGCCAGGTCTTCTCGATCCACACCTTCGCGGGGATTCTCGGCTCCGCGGTAGCGCCGGCTACGCTGCTCGCCATGCAGAGCCGGTTCGGCTGGCGCGGCGCCTTCGTCGGCGCGGCCGTCCTCGGCTTCGCCGTGCTTGCGCTATTGATCGCGCAGCCGCCGGTGTCCGCCGACCGCTTGGCGGATCAACGCCGCCCGGCGCCGCCGGCCGACGGCCGCGCCGACGCATCGGACCGCAAAGATCACGGCTGGCAACTTCTGCTCTCGCCGCCGATCGTTCTCAATCTTTGTTTTTTCATTCTGATATCGGTCATGGGCGGGCTCAATACCTTCCTGATAGTGGCGCTTGGCGCGATTTACGGCACATCCGCCACGCTTGCCAATGTGGCGCTGACCGGCCTGTTGCTGATGAATGCAGTCGGCGTGCTTGCCGGTGGCGTGCTTGCCGCACGCACGTCGCGTCACGCCATTGTCGCCGCGCTCGGCCTGGCCGCCGCCGGAATTGTGACCGCCCTCGTCGGCATCATCGGCTTTTCTTCCGTTGCGCTCGTGCTGATGACATCGCTGTCCGGTCTGTTCGTCGGCATCGTCAGTCCTTCGCGCGACATGCTGGTACGCGCGGTCACGCCGCCGGGCGCCTTCGGCCGCGTCTTCGGCTTCGTGTCTTCCGGATTCAACATCGGCGCCATGATCGCGCCGACCATCTACGGAATGATGATGGATCATGGTGCGCCGCGGGCGGTATTTTTGTTTTCCGCCGCCTGCAGCATTCTCTGCATCGGCACCGTGATCTTCGGATTCTCCGGCCGCGCGCAGGCGGAGCCACCGTTGCCTTAGAGCCGGCGTCCTGATCGAATCAGAACGCACTCTCGCGTTGCGGTCCTGTGCGGCTATGAGAATTTCAAACCGCTCAATCCAAGCGCGAGAGCGTAGCCGGCCCAGACCGCAACGAGACAGACTCCGACCGAGCAGCCGACATAAGCGCCGGCGCCGAGCCATTCGCGGTCGTTGAGCAGATTAAGAGTCTGCAGGCTAAAGGACGAGAACGTCGTATAGCCTCCGCAAATCCCGATCATGACGAATTGACGCGCGGTGGATCCGACAAAAACGCGGCCATCGGGACCGGTCAGTGTGCCAAAAAATCCGATAACAAAAGAGCCGACTACGTTGATCAGCAACGTCCCCCACGGAAACGTCTCTCCCCACAGCCGCGCCGTGATGCCGGAGCACCAATAACGGGCGACGCCGCCGAGGGCGCTGCCGACCGCGATCCAGAAATAGGCGCCCATTTCGGCGAAAGCGGCCACGACCACAGCCATCAATGCGACGGCAGCGCCGCCCAGAGCCAGTTTTCGCGGCCGGCTCAGCTGCAAAGTCGCCTGCAGATCGTCCGACGACATCTAAGCTTCCATGAACAAGCTTCCATGATTCTTGCAAGGATTCTTGCAAACACCCTTGCAAATCCGCATGGAGCGGGAAGCGGCCGACAGCACCGATTGATGACGATTGTCGGGCCGGCGCCGGAGCGACACAAATACGTCAAATGACGTATTGGCTTTCGTTTACTTACTGCGGATCGCGGCGGCGCGTCAGCGTATGCCGATCGTTCGGACTGCAAGCGCGGCCGCCGAGGCGCGGTTCTCCACGCCAAGCTTGGCGTAAATCTGCTCGAGGTGCTTATTCACGGTGCGCGGGCTGAGATCGAGGATTTCGGCAATGTCGCGGTTCGACTTGCCGCGCGCGATCCACAATAGCACCTCCGCCTCGCGCTCGGTCACCGTGAGCTTTCGCCGCAGCAACGTTCGATCGTCGTCGATTTCACCTTCCAAGAGCCGCAGCAGATATTCGTCCGGTCCGATCTGAGCGATGTAGATAAGCCGCATCCCTACCGCTGAATTGCGGGCTTTCAGCTTGATGGATACCGGTTCCGAACCGGATTGGCCGGCCGCGCATTGGTGCAGCCACGATTGCACGTCTTGCGGCAGAACGTAGTCCTCGCGGTCGAAATCGCTGAACGCCTCGCCAAGCAGTTTCGCCGCTTGCGGCGTATACCAAAGCACGCGGCCGGTGTGGCTTGCCGCCAGCAGGAATCTGCCGAACGCATCGAGTGCGGCTCGAGCGCTGTGCGCCATGCGGGCGTTGGCAAGATGCACGCGAATTCGCGCCAACAGCTCTCCGGGAACAATGGGCTTGCTGATGTAGTCGACGCCACCGGCCTCCAGCCCTTCGATGATATGCTCGGTGTCGGTAAGCCCGGTCATGAATATGATCGGCACATGCGCGAGCGCCCTGTTTTGCTTTAGTTTGCGGCAGGTTGCAAAGCCATCGGTGCCCGGCATAAGCGCATCCATGAGAATAACGTCCGGCACTACCTTTTCCACGATCGAAAGCGCATGTTCGCCTTCGCGCGCGACCAGAACGGTCATGCCCGCATTTTCGATGGCGTCGGTCAGCAATCTTAGCGTCTCCGGCGAATCGTCGACCACGAGCACGATGTCTCGAGTGTCATTCCTACGCATGAGCGCCACGAACTTCTTGCAACGCGGATGTATATCGCTTGAAGTCAAAAGCGCTTACCATCACCCGCATCCAGGCAATGAATTCGCGGCATTCCGGCGCCGCCGTTTCGATCTCGCCCAGTCGCTCGAGAATCCGCGTGACGTGACCGATCTCGCCGAGCTCGATCAGCTCGTCAATATCGCAATTGTCGGGGAGTTTGCGGCTGACAGGCGGCGCACTCGTCGGTGGCGCCGGCAATGGCGCCGCCGTCTCATAGAGCCATTCGATGTCGACCAAGGCGTGGATCTTTTTCAGCAGTTGTCGCAGATCGATCGGCTTCATCAGTGTGTCGTCATAGAGCCGCGCCGCGTCGAGCATGTGATGAGGATCGATGGCGTTAGCCGACAGCATGAGAATCGCTGCGCGTTTTCCCCGCTGCCGGCGAAGACGCTGCGCGACCTCCCAGCCGTCCATCTCCGGCATCGCGATGTCGAGGAGTATGAGATTCGGGTTGGTCTGTTCGGCAAGCTGCAGGCATTCGCGTCCGTTTGCGGCGCCTATCACCACAAAGCCGAGCGGCGCGAGCAGATCGCGAATGAGCTCGCGTTGCACTTCGTTATCGTCGACCACCAGTATCGTCTGCCGCGGGCCGGCATAGCCACGGACGCGGTATTCCATCGTCGAGGCGATGCGCGGACGTGACACCTCCGACAGTAAAAGCTTGACGCGGAACGAGCTGCCGCGTCCGACCTCGCTGCGAACGGCGATGTCGCCGCCCATTATCTTGGTGAGCAGGCTTGTGATCGTCAGTCCGAGTCCCGTTCCAATGGTGGCTTTGGCGCCGACGGTGCGCGCACGTTCGAACGGTTGGAAAATCCGCTCCAGGTCGTCCTTATGGATGCCGACCCCGGTGTCCTCGATGGTGAATTCGGCCACTTGGTGATGATAGCGGACTTGAAATGTCACATGTCCGATGTCCGTGAACTTGATCGCGTTGGACAAAAGATTGATCAGAATTTGACGCAAGCGGTTTTCGTCGGTCTGCACCACGGCGGGCAGGCGGCCGATCTGGACGTGGAATTCGATGCCCTTGGCGGTCGCCTGCAGGCGGAACATGGCGACGATCTCTTCGAGGAAATCCGACAACTGGACTTCGTTGCGGCTGAGATGAAATCGGCCCGCCTCGATTTTTGAAATATCGAGCAGCCCGTCGATTAGGCCGGAAAGATGCTCGGCGCTGCGCCGAACGACCTTGATGGCATTGATCCGCTGTTGCGGAATGGCCGGATCGCGCTCGAGCAGCTGGGCGTAGCCGAGGATGGCGTTGAGCGGCGTGCGCAATTCGTGACTGAGGCCGACGACGTGGCGGCTCTTGTTTTGGTTCGCCGCTTCGGCGGCTTCCTTGGCCTCCTGGAGCTTGGCATCGGTGCGTTTATGCGCCTCGATCTCGTTCATCAACAGGTCGGTTTGTCGCCGCGTCTCCTCCTCGGCGACGCGGCGGCTCTCCTGGGCGAGCACGAAAAACCACGCCGCCACGCCGGCAACGATGCCGAGGATGAAGAACACGGTCCATAACGTCGACGCCAGTACATCGCGCGGGCCGTCCATCCCGAGCGAGATCAGGAAATAGACGAGCTTAAGCGTCGCGCCGATCACACCGATGAAGAGCAGCAATACGCCAAGATAGCGCCCGACATGGGTATTGAGCAGTCTGACCGCCCGCTCCGGCAGCGCCTGGCCGAACGACGCCAGCAGCTGGTTCGAAATTCGCCCTTGCGGTTTGCAGAAGTCGCGACAGCGCGTCTCCAACGAGCAGCACAACGAGCAAATCGGTCCGGAATAAGCCGGGCAATGCGCCATATCCTCGGCTTCGAAATGGTGCTCGCAAATGGCGCAGCGAATGACGTCCTGGCCGTTCCAGGTGTGCCGCGGCGTGCGCGCGATGTAATATCTGCCGCCCGTCGCCCAGGCGATGATGGGAGCCATGACAAAGGCGACGAGAAGCGCCAAGAAAGCCGATAGCGATTGCAGGGTCGTTCCGAAGACGCCACCGAACGCCGCGATACCGGCGGCGGTCGCCGCCAGCATCGCGCCGACGCCGACGGGATTGATGTCATAGAGATGGGCACGCTTGAACTCGATGCCGGGCGGGCTCAATCCCAGCGGCTTGTTGACGACAAGATCGGCGACCAGCGCGCTGACCCAGGAAACCGCAACGATCGAATAGAGCCCGAGCGCGTGCTCGAGCATCTTGAAAATGCCGAGCTCCATCAGCAACAGCGCAATGGTCACGTTGAACACCAGCCACACCACTCGACCGGGATGGCTGTGGGTCAGCCGCGAGAAAAAGTTCGACCAAGCGATGGAGCCTGCGTAGGCGTTCGTCACGTTGATCTTGAGCTGCGAGATGACGACGAATGCGCCGGTGAACGCCAACGCCATCTGCGGCGAGGAGAATACGTATTCAAAGGCGACGAGATACATCCGCGGCGGTTCGACCGCCTTCGGCAGCGGCACCATGTGCTCGATGGCGAGAAACGCCAGGAACGATCCGGCGAGCAACTTCAACATGCCGGGAATAATCCACCCCGGACCGGCCGCCAGATACGCCGCCCACCAGGCCCGCTTGCCGGCCGCCCCGCGCGCCGGCAGAAACCGCAGGAAATCGACTTGCTCGCCGATTTGCGCGATGAGTGAAAACACTACGGTCGCCGCGGTGCCGAACAAGACGAGATTGAACGAGCGTCCCTCGACGCCGGCGAGCCCGGAGAAATTCGTCCAGCGCTCGAACGATGCGGGGTCGGCGGTGGCGATGAAGCAGAACGGAATGAGATGCAGCACGATCCACACCGGCTGCGTCCAAAATTGAAAACGGCTGATGAACGTGATGCCGTGCGTGACTAGCGGAATAACGACCAACGAGCTCAGCACATAGCCCAGGAACAGCGGGATGCCTAAGCACATTTCGAATGCGAGCGACATGATCGCCGCTTCGATCGCAAAAAACAGAAACGTGAACGAGGCGTAGATCAACGAAGTGACGGTTGATCCGAGATAGCCGAAGCCGGCGCCGCGGGTGAGCAGGTCGATATCGACTCCGTATGTGGCGGCGTAATAGGCGATCGGCAGACTGGTGAGCAGGATCAAAACGCCGACCACCAGAATGGCGATGCTGGCGTTGATGAAGCCGTGATTAACGGTGATGGAGCCGCCGATCGCCTCGAGCGCCAGGAACGAAACCGCGCCAATCGCCGTATTGGCTACCCGTAAGCTCGACCACCGGCGCGCGGTCTTGGCGGTGAAACGAAGTGCGTAATCCTCCAGCGTCTGGTTCGCGACCCACTGATTGTAATTACGCCGAACGCGAACGATGCGTTGTTGCGCAGTCATGAGCGGCCACCATCTCGAATCCGTGCCCTAACGATCCGCGCTCCCTTGTGCTTGGTTCTTCCCCAACCCGTCGGCTTTTGCGTCGCCTCACGCGCTGCACCAAAGTCTAACGGTCCGAAACCGGCCGCCCATGGCGAAAGAGCGGGCAGTGTGCGGTGCAAAAGAACAAATACGAGGCAATGTTCTTCTTTTAGCCGCGTGAATCGCGGTTTTTCCCTATTAATTCGGATTATGATACGCCATTCGACGTAGGCATATACGTCAATCGACGTATGCTGCACTGCAATAAATCGGCGCAATCTTCGATTCAAGGAGCGAGTCTGGCTCGCCCCGATGGCCAACAACCATTGCTGAATCGAGGCGTCGCATGTCTTCGGAAAAGTCCACTGGCAATCTCCTCATTCCCACCCGCCGCCAGCTGCTGGCCGGCGCGGCCGCAGTATCGGCCACGGCGCTTTTGTCACCGCGGGCCAACGCCGATATCCTGCCGACCGCCAAAGTGAACACGACCGGACTTGCGGTCACCGACACCGACGTCACCGTCGGCATTCTGCACTCGATCACCGGCACCATGGCGATCAGCGAGACCGGCTCGGTGGAAGCCGAAAAGCTCGCGATCTCCCAGATCAACGATCAAGGCGGCGTGCTCGGCCGCAAGATCAAATTCATCCAGGAAGACGGCGCCAGCGACTGGCCGACTTTCGCCGAAAAGGCCAAGAAACTTCTGGTCGAGAACAAATGCGCGTCAGTGATGGGGTGCTGGACCTCGGCCTCGCGCAAGGCGGTACTGCCGGTGTTCGAGCAATATAATGGCCTGCTCTACTATCCGACTTTCTATGAAGGCCTCGAAGAATCCCACAACGTCTTCTACACCGGCCAGGAAGCGACGCAGCAAATCATCGCCGGGCTCAACTGGGTGACCAAGACCAAGGGGGCGAAGAGCTTCTACCTGCTCGGCTCCGATTACATCTGGCCGCGCACCTCGAACAAGATTGCGCGCATCCACATCACCAAGATGTTGGGGCTCAAAGTCGTCGGCGAGGAGTATTTCCCGCTCGGCAGCACCGAGTTCAATACCGTCATCAACAAGATCAAGCTGCGCAAGCCGGACGTGATCTACGCCATCATCGTCGGCGGCTCCAATGTCGCCTTTTACAAGCAGCTTAAGGCTGCCGGCATCGACATGGTCAACAAGCAGACGCTGCTGACGATCTCTGTCACCGAGGATGAAATCCGCGGCATCAGCGGCGAAAATATCGAAGGTGCCTATGCCTGCATGAAGTATTTTCAGTCTCTCAAGAATCCGGCCAACCAGAAATTTGTCGCCGCGTTCAAGAAAATGTGGGGCGACGACAAGGTGATCGGCGACGTGACGCAGGCCGCCTATCTCGGGCCTTGGCTGTGGAAATTTGCCTGTGAGAAGGCCGGCAGCTTCGACGTCAACAAGGTAGTCGACGCCTCTCCCGGCATCGAGTTCAAGGACGCGCCGGAAGGCTATGTCCGCATTCACAAGAACCATCATTTGTGGAGCACGACGCTGGTCGGCCGCGCCCGCAAGGACGGCCAGTTCGATGTCGTCTATGCAACGCCGGATCTGGTCGAACCGAATCCGTTCCCGAAAGGATATCAGTGAGGCGTTAAGCCGCCGCTCCGGCATTGCCAGACGGCGGCACCGGCTGGTCGCGGACGCCGCAGGCGGTGGAGAATCGCAATGCTGTTCGGCTATTCATTCAGCGATCTCGGCTCGATCCTGGTTATGCAGGGCTTCGCCGGGCTGATTCTGTTCTCGGTGTTCGTGCTGATGGCGCTCGGCCTCGCCATCATCTTCGGCCAGATGGGCGTGATCAACATGGCGCACGGGGAATTCATGATCCTCGGCGCCTACATGACCTATCTTACCGAGCACCTATTCCAGAGCTACATGCCGGCGTTGTTCAGCGCTTATTTCTTCGTGGCGATGATCATCGCCTTCACCGTGTCCGGGGCACTCGGATTGGCGGTCGAATGGCTGCTCATCCGCCGTCTTTACGCGCGGCCGCTCGATACGCTGCTGGCGACCTGGGGGCTGAGCCTGGTCATGCAACAGGCCTTCCGCTCGACCTTCGGCGCCCGCGAGGTCGGCGTCGATCTGCCCAATTGGATGATGGGCTCGCTGCACGTGTCCGATTCGATCGACGTTCAGATCAACGGCCTGATCGTGATGGCGATCACCACGGTCATCACCGCGGCGGTGGCGGTGCTGATGTTCCGCTCGCGCTGGGGCCTGCAGGTACGCGCGACGGTGCTGAACCGCACCATGAGCGACGCGGTCGGCGTCGATACAAGGCGTATCGACCGGCTGACCTTCGGGCTGGGCTGCGGTATCGCCGGCATCGCCGGTGCCGCCTTCACCATGATCGGCTCGACCGGGCCGACCGCCGGTCAGCAATACATCGTCGACACCTTCCTCGTGGTCGTGTTCGGCGGCGCGCAGAGCCTGCTCGGCACCATCGCATCCGCCTTCACTATCTCGCAGTCGCAATCGGCGCTGGAGTTCTTCACCACGGGCTC
>Ga0335075_10009112_pt1 | contig 15164 bp, 13 predicted proteins | sample Lox_Sample_24_FD_206723 | JGI IMG/M metagenome (GOLD analysis project Ga0335075, IMG submission 206723) | Soil microbial communities from Loxahatchee National Wildlife Refuge, Florida, United States - Lox_Sample_2.4 | ecosystem: Environmental > Terrestrial > Soil > Wetlands | place: USA... | reverse complement strand
CTGTCCGGCTCGTCTCTCCGCAGGTATTTCACGACGACAACCGGCGCCACGTCCGCCCCATCGAACGGCAGGTGTTGCGAGTTATCGGCGTCGCCGACTTCCTATCCGTTAAGTCCGCACCTCCACCGGCGTCGCCACCCGGCGAGTCCTGATCGCCGCTGCTGCGCCAACCAACCCGCGCGCCATCTCGTCGGGGCGGTCCCCGCACGGTCGAGCACTTGCCCCGGCAATGCACGCTTCTGCCGCGCTGCGATCGTAAGCAGGTCCGCTTGATCTCTGTTCCAGGACTCTGCGTCAAGTCAGCCTGCCGAGCCAGGTCGGCCACTCCGGGCGGCGACATCCCTAGGCCGCACAGTTATTCCACACGCCGCGTTGCTGCTGCCCGACGCACCGCGGCAATCCAACCTTCAGGGATGGCACTTGATGACGGTGCGTCGTTGGAGTGTACGCCGTACAGGCATCCGGACCAGACAGCCGGGTCGAAGACGCCGTCATGAATCCCTGTTTCAGGGACTGCAAGTACGGGGACGGCTGCCTCGATAGCCATTGCGGCCTCGATATAGGTCCACGGTGAGGTGCGCATGTCCGCCTTGACGCGAGGGTCGCCGTCATCATGGTGCCTGGGAGTTAGCGCGCAGCCGAAGGTGACGACTCCATCAACTTCGTCAAGAAGGTGACGCAGTCGGTCCCACGGCGTGTCTGTGTACTGAGGTCTTGCGAGCCGCCGGAGCTGGAACCCTAGTTCCAGCAAGTATCTGCTCCAGGCTAGAACTGCGCGCTCTTGGGTGTCGGACAAGGATGTTGGTCGGCTCAGAAAAACGATCGGTACCATTGGAGATTTTGCCATCAGCCTACTTTCGCCCGCCGCATACCGGTCTGGTTTCCATCCAGCAAAGCCGATACCTCGGCGGGTATGCCTTCCGCGTCAGCAAACTGCGCGCCTTCAATGCACGCGCCAGAAAACTTGGCATCTGTGAGTCGAGCCCGCCTGAAGTCCGCTCCGTTCAACTTGGCGTCGATGAACACCGTCCGCTCCAACGTGGCGTTGTAGAACACCGCTCCCTTGGCCACCACTTCACGAAATGATGCCTCTGTGCAGTCCGCCAGGTACAGGTCAGCATACGAGAGGCGTAGAGCGCGCCTATCGCCCTTCCTGCGTCCTAGGTAAGCATTATGCAAGTCGCATCGCTGCAGGTCAGCGGACCTTAGACTACCGGCATATCGCAACCCGTCCGCCAGGGCCTTCTGAAACACCCTCTCGTCTTCGCTCTCCTCCTTGTCTGCTTTTCTCGACCGCTCATCCTGCAGCTTTCGCAATATTGCTGCTATTACCTCTACGGTTTCATGCTTGTAGGGTCTCCTGCGCCCTCCTTGCTCAGTGCCACGCTCAAAGAATCTCCGCAGCAGTACCGCGGCCGCCATCCGCTCAATTTCACTATTCGATGCCAGGGATTCAACTGTCGCATTAAACGCAGCCCCGACGGAAGTCATGCGGTCCCGCCTAGACTGATAACTGAAGTAACGCACTAAGCCAACAACGGCCGTCAACAAAGCACCGAGGATCGCTACCCATGTCTGGATAGAGCTCGCAGACATTCATACCCCCAGCCAGAACGGTGAAGCCGTCGAGAGTACCGTAGCCGGGCTGCGCTTACCTCAGCTAGCACTGCAAGGAACACGACTTCACCCGTCCGCCCCGCTGCCAACGGCACTCACCGGATCTCAGCGCGTCTCGTCGCCGCGTGGCAGATCGCTTTATATGCCGACGGACCTGTGCGTGCGTCTGCGGCGGAGCATCGAGCCGATTTGCAACACCGGGGACTCCGCCACCATGCAATACGCCTGGGGCAGTCATCGCACTCATCTGCCGCGGCTCGGAATGTTAACGGCGCCGTAGCGCAGGCTGCGACTCGCGCCACGGGCGGATGAGGCGGGCCATCTCACCGATTTGGCTCGCAGCCCGGCGCGTACCCACGGCCTAACTGCCAGGTGCCCTGTCGGACATCGGCCCGCAACGTCAGCCACCCGCAGCGCGGGACAGGACGACTGAGCCTGCGGCAGGTGGCTCAAGGGCGAAGTGGCATGCGACCATGTGCCCGGAACCCACTCGCCGGAACTCGGGCACCACCTCAGCGCACTTGTCCTGGGCGAGCGGGCACCGGGTCCTGAAACGACACCCCGATGGTGGGTCCACCGGCGATGGCAGTTCTCCGGCAACGGGTCGAGCGCCCGGCGCGCTCGACGCCGTGCCCGGCACCGTGGGGATGCTCCCGATCAGGCCGGCAGTGTAGGGATGGGCTGGCCTGGCATAGACGTCGTCTCCCGATCCCAGCTCGACCAGCCGGCCCAGATACATCACGCCGATCCTGTCGGCCAGGTACCGGAGCACGGCCAGGTCGTGCGAGATGACCACATAGGTTAGTCCGTGGCGCTGCTGGAGTCCCCGGATCAGGTTGAGGATCTGGGACTGGATCGAGACGTCGAGTGCCGATACCGGCTCATCCGCGACGATGACCCTCGGGTTGAGGGCCAACGCCCGCGCTATCCCGACCCGCTGCCGCTGCCCGCCAGAGAACTCGTGCGGGTACCTGTCGATTGCGGCGCCCCCCAGCCCAACCTCTCCAAGGAGCTCGTCGACCCGCGCTCGTCTCTCGCGGCGACCTCCGAAGGCCTGGGCCCGTAGGGGTTCATCGATGATGGCGCCGACCCGCATGCGCGGATCGAGGCTGGAGTAAGGATCCTGGAACACCAGTTGGAGATCGCGGCCCAGCGCCCGGCGTTGCGCGCCCCTGACTCCGGCGATGTCCACTCCGTCCACCAGGATCTGGCCCGAACTCGCCTCTTCGAGGCCGACGATCATGCGTCCGAGCGTCGTCTTGCCACATCCGGACTCTCCGGCTACGCCGAATGTCTCGCCCGCCCGGATCTCGACGGACACGTCGCTCACCGCCTGTAGCACGCCCCTTGCGCGCCTGATACCTCCGCCGACGCGTACCGGGAACTCCTTAGTCACTCTGCGAATCTGCACCAGAGGGCCGCCGGAGCCGGCACCTTCCGGCGCTCGTTCCTGGCCGGGGCCGCGCCCGACGGCCGGCTCCCGCACCACAGCCTGACTGCGCTCAGCCTGCCGTGTCGGCATAGCCGCGACGTTCAGCGGATGCAAGCAGGCGTATCGATGACCACCTTCATCGGTGAGCTCGACTTCCGTGTTGAAGCATTCGCTCGTGGCACGCGGGCACCGGGGCGCGAAACGGCAGCCTGCCAGCTCAGCGGCCTGATCCGGCGGAGCTCCCGGGATCGAGTAGAGCGCCTGGGTCCGATCCTGGTCGATACGGGGAATCGACGCCAGGAGCGCTTCCGTGTAGGGATGCCGACTGTTGTCGAACAGTGCTCCAGCGGGCGCAGCTTCCGCGACCTTCCCGGCATACATGACGACGACGTGGTTGGCGCGACCGGCGATCACTCCCATGTCGTGGCTGATGAGGATCATGGCCATTCCCAGCCGTGCCTTGAGCGAGTCCAGCAGGTCCAGGATCTGGGCCTGAATCGTCACGTCGAGCGCCGTCGTGGGCTCGTCCGCGATCAGCAGCTTCGGTTCGCACGCCAGCGCCATCGCAATGGCGACCCGCTGGCGGAGTCCCCCGGAGAGCTGATGGGGATAGTCGTCGAGCCGTTCTCTGGGCCGAGGCATCCCGACTAGTCCGAGCACCTCCAGGGCTCTGGCCCGGGCACCAGTCCGCGTGACAGGCCGATGAAACCGGACTCCTTCCGCGATCTGATCCCCGACTGTCATCGTGGGATTCAGCGCCGTCATCGGGTCTTGAAAGATCATCCCGATCTCGTTGCCGCGAATCTTGCGCAGTTCTTGCTCGCTGAGCTCGGCCAGATCCCGCCCTTCGAAGCAGATACGACCACCGACAATGCGGCCGCCGCGCGGGAGCAGGCGCAGCACGGACATGCCGGTCATGCTCTTGCCGCTGCCTGACTCTCCGACTACGCCTAGTGTCTCTCCGGCTTCCACCGACAAGCTCACGCCGTCGACGGCACGGATAGTGCCGGACCTGAGCTCGATGTACGTCCGCAGGTCGGCTACATCGAGCAGACTCACGGCGATGCCACCTCCTGGTGCACTCCGCCAGCGCCGACGCCAGCGCCAGCGGAGTCAGCCGATGCCAGCCGTCGCACTGGCGCGGTCCCGCTCATGCCCGGCAGGATCGGAAGCCGGATGCTCGACGTCTGGCACGCGCTGAGGAAGATCCGGTTCCTGGCAATGCTCGCAGCATTAGACCAGCCGTCCACTAGGCCCAGGTTCCGGTTAACGTCGAACCTGGGAAAATTGCTCGAGGAAATACTGACCCGTATCCGGTGGCCCCGGCGAAACAAGTTGGCCGTGTCGGGTGCCTCAATGCTGATGCGGTAGGGCTGCCCCGGCACCATCTCCTGAGGCACCTCGAACCCGTCCCTGAACCGGCAGCGAAGGATTCCGTCGGTGACGTTCATGGCGAAGCCCTGCGGATACTCATCTGATGGTGGGTAGACATCAATCAGCTTCCACACGAAGTCGGTATCTTTCGCCGAGGACGAGATCCACAGATCGGCCACGCACCGCCCCGCCACGGCGATGTCCTCGGCCAGTGGACCCGTCTCGAAGCTGGCGACATCTCCGCGCGCCTCGAGCGGAAGCGGCGACGCTGTCGTCCGCTCATCCCAGCGCTGGTCGAAGGCACCCCCCACCATGAGTGGTTCGCCCGATGTGATCGACCCGCCTACTGTCGGCGTCGGGCTCCGCGGGTCGAAGTCGTACTCAACGAAGGCCTCGTCTTCCGTCGGGGGCTTCACATCCAGGCCGCCCCCGGCGCGAAGGAACCATTCCGTGACCACAGACCCGGCCGGCGGCCAGTCCTGAGCCGCCAGCCACTGCCCCCCGTGCCTCAGCCGTCCCTCGGGCGTCCGGGTGCCGTCGCCTCCGCCCATCAGGAAGAAGCGGACCGCCGGGGCCGGCTGGGCCGCACGATCGGGGTGCAGCTGAGCCCTAAACCATCGCTCTCGAAAGGCCAGGTAACTGTCGTCAAGCGAACCGTCGAGGGTTGCGGCCGCCCCGAAATCCACCTCACCCGCATACGTCTTGCTCCTTGCCCCGTGGGTCCACGGCCCCATCACGAGAAAGCACGAGCTCTGCTTCATTGACCGCAGGGCATTGAAGTTATCGACAGCGGTCCGCGCGTACGGGTCATACCAGCCCGACATGTGCAGTGTGGGCACGTCAGGGAACGATGAGTAATAACCTCTTCCGTACAACCCGACCTGGCGCCAATAGGACGTGAAGGCCTCATGCCGGTACTGCTCGAGCAGGTACTTCTCGTAGTCGGGTACGTGCCGGAGCGGTGACATCCCTGTCCGCCAAGGCCAGACGCGGAACCATTCACCGATGTCCTCGGCGTCCAGCGCGGCCTGCAAACGGGGCGAATCCTTCGCCTCGGGGCTTTGCCTGGCGTGGTTGAAGGCCCAGGTGACCTGCTTGAGCTCGAACACGCCGCCTTGCCGGCCGCCAGCCTCGTAGGCGCTGGCAAAGCCGCCAGAATCCATGAACATGGCCGCGAGATGCGCGGGGCCCAGCGACGCCAGCGCGGCTTGTACGTGCGCACAGTATGACAGGCCCATGGTCACGACCCGGCCGTCGCACCACGGGCGGGTGCCCAGCCACTCCACGGTGTCGAATCCGTCCTCGCCCTCGCTCAGGTACTTCACGAACGTCCCGCCGGAGTCGCCGCGCCCGCGGCAGTCCTGCATCACGACGTTGTAGCCGCGTACCGCGAAGTAGGCGGCCACCTGAGAGGGAGTCAGCGCCTCCGGGTGTCCCGGAATGAGTTCCGACGCCCGGGCCTTACGGCGCTCGTAGGGAGTACGCTCAAGAATGACCGGCTGGGCCGGCGCCGCGATGTCGGCCACGTAGCGATCGGCGACGAGTTCCACCCCGTCGCGCATGGCGACGCGCACTACTGAACGCCAGCACCGCTCGCCGTTCACGCCCAGGACCTCAGTCCAGTCCTCGCCCTCGTCCTGCGTCATGAGCACCTCACCCGCTCTGTATCCGAACTGCGGCGGAACGCCAATCCTGAACCGCTACCGATCTTGTAGCCGGACTTCGAACGCATCTCGCAGCGCGTCTCCCAGGTAGTTAAAGCAGACAACAGTCAGGATGATCGCCACTCCAGCCGGGTAGATCAGCCACCAGTAACCGGCGTAGACATAGTTCAGTCCGTCGCTCAACATGGCCCCCCAGTTGGCGGCCGGCGGCGGCGGCCCGAGCCCCAGGTAGCCGAGCGCGGCCAGGAGCAAAATGGCATTCGCCACTTCAAAGGTGGTCTGCACGACGATGGTGCCCACGACGTTCCGGACCACGTGGCGCGCAATGATCGTCCCGTTGCGGACCCCGGAGACGCGAGCGGCTTGCACGTACTCCCGGACCCGGATTGTGAGGGTCTCCCCCCTCACCAGCCTGGCCGTGCCCAGCCAGGACACCATCGCCACCACCAGAATCAGCACGGGAATGGTGGGCGTGAACACGCTCGCCAACAGCAAGACCAGGATGAGGGCCGGAATCGAGAGCAGCGAGTCGACCACCCGCATCATGACCGAGTCGATGATCCCGCCAAAAAAGCCGGCGGTCGCCCCCCATACCGTGCCCAGCAGACTCGCCAGCAGGGCGGCCGCGAAGCCGATCTCCAGCGACGACTGGCCACCGAGCATGAGCCGACCCAGCGTGTCGTATCCGACCTCGTTGGTGCCCAGCGGGTGCGCCGCACTTGGCCGCAGGTTGGCCTCGCCGATGTTAGTTGTGACCTGGTTGGTGTGGTAGAAGATCGGGCCCACGTAGCAGAAAAGGACGATCAGGACGAGCATCACGACCGCGACGGCGGCCAGCTTGTTCTGCAGGAAGACCCGTGCTACGGCCATGGCCCGCGACCGGGGCTCGCTTGCCGACGGGACCTTCCCCGGCGCCGCCGGCGCAGCCGTCAGCCCTGACATGCGCACCCCTCACTCCCCTGCGGCATGATCCGCCGCGCGCTCACTGGTATCGGACCCTTGGATCTGCAACGGCATACAAAAGGTCAGCCGCCAGCGAGCCCAGGGCCGTCGCGACGCTGATGACGAGGGTGAAGCCCATGAGCACCGGGTAGTCGTGCGTCGTGGCTGCATTCCAGAACAGCAGCCCCATGCCCGGATAGTTGAAGACCGACTCCGTGATCAGGGCTCCGCCGACCGCAACCGGGATGCTCAGGCCAACCATGGTGATGATCGGTATCAGCGAGTTGCGCAGCACGTGCCGCCGGAGGACCACGAACTCGGAGGCGCCCTTGGACCTGGCGGTGCGGACGTAATCCTGAACCAGGTTCTCCAGCGCCGATGACCGCATGAATCGGCTGAACTGAGCGATGTTCACGATGGCCAGCGTCATTACGGGTAGCACCAGCGCCCGCGGATCGGCCAGCACCGCACCCACCGAGGACCCCTGGGGGCCCTCCGGCGGGAACGCCCGCAACGTGACTGACAGCAGCAGGATCAGCATCGTTCCGAGCCAGAACGTGGGCATCGAGTAGGCCACGAAAACCGTGCCGGTCACCGAGTAGTCGAGCCACCCGTTGCGGCGCACGGCCTGGGCGATGCCTAGCGGGATGGCTACGATCAGCGCCACGACGTAGGCTAGCCCGAGCAGAAGCGCGCTCTTCGGCAGATTCTGGGCTATTAGCGAATCAACGCTCTGGTCATAGTGGTAGGAGAAACCAAGGTTGCCATGCACCAGGTCGCTGATGTAGTGCCCATACTGAATATAGAGCGGGCGGTTGTAGCCGTTCGCGACGATGAACGCGTGAATCTGGACTTGCGATGCGGACGGGCCGAGCAGACCTCGCGCCGGACCTCCGGGCAGCAGGTGAATGAGAATGAACGTCGCGATGGTCACGCCAATGATCACGACGATGCTCTGCAGCACCCGCCGAGTGACGTACCTGGCCATCAGCAACTCCTCGCGCCACCGCTGATCCGCTTGCTACTTCCTCAGCTCCCACAGCTGCGGTGATATCTGGCCGTAGGGGTCCAGCGGCAGGGCGCCGGACAGCGTGTTCTTGACCACGGCGATCTCGTGCGGGGCATTAGGCAGCCATAGCACGGGAACCTGCTGGGTCAGGTACGACTCGTACCTGGAGAGGACCTGCGGGCTGCTGCTTGACTGGGTGGCCAGGATATTGGCGTTATTAGTCGGGTCGTTGTAGTTCTCGGAGTTGGCTCCGCCGCCGCCGGCAAATATCTCTTCACCGGTAGGATAAAAGTTGGCGTTCGCATACGTCCAGCTAGGCGATGCCCAGTACACCATCTGGAAATTGCAGGCCGACCCGCCTGAACAGGGAGCGGACTCGCTGATAACCTGCGAGGTCGGAGCTGACGCCAGATTAAGGTCGATTCCTGCCGCGGCGAAAGCGGTCTTCATCGCCTGCACTTCCGAGCTCATATATTCGATGCCGCTGGAATAAAGCAGCGTGAAGGAAAGCTGAGCCCCCTTCTTGATGCCAGCACCGCACTCGCTCGCACCGTCGCCTGGCTTGTCGCACACCGAGATGCCGCCAGGGTGAACCAGCCAGCCGTGAGAGGTCAACAGGCTCTTAGCCGCCTGCGGATCGTAAGGATAAAGAGGTTTGCTGGCACTGGCTGTGGCATAGCTATTTTTCGGGACTGCCGGAATAGGCCCGTAGTCGACTGACCCGTAACCATCCAGAATGTCTTTCAGGTACTCCGGCTGGTTAATCAGCCTCGTCATGGCCTGGCGAATGTAGAGCTGGCGGAAGATGGGGCCGACGGTCGGGTTATTGGCGTTGATCGGCACATAGGTAGTGCCCACGACTGGCCAGGACTTCACGCTGAAGCCCTGCGCCTGCAGCGCCTGGACCTGACTGACGTCCGTCAGGGGCAGGTAGCCGTAATCGAGGGTGCCAGCACGCAGCGCGTTGAACTCGCTCTGCTCGGTCGTGAAGGGAAGCTCGACCAACTCACCGATACGTGCCTTGGCCGGGCCACTGTAAGAGCGGTTGGGAACCAAGGTCGCCTGACCGGTCGTGGTGAAGGCCTTAAGCCTGAAAGGTCCGTCGACGGTCTGCCAGAGCGGGTTGGTTGCGTATGTCGACAGCTGCAGAGCCTGGCTATTGAGGAAATTGTAAACCGCCTTCGCCCCGGCGGGCGACATGTCGGCATTGCCGACCGCGCCACCAGCGCTGGTCTTGTCCCAGCTCTGCTGCGGGATGGGAATGACCTGCGTTAGCTCGTTATCGGTGAACCAGGTGGGGTTGACCGCGTGCTTCAGGGTGAATACGACCTCGCTCGCCGACGGGTACGAAGTCGACTTGACGTCGTCGGGGAAGGCACCAGGAGAGTACTGACCGAAATCGGCCTTGTTGGCGGAGAGCACGTTCATCCAGAACTGCACGTCGCGGCTCGTCACGGGGCGCCCGTCCGACCACTTGTACGGCTTGAGCTTCACCGTGACAACCGTGTCCCCGGCGGAGTAGGAGGGAGGGTAGGCGATGCTGGTCGTCTGGTTGAGGACAGCCTTTCCGTCCTGCCCAACCGAATACAACGGCTCATACATCAGGTATTGGAAGTCGGGCAGGTCGGCAAAATCAGTGTGGGAACTCGGGGAGAGCGGGAAGATATAGGCAGGCGGGTTCCCCGGCTGCTCGGCGAAGGTGACCGTGCCGCCGGGGGTCGCCGGGCCTGCTGGCGCAGCGGTGCCCGCAGAGGCGCTACACGCTGCGACTCCCAAGCAGAGAATCGAAAGGACAACCACGCCATAACGTCCGCGTGTTGAACCTCGTATCATTCTACCAATCCCATCATTTGGCCGGCCGTTTATCTGATGCGGATATTCCATACAGGCGGGAACGAAGTCGTTGACGAACAGTTTTCGTGAAAGTAGATGGTGCCGCCGGGGGTGTCAAGACGATTGACACCCAGATGTCAATGGTCGGTGTGCCGTGCCGTGGATCACATTGCGACGCGCTGCGGGTGGGCGTAGCATCACGAAATGTGACAGTCCGGATCGTGTTGGGTAGCAGTCCGGGCCCACGGGTCTGGTTCGGCCTCTCACCCCTTGCTGAACTCACTGCTGTGCTGCACGCGCTGGAAAATCCGGCTCATCACGCTGCTCACAAAGCAAACCTTCAGGAAATCCGGCAACGCCTGCCGGCGGGTCTGCAGAAAGGTCTCAATTTCCTCAGCAGCTTCTGGGGAAATTATCGATGTCGGCTGCTATTTCCCAGCTCGGCCGGACTGAATAACACGCTCGAGGAAGAGCTCGCGGCCATCGAGAATCTTTCTATCGACACCTTCTCGCTGCTGGCCGGCTGGGCTGTGAGCGGCGGCTACACGGGCCGGCATCTGGAATCGCTTCAGAGTTGCGATGCTGCCAAGGCCGAGCTGCGGCAGCGAGCCGCTGGCCGCGGAAGAAGAGCGTCCGCACTCGCCGGGCTGCTTCTCGATGATCCGGCTGAGCTGCGAGCGAGTCTGCTCGCGGTCCTGCGGCAGGCCAACCAGTGCTTCTTCGCCGAGGAGTGGGCGCGCAACGTCACGCCTCTCTCACTAGACGTGGCGCATCGGGAGCAGCGAATCCTGGCCGACGGCCTGACGGTTACTCTTGAGGAACTGTTCCCAACCACGGCTCGCCTCGAGGATCCCGAGCGGCTTGAGGTGGACATGTTCCACGAGGGCACAATTTCGCTTGATCGTCAGCCGATCCTGGTCACTCCCACCGTTTACGGCTCTCCGCACATGCTGATCAAGCATGAGGGTCCGTGGCCAGCCGTCATGCAGTATCCGTACCGGGTCCGCCCCACGATGCGAGCGTTCAGGGTGAGCGAAATCCAGCGCCGACTGGCTGTGCTCAGCGATAGAAACTACCTCCGGCTGGTCCGCATGGTCGCCGGCGAGCCCTTGCCGACCATCGAGTTGGCCCGGCGCCTCAACGTCGACCCGACTCAGGTTTCCCGCCAGCTCCGGGTATTGCGGGATCTAAGCCTGGTGGAGTCCTCACGGCAAGGCCGTTACGTGTATTACCGCGTGAGCCTCGCCGAGGTCGCCAGGCTCGGCACGGACATCCTCGAAGTGATTTTCCGGTGAGCCCGGCTAGTGCGTGATCCTCGTCATTTTCTTGGCATCAACTGAAGGGACTCAGCTTGCCGACTTTTAAGTACGTTGAGATCGCGGGAACGCCGAAGCAACGCGGGCGACAGTACGGCGAGCAGGCTCGCGACGAGATCGCAAAGTCGCTCGACTACTACCGGGAACTGACGGGCACCATGGGCGGCTTGACCTGGCCAGACCTGACCGCGCGCGCGACGCGCTGGCTGCCCCTGATCGAGAAGCTGTCGCCTGACCTCCTCGAGGAGGCGGCGGGTGTGGCAGAAGGCGCCGGTATTACCTTCGCCGACGTCCTGACCCTCAACGCCCGTGGCGAGATCGTGTATGACCCGACGTTCTCCCAGGCAGAAGATCGGATGCCTGCCGGCGGCCCTAGCGAGTGCTCATCGTTCGCGCTGATGCCAGAAGCGACCGGGGATGAGCACGTTTACTGCGGGCAGAACTGGGACTGGCGGGCCGCGACGCAAGAGACCGTCATCGTGCTACGGGTGGTCCAGCCGCCCAAGCCGACAGTGATCACGGTTGTGGAGGCGGGACAGGTCGGTCGGCACGGCGTGAACTCGGCCGGCATAGCTCTCAACGCCAATGGCCTCGGCGGGCGATTCAGCGACGAGATCGGAGTGCCGCAAACCTTTATCCGGAGGGCCATCCTGGACTCGGCCGGCTTCAAAGATGCACTGGACGTCCCGTTCTTTCATCGTCAGCAGATCGCGGCCAACCTGCTGCTGACACACAGGGCTGGCTTCGCTATCGACATCGAGAGCACACCCGCGCGGCACAACTGGCTATATCCGGATGCAGGCCTGCTCGTGCACACGAATCATTACCGGGGCGCTATACCCATCCCGATCGAGGCGGAGTACCGGCCGTACTCCACTGACACCCTGTATCGAGTGGCCATCCTGGAGAAGGCCCTGCGCCGGTGCGCCTCAGCGGGGAGCAGCAAGGAGGTCGACGCGCTGATCCAGAGCGGGCTGACCGACCACTTCGGCTTCCCGGACTCGGTTTGCAACCACGTGGACCCGGCCAGCCCGACGCTGCTCCAGGACAAGACGATCATGTCGCAGATCACCGACCTCACGACCGGCGAAGTCCGGCTGACCGTCGGCAACCCCTGCGAGCAAAGCTTCGACAGGCTTCCCTGGAATGCGCTGGACGGGCCTTCTGGCGCGTCGCCGCCGAGTCGGACATAACGGCCCAGGCGTCCCTGCCCCCGGCCGGAACAGCGGCTTGCCCAGCCGCGCTGCAGCACCCTGAGCAGGCTCCGGGGCACCCACGTGCACGGACGCTGCCCAGGGTCGAATCCGGGCGGTCGGCAACCTATCACGCCGCCAGCCGGATGATCGACAAATGTTCGCGGACGCTCGGCTTTGGTTAAGGCGCCGGACGGGCGCCAGGAGCGCTGTTCCGGAGCGGACTGACCGCATCCGGAGCCATATTGGCACGTCCGGATCCTGGGTCCTCCCAGTGAATCTGCGTGGACGCGCCGACGAGCCGGGCGCTCTCCAAGGACCGTCCTCGCGTAACCTGAGTGCATGGCGTATGAGCGGATCACGATCGACCCAGGACGGATGCGCGGCCTGCCTTGCATCAGGGACACCAGGCTGACCGTCAGCGCGGTCTTGGGCCAGTTGGCCGCGGGCCGCACCGCCGAGCAGGTGCTGGAAGACTACCCCTACCTTGAGCGGGCGGACATTCTCGCTGCGCTGGAGTTCGCTGCAGACGCTGTTCAGGAGCACGAGCTTCCGCTCGCGCGGCCAGCCTGAGCCGTGCGCCTGCTCATCGACGCCAACCTGTCGCCCCGGGTCGCATCGAGGCTGCGCGCAGAAGGGCACGAAGCGGTTCACGTTGCCGACCTCGGCTTGCTTGCTGCGTCAGACGATTCGATCCTGGCGCACGCTGCCGCCTCGGGCGAGGTGATCGTCACCGCTGACACTGACTTCGGCGAGCTGCTGGCCGTGTCCGGCGCGTCGCGGCCGTCTGTGGTCCTGCTCCGATCTGCCGACCACCTGACGCCTGATCAGCAGGCCACCATGCTCGCCGCAAACCTATCGACTGTTTCCGATGAGCTCGAGAAGGGGGCCGTCGTCTCGATGGCACGCGGCAGGCTGCGCGTGCGTCCATTGCCGGTGCGCCGTGACTGAGGCGGAGGCAGCATACTGAGGCCGGCGATCTTGATCTAAAAGAGCCAAACCAAGAGCCAACGCTCTCCGACTTCAGGCCGCATCTGACTACAGCCGACAAAGAAACTGCAGGTCGGAGCCCGTCAAGCTACAGCTAGCAACAAGGCTAGCTTCACTGACACGGAATAGGCCACTGGTTCAATCCCAGTACCGCCCACCAAGTTTCACCAGGTCAGCAGGCTGACCTGGCCGTCAGCGATCACCCGTCGGCTGAGGACTGCCGACCACTTCTCCAGCTTGGAAGAGGTCACCGGTTCGATCCCAGTAACTGGCTGCAGACCTATCAGGCAGAATGCCAACTGCCGGACCTCCAGGGGGTTTGGCCGGGGGACTACCGGCCGTTATGACGGCGAGATAGACGTGTGGCGCTCCCCCTGGCCTGTATCGCCGGCCGCCAGATCCATCGACACCGCCACGTCTGCGGCCGGGGCCTGTTGTCCCCCACGGACCTTGGTGTCCAGCCTGAGGGCAACCTGTGGTTGACGACCTGTGGTGCCGGCAGACGGGAGCAGTAGCACATGCGGTATATCAAGGCACAACACCGCGCGGCCGTGCCCTCTGGATCACCCTCGACCGGCCGGACAAGCTCAACGTCTTGCATCCGCAGGACCTGAGCGAGCTTCGCGACGTCATCGCCGGCCCCGCTCCTGGCGTGCAGGCGATTGTCTTCACCGGCGCAGGCCAGGCAGCCTTCAGCACCGGAATGAACATCGACGCCTTCGCCGGTCTGACACCTGCGCGAGCGCATGCCTTGATCGGCGATCTCGCGCAGGTTATGCGCGCCATCCGGCACTCGCCAGTCGTCACTGTCGCCGCGGTCAACGGGCACTGCCTCGGGGCAGCGTTCGAACTGGCCCTGGCGTACGACCCTTCGTGTCGTAACCCCGACTGCGTCATTCGGCCTGCCCGAGCTCAATGCCGGCATGCCATCGGTCATCGACGCGGCCCTGCTGCCAGTCTTCGTCGGGCTCAGCAAGGCACGTGAAATGATCCTCACCGGCGATACCTACAACCCTTGACCAGCTGCCGCCCGGCAGCATCGCCAACGTCGTCGCCAAGCCCGGGCAACTCGCCGCCGCGGCGCAGCACTTGCTCGACCGCACCGCGACACACCCGCGCACCGTGACCGCAGCCCAGCGCCGGCTACTCGACCTCTGGCTCAACAACCCCCTCGACGCCGCAGTGAACGCCAGCATGACCGAGTTTGCCAACGTGTTCGAAAACCAACAGACACACGGGCAGATCGCACGCCACCACCAGAAGGATCACCCGATAACACAGCCCGGGACACCCGGCGTCCCGGTGAGCAGAACCCGCGCACGTTCCGCAAGCGCGGATTAGCAACGGCGTCCTCGTGGCAGCCGCGCGACCGCGCACAGGCGCGAGCCGCCGCTGAAGTGAACGCGTTCCTGACCGGCGAGATGATCCCGGCCACTGCCGCGATCCCGCAGGCGCAGGCATCGATCCTGCATCCATGTCCGCCCGCACAACCGAATAGCGCCCGGCATGGTGCACCGGGCGGGTCGTTCAGAAAGCTCCCGGACTCGGACGCCAATCGTCGCCCCGCCAGTTCCACCGCAGTCCGCCCCCGGTCAGCGACACCGCCCACGCTACCGCCGCCTGAAGATCAACCATCCGACGCTCGCACATGCCTGTTGAGCGCGCGAGTGGCCCTTCCGTTGGGATCCGCGCCAGTCCTTCAGTCAGAGTCGGCGGCAGCCGGAGCAATGCGGCGGCTTTCACGACGTCGAGGTAGTGATCCGCAATGACCTCATCGATCACGGGCGGGCTGGT
>Ga0335075_10009111_pt1 | contig 15165 bp, 12 predicted proteins | sample Lox_Sample_24_FD_206723 | JGI IMG/M metagenome (GOLD analysis project Ga0335075, IMG submission 206723) | Soil microbial communities from Loxahatchee National Wildlife Refuge, Florida, United States - Lox_Sample_2.4 | ecosystem: Environmental > Terrestrial > Soil > Wetlands | place: USA... | reverse complement strand
CTAGATCAGCTAGCAACTCGCGGCCGGCCGCCGACCCGGCCTCGACCACGAACTCGTGCTCGGTTTCGGCGGCCAATTCTGTGAGGAGCACGTCATAACCGGGCCCGGCGAGGGGCCCGGTGTCCATCGACGCGCAAAAGCACGTCTCACCTGGCTCGGTGCAGTTCACCGCGACGATGAACACCCCAGCGCGCCGCCGGGCATAGCCAGAATCGGGATGAGCGGGATAGCCGAGCACCCGGTCCTGAATGCCGATCGCGCGGAGATCGCATGGGCGCACGCCCAGGAAGGCGAGCTTGTCGGGCTGCTGCTGTCGATCAGCCTCCGCCCGGAAGCCCGCGCCGTCATCAGTACGCGTCGCCGACCACAGCAGCTCGCGCGGCGGGTGCAGGAATTCCTTCCAGGACCCCGGGCCCGCGGAGTGGCCAAAGGCGGCGTTGTCGCCGCGCTGGCGTAGCCGGTAGCCGCCCGGTGCCAGTGTCACGCCCCAGCCGAATGGAAGTTCGCGCGTGCTGGTGAGCTCGCCCAGGACGATGGCATTACCGGACACCCGCGGCCCGATTACCCGGTAACCCGCTGCGGTCAGGGCGCCGTGAAGCCGATCGAGGTCTTCCGGCGCCATTTCCCACCGCTGCGCGACTCGATCGGGATCTGGCACATCGTAATCTGGCACATCTTGATCTGGCATCGCTTCCCCCAGCGCTGATCACATCAGTCCATCATCCTGGTCTCGGCCGCGAGGCCGACAGGGTCCAAGGTCCGAAGCAGCTGCGCCGGGACTGCCCGGCTGCACGGCGCAAAGGTCCCGCACTATCACTGACGTTGGACCCTGACGGTCCATGTGCACTCACGCTGGTATTGCAGTGACGGGAGGGACCGAATCCCAGGTCGCGGAGTTACTGGCACGACAGGCAGCACACCGCGAAATCCGGATCCACGAGAAGCGGATCGGTCCCTCCCGTCCAGCGAGAAGGGCGACGCCGTGAGTCCCGCTCTGGCCGGGCCTTTCGCCTCTACAGCCCATAGTCGCTGACTGCCACGCTCACCTTGAGTGGGTAGAACGAGGAGATGAGCGCCATGTCCAGCCTGGTGAGCGATGTGATGACACGCAATGTCGTTTCGGTGCGGGAACGGGCGCAATACAAGGACATCATCCTGATTATGCGTGAGCGCGGCTTTAGCGCTTGTCCAGTTCTCAACGCGGACGATGCGGTCGTCGGAGTGGTGTCAGAGGATGACCTGCTGGTCAAGGAGGCTTACGTCGGCAAATCGGCCCCAGGCTTGCTAGCCCGCCGTCTTAACCGGATGAAGGCGACAGGCATGACGGCGCGTCAGCTGATGACGCACCCGGCCGTCTCGATCCGGCCGGACGCACCGGTGGCCGAAGCTGCGCGCATCATGCATGCCAAGCATGTGAAGCGACTGCCGGTGGTGACGGCGGATGGACGCCTGGTCGGGATCGTCAGCCGCGTCGACCTGCTCGGTGTCTACGACCGGCCCGATTCCGAGATCGAGGCCGAGATCCGCAAGCGCGTCATCGTCGATGAGTTTGTCATGGACGCCTCGGCCTTCACCATCGCCGTAGTGTCTGGAGTCGTCACCATCTCCGGCTCGGTGGAGCATCTGGATGTTGCTGCCAACCTGCTGGATGAGATCCGGAAGGTGGACGGCGTGGTCGCTGTCCGTGACCGCCTCAGTTATCCGCAACACTAGATACCCGGAGAGCTGACGAGGAGCCGGAGAGTTGGAAAGGGGAGACAGCACCGTGTCGACTGCCACGTTCGAGGTCCTTGATGAGGCCGAGTGCCGTCGCCTGATTGAACCCGGCGGCATTGGCAGGCTCGTATTCGCCGGAAGTTACGACCTGACGGTACTTCCGGTCAACTACAAGATGCATGACGGCGCGATCCTGTTTCGCACTGTGGAGGCGGGCGCGACGGATGAGGATCTACGCACGGGCATCTCCCATGCGGAGTTTCGGGTGGCCTTTGAGGTGGACCAGTTCGACATTCAGGCGCGCGAAGGCTGGAGCGTGCTTGTCCAGGGTCCAGCTCACCACCTGGATTCTGCCGAGGAGCGCGCGGAAGCTGACACTCTCGGCATCGAGCCGTGGGCGAGCGGCGAGCGTGAGCACTTCATCCGCATTACCCCGGTTCGGATTACCGGGCGGCGAATCCGGCGTCAGCACGACGCGTAGGAGAGGAACGAATAATGCGAGCGGTTGTCTACCACGGCCCAGGTCAGAAGGCGTTCGAGGAGGTCCCGGACCCGGAGATTACCGATGACGGCGACGTCATCGTCCGGGTGGACGCGACCACGATCTGTGGTACTGACCTCCACATCCTCGGTGGTGACCTGCCTGAAGTGCTAGCCGGGCGGGTACTGGGCCACGAGGCGGTTGGCACGGTTAACGACGCCGGCAGCGCGGTTCACACAGTGGGGGAGGGCGACCGCGTCCTGGTGTCGTGCATCTCCGCGTGCGGAGCCTGCAGGTACTGCCGGGAATCCCACTACGGGCAATGCCTCGGTGGTGGCGGCTGGGTACTCGGCCACAGCTGCGACGGGACACAGGCAGAGTACGTCCGGGTCCCCTTCGCGGACACCTCGACGTACCCGATCCCATCCGGGGTCAGCGACGAGCAAGCACTCATGCTGGCTGACATCCTGCCGACCGGGTACGAGGTGGGCGTCCTGAAGGGCGGCGTCAGCCCAGGGGACGTTGTGGCTGTAGTGGGCTCTGGTCCCGTCGGTCTCGCAGCGATCATGGGGGCCAGGCTCTTCAGCCCCAGTCACATCGTGGCCATTGACGTCGCGGACCGGCGGCTCGAAGCAGCCAAGCAGTTCGGCGCGGACGTGACCGTGAACAACGCCATGACCGACCCGCTGCCCACGATTCAGGCGCTGACCGGCGGCCTCGGCGCGGACGTCACTATCGAAGCTGTCGGCCTGCCGGAGACCTTCGAGCTGGCCGTCGCGCTAACCAGGCCCGGGGCCAGGGTGGCGAATGTCGGCGTGCATGGAAAGCCCGCTGCGCTGCACCTGGAGGATCAGTGGATCAGGGACATCACCATCAGCACCGGGCTGGTGGATACGTACTCGACCCCGATGCTGCTGCGGCTGCTGGCCACCGGCCAGCTTGACGCCAGCAGGCTCATTTCGCACCGGTTCGGCTTCGACGACTTCGACGAGGCCTACGACGTCGTCTCCCGCCCTGCCGACACCGGCGCGCTAAAGGTAGTGGTCAGTCGCTGAGGCATGCGGAGGTGGCAGGTCATGAGCGAGATGGCTGCACAGTTAGCCGAAGTTAACCCGGTCGCGGAACCGGAGGTCCTGGCTGACGTGCCCGTCACGCGGGTAATCGTCGGTGTGGATGATTGCGGGTCCGGCCTGGCGGCGCTAGCGGTGGCGACAAAGCTGGCCAGGCGCCGAGACGCGCAGCTGATCGCGGTGCGTTCCTGGGCGCTGGGCTTGCCGCGACACGGCGGGCGCCGGATGCGCTACCTTTCGCATCCGCATGTGGTACTGAGATTCTCCGGAACCGAGCAGCGTGCCGCGGCGAAAGTTCTGGTGCGGCGCGCGTTCCGGCGGGTATCCGGCCGGATGCCCGCCGACGTGCCGGTCGAGATCAAGACACCGTGCTGCGATCCGGCCCTGGCGCTGGTCGGCGTGGCCAGACGGCCGGGAGATGTGCTAGTTGTCGGACGAGAGTCCGGGCACCCGCTGCGCAGGCTCATCCACGGCTCGGTCAGCCAGTACTGCATCCGGCACGCGCGCTGCCCCGTTCTGCTGGTCCCGGAGTCGGGTCGGCCTAGGGAAACAGGCCGTGCAGCGGGAAGACGGCGTTCATTGTCGCCATGATGGCCTGATCTACCGGGTCAGCGGGGTCGTGGCCGGTATCCCAGCCGGGGAACTCAGCGCTGGCGCCGTCGGTCATAAGCTCGGGAGCCGACTCGGCTGACACCCACTGTACGTACTCACGCCAGAGACCCGGCGTGGGCGTGTGCGGTTCGATGGCCTGGCCGGAGGCCTCGGCGAGCAGATGCGTCCAGGTCCTCGGGACGACCTGGACTAGCTGGTAGCCGCCACCCCCGGTGAGCAGCCACCGGCCATCGGTGAGTTCATGCGCCAGCTGATGCACAGCCGCGTGCGCGGACCGCTGGCCATCGACGGTGATCTGCAGGTTGGCTAGCGGATCGCTCCAGTGCGTATCGCAGCCGTGCTGGCTGACCAGGATTTGCGGCCGGAACTGGCGCAGCAGGGGCGGCACCACCGCGTCCAGGGCACGGAGCCAGCCGGCGTCCCTAGTGCCTGGCGGGAGCGCCACGTTGACCGCCGAGCCCTCGGCGGCCGGGCCGCCCGTCTCGGCCGGCCGGCCGGTCCCTGGGAACAGCGTCGCGGGATGCTGGTGCAGGCTGATCGTCAGGACTCGCGGATCATCCCAGAATGCCGCCTGAACACCGTCGCCATGATGGACGTCGATGTCGACGTAGGCGATGCGCTCGATCCCGTGCTCGAGCAGCCAGGCGATGGCGATCGCCGGGTCGTTGTAGACGCAGAAGCCGCTGGCATTACCGCGCATGGCGTGGTGCAGGCCGCCGGCGATGCTGGCTCCGTGCTGTGCCGCTCCCGACATGACCGCACGAGCCGCACTCAGCGTCGCGCCCGCCACCAGCGCCGCTGCCTCGTGCATGCCGGCGAAGACCGGATCATCTTCGGTGCCCAGTCCGTGCCGGAGCAGCATGGCCGCATCCAGTTCCGGACCGCTGTCCCCGGCGGCCATGGTGCCCGCTGCTTTGACCACCTCGATGTACTGCCGATCATGGATCAGCTCGAGCTCGGCGTCGGTCGCGGACCCGGCGGGCGTCACCGTCACGCCGTCACGCGAGAGCACTCCGAGCGTCTGGGCAAGCTCCATCGTGAGCTTTACCCGGATCGGCGCCAGCGGGTGCTGCGGCCCGAAGTCATAACTGGCCAGCCGCTCGTCCCAGGCCACGTGCAGAGTGCAGGTCACGGTAGCGATCCTTCCCACGCCGTCTGGCTAGCCTGCCACATCGCCCAGTACTCACCCGCACGGTCTACCAGCTGCGAGTGCGTGCCGCGCTCGACTACCTTGCCCAGCCGCAGGACGATGATCTCGTCCATCGTCTCCAGGCCGGCTAGCTCGTGCGTGATCATGAGCAAGCTCCGGCCAGCGGTGACGGCCATTAGGTCGGCCATTAGCGAACGCCCGTTCTCGGCGTCTAGGTGAGCCGTGGGCTCGTCAAGTACGAGCACTGCCGGGTCCGCCAGTAGCGCACGCGCCAGCGCCAGGCGCTGACGCTGGCCTCCTGACATGCGCGCGCCGTGGGCGCCAACCTGCGTCTCCCAGCCGTCCGGCAGTGATCGGATCCAGCCCAGCAGCCGGGCTCTTGCTGCTGCGGTCACCAGCTCATCGCTGGCTGCGTCCGGCTTGGCGAGTTGCAGGTTTGCGCGGATGGTGGTGTCGAAGATGTGCGGATCCTGCGGGCAGCCGCCGATAACCGTGCGGACAGCGTCGGCGGAATACCTGGTCAGGTCCTCCCCGTCGATTGTGGCGCGCCCGCCGCAGACGTCGGTAAAGCGCAGCAGCACGGCGGCGATCGTGGATTTGCCTGCGCCGGTCGGGCCGATGACGGCTATCCGTTTACCAGGCGGCAGGTCCAGGTCAACGCAGTCGAGCGCGAGCGGGCCGTTAGCTCCGTACCGAACCTGCGCCGCACACAGTCGCACGTGCGGGACACCGGAAGGCACGGCCAGCGGCTCGGCCGGCTCAGTGACCGGGTCGGGCGCATCAAGCACCGCAGCGATCCGGCCCGCCGACGTGCGTGCCTGCGCGATCTGCATTGCCGCCGCTGGCAGCGCGGTGACTGTCTCGAATGCGGCCAGCGCGGTCAGGGTGATGACAGCCAGCGGCACGCGGCTCAGTGTTCCCGATCCGGTCGCGGCGACGCCAAGCAGGAGGACTCCCCACAGGGTGGCGCCGGCCGCCGCTGCGCCGAGTCCCGCACCAAGGCCCGAGGCAGTTGATGCCCGCCTGGCCAGCCGGGTGATCGCAGCGTCGGCAGCCGTTACTCGCGCCAGCAGCTCCCTCTGTGCGTTACAGGCGTGCACATCGGCTGCGCCGGCAAGCAGGTCAGTGAGCAGCGCGCCGAGCTCACCGCGCGCGGGAGCTGACCGCTGCGCTGACGTGCGTGCCGTGCGCGCAGCGAGCAGGGGCGTCGCCACGCCGGCGAGGAGCAGGCCGATGCAGAGCGCGAGCCCGGCCGGGGCGAGCAGGGCCACGGCAGCCAGGACCGAGCCGGCTCCGACCAGAGCTGCCGCCAGCGGCGGCGCGATGCCGCGGATGAACAGGTCCTGGGTTGCGTCCACGTCGCTGATGAGCCGGGCCAGCAGGTCTCCCGAGCGGAATGCGGCCAGCCCGGCGGGAGCAAGCCGCTCTAGCCGCCGGTAAATCGTGACACGCACGTCGGCGAGCACGCGGAAGGCGACATCGTGTGCGCCGAGACGCTCGGCGTACCGGAAGACTCCGCGGCTGATGCCAAGCGCCCTCACGGCGACAACCGCGATCGAGATCGCGACGATGTTCGGGTGCTCAGACGCCCGCGCGAGCAGGAAGCCGGAGACCGCCAGCAAGGCAACCCCGCTGCCGGTCGCCGCGGCACCGGCCAGCGCCGCCATCACCAACCGGGCGCGTAGCGGCCTGGCCAGCGCCAGCATCCGAAGCAGCGGGCTACGCGACGGTGGTGTGGCAACCGGCGGTGCTGCGACAGGCGGTGCTGCGACAGGCGGTGCTGGCCGTGCGACGGCGCTCACGCGGACACCGCCACCGAGTGCACCGGGGCGATGTGCTGGCTAAGCCTGCCTCCGGCCAGCGTCAGGATCCGGCTGGCGCCCGCGGCCACGACGAGGTTGTGTGTCACCTGGATGACAGTCCGGCTGGCCGTCAGCGCAGCCAGGCTGCCTTGTAGCTGGCGGACGCTGAACGGGTCGAGGTGAGCGGTTGGCTCGTCCAGCAGGAGCAGCGGGGTGTCCCGCAGAAACGCCCTGGCTAGGGCTATCCGCTGTCGTTGCCCGGCGGAAAGCTGCAGGCCGCACTCGCCGAGCTGAGTGTTAAAGCCTTCGGGCATCGCGTCGATGAACTCCTCAGCGCCGGCCATGGTGGCCGCCCGCCTGACGTGGGCCAGGCTGCTTCGAGGCCGGCCCAGCGCGATGTTCTCGGCGATGCTGGCAGCAAACAGGTGCGGGTGCTGTGGTACCCACGAGATGCATCCGCGCCAGTCGTCAACATCGATGCTGGCTATGTCATGACCGTCGACCTCCATGCGGCCCGCGGTCGGCTCGGCGAACCGGAGCAGAAGGGACAGCAGTGCGCTCTTGCCCGCACCGCTCGGGCCGACGATGGCCACGTGCTCGCCTGGACGCACAGTGAGGCTGACATCGGCCAGCGCTGGTTCTGACCGGCCCGGATAGCAGAGGGTCACGTCGCGAAGGCTGACTTGCCCCATGGGCAGCGGCGCACGCCGTCCTGACGCGACCGGATGCGGCGCCGGAGTGGCGAGTATGTCGAATACCTGCTGTGCAGCGGTCGCGCCCTCCACGCTGGCATGGAACTGGGCGCCGACGTTGCGCAGCGGCAGATACGCCTCGGGCGTGAGGATCAGCACCAGGAGCGCGGTCTGGTAGCTCAGGTGCCCGGACAGCAGCCGGAGCCCTACCTCGACCGCGACCACGGCCGTAGCGAGCGTCGCGGCAAGCTCAAGTACGAGTGCGGACAGGAAGGCGACCCGCAACGTACCCATCGTCGCGATCCGGTGCTGGTCGGTGACTTTCCTGATCTCGTCGGCCTGTGCCCTGGCCCGGCCGAATACCTTGAGCGTGGGCAGACCCTCTACGACGTCGAGGAAGTGGCCGCCAAGCCTGGCCAGCAGCTGCCATTGCCGCTGCGTCGCGGCCTTAGTGTGCAGGCCGATGAGGACGGCGAACACCGGGATCATCGGCAGGGTTGCCAGGATGACCAGGCCGGAGATCCAGTCTGCGATGCCCACCCTGACCAGTACCGCCACTGGCACCACGCAGGCGAGTACGAGCTGCGGCAGGTAGCGCGCGAAGTATGGATCGAGCGCATCCAGACCCTTAGTCGACAGCGTGGCGATCTCGCCAGCCTGCTGACCGCCGAGCCAGGACGGACCCAGTTTCAACGCATGGTCGGCTAGCTTGAGCCGGAGCTGCGACTTGACCGTGACCGCGGCCCGCAGCGCAGTCACCTCGCCGCCGTAGCTCGCCGCAGCGCGCAGCGCGAGCACTACGGCCAGCGCGATCAGCGAGCCCGCCAGTTCGCCTGCGCCGATGCCTCGGACAGCGCCTGCGAGCAGCCGGGCGAGCAGGCCGGCTTGAATCAGGATGAGGGCGGCCGTGGCGAGCCCGAGGGCGACGGCGGTGGCCAGGAAAGCACGGGCTGCACTCGCGTACCGCAAGAGCCTCGGGTCAAGCGGCCTCATGACCGCCCGCTCACCGGGGCGGTCGGCGGCGACACGGTCCCCGCCTCGCTTCCGGCCTCGCCCACGTCTGCGCGAGTCAGCCGCTTCCGGAAGACCCAGTAGGTCCAGCCCTGATAGGCCAGCACGACCGGGGTGAAGATCAGCGCGACCCACGTCATGACGGTCAGCGTGTAGTGCGACGATGACGCATTGGCCACGGTCAGGCTGAAGGACGCCGACGTCGTGGATGGCAGCACGCTCGGCCACAAATCGCCGAACAGGGTGGCGACAGCGAGCGCCAGCGTGATCGCGGTGCCGGTAAAGGCCCAGCCTTCCCGGCCACGGAACGCGGCCCAGACGGCCCCGAGCAAGGCAACCGCGGCCAGCCCCGCCGTCACGTCGGTTGCGGCTTTCCCGTGGCTGAGCTGACTGGTGATCAGGAACGCAGCTGCAAGCGGGACCGCCACGAGCGCGATCCGCACCGCCGCCCTGCGGGCACGCTGGCGAATTGGGCCGTCCGTCTTCAGCGACAGGAAGATGGCACCGTGCAAGGCGAACAGGCTGAGCGTGGTCAGCCCGCCGAGCAATCCGTACCAGTTCAGCAGTGTGAGCAGGTTGCCGGTGTAGACGTGACCGGAGTTGAGCGGCACGCCGCGGACGATGTTGGCGAAGGCAACGCCCCACAGCAGAGCGGGCAGTGCTGAGCCGGCGAAGATGGCCGCGTCCCAGCGGGCCCGCCAGCGTGGGCTGTCCACCTTGCCGCGGAACTCGAAGCACACTCCGCGGACGATCAGGGCCACCAGGATCAGCAACAGCGCTAGGTAGAAGCCGCTGAACAAGGATGCGTACCAGAGCGGGAACGCCGCGAAGGTGGCACCGCCGGCCGTCAGCAGCCACACTTCGTTCCCGTCCCAGACCGGGCCGATCGCGTTGATCATCAGGCGCCGGTCGGTGTTGTCACGGCCGAGCACTGGCAGCAGGATGCCGACGCCGAAGTCGAATCCCTCTAGGACGAAGTAGCCGGTCCAGAGGACTGCGATGAGGATGAACCAGAAGGCCGGGAGGCTCATGGCGATTTCTCCGTATCGGGGTAAGCCGGTGCTGTCAGTAGGTGAAGACGGGCTGGCGGGCGTCCGTGCCGGCCTGGCCGGTCTCGTCTGGCGCGCCGCCCTTGATGTGCCTGATGGCGAGCTTGCCGGCGATCGCCGCGAGCGCGGCGTACAGGAGCGTGAAGATCGTCATCGAGATGATCACTGAGGACGGGGTTACCCCGGCCGAGACGCTCTGCTGAGTCTTGAGCACCCCGAACACCGTCCACGGCTGGCGGCCCATCTCGGTGAAGATCCAGCCGGATGTGGTGCCCAGGTAAGGCAGCACGACGCCCCAGATGGCGACTCGGTAGAACCAGATGCTCCGCGGCAGCTCACGCCGCGTGCGCGTCAGCCAGAGGCCGATGAGAGCCAGCAGGCCGGCCAGCATGCCGAATCCGATCATCAGCCGGAACGTCCAGTAGGTCACCGGAACGATCGGCTTGTAGTCGCCGGGACCGTACTTCTTGACGTAAGCCCGCTCGACGTTATTGATGCCCTGCACGGTGCCGTGCGGGTTCAGGGTCGCGATCAGCGATAGCAGGTATGGCACCCGGACACTCCACAGTTCCTTGTCACCGTTCAGCGAGCCGATCGTGAACAGCGAGAACGAGGCAGGCGACTCGGTGTTGTACAGCGCTTCCGCGGCGGCCATCTTCATCGGCTGCTGGCTGTCCATAAGCCGGGCCTGGATGTCGCCCGTGACGGCGGTCGCGATCGCGGCGGCCAGCGTGATTCCCAGGCCCATGCGCAGCACGCGGCGGAAGAGCGCGCGATCTCCACTGCGCATCTCACTTGCCCGGGCCAGGTGCCAGGCGCCAGCCGCGATCACCACTGCGCCGGTGATCAGGAAGCTGGCAAAGAACACGTGCGGCCAGGACGCCAGTGCCGTGGAGTTGGTCAGCAGTGCCACGATGCTGGTCAGCTGAGCCCGGTGGGTGACGGGGTTCACCCGGAAGCCGACCGGGTGCTGCATCCAGGCGTTGGCAGCCAGGATGAAGTAGGCCGACAGGCTCGTGCCGATGGCTGCCAGCCAGATCGTGGCAAGGTGCAGCCGCGGCGACAGCTTGTCCCAGCCGAAGATCCACAGGCCGAGGAACGTCGACTCCATAAAGAACGCAAGCAGTGCCTCCATGGCGAGCGGCGCGCCGAAGACGTCGCCGACGAACTTGGAGTACGCGGACCAGTTCATGCCGAACTGAAATTCCTGGACGATCCCGGTGACGACGCCGACGGCAAAGTTGATCAGGAAGAGCTTTCCGAAGAACTTCGTGAGCCGCAGGTAGGCAGGGTCCTTTTTGACCAGCCACGCCGTCTGGAGGCACGCGACTAGCAGCGACAAGCCGATGGTCAGCGGCACGAAGATGAAGTGATAGACGGTCGTGATCCCGAACTGCCACCTGGACAACTCAAGCGTGCTCATCCCGATGCCCTTCTCGCACTCAGCGACTCTCAGCAACCCGGCCGTTCCGACTCGGGCGTCAGCACCGGCAGTTGATCACCGCGCGCAGTAGTCGCAAGAGGGCCAGGCGGCCCAGGGGCCGGGGACGTTGGTCACTTCTGGCTCCAGTGCCGGTCGCACAGAGCGGGCACCCGGCCACGGCAAGCAGGGTGAGGCACCAGCGTCAGGCCAGGCGGAATCCCAGTCCCCGGCCAGCCTCGCGGAGTTCATCGCGAGCGGACGGGTGGGCGACCTCAGAGATGATCTGGCTGGCCTGCTCGCTGGCGTCGTTCCCCCAGATAGTCGCGGTCCCTTGGTCACTGACGAAGAAGCTGTGCTGGAACGAGGTGACCGGGCCGGCCAGGCGCGGCACCACGGTCGACACCATGGCCTTCGGATGCCAGGACGGCAGCGCGATGATCGCGCGGCCACCTGCCGAGTGCAGGGCACCTACCACGAAATCGGTCTGCCCGCCGAAGCCGGAATAGATCATGCCTTTCACCCGCGCGGCGTTCGCCTGGGCGAACAGATCGACCTCGAGGGCGCCGTTAATCGACGTCATGGCCGGCTGCCTGGCGATCAGGCCGGGATCGTTGGTCTTCTCTGTCCGGAGCATCCGCACCCGCGGATTGCGATCGATCCAGCCGTACAACTCTGTACTGCCGAATGCGAATGACGCGGTGACCGGGACACCGGTGTCGAGCGCCCCGGCCTGCTCGAGCGCGAGGACGCCATCGCTGAACATCTCTGACCACACGGTCAGGCCGCGGCGCCCGCGCAGCGCCCCCAGCACGGCATCTGGAACCGCGCCGATACCGAGCTGCAGCGTCGCTGCTTCGGGCACAAGCCGTGCGACGCGCTCGCCGATGGCCAGATGCAGCTCGTCGGTCACCTTGGGCGTCGGCGAGCTCAGCGGCGCGTCCGCTTCGAAGGCCAGGTCAATCTCGTCCTCGGCAAGGACGGCATCCCCGCCGGTGTAGGGCATGTGTCGGTTGAGCTGCGCTATGACGAGTCCGCCGCGAGCGCGCGTCGCCTCGATGGCTGCTGGCAGGATGTTCACTTCGGTGCCGAGCGACACCGTGCCGTTGACCGGTGCGGACGTGTGGACGATAACCACATCCGGCGGAACTGCACCTTTGAGCAGATTCGGCACGAGCGAAAGCCGGCACGGCAGGTAACGCAGCCTGCTACTTGCCCGCATGCCGGGGCCGACGAAGGGAGATTCGAGCGTCACTCCGTCCCGGTCCGGAATTCTGGCCTGCGCGTTGAGGGCGAAGAGATGGTACTCAGGCAGGGCAGCGTCGAGCACCTTGACGGCCTGCCAGGGTGTGGCGAAGTTGCCGCTGACCACGACCCTGGGCTGTCCTTCCAGCCCGCCTAGAACGGAACCCAGCATCGACTCGGTCACGCGGCGCATCGGACGGTCCTCTCGAACTCACGCGGTGATGATGGTGCCCGCCTTGTGGTCGAGCAGGGCCTGGGCGTCGGCCAGCTGGCCGATCGCGGCCATCTTGCCGGTGCGCTCCACGAACCGGCAGACGGCCTCGATTTTAGGGCCCATGGATCCGGCAGGGAAGGAACGTCCGCGCAGTTCTGCCGGGGTTGCCTGGTGAATTGGCTTCGCGGCCGGCCCGCCGTAACCGTCCTGAACGGCAGCAACGTCGGTCAACAGCAGCAGGGCGTCAGCGTCGATCTCATGCGCGAGCAGGGACGCGGTCAGATCCTTGTCAACGACAGCCTCGACGCCCCGGAGGTTTCCGGCGGCGTCGCGAATGACTGGGACGCCGCCTCCGCCTGCGCAGATCACGATCAGCCCGCTGGCCGCGAGCCGTCGGATGAGAGTAAGGTCGAGCAGCTGTTCGGGCTCGGGCGAAGGGACAACTCGGCGCCAGCGATCACCGTCTTTGCGCATTTCCCAGCCGTAGTGCGCGGCGACCTTGGTCGCCTGGGCTGCATCGTAGACGGGCCCGACGAACTTGGTCGGATTGGCAAACGCGGGGTCGTCAGCCCGGACGAGCGTCCGGCTGATCACGCATGCGGCCGAGGTGCGCGGCAACGCATTCTGCAGTGCCTGGACAAGCCAGTACCCGATCATGCCCTGGGTCTGGGCGCCTAGGACGTCGAAGGGATAGGGGCGGGTCAGCGCCGGATCATGAGCGCTTTCTAGTGCTAGCAGGCCGACTTGGGGTCCGTTGCCGTGGGTGAGGACAAGCTGATGGTCGCGTGCCAGCGGCGCCAGTGCCTCGACAGCCTTCACGACATGTGCTTCCTGGATCGCCGACTCGGGTGCCTCGCCGCGCTGGAGGAGGGCATTACCGCCAAGCGCGGCGACTACCCTCACGGCCGCTCACCTATGGTCGCGATCATGGTCGCCTTGATCGTGTGCATCCTGTTCTCGGCCTCGTCGAACACGATGGACGCCGCCGACTCGAAGACCTCCTCGGTCACCTCGAGTGCGTCCAAGCCCCGTCGAGCGTAGATCTGCTGCCCCACCTGCGTGTCGCGGTTGTGCAGCGCCGGCAGGCAGTGCATGAACTTCACATCGGGGTTACCAGTAGCTGCCATGACCTTGGCATTGACCTGGTAGGGCAGCAGCATGTCGATGCGCCTATCCCATTCCGACTCCGGCTCTCCCATTGACAGCCAGACGTCGGTATACACGAAATCGGCGCCAGCTACTGCGGCGGTGATGTCGGAAGACACGGTTATCCGCGCCCCTGAGGAAGCAGCCAGGGAGCGGGCGACGCTCTGGACGGAATCGACGGGCTGCAGCTCTGGCGGCGCGCAGATACGCACGTCCATGCCGAGCATTGATCCGGTTACCAGCAGAGAGCTTGCCGTGTTGTTGCGCCCATCACCGAGGTAGCAGTAGCGGACGTCGGAGAGTGGCTTCGCGCTGTAGTCGCGCATCGTCAGGACGTCGGCGAGCATCTGAGTCGGGTGCCAGTCGTCGGTAAGCCCGTTCCACACCGGGACGCCAGCGTAAGCGGCGAGCGTCTCGACTGCCTGCTGCGCCGAGCCGCGGTACTCAATGCCATCGAACATGCGGCCCAGCACCCGTGCAGTGTCCTTCATGGACTCCTTGTGGCCGAGTTGCGATTCCTCGGGTCCGAGGTAGGTGACGTGGCCCCCCTCATCGTGCGCAGCAACCTCAAAAGCGGACCGGGTACGGGTCGACGTCTTCTCGAAGATCAGCGCGATGCTCCGGCCAGCCAGTCGGCTGTTCCGCTGGCCTGCCCGCTTCTGTGCCCGGACCTGGGCGCCGAGCTCGACCAGGTAAAGGAATTCGGCAGCGGTAAGGTCAGTCTCTTGTAGCAGGCTGCGGCCGCGCAGGTCCGCGATCATGGTCGTCATGATGTGCTCCAGAAGGTTGTGGCTAGTTTCACGCGGGATCGCGCTCGATGGGACAGGTCATGCACCGCGGTCCGCCGCGGCCGCGCCCGAGCTCGCTGCCGGCGACGGTGACGACCTCGATGCCGTGCTTGCGGAGCATCGTGTTAGTCGGCACGTTTCGCTCATATCCGACGATCACGCCTGGAGCGACTGCTAGGTAGTTGGTTCCGTCATCCCATTGTTCGCGCTCGGCAGCTCGGATGTCTTCATCGGTGGTCAGAACCGTGACCTTGTCGACGCCGAGCACTTCGGCGAGGGTGTCCCACAGGCTGTGGTTCCTGGCGACGCTGATGCCAGTCTCGCCGGGGCCGATCTTCAGGGTCCACGATCGCAAGTGGCGGTCGAGATACGGGTACAACACGAACGTGCTCCGGTCGATCATGGTCATGACCGTGTCGAGGTGCATCGTCGCCCGGGCTGCGGGTAGCTCGATCGCGATCACGGTGCTGGCCTGGCCGCTGGCCATCAGCGCACGGGTGAGCAACTCGACGGCCATCGGCGTGGTCCGCTCGCCCATCCCGATCATCACGGCACCATTACCGAGCACGTGCACGTCTCCACCTTCCAGCGTGGCCGGCAGGTGGGTGGCATCGTCGTCGCCGTAATAGCAGGAGAAATCAGCGCCTGCAAACATCGGGTGGTAGCGGTAGATGGCCCGGCTGTGCAACCTTTCGCGCTGCCGAGCGGGCTTGGCCATCGGGTTGATGGACACGCCGCCGTAGATCCAGCAGGAGTTGTCACGCTGGAA
>Ga0335075_10009110_pt1 | contig 15166 bp, 16 predicted proteins | sample Lox_Sample_24_FD_206723 | JGI IMG/M metagenome (GOLD analysis project Ga0335075, IMG submission 206723) | Soil microbial communities from Loxahatchee National Wildlife Refuge, Florida, United States - Lox_Sample_2.4 | ecosystem: Environmental > Terrestrial > Soil > Wetlands | place: USA... | reverse complement strand
CCTGGCGTCTCGTCATCCATGGCGGTGCCGGCGTGATCGAGCGCTCGCGCCTGACACCGGAGCAGGACCGTGACATTCGCGCCGCTCTCGATCGGGCGCTTGAAACCGGATCGGCGATCCTCGCGCGCGGCGGCACTGCGCTGGATGCGGTCGAGGCGACGGCGCGCGTGCTCGAGGACGACCCCCATTTCAATGCCGGCCGCGGCTCGGTCTTTACCTATCAGGGCACGATCGAGATGGACGCCGCGATCATGGACGGCAGCAACCGCGCCGCCGGTGCGGTGACCGGCGCGACCGCGACCCGCAATCCGATCAGCCTCGCCCGCGCAGTGATGGAGCATAGCCCCCACGTCTTCCTCAGCCGCGAGGGCGCCGACGAATTCTCGCGCCAGCAGGGCCTGGAGCAGGCGCCGCCCGAATATTTCCAGACCGAGGAGCGCCGCCGTCAGCTCGACGAGCTGCGCAGCCGTCCCTCCGCGCAATATTTCGATATCGACATGAAATATGGCACGATCGGCGCGGTCGCGCTCGACCAGAACGGGCATGTCGCCGCCGCGACCTCGACCGGCGGACTGACCGGCAAACGCTGGGGCCGGATCGGCGATTCGCCGATCATCGGGGCCGGCACCTATGCCGACGACCGGGCTTGCGCGGTCTCGGCGACCGGAGCGGGCGAATATTTCATCCGCGCCGGCGTCGCGCACGAGATTTGCGCGCGCATCCGCATGGGTGGCGAAGCAGCGCAGGCCGCGGCCGATGCGGTCATGGCCGAGGTCCAGGCGCTCGGCGGCACTGGCGGCGTGATCGTCGTGACTCCGCGGGGCGAAGGCGTGTACAGCTTCAACACCCCCGGAATGTATCGCGGCGAATCCTCGCCCGCGGGGCGCTCCGTCGCGATTTATGGCGACGACCGCTAGGAGCCCGTTTCCCCGAATGAAAAAGTCTCTTGCTTCTGCCCTCCTCGCCAAGGCGTGGGGTGGCCTCCTTCGCCGCGCTCTCGTCCTGCTCCTTCTCCTTGCCCCGACGCCGGCGCTCGCCTGGTGGGATTATGGACATGAGACGGTGGCGCGGATCGCCTGGCTCAACGTGTCGCCGCAGGCACGCGCGGAAATGCAGCGGCTGCTCGCGCAGGCGCGCCTGCTCGACACGCCGACCTGCCCGGCCGGCACGATCGAGGATGCGAGCGTCTGGCCCGATTGCATCAAGGAACTGCGCGACCGCTTCAGCTACGCTTATTCCTGGCACTATCAGAATGTGAATGTCTGCCAGCCGTTCGATCTCGCGTCGGCCTGCCGCGACGGCAATTGCGTCTCCGCCCAGATCGATCGCAATGCGCGGCTGCTCGCCAATCGCGAACTGCCCGCGCGCGAGCGGCTGATGGCTCTGGCCTTCCTCGTCCATTTCGTCGGCGATCTGCACCAGCCGATGCATGCCGGCGATCAGGGCGATCTCGGCGGCAACCGGACGCGGGTCAGCTACGGCATCATCGAGGGGCGCACGAACCTGCATCTGGTGTGGGACGGCTATCTTGCCGAGCGGGGCATCTCCAATCCGCGCGGCGAGGCGGAAGGCATATTGTCGGAGCTTTCGGATGCCGACCGTAGCGAAATGCGCGGCGGCAGCGTCGAGGACTGGTCGCGCGAGAACTGGCAGATTGCCCGCGACTACGCTTACGGCACGATCTGGCCGGACCCCTGTGGTCCGCCGCCCGCCGAGCGGCCGGTCATCACGGAAGAAACGACGCAGCGGCTGGTGCCGGTGATCCGCCGTCAGGTCGCCCGCGGCGGGCTGAGGCTGGCGCGCCTGCTGGACGAGGCGCTCGCCTGAAACATCCTCCCCGGCGCGAGACCGGGGAGGATCATAGTCCTTATTCCGGCACGACCGTCACGGCGCGGCGGTTCTGCGACCAAGCGCTTTCGTTCGAGCCTTCGACCGCCGGGCGCTCCTTGCCCCAGCTGATCGTCTGCATCCGGCTCGGATCGATGCCCCGCGACTGGAGATAGTCGCGCGCCGCATTGGCGCGGCGATCGCCCAGCGCGAGATTATATTCGCGGGTGCCGCGTTCGTCGGCATGGCCTTCGATCGTGACGCGCACATTGGGGTTGCGGTTCAGCCAGTCGGCCTGCGCGTCGAGCGTCGCGCGGGACTGGCCGTCGACGGAATAGGAATCGAGCGCGAAGAAGATCCGGTCGGACGGCACGCTCTGCAGGAAATCCGCGCGCGAACCCGGAACGGCTGCCCCGCTGACGCCGCCATCCTGCATGCCGCCATCGCCGGGCAGGTTCGAGCTCGGCGGCTCGGGCGGCAGCTCGGTGGTCCGTGGGGCGCAACCGGCGGTGAGAGTCAGCGCTGCGGCGATGGCCACCAAGCTCACATTTCTCATTTTCATTCTATCCTCCATCGCTTCGGTTCAGTGGGTAAAGGGGTCAGTCGCGCAGCGGCGACCAGGCGGGATCGGATCCGCCGAGCGGGGTCGGCACGCGCCGCGTCGTCCCGGAGGCGACGTCGACATACCAGAGCTGGCCGGAGCTCAGGCCGCGCGTGAACATGACGGCGCGGCCATTGGGCGCCCAAGTCGGGCCCTCCGCGCCGCCGCTGGTCAGCATCCGCTCGCCCGAGCCGCTGGGGCTCATCACGCCGATGCGGAAGCCGCCGGTTCGGGTGAAGGCGATGAGGTCGCCGCGCGGGCTCCATACCGGCGTCGCATAGCCGCCGCCGCCGAAGCTGATCCGGCGCTGGTTCGATCCGTCGGCATTCATCACGTAGAGCTGCTGGCTGCCGCTGCGGTCGCTCTCGAACACGATCTGCCGGCCGTCCGGCGAATAGGAGCCGCCGGTGTCGATGCCCGGCGTGTTGGTGAGGCGCTGCGGCGTCCCGCCGGAGACGGGGACACGATAGAGGTCGGTATTTCCGTTCATCGCCATCGAGAAGATGATGTAGCGGCTGTCCGGCGAATAACGCGGCGCGAAGGTCATGTGCGGCTGCTGGACGAGCGGCCGGGTCTGGCCGGAATCGAGCTCGTAGAGCATCACGCGCGGCCGATCGCCTTCATAGGTCATGAAGGTGATCGTCTGCTGGTTCGGCGCGAAGCGCGGCGTCAGCACCGTGAACTGGCCGTTGGTCAGGAAGCGGTGATTGGCGCCGTCATAATCCATGATCGCGAGGCGCTTCACGCGCCGGCGCGCCGGCCCCGTCTCCGACACATAGACGATGCGCGTGTCGAAATAGGCGCCCTCGCCGGTCAGGCGCGAATAGATGGTGTCGGCGCAGCGATGCGCCGCCCGGCGCCAGTCGCGCGGCTGGACGACATAGCCCTGCCGGGTGAGCTCGGTGCGCGCCGCGACGTCGTAGAGATAGCAGCCGACGGTGATCGATCCGTTGCCATTCGCCTGCACGAAGCCCTGAACGAGATTCTGCGCACCGGTCGTCGAATAATAAGGAAAGTTCGGCGCGGTCACCTGCGGGAAGGAGACCGGCTGGAGCCCGCCCGGCCCGATCGGCGTGAACAGGCCGGAATTGCGAAGGTCGGTCGCGACGATGTCCGCCACCTGCCGCCCGAGCGCCTCGGTATTGCCCGCGGCCGTGTCTGCGGCCTGCGGCGTCGGCATATAAGGAACCGCGATCGGCAGCGCGGCGCGCTGGCCGCCGGTCACGTCGACGACGAGCTGGCCCTCATCCTGCCCTTCCTGCCCGGCGGGCTGTTCGGCCGGCGTCTGCGCCATCGCAGCGGTGCCGATCAGGAGGCTGCAAAAAGCGGTGACGATCCGGGCGATGCGCACGTTTATGTTCCTCATCCTGGCATCCGATAGTTCATGGTGAAATTGCTCCAGCCGCGGGGCACATCGTACAGCTCCTGCGGCAGGCCGCGCAGCGGCGCGCATTCGACGAAGCTGCGCACCGCAAGATCCGCGACGCGCTCGGCATAACGGCGATTCTCGTCGTCGAGGCCGCGCTGCGTTCCGACACGCGGGCGTCCGGCGAGTGAGCCGTCGCGATTGAGACGGAGGCTGATCGAGGTCACGATCCGCTCGGCGCCCGGACCCGGATAGACCTGGCGGTCGGCGCAGGGCTGCACCTGCCGCGCGATCGCCTGCGCGATATTGGCGGCCGCCTGCGTGCTCATCGTCGCGCCGGGCGACGCCTGCGCGCGCGACGGCGAAGGATCTCGGCCCAGCCCGTCGAGATTGAGATCGGCGAGGCGGGTGCCGCGATTGCGTTCGCCGCGGCCGTTGCGCGCCTCTTCCGGACGGCGGCGGTCGCGTGTCTCGCGAGTCGTGCGCGGATTGGCCTTCGGCTGTTCGCGCGCCTGCGGCTGGGGCGGCGCGCGCTCGCGGGCCGGCGCAGGCGCCGCCTCGCGCGGGGTCGGCTGCGGCGTCGGAGTTGGCACCGGCGCGGGGGCGGGCGCCGCTTCTTCCGGCGCGCCGAGTTCGGGCGCATCGCTCGGCGCCGGCGGCTGGGCCATCGGCGTCGGCGAGGAGGAGGTCAAAGCGACATCCTCGGCGAACGACACTTCGATCGCATCCTGCGGCTGGGGCGGGACGGTGGCGTGGAACAGGCCAAGCGCGATCGCGGCGAGCAGGGCGACATGCCCCACCACCGCGACGCCGAAGCCTGTTGCCTCCGCCCGATCCATCAACGCGCCTCGTCCACCGCGGTGCTGACCAAAGCCATGCGGCGAAGGCCGGCGCGATTGATTTCGCCCATCACCTCCATGACGCGGCCATAATCGAGGCCGCGGTCGGCGCGCAGGAAGATGCGCGGGCCGCCCTCTTCGGTCGAGCCCTGGCGCAGCGCTTCGAGGCGCTGGGACAATTCGGTCTGCGAGATCTGCGTCTCGTCGATGAAGATCGCGCCGCTGGCGTCGATCGAGATCGCGACCGGCTCATTGTCCTGATCGAGCGCCGCCGCCTTGGTCTCGGGCAGTTCCACCTGCACGCCGGTCGCGAGAAGAGGCGCCGTCACCATGAAGATGATCAGCAACACCAGCATCACGTCGACCATCGGCGTGACGTTGATCTCCGCCATCGGCGTCCGCCGCCCGCGCCGCTCGGAACCAAGGATCGGACCCATCGCCATCTATCGATCCTCCCCGCTTGCGGGGAGGGGGACCATGCGAAGCATGGTGGAGGGGGGGTGGAGCCGGGCGCTGAACCCCCTCCACCGCGCTCCGCGCGGTCCCCCTCCCCGTCCCGGGGAGAATGCAGGAACGCCCGCCTTCATCCTTCGACCTCCAGCTCGCGGGAGAGCGTGCCGTGGAAGCCGTCGGCGAAGCGCTGCAGGCGGGCCTCGGCGCGGTTGATGCCGTAGCTGAAGCGATTGTAGGCGATCACCGCGGGGATTGCGGCGAACAGACCGATCGCAGTCGCGAACAGGGCTTCGGCGATGCCCGGCGCGACGACATCAAGGCTGGTGCTTTGCTGCCCGGCAATGTCGCTGAAGCTGCGCATGATGCCCCAGACGGTGCCGAACAGGCCGACGAACGGGGCGACCGATCCGACCGTAGCGAGGATGTTGAGCCGTCCCGCAAGCCGGTCGATCTCCGCACCCACCGCGCTGTGCAGCGCGACGGCCAGCCGAGAACGCGTGCCGTCCTTGTCGATCGAGCGTCCGGCGGTGGAGCGGCGCCATTCCGCGATCCCGGCCGAAAGCACCTTGGCGGCGGGCGTGTCGCCCTTGCCGCGGCTTTCGTAGAAGCTGTCGATGTCCTCGCTCTTCCAGAAATCGCGCTCGAACTTTTCATGATCGCGCTCGATCCGGCGCATCTTCAGCCACTGGCCGATGATGATCGCCCAGGTCCAGATGCTGGCAAGGAGCAGGCCCACCATCACCGTCTTCACGACGATGTCGGCCTGCAAAAACAAGGCAATCGGCGACATCGCGTCGCCCGGATTCATCACGCTCACTAGGCCCCTTTCTTCTTCAACCGTTCGAAACGCTCGACCCAGTCCTTCGGCTGCCGCTTGGGCCGGCCATCGGGAGACAGGAAGGCGGCCGTCACGGTCGCGTCTGCCAGCACTTCCTTCCCGCGCATGACTCGTTGATGAATGAGGCAACTCGCGGCCCGGACGTCCAGCACCTCGCTCAGAACGATCAGGTCGTCGTCGAGCTTCGCCGGGCGGCGATATTTTATCTGGACCTCGGCGACCGCATAGACGCCCTCGCCGGCATCCAGCGCCACTCTCTGCTCGATCCCGGCGGCGCGCAGCATGTCCGAGCGCGCCCGCTCCATGAATTTCAGGTAATTGGCGTAATAGACGATGCCGGCGACGTCGGTGTCTTCGAAATAGACGCGCAGGGCGAAATGGTGGGTCTTGCCCACGAATGCGCCCGCATAGGGCTTGTCGAGATGCTCGCTCACGCGGGTCCGTCTATCGGGGGAGGACTCCCCGTCCAACCCTCGCACCCGTTGGCGGGACGAAACGAGCCGTTTGCGCGTTGAGGGTCAGCGCGCAGCCATGAACGCGTCGCGCTGCGCCTCGATCAGCCGGATCAGATCGCCCTGCGTCAAGCTCATGTCGACAAGGTGAATGCCCCAGTCGGGGAGTTGCCGGCCCATCATCGCGACATCGCCGGGAATGCGGTCGGTGCGCGCGTCAGCCGGATCGGCGTTGACGGTGATCGCCAGATAACCCTGCTGGCCCTGATTGACGCAGGCGCCGGAGACGAGGCCCTCGGTGCGGAGGAACGGCGTCGGCGGCGCACCTTCTGACGACCATTGAATCGTGTCTGCACCGCCCGAAGCCGTCGCGGTGAACCAATAGCTGTCGAGCGGCGCGGCGGTACTGCTGCCGAGCGCCGCCGGGTTGGTGCAGGCGACGGTGAAGCCGGGTCGCGCGGCGCGGCCGAACATCGCGCGCTCGGGCGGCGGCGCTTCGGCGCGGAAGGACACGTAGGAAATGACGCAGCCGGTCTGGCCGGAGCGCGTGCAGAGCGGCGTGCGCTGGAAGCTGCCGCCGACTGCCTGCCCTTCCGGCACCTCGACGTTGAAGCCGAGCAGGATCGCCGAGAGCATCCGGTCGGCCTCCGGCTTGCCTTCGATCTCGCGGGCGAGCAGCTGGATCAGGTGCACGCTGCCCTGGCTGTGGCCGATCAGCACGAACGGGCGGTCATTGTTGCGATGGGCGAGGAAATTGCGCCACGCACCGAGTACGTCGCCATAAGCCTGTGCGACCACGGGCAGCACATTCTGCCCGGTCGCGGCGGCGATGAGGCTGGCCAAGGTCGCCTGACGGTAGATCGGCGCGAAGGTGCGGCACACGCCGGCGAAGCGCGCGAATTGCGCCGCCGCGGCACCCTGTTCCTCGGGGCCGGCATTCATGTCACTGTTGAGCGTCGGATCGCGCGAGATGGTCGGATAGACGTAGAAGCAGTCGACCGGCGGATTGTCGGCGGGTCGCGCCGCGCCGGTCGAGCCATAGCCATTGGCGTTGAGCGCGGTCGTCGGCAGCGGCTGCCCGCAAGCATCCTCGCGGCCCGGCAGGCAGAGCCAGCTCGCATCGTCCGCATAATCGATTGCGGCGGGCGTGGCGGAGTCCTGTGCCGCGAGTGGCGCGCCGGGCAGGGCGCCAGCAACGGCAAAGGCAAGCGCAACCAGCAGCTTCTTCATGCGGGGAAATCCTTCACTTGGCGTCGAACAGGCCGGACTGGCCGCCGGGCTGCGGCAGGCCGAGATGGGTCCAGCCGGGGCCGTTCATCATCCGCCCGCGCGCGGTGCGGGCGATGAGGCCGAGCTGGATGAGATAGGGCTCGATCACTTCCTCGATCGTGTCGCGCGGTTCGGAAAGGCCGGCGGCGAGCGTCTCCACGCCCACCGGGCCGCCACGATAGATGTCGGCGATCATGTGGAGATAGCGCCTGTCCATCGCGTCGAGCCCGAGATGATCGACCTCCATCCGGTTGAGCGCGGCATCGGCGACCTTCGCGTCGACCTCTGCATCCCCGGCGGCCTGCGCGAAATCGCGCACACGCCGCAGCAGCCGCCCGGCGATGCGCGGCGTCCCGCGAGAACGCTTCGCCACCTCGCGCGCGCCGTCTTCGGTGAGGTCGAGGCCGAGCAACCGCGCGGCGCGGCGTACGACATGCTCCAGTTCGTCCACCGTGTAGAAATTGAGCCGCACCGGAATGCCGAACCGGTCGCGCAGCGGCGTGGTGATCAGACCCTGCCGCGTCGTCGCGCCGACCAGAGTGAATTTCGGAAGATCGATCCGCACCGATCGCGCCGATGGCCCCTCGCCGATGATGAGGTCCAGCACGCGGTCCTCCATCGCCGGATAGAGGATTTCCTCCACGACGGGCGCGAGCCGATGAATCTCGTCGATGAAGAGGACGTCGCCATCTTCCAGGTTGGTCAGGATCGCGGCGAGATCGCCCGATTTGGCGATCACCGGGCCGGACGTGGCGCGGAAGCCCACGCCGAGCTCGCGCGAGATGATCTGCGCCAGCGTGGTCTTGCCGAGCCCCGGCGGCCCGAAGAACAGGACATGGTCGAGCGCATCGCCGCGCGCCTTCGCCGCCGCGATGAACACCCGCAGATTCTCGCGCGCCGCTTTCTGTCCGACAAATTCGTCGAGCGCCTTCGGCCGCAGCGCCGCGTCGATATCTTCTGGCCGACGATCGCCGGCGATGATGCGGTCTTCCTCCACGCGCCGAGCTTTAGCGCAAGCGCCGGCCCTGTCGAGCGCCCTTGGCCGTTCGGCTGCGCGCAGGCTATGGCGCCTCGATGGAGCGGATCACCCACGCGCAGATCGAGCCGACGACCAGGTGCAATTTCACCTGCGGCTTCTGCGCGGGCCGGTCGATGGCGCAGGGCGATCTCGACTGGGATGCGTTCGTGGCCTTCCTCGACGCGCATCCGGACCTCGAACATGTCGAATTGCAGGGCGAGGGCGAGCCGATGCTTCATGCCCGCTTCTTCGACATGGTCGAGCTGTGCCGGGATCGCGGCATCCGCGCCGGCATTATCACCAATGGGAGCCTGCTGAGCGAGGATCGTGTCGAGCGGCTGCTCGCGGCCGGACTTTCGTCGGTCCACATCTCGATGGAAAGCAGCGATCCCGCGCAGTTCGCCGCGATCCGCGGGGGCAAGTTCGACAAGGTGCGCGATGGGATCGACGGCGGCATCGTCGCCCAGCCGCTCCAGATCATGCCGGCCTATCGCCGCCGCTATGGTCGCGCGATGGCCGACCAGATGCTGCCGAAGCCGCTGATGCCGCGCTTCGCTGCGATCCGTCAGGGCCTCGCGCAGGCGGCGCCGGTGCGCTCGAACGACCACTTCTTCTACTATTCGCTGTTCGCCGGCTTCGGATCGGATCCCGCGACCTGCCCGTGGCTCGATCGCGGCGCCTATCTCGGCCAGAGCGGCGAGGTCACCGGCTGCTGTTTCATGAAGGACGAAAGCTTCGGACGCGCCGACGATCCGGCTCGAATTGCCGGGCGCCGTGCCGGGCTCAGGAGTGTTCTGGCACGCGGAGACGTGCCCGACGCCTGCCTCGGCTGCTCCACAGCCACTACCGTCGCACGTCGGGCAGCATCGCTGGCGACCTCGCAAGCGGAGGGAGCTACGGGCGCGTAACGAAAACAGAGGGGGTAACATGGATCGTCGTGAATTCCTGCGGGCGACCGGTGTCGCCGGACTGACGCTCGCGCTTCCCGCAATCGCCTCCGCGCAGGACGCGCGATCGCGGCCCCGCAATGCCCGATCCTTCTATGTGGATGCGCAGGGCGGGCCCGACGGGTTCGACGAGCCCGAACCCGGGCGCTTCGTCGCCAGCCAGCGGTTGATCGACGCGATCCGCGAACGGCGCATCGACATCATCAGCGCGACGGTCGCGCCGGTCGGGAATGGCGACAATCGCTTCCGCGGATCCGTCGAGGGGATTGCGACCTGGGACGGAATACTCGCGGCGCATCCAACGCTGTTCGCGAAGATCGAAAGCGCAGCCGACATCGATGCCGCGCGCCGGGCGGGCAAGGCCGGCCTCATCTACAATTTTCAGGACACGGTCGCACTTGAGGGCGATCCGGCGCGCGTCGACACCTTCGCGGCTCTGGGCGTGAAACAGATCCAGCTCACCTACAACAAGCGCAACATCGCCGGCGACGGCTGCCTGGAGCGCGCCAATGCGGGCCTCTCCGATTTCGGCCGCGAGGTGATCGCCCGGATCAACCGGGCGCGCGTGCTGCTCGACCTCAGTCATGCCGGGCAGCGCACCCAGGCCGAGGGCATTGCTGCGAGCACCGCGCCGCCGGCGATCACGCACAGCGGCTGCCGCGCGCTCGTCGACTTTCCCCGCAACACCCATGATGCGGAGATGCGCGCGCTTGCGGAGAAAGGCGGCGTGTTCGGCGTCTACATGATGCCGTTTCTGCGCCCGCAGGGTCAGGCCCGGACGGAGGACCTGCTCCGCCACCTCGATCATGCGGTGAACGTCTGCGGCGAGGATCATGTCGGCATCGGCACCGACAATCCGCTGCTCGGCTTTACGATCAACGACGAGGCGCGCGCAGCGCAGCGCCGCTTCTTCGAGGAGCGTGCGGCGCGGGGTATCGCCGCGCCCGGCGAGGCGGCCGACGTCTTCAATCTCGTCGAGGGCTATAACAGTGCCGACCGCTATGACCGCTTGGCCGCCGACCTGCGCCGCCGCGGCTGGAGCCAGACGCGCGTGGACAAGGTGCTCGGCGACAATTTCGTGCGGCTGTTCCGCGAGGTCTGGGGAAGCTAGCGCGCCGCTTTCTTGAGCGCGGTACGGACGAGCGCGTCGAGAGTCGCTTCCGGCCCTAGCTCGTCCGCCGCTTTTCCGACGGCCGCATTCGCCTCGACCGGCTTGAAACCGAGGTTGAGCAGGGCCGAGACCGCATCCTGCGCGTGGCTGCCGGTCGGCGCGGCGGTTGCGCCTGCCGGGCCGAGCGCGACGCCGCCGGCCTTGTCCTTCAATTCGTTCACGATGCGCTGGGCGAGCTTGGGGCCGACGCCCTGCGCGCGGGAGATCATCGCATGGTTGCCGCCGGCGATCGCGCTGTGGACCTCGTCTGCGGAGAGTGCCGACAGGATCGCGAGTGCGACGCGCGCGCCGACGCCCTGCACCGACACCAGCAGCCGGAACCAGTCGCGCTCCTGTGCCGAGGCGAAGCCGACGAGGCGCATGAAATCCTCGCCGACCAGCATCTCGGTGTGGAGCACGATCTCGTCGCCGATCGCGCCGAGCTGCGAGAGCGTGCGGCTGGACGCGGAGACGAGATAGCCGACGCCGCCGACATCGATCACCGCATGGTCTGCGCCGAAACTGTCGAGTTGGCCTCTGAGACGTGCGATCATGTCCCGATTCCTACCCGTTCGTCCCGAGCGAAGTCGAGGGGCGCTTGCACGGATTCATCACGTGCGCCCCTCGACTACGCTCGGGACGAACGAGGAAGGGAAACGGCCCGTGCGCTGGCCATGTGATGGGCGTGGGTGATCGCCACCGCCAGCGCGTCGGCGGCATCCGCGCCGGCGATCTTCGCGGAGGGCAAAAGTCGCTGCACCATCGCATGGACCTGCGACTTTTCGGCGGCGCCGGTGCCGACTACGGCCTTCTTCACCAGTCGCGGGGCATATTCTCCGACAGCAATGCCGCGCCGCGCTGCCGAGAGTAGCACCACGCCGCGTGCCTGCCCGAGCTTCAGCGTCGATTGCGGATTGTCGTTGAGGAAGATTTCCTCGACGGCCGCCGCGGCAGGGCAGTGCGCTTCGAGCACCGCGCCAAGCGCCGCGTCGAGCCGCACCAGCCGCTCGGGAAGAGACGCCTTCGCGTCTGTGCGGACTTGGCCATTGGCGACATGGCTGAGGCGGTTGCCCTCGGCCGCAATCACGCCCCAGCCGGTGCAGGCCAAGCCGGGATCGAGGCCGATGATCAGTGTCATGGGAAGGTCATGCCTGCGCGCGTCGACACCCGCAAGCGCCGGGTGTCAGCCCAGTTTCTCCATCACCGCGTCGGAGACTTCGTAATTGCCCCAGACGGTCTGGACGTCGTCATCGTCCTCGAGCGTGTCGACCAGCTTCAGCAGCTGCTGCGCATCGTCTTCACCGACATCCACCGAGGTCTGCGGGCGCCAGGCGAGCTTGACGCTCTCCGGCTCGCCGAGACCGGCCTCGAGCGCGCGGGCGACGCCGTGGAGATCGTCGACCGAGGTCCAGATCTGATGGCCTTCCTCGTCCGATTCGACATCGTCGGCGCCGGCCTCGATCGCCGCTTCCAGCACCTTTTCGGCATCGCCGGCCGACGCCGGGTAGGAGATCAGGCCGAGCCGGTCGAAGCCGTGCGTCACCGAACCCGAGGCGCCGAGATTGCCGCCATTCTTGGAGAAGGCCGTGCGGACATTGGTCGCGGTGCGGTTGCGATTGTCGGTCAGCGCCTCGACCACCAGGCTGACCCCGCCCGGGCCAAAGCCCTCATAGCGGACATCCTCGTAATTCTCGGCATCGCCGCCCGCCGCTTTCTCGATCGCCCGCTGGATATTGTCCTTGGGCATCGACTGGGCCTTGGCCGCAGCAACGGCGGCGCGCAGGCGCGGATTCATGTCGGGGTCCGGGGTGCCCATCTTCGCCGCGACGGTGAGTTCGCGGGAGAGCTTGGAGAACATCGCCGAGCGCTTTTTGTCCTGCGCGCCCTTGCGGTGCATGATGTTCTTGAACTTGCTATGGCCGGCCATGTCTAACCCCGTCCCCTCTATCTTCCGAAACGGACCTTATTGCAGGCCCAGCGCCGCCTTGTAGGTGTCGAGCAGGGCCTCGGCCTCGTCGCGCGCGTTCTTTTCCATTTTCCGCAGGCGCACGATGGTCCGCATCGTCTTGGGATCGTAGCCGCGCGCCTTCGCCTCGCCATAGACGTCCTTCACGTCGTCGGCGATCGCCTTCTTCTCTTCTTCCAGCCGCTCGATACGCTCGATCAGCAGCCTCAATTCGTCGGCCGCGACGTTACCTTCCGCCACATTCTACTCCATCGATTCCGGTTGAGCCGCTGCCTCTAGGGCTTGCGCGGCGCACGCTCAAGCGCCTTGCGCTCGTCGGACGAACGTCTATTGCGCGTGGCGATGCCGACCAGAGAGACGACGCCCAGTCCCTTCGTCCCGCGCAGCCGCAAGGTGCGCATCCTCGCCACGCTTGGCCCGGCCAGCGACACGCCGGAAATGATCCGGCGGCTCGCCGAGGCGGGGGCCGATGCCTTCCGCATCAATATGAGCCACGGCAATCACGAGGATCACGCCAAGCGGATCGAGGCGATCCGGCGGCTGGAGCACGAGCTGGAGCGCCCGACGACCATCCTTGCCGACCTTCAGGGGCCGAAACTACGCGTCGGCCGCTTCGCTGAGGGCAAGGCGGTGGTGAAGAACTGCGCCCCCTTCGTCTTCGACCGCGAGGACCAGCTCGGCGACGCGACCCGCGTGACATTGCCGCACCGCGAGATTTTCGAGGCGATCGAGCCGGGCACGCGCCTTATGGTCGACGACGGCAAGCTCGTTTTCCGCGTCGTGTCCTGCACGCCCGACCGGATCGAGACCCGCGTCGAGACCGGCGGTACGATTTCGAACAACAAGGGCCTCAACGTTCCCGACGTGGTGCTGCCGCTCGCGGCGCTGACCGAGAAGGACCGCAAGGATCTGGTTTTCGCGCTGGAGCAGGGCGTCGACTGGATCGCGCTCTCCTTCGTGCAGCGGCCCGAGGACGTCGCCGAGGCGCGGCGGCTGATCGGCGGCAAGGCGGCGCTGCTTGCCAAGATCGAGAAGCCGGCGGCCATCGAGCGGCTTGAGGGCATTCTCGAGCTCGCCGACGCGGTGATGGTCGCGCGCGGTGATCTCGGCGTCGAGATGCCGCCCGAAGAGGTGCCGCCGCTGCAGAAGAAGATCGTCGAATCGGCGCGGCGTCTCGGCCGCCCGGTCGTCGTCGCGACGCAGATGCTCGAATCGATGATCACCTCGCCCTCGCCGACCCGCGCCGAAGTGTCGGACGTGGCGACCGCGGTCTATGACGGTGCCGACGCGATCATGCTTTCGGCCGAAAGCGCCTCCGGCCAGTTTCCCTGCGAAGCAGTGGAGATGATGAACCGCATCGCCACCAGCGCCGAATCCGATCCGACCCACAATGCCCGCGTGCACTTCACCGAGACGCTGCCCGACGCGACGACCAACGACGCCATCGCGCGCGCGGCCGCGGACATCGTTCGCACTGTTGGTGCCTCGTCGATCGTCTGCTTCACCAGTTCGGGATCGACCGCACGCCGCGTGGCGCGCGAGCGGCCGACCGTGCCGCTGCTGGTGCTGACGCCAGCGCTCAAGACCGCGCGGCGGCTTGGCCTGCTCTGGGGCGCGCATGCGGTGCGGACCCGCGACGTGGCGAGCTTCGAGGAGATGCTAGGCAAGGCCAAGCGCATGGCGCTGCGCCACAGCGTCGGCGGCGCCGGGGACCGGATCATCGTGACGGCCGGCGTGCCGTTCGGAACGCCGGGATCGACCAATGTCGTCCATGTCGCCCGCCTGATCGGCGACGAGCTGGACCGTCACCGCTCCAGCTGATCGAGCAAGGCCGGCACCTCGCCGGAAATCTCGCGGGCGAGAAAGCCGAGGCGCCCGACGCGCTTCGTCAGGATGCGTCCCGCCTCGCCGTGCAGCCAGACACCCCAAAGCGTCGCGGTCAGCGCATCGGCGCCGCGGGCCGCGAGGCCGCCGACGAGCCCGGCCAGCACATCGCCTGAGCCGGATGTCGCGAGGCCGACGCCGCCGCCCTTGAAGGCGAAGCTGCGCCCGTCCGGCGCGACGATGCGGCTCGTCCCGCCCTTGACCAGGGTGACCGCATTGAAGCGCTCGGCGGCGGCGCGCGCGGCGGCTTCGGGGTCGGCCTCGACCTCTTTCCGCTCCACGTCGAGCAGGCGTGCCAGCTCGCCGCTATGGGGCAGGAGCACGATCCCGCCGCGCCAGTGCCGCACCTCTTCCTCCTGCGATGCGAGGCAATCGAGGATTGCGGCGTCGAGGACGAGCGGGATCTCCGCACCGCAGCCGAGAATGTCGCCGAGCAGCCGTTCCAGTGGCGGCCCCGTCTCCATCCCGCAGCCGATCGCGACCGCTTGTGCCGCCTTCGCCCAGCGCACAAGCGGTCCGATTCCGGTTTCGGCGATGCAGCCTTGCTCGGTTTCCG
>Ga0335075_10009109_pt1 | contig 15168 bp, 12 predicted proteins | sample Lox_Sample_24_FD_206723 | JGI IMG/M metagenome (GOLD analysis project Ga0335075, IMG submission 206723) | Soil microbial communities from Loxahatchee National Wildlife Refuge, Florida, United States - Lox_Sample_2.4 | ecosystem: Environmental > Terrestrial > Soil > Wetlands | place: USA... | reverse complement strand
TACACGGTCGTGGCGCGCGGCCACCGCGTCGAGAACGCGGCGTGGGCATATCCGCACCCCATTGACTCGGTCCCCGAGCTAGCTGACTACGCGGCCTTCTACTGGGACCTGGCAGACGCCTGGTATGAGGAGGACGACGAGGTCTTCCGGCATCCGCGTGACCCGTATCACCGCGTCGATGTGCTGAATTCGTCGCGGCACGTACAAGTCAGCATTGATGGCGTGATCGTGGCTGACAGCCGCCGGCCCCGGCTGCTATTCGAGACCGGCCTGCCAGTCCGGTACTACCTGCCGAAGCTTCACGTCCGGCTGGACCTGCTGACGCCCACCGATACCCGTACTCGCTGCCCATATAAGGGCGAAGCCGTTTACTGGTCGGCCGCTGTCGACGGCAGGGAACTCGCGGACATCGCATGGAGCTACCCGGCGCCCATCCCGGAGGCTCCGAAGATCGAGAACCTGATCGCCTTCTTCAACGAAAAGACCGACATCACTGTGGACGGCGTGCTGCAGGAACGACCCGTCACCCCTTGGTCCTGACGTTCGCAAGCCAGGACATACCTAACCGGCATCACGCCGCGATATGGTTACAGTGGAGCCTGGCGGCCGGCAGTAGCAACCTGTCACGTGGGGTTGGGTGGTTAGAGACTGTGATGCCGGACATACGTCCCGACGAGAGCTTCCTGCTCGCGCTGCTCAACACCACGCCGGTGATTGACGGGGAGCCCACCGACGCTCTCGCGAACCGGGTGCAAGCAGGCCGATGGCTAGTCAGGGCAGGTGGCTTGGGCACCGATGCGGAACTTGATCACGTGCTCGAAGCCCGGACGGCCCTCCAGCTAGTGGTCCGGGGCCGGCAGGCACCAGATGTCCTAGCCCCCCTCCTCCGTGGGGCTGTCCTGAGACCCGTCATCAGCGATGGCGAGATCGACTGGAATGTGAGCGCCCCGCCTGAACGCGAGCTAGCCCTGCGCGCAGTTCTCACCTGGGACGCTCTCGCTAAGAACAGCCCTGGCCGACTCCGCCCGTGCGCCAACGACGAGTGTCATCTGTTCCTCATCGACCGCAGCAAGGCTGGCACCGCCCGCTGGTGCTCCATGGCTATCTGCGGCAACAGGATGAAGGCGCGCCGCCACTACCAGAAGTCACGAGGCGGGCAGCGACCAGGTGGTTAGGTAGGCTGCGCCCCGGCGGAACGCTCGTGACCATCGTGGGTCCGCCTAGATGCGAGCCCTGCGCTCAGGGGACATGTCGGCGCGTCTAGGGGGATTCGTCCGGTAGCCTCGCAGGTCAGCACCCTCTGACCAGGATGTCTGTCATGAAACGAATTTCGCCTAAATCTCGTATTAAGGAAATTCGCCGTATTGTGCCAGCGCTGGCCGGGCTGGTGGCGGTTACTTTGGTGGCCTGCGGCGGCCCGACGGCGGCGGATGCCGGGAAGCAGACTGGCGGCCCAGTGCACGCGGCCGCCAGCCACCCGGTCGCACAGCGGACCACTGTCAAGCAGCCGACGACGACGACCTCGTTCCCGGAGCGCTGCAAGGTCGCCTACCTACGGACCAGCCTGCACCTTGCCCACGTGACAGTGAACTCTGCTTCCATGCACACGAGCGGAACCGTCACGCCGACGCTTCCTCAGCCGGATACCGGGCCGCTGACCGGACTGCCCGCCTTCTGTGACGTCACGCTCACTGAGACTGACGCGGCCGGCAATCCCATCCACATTGACATCTGGCTTCCCACCACCTGGAACGGACGCTTCCAGGGCGTCGGAGGGGCGATCTACTCCTGCGGGCCCTACTACTACGAGATGGCGCCTGCCATCCAGGAAGGCTATGCCGCGGCCGCGACCGACTGCGGGGTCTCACTGGCTGATCGAGAGACCGCCAGCTGGGCGCTGAAGGACGGACGGCTCGACTGGCCGCTGATTGACGACTTCGCCTACGCAGGCATCCACGACATGACGGTCGTGGGCAAGGCAGTGACCAAGGACTATTACCCGTCGCCGTTGCGGTTCTCCTACTTCAACGGATGCTCAACGGGCGGGCGCGAAGGGCTCGTCGAGGCCGACAGGTACCCGGCCGACTACAACGGCATCGTTTCCGGCGCGCCGGCGATCAACTGGACACAGTTCATCCCCGCCGAGATCTGGCCGCAGCTGGTGATGAATGAGTCCCACGACTTCCTGCCGTCGTGCAAGGAGATCGCTTTCACGGACGCTGCGGTTCAGGCGTGCGCCTCCGCCGGCGGAGTCATCACGGATCCGTCATCATGTCAGTGGAACCCGTACACGCTCGTGGGCGAGGTGACCCCATGCGGGGTCATCACTCAACAGGACGCCTCAGTGATGGCGAAGATCTGGGAAGGCCCGGTGAATTCGCGAGGCAAGCCGCTCTGGTACGGACTGGAACGAGGTGCAAGCCTGGACGGCCTAGCCGCGACCATTACCGGCAACGGCGTAACCGAAGGCCAGCCGTTCCCCATCACCGTCAGCTGGCTGGGGACATGGCTGCAGCAGAACCCGTCATGGAACTGGCAAACGCTGACATACGCACAGTTCGACAAGCTCTTCCAGCAGTCGGTTAGCGAGTTCTCGAACATCTTCGCCGCGAACAACCCCAACCTGTCCGCGTTCAAGAAAGCCGGCGGGAAGATCATCATCTGGCACGGCCTAGCCGACCAGCTCATCTTCCCGCAAGGCACCGTCCAGTACTACCAGCGAGTAGAGCAAGCGATGGGCGGCGCTCGCGACACCGAATCCTTCGCGCGGCTGTTCCTCGCGCCGGGCGCTCAGCACTGCGCAAGCGCCGCGGGCCCGGCGCCGGCAGGGCCAGCACAGCCGATGGCCTCTCTGGTCAGCTGGGTTGAGAAAGGCGAAGCGCCCAGCACCATTCCCGGCAGCGTCACCAATCCGGTCACCAACGCCGTGACTGAGTCGCGGCCGCTGTGCCTCTATCCGCTGACCGCCCGCTACCGGGGCCACGGAAGCACTGCCGCGCCCGCCAGTTACGTATGCAAGGCGTAGCAACCACTGCCGCCACCGTGCTCGATGCCGTCGAGCATGACATGACTACGGCTCACCGGCGGCATGCTTGCCGTCGCCGCCTCGGTCTCGCTCGCCCTCGGCCGGAGCGGCGCGGCGCTGATCCCCCGCACCACCTGGGAAAGTCGCCAAGCTGCGGTGACCGCGAGAGACTGGCGATAAGACAACCGCGGACACACCGAAGCTTCGGGCTCATCGCCATTACCTGCCCGAGATCGCTGCGGATGGCCGATTTCGCCGAGTTGGCCGTCGCGCGGGAGCTTCAGGGAGGTGTCATGACTTTCACTGATCGTGACGACGCGGGCCGGCAGCTTGCCTCGCGGCTCGAGTACCTGCGCGGCCAGCCTGCTGTAGTCCTGGGCCTGCCGCGAGGCGGCGTTCGTGTCGCGGCGCAGGTCGCCCGAGCACTTGGCGCACCACTCGATGTCATCATCGTCCGCAAGCTCGGCACGCCGTTCCAGCCTGAGCTGGGCATGGGCGCGGTGGGCGAGGACGGGGTCCGGGTCATCAATCCCGAGGTCGTCGACCAGTCCGGCGTCACGGAGAAGGAGCTCTCCGCCATCGCGGAGCGAGAGCAGGCCCAGGTAGAGGCCCGCGCAGAGCGCTATCGGGCATATCGCCCCCGCGAGCCGCTTACTGGCAAGGTCGCAGTCATCGTCGATGACGGCATCGCAACCGGATCCACCGCGCGGGCGGCCTGCCAGATCGCCCGAGCGCACGGCGCGGCGCGCGTGGTGCTCGCCGCGCCTGTCGCACCGCTCGGCTGGGAGGACAGAATCGGCGCCGACGCCGACGAGTTCGTCTGCGTGGACACACCATTCGATTTCTTCGGCATCGGACAGTTTTATGCAGATTTTGCCCAGGAAAGCGATGACGCTGTTATCGCTTGCCTGCGCGGCGCCGCAGCACTGCAATAAGCCGCAACAGCTTCCGCTCAAGCCATTATGAGTGGCCCGGTAGAGCTGGCAGACACTGCCAACTACGCTGTCGGCCATTCCTGAGCATTACGTCTACTTGCTTAAGTCATTAATGGCCGCTGCGTTTTACTTGCGCTAGCGCCGGGAATGGCCGCTTAAGCCTCCCCGTATGCGGCCGCGATCTATGAGATAAGGGCTTCGGCACGATGAATCAGCAAATAACCCCTCGCCTCGAGGCGGACCTCTTTTTGCTACACGCTCCCAGCGTCTATGACTTCCGAGAGCGGGACGACATGCTGTTCGCGTACCTGAGCGACAGCGATAGCGTCAACGTCACCTCAATCTACGAGATGTATCCGATTGGCTGGTTCTCAATCAAGCAGCACCTGGCTGACCACGGATTCGACGCCAAGATCGTGAACATCGCGTCGCTGATGCTTATGCACCCCGACTTGGACGTCCCGCAGCTGCTCAGCCGGCTGGAAGCGCCGATCTTCGGATTCGACCTCCACTGGATGACGCAATGCCAGGGGGCTGTCGAGCTGGCAGCGATCCTGAAGAAGGTGCACCCCGACGCGCTGACCATCTTCGGCGGCATCTCGGCGACCTACTATGCCAGCCAGCTCATCGAGTACCCGAGTGTGGACGTTGTCGTTCAGGGTTACGACACCCTCGAACCGGTCAGGGAGCTAGTGAGAAAGGTCCGGCTGGGTCGCCGCGATTTCGACTCCATACCGAACCTGCTCTACAAGGTCGACGGCGAGGTTCAGGCGACTGGTTTCACCCACAAGCCCGCGGGCCGCTACAACGACGTGCGTAACGACTGGTCGTATTACCGCGACGGATCAGGCGGCGGACCCTCGGTCTCCAAGCTCATCATGACCCTGCCAAACACCGGGTGCGCGCATGACTGCGGCTGGTGCGGCGGTTCACGGTTCGCGTACCGCAACATTATGGGCGTCCACAAGACCTTGATCCAGAAGGACCACGACCTCATCGTCGAAGAGCTCCACACCATGAAGGAAGCGGCAAAGCGGACCTCAATCTACGCGCTTCAGTGCTATTCGGAGAACAAGGTGCGGATGCACCAGTACCTGGACGCGGTGAAGGAAGTCGGTTACCAGAGCGTCTTCTTCGAGCAGTTCAACCTGACGCCCCCCGATACGCTAACGAAGATGGGCGAGTCGACGTCTGCCTACATCATGCTGTCCCCGGAGTCACACGACCCGAAGATAAGTGCGGCGGCTGGCCGCGGGACCTACACGATGGAGGAGATGGAGAACTGGATTCCCCGCGCCCTGGACGCTGGCGTCAAGGGCGTCATGATCTGGTTCTTCATCGGCATGCCGTACCAGGACCGGCAGTCAGTCCTGGACACCGTCGCCTACTCGGAGCGGCTGATACGCAAGTTCGGCGGCTGGGCTGCGCTTCCGCTCATCTGCCCCATGGTGCCGTTCCTGGACCCTGGGTGCCGGTTCTTCGAAGAGCCAGCGGAGCACGGCTACCGCATCTTCCACCGCACTCTGGAAGAGCACCGGCGCGCCATGGTGGAGCCGCTGTGGTACCGGCGGCTGAACTATGAGACCCGCTGGCTGGACAGGCGCCAACTGCAGGACGTCTCCTATGAGGCCATCGCCCGCCTGGTGGAAATCAAGGGCGAATTTGGGGTCCTTCCGCCTCAGTTCTGCAAAGCCATCCTGGTGACCATCGACGAGACGAGGGAGCTCCTCGGGGAGATGGAAAGAGCGCTGCTGCTCGACGGGGCACTGCCAGCCGCCCTGCGGAACGAGATACGCTCCTACAACCGCAAGATCCTCGCCTACTCGAGCGACCAGATCGTGCCAGTGCGCCGGCCCTTCGGGGGCCGGTGGTTCGATGACGTCACTGTTCCGCAGCAGATGATCGACGACATCCTGGCAATCCCGGAGGGTGTTAGCGCGCTCTGACCCAGCCGATGGATATCAGGTGGCTTCACCAGCATCGCCCTCAAAAGCCGGCCTTCGAGAGCGCGAAGACGCGGAGCGGAAGTCTTCGAGCCGGTCTGGCGCTGGGCCGCCTCCCTGAGTCTTCGTGGCCGATAGCGCCGGCTGCCAGCTCCGGCATCTTACGGCTAGCGCCGGATGCTGACCGGAAGCGTATGCGGGCCCCGGACCTGGCCGGCCGACCAGCTGACCGCAGAAGCGTCTGCCAGGCAGAAGCTGGCGATCCGCTCAAGCCAGACCTCAAGCGCGACCCGCAGCTCCATCCGCGCCAGATGTGAACCTACGCAGCGATGGATGCCGAGGCCGAACGCGGCGTGCCTGTTGACGTCGCGGTCGATGATCACCTCGTCGGCCCGGTCGAACTGAGCCGGATCCCGGTTGGCTGCAGGGTATGGCAGCAATACCCAGTCGTCGGTCTTCATCTCCGCCTCGCCGAAGACCACGTCCTGCTTTACCAGCCGCGCCATGCTGACCGGTGCGTACGCGCGCAGGAATTCCTCCATCGCCAGCGGCAGCAACTCGGGCTCGTTGATCAGCCGTTCACGATCGCGAGGGTTCTTAGCCAGGTGCCACAGCGAGGCACCGATTGCGCTCGCGGTAGTGTCAGTGCCCGCGATCAGGAGCAGCGTCATCGTGCCGACCACGTGCGAGACGTCGAGCTTGCGGCCGTTCAGTTCGGCGTTGATGAGAAACGTGGTCAGGTCCTCGCGCGGTCTCTCGAGATGCTCGTGAACCTGGGCCAGCAGGTAGTAAAACAGCGCTGACATCCGGGTAACCCGTTCCTGCGGCGGCAGGTTGATGCCTTCCAGGGTGTTCTTAGCGAACTCCCGGAACTGCGGCCCGTCCTCGGGCGGGAAGCCGAGCATGTCCGCGATAACGCGCATCGGGATCTGGTGGGCGTACTCGGCGGCTGCATCGACGATGACTCTTCCGTCGAAGGCGTCGATGAGCGAGTGGCAGAACGCCCTGGTAGGCGCCTCAAAAGTACTTACCGCGGTCTTGGTGAATGCCGGGAGAAGCAGTTTGCGGGCGTCGTGGTGGAACGGCGGGTCGGAGGTGATCGGCGGCGAGCCGCCGATCGGCGCCAGCTCGCGTGGTGGCCGGAAGTTGCCCATGATGATCGCCCGTGACGAGAAATGCTCGGTGTCGTGGGCGATTGCCGCGATGTCGTCGTACGACGTCGGCAGCCAGGCTCCGCCGAAGCGCGCCGTGTGCGCGATGGGGCACCGAAGGCGCAAATCGTCCTGGATCGAGTACGGGTCGGCCGCCCACTCCGGCTCCATGTGGGAGAAGTCGGACGCCCAGTCCGACACCGGCCCGGTGACGATCTCGCTGTGTCTACCAGGGGACTCCCCGTCGCGCTTCTCCCAGTGATCCTGGGCGAAGCGGTTATCGACAGCCATTGTCACGTCCCCTCGATCAGCCTGATCGCGTGCTCTGGGCAGTTGAGCACCGCGCGACGGGCATCGTCCTCCTTCTCTAGCGGTACGACGCCGTCGCTCAGCACCTTCCCGTAGCCCTCCTTGTCATCGCCGAAAAGGTCCGGGGCCAGGTCATAGCAGCGTCCGTTACCTTGGCACAGGCCGACATCGATCTGCAGTTTCACCTGGGACATTCCTCTCTGCTGCGAGAATGGCATTGCTCGAGCAATCGCTGCGGCCCAGCGGTCGGGCGTGACGGCACAAGAAGCTGCTACCGGCGCCTAAGAGCGGCGACGGCCCGCCAGCCCACGCGGGACGCGGATGTTACTCGGCCTTGCCGGTGCGCCGATGCCAGCCACGCGAGCGCCTTTTAGGCGGTGCTCCGAAAAGGAGACTCGTGCCGTTCGAGGCCGCCACTCCCCGGCCCGATCACCTCGGCTGCGCTCCAAGGCGCTGATGCGCGGCTTAGACAAAAAACCACCCCGACAATCCATGAAACCACATGTGTATGCAAGGAAGGCTGGAGTTAGGCCGTTCATTACGCTTATTTTCTTAAGTCATTAATAGCTGACTCTGTTTGCCGGGGCTGGCGGCGGGGGATGACCCCCGGCGCCCAATATTGGGCCTGAGCCCTATATTCCCAGACTGAGCGGAGTTCCTTCCATGGGACTGGAGATCCCTCCTGTCGATGCTTGCCCCGCTGACGGTTATAGCGCTGTTCCCTCTCCCTTCTCGATGGACGACACGACCTTCCGGGTCCTCGGCTATCGGCTGGTAGACACGCTCGCCGCCTACCTGGACAAGCTTCCCCAGGAACCGGTTTACCGTCCCATGCCGGCGGAAGCGCGGCGACAACTGGAAGACATGAAACTTCCCGTTGAGGGGATAGCTGCCGAGGATGTAATCGAAGATTTTCTCCGTTATGTTCTCCCGTATGGCCGCGGCCAGAATCACCCATGTTTCGCCGCGTTCGTAGACCCGGCCGCGTCCAAGCTCAGTATGCTCGCAGCATTTGCATCCGCGGTCACCAACACCAGCGGCGCCGGCGGGAATTACGCGGCAATTTACGTGGAACGAGCAGTCATCCGCTGGCTTATGGAGCTCATCGGCTTTCCCCAGGACGGAAGCGACGGGGTCCTCCTCGGCGGGGGCTCGGACGCGAACCGACACTGCCTGGAAGTCGCACGCTACTGGGGCGCCAGGGTCAATGGCTGGGACATCCGGGAGGAGGGCCTCGCCGGGCGTCCCCGGCTCACCATGTACATGTCGGCGGAGGGCCATTCCTGCCTGGACAAGGCCGCCTTCACGCTCGGACTCGGCACTCCGCGGAGGGTGAAAGTCGGCGACGACTTCCGCATGGACGTGACCGACCTGCGGGCGGCGGTCGCTGCCGACCGCCGAGCCGGCCACTGCCCGTTCCTCGTCGCGGCGAACGCCGGCAGCGTGAAGACCGGCGCGATCGACCCGCTCGATGATCTCGCCGAGTTCTGCCGTCAGGAAGGCCTCTGGCTGCATGTGGACGGCGCATATGGCGGCGTTGGGGTCCTCGACCCGCGCGTCGCGCACTGGTACTCAGGGTTGGAGCGCGCGGACTCGGTGGCCCTCGACCCGCACAAGTGGCTGGCAGTTGCCATTGGCTGCAGTTGCGCCATGGTGCGGCAGGGATCGCTGCTGCAAGACACATACAAGCTCATCCCTTCCTATCTGAGCCTCCCGGCCGGACAGGGCTTTGCCGGTGACGTCTGGTACTCCCATCGCAGCGCCGAACAGACCAGGGATTCCGGGCGGGCGCTGAAGACCTTCTGGAATATCCAGCAGGCGGGGAAAGCCGGCCTGGTGGGTCATGTTCGGCGCCATATCGACCTTGCGCGATACCTAGAGGAGCTCATCGAGGTCGCCGCCGACCTGGAGTTGCTCGCAGCGGGGCCGCTGACGGCGGTGTGCTTCAGGTACGTGCCAGCCGGCCGCTATGACGACCACAGCCTGAATGAACTGAACCGCGAGATCATGGCTGACCTCCAGGCCCAAGGCCGGGTGTTCCTGGCCGGCACCGACATTCACGGCCGTTTCGCCCTGCGGTCATGCGCACTGCACTACGCCCTCGACGAAGGGCACATGCAGACAATCGTGGATTCCGTTAGGGATGCCGGGCGCCGTCGGCACCTGGCGCACGCGCCGCAGTCGACTGAGGTCGAGATGTCGGCGCCGATACCCGCAGGCCGCGGGTGAGGAGTTCGCAGATGCGCCTCGTTAATAGCGCTCCTCCTGATGAGTCCTTGCAGGAGAGATCCACAGTTCCCGCCGGAGCACAGGCACGCCTGGCACTGGCGCTCGCGGCCGGCAAGGCAGCCGGGACCGCGTCCAAGATGCTACGAACTGGTGGAGGGACCAGCTTCCCCGGCTCGCTAGCCAACCGGATCGATCCGCGCATCCTGGAGAAGGTAGCGGCGGCCAGCGATGCCCACACGGTGGTCGTCACAGGGAGCAATGGCAAGACCACGACCTGCCGGATGCTCGCTGCGCTTGCCCGGACCGGAGGTCTCCGGGTCACCCAGAACCGGGCTGGCTCCAACCTCCTGCAGGGGGTGATCTCGGCCGCCGTTCGCGGGACAGACCTGCGCGGCCGGATGGACGCACAACTGCTACTGCTGGAGGTCGACGAAGGAGCAGTGCGGCTGGTGACCCCGCAGATGCAGCCGGACACGTTTCTCCTCACCAACATCTTCCGAGACCAGCTGGACCGCTTCGGGGAGCTGTACTCGATGGCCAGAGGGCTGGAGTCCGTGATCGAGGCCCTTCCCGAGACCGCCACGGTGATTCTGAACGGGGACGATCCGCTGGTGGCCAGTCTCGCGCCGGCGGCCGCGGCCCGCCGCCTTTACTTCGGCATTCAGGACGACATCGCTGCAACGACGGTGCCCGAGCACGCAGCGGACACTATCCGCTGCGTGCGCTGCCAGCACCCGCTGACCTACCGCGCGGTATACCTGTCGCACCTAGGGGACTACCACTGCACAGAATGCGGAAATGCCCGGCCGAACCTGGACATCGCGGTAACCGCAATCCGACCGTCGACAACGGGATCCGAAATCACCGTCGAGACGCCGGCTGGAGCATTCTCGCTGCCTGTGCCTTTGCCGGGGCTCCACAACGTCTACAACGCAGCCGCAGCGCTCGCATGCGCAACAGCACTGACAGTTCCGTGGCCCCTCGAGCCCGCGCAGGTTGGTCGCGCGATGGCCGGACTGCGTCCGGCCTTCGGTCGGCTAGAAGAGATCCGGGCAGGCGAGCGCCAGGTGCTGCTGGCCTTCGTCAAGAACCCCACCTCGTACAACACCAATCTGCGCGAGATACTCCGGCGGCCCGGCCGGAAGCATGTCCTCGCCGCGCACAGCAACACCGTGGTGGACGGGGAAGACTTCGCCTGGCTCTGGGACGTAGACCTCGAGCAGCTTGTGCCGCAGCTTGCCAGTCTCACCGTGAGCGGCACACGAGCGGAGGAGGTCGCGCTGCGATTTAAGTACGCCGGCGTCGATCCAGCCTTCATGCGTGTCATACCTGGCCGTGAGGCCGCTCTTCAGACCGCGCTCAACGCGATCCCGGCAGGCGAGTCACTGCACATCTTCGCTGGCTACACCCCCATGCGCGAGCTCCGCAGCTTCATGCAGCGCCGCGCCTGGGTGGCGCCATTCTGGCAGGAGTGATCGCATGACACTGGCATCCATTACGGTCCGCATTTGCTATCTCTACCCGAGGCTGCTCAGCGTCGCGGGCGACAGGGGCAACTTGTTCGCGCTCATGCAGCGATGCGCCTGGCGGGGGATCGAATGCAGCGTGACCGAGGCCGACGCTGGCGTGGTCCCAGATTTCGGCCAGGCCGACCTGATCCTGCTGCATGGCGGCCAGGACCGCGAGATGACGGCGGCAGCCCAGGACCTCGCGGTGAAAGGCGGCCCACTCAGGGCGGCCATCGAGACCGATGCCGTGGTCCTGGCCGTGTGCGCGGGCTACCAGCTCCTGGGCCGGTATTACGCCCCGCCCGCGGGGCCGCCGATTCAGGGGCTCGGCGTGCTTGACGTGGTAACGCATGGCGGTCCCCAGCGCTTCATCGGGCACGTAGCGGCAGAGTGCGACCTGGGCTCAGGCACGCGGCACCAGCTTGCCGGGTTCGAGAACCACAGCGGCCGCACCTACCTGGGCAGCAACGCCTGGCCGCTCGGGCGGGTGCTTGCCGGCGCCGGCAACAACGGTGAGGACGGCACCGAGGGCGCACGCTACCGGGAGGTCTATGCGACCTACCTGCATGGGCCGGTGCTGCCGAAGAATCCGTGGCTGGCTGACCATCTGCTGTCCCGTGCGCTCGCGCATCGCTATCCGGATTTCGGCCCGCTTTCGCCACTAACGGACCAGATGGAGCAGCAAGCCCAAGCCGCCGCGCTCCGCCTGGCCCGCCGCCCGGCCCGGGGATGGCGGTCGGCCGCGGCCGCCGTGTCACGGTTCGGCCGGCCGGTGCGAGTGCCAGCCCTAGCCGGCCGAGCGGCGATCATTGCGGGCAACCCGATGGCGGACAAGGAGACCTGATGGACTTCTCGCTGAGCGCCGAGCAGCACGATCTGATGGCGGCGGCGACCGAATTTGCGCAGCGGGAGCTTAACCAGGATCTGGCCGAGCGCGAAGATGCGGGCGAGTTCCCTCGTGCCGCGTGGCAGGCCTGCGCCAAGTTCGGGATCCAGGGCATGCCTATCCCGGCCGAACTAGGTGGCGCGGGCAGCGATGTCCTGACGACAACCCTCGTGATGGAGGCCCTAGGACGTGGCTGCCGCGACAACGGGCTGCTCTTCTCACTCAACGCGCAGATGTGGAGCGTCGAACTTCCGCTGGTCATCTTCGGCAGCCCGACGCAGCAGCAGGCCTACTTGCCCGGTCTGGTGTCGGGAGACACGATCGGCGGTCACGCGATGACCGAGTCCGAGTCCGGCTCCGACGCCTTGCACATGCGCTCGCGTGCCGAGCGGCAGGGTGACCATTACCTTCTGAACGGGAGCAAGCAGTACATCACTAACGCCCCAGTCGCCGATGTCCTGCTTGTCTATGCCTCGGTTAAGGACCGCCCTGGGGTCACGGGTCTTTCCGCCTTCCTCGTGGACGCCGGGACGCCGGGACTAGAGGTCAGCAGCAGCTTCGAGAAGATGGGCCTGCGGACGTCGCCGATGGGCGAGGTAGCGCTCACCGACTGCCTCGTGCCGGCCGAGAACCGCCTCGGGCCGGAAGGCGCGGGTATGGCCATCTTCAACTCGTCGATGGAGTGGGAACGCAGCTGCTTGTTCGCCAGCGCCGTCGGTGCGATGCAGCGGCAGCTCGACGAGTGCGTCGCCTATGCCCGCGCACGTCAGCAATTCGGTCAGCCCATCGGCAAGTTCCAGGGCGTGGCCACCCAGCTCGCTGACATGTACGTGCGGCTGGAGGCGGCACGGCTGATGATTTACCGAGTCGCTTGGCATAAGCAGCAGGGCCGTTCGTCCCCCACGGAGGCGGCTGCAGCCAAGCTCTTCACCAGCGAAGCGTGGGTGCAGTCCAGCCGGAACGCGATCCAGACGCACGGCGCCTGGGGTTACCTGAAGGACTCGGGGGTTGAGCGCGATCTCCGGGATGCGATCGCCGGCACCATCTACTCGGGAACTTCGGAGATCCAGCGCGTGATCATCGCTCGGATGCTGGGGCTATGAGCCGCCAGGGCACGCCGCGCATCTCTTCTGGGCAGCTAGCGGGGAGGCGTGATGGCGTATCTACTTCAGCGCCTGCTGACTGAGGCGGCGGCGCGGCAGCCACGCCGGCCGGCGGTCGCAGCCGACGGCGGTGTGATTACTTACCAGGAACTTGACGCGCTGAGCAACAAGGTGGCGCGGGCGCTGCTTCGCTTGGGAGTCACGCGCGGCGACCGGGTCGGAATTCTCGCCCCCAAGTCGGCTGCCTCGGTCATCGGGATATACGGCGTGCTCAAAGCCGGGGCTTGTTATGTGCCGCTCGACCCGAAAGCCCCGCATCAGCGGCTTAGCTACGTCGTGCGGGACAGCGCCGCCGCGGTCATCGTCGCCGACGACGAGCGGGCGGCCCAGGCCGCCGCACTGCTCGAAACCGACGGCGCCCCGCAGGCCGGCGCCGTAGTGGTGACCAGTTCGCGTGGCGGCCATCCGGACGGGCAGGCCGACGCGGTAGTCGTCGCTCCCGCCGGTGAAGCGCTTATTGTGCCGTGGACCGCGGTGGCCGCGGAGTCAGCAGAGCCCCTGCCGGAGGAACGCTCGATCGAGAGCGACCTCGCGTACATCCTGTACACGTCGGGCTCGACCGGCACCCCTAAGGGAGTGATGATCTCCCACCGCAACTCGCTCGGGTTCGTCGAATGGGCAGCGGCTGCGGCAAGGCTCACTGAGGAGGACCGGGTCTGCAGCCCCGCGCCGTTGCATTTCGACCTGTCGGTCTTCGACATCTTCGCGAGCTGCCTGGCCGGCGCATGCCTCGCGGTTGTTCCTGACGGAGTCGCAACCTTCCCGGTGACCATCGCGCGGTGGCTGGAGAAGGAACGGATCTCCGTCTGGTACTCGGTGCCCTCGGTCCTGACGCTCCTCGGGTGCTACGGCAACTTGCCGACGTTCAACCTGTCAGCCCTTCGCGCGGTGATCTTCGCCGGGGAGGTGTTCCCGCCTAAGTACCTGGCCCGGCTGATGGCCGAACTGCCACACCCCCGCTACCTCAACTGGTACGGGCCGACCGAGACAAATGTGTGCACAGCATTCGAGGTCCCGGCACTACGCGCTGACAGCGAGCCGGTGCCGATCGGGACGGCCTGCGCCAACACAGAGGTGTTCGCGGTCACCAGCGACGGAGACCTCGTTTCAGGACCCGATGAGGTCGGCGAACTTTACGTGCGCGGCCCGACGCTGATGCGCGGGTACTGGGGACAGCCAGCCAAGAGCCGGGAGGTGCTAGTCCAACACCCGTTCCGGGCCGAGTATGACGAGCTGGTGTACCGCACAGGCGACCTGGTGACCCAAGATCGGGCGGGGAACTACCTGTATGTCGGCCGCCGCGACGCCATGGTGAAGATCCGGGGCTACCGGGTAGAGCTTGGCGAGGTAGAAGCGGCGCTGTATCGGCATCCGGCCATCCAGGAGGCAGTGGTCGTGCCGGTCCCGGACGAGCTGCTTGGCAGCCGTCTGCGTGCCGTCGTCACCGCCGTCGACGCGGTAAGGCTCACCCGTGAGAGTGTGCTGGAGCATTGCCGGCAGTGGCTGCCGAGCTACATGGTGCCCGAGATAGTCGAGTTTCGAGAGGGGCTGCCGAGAACCTCGACGGGCAAGGTCGACCGCGCCGGCCTCGCCAGGGAACAGCAGCCGCCAAGCGACCCGGAGACGTCCGGCCTAACAAGCGTTAGTCGATAAATACTGAAGAAAGGTGCCCAGGTGGAGACCGTCATCAAGGACTACATCAGTTCCGAACTTGTGCGGGACCCAGCGCTGCTGCCCGTAGCGGATGAGACATCGTTGCTAGAGAGCGGCATCCTCGATTCGCTGAGCCTGCTGCAGCTCGTGGTCTTCCTGGAGGGGCGCTTCGGGATCACGGTAGGCGACGCAGACTTGCTCCCCGAGCATTTCGCGAGCGTGAATACGATCTGCGCCTATCTCCGCACCCGTCAGCCCGAGAAGCAGGCTGCCCATGGGTGACGGCAACGCCGGAAGACTGCTGCGCCAGGCGGAAGGGGTGGTGTACTGGGCGGTCACAGCGCCGGTGCTGAGCCGGATGCCGGC
>Ga0335075_10009108_pt1 | contig 15168 bp, 14 predicted proteins | sample Lox_Sample_24_FD_206723 | JGI IMG/M metagenome (GOLD analysis project Ga0335075, IMG submission 206723) | Soil microbial communities from Loxahatchee National Wildlife Refuge, Florida, United States - Lox_Sample_2.4 | ecosystem: Environmental > Terrestrial > Soil > Wetlands | place: USA... | reverse complement strand
GAACTGTCGAACAGGCTCTACTCCGCTCACGCCAAAGCCGAGGAGGCCAAGCGCGAAGCCGACTGGCAAACGGTCCAGCACGAGCAGTTCGACCAACTGAACAGTGAGATATGGGACCTCTATGCGGATGTGGCTGCTGAGCAGGTGGTCTCAGGTATCCGGCACGGGGGTGAAACTCAGCACGAGTTCTCCGAACGCATCGCCCGGGAGGAGCCGCACGTGCTGAACCCGCGGGTACTCACAGTGGGGCAACCCGAGCCAGACACGGACCCAGAGCCAGAACCAGAGCTGCCATTCTGACGGCGGAGTAACGCGCCCTCCACGACCGGCGCTGGAGCGCCCCGCGTCCTCACCGGAGCCCGGGCTGAAGGGCGGTCACGAGCCTGGGCTCTAGCCAATTTCCGAGAAGATAAGGACTCACATTAATGTTCAGAAGAGATCCTCTCAGCAGGAGAGAAGTCCGCAGAACGCTGAGCTCCCAGGCGAGGGCCTTCGGCGCCTACCAGCGCGGCGATGTTGTCCGCGCCATGGGGCTGGACAGCCAGCTTCAGGCTATGTACGACCGTCAGGAAGCCGAGTACCAGCGCAGATACGGGCGCGATCCGCGTGCTCAGTCTGCGCCGCCCCGGCCGGAGCAGGAGGCGCAAGCCGCATCGGGACAAGAGGCCGGGGCAGGGAAGGCGGATGGCTGGCTGGTAGCCATGGTCATGAATGTCGAGCGCTCTGACGCCGAGAGTGAGTACGGACATGCTCAGAGCATTCAGTGGATTATCGATGAGTCCCTCGAAACGGGCCGGTTCTCCCACGACGACCTAGCGGCGGCGCAGCGGGAGGCAGAGCGCTTGCAGAGTCCAACGGCTCGGCCCCCTGAACTAGACCAGGAGGCTGAAGCTGACGCGGACCCCGAAGCCGAGATCTAGGGTTCTACCGCACACCACGATCGGCGAATACCTCGGTGAACCCGGATCGTCTAGTGATCTGCATCACCGTTAGAATGATATGATGGAGGCTATGAGCACGCCAGCGCAGCGCGGCCGGATCGGCGCCCACGTCTCGTGGTCCCGCACGGCTGACCGCGCTGCGCGCACCGAGCCGGGCCGCAAGAGCTTCCTGGCTCGGTTCGAGCGTGAGGTCGACCCCGATGGCGTACTCCCGGACGCGGAGCGCTTGCAGCGTGCCGAGCACGCACGCAAGGCGTACATGCAGAGACTGGCGCTCACCTCCGCCGCGCGACGCCGCAAGGCCGCATGAGGCAAGGCACGTTTTAGTGAGCGAGTTCAGCCCACGGGAAGAGATCAGCGACAGTCAGCGCCGGTTCCGCGCACGGACCCGGTCGAAGCGGAGAAGCGCATCAAAGAGGCTGAACCCGAGCATCGGGCTTGGCTTCACGCCACATGGGCAGGCTTTATGGCGGCCCGAAGTCTGGAAGCCGAAGAGCCGCAGCTGGGGGCCTAGATCTGGTCTCCGAAACTGCGCTTCCGGTAGCTTTCGTGAGCCCGTTCGTCGGCGGCGCTCGCGCCGTAGCGGTCGACCATTTGGTCTGACTTCCACCCGCCGAGGCGCTTGAGGTCGCCGCGGTCGCCGCCGGCCACGCGGAACTCATGCGCCCAGGTGTGCCGTCCCTGGTGCGGGTGGATATGCGGGATCCCAGCCGCCTTCGTGCGGCGGCGTAGCATCTGCTCCATTCCGCTAGCACTCAACGGGCCGCGCATTTTCTCGCCCAGCCACAGTTCCGGCCGGGAGGCAAGCGGGTGCTTCCGTCGCTCTCTCATGTAACGGTCGACGGCTAGGCCCGTCTTGGCGCCGAACGGGATGCCACGGAACCTCCTGCCCTTGCCCATGACCCAGATCATGAGCTGCTCCAGGTCCACATGGGGAACCTGGGCGTCGTCGCCCGGCTCCTTCATGAGCCCGGCCATCTCGGATACCCGCGCGCCGGTGTCGAAGAACAGCCGAATCAGCGCCTCATCTCGCAAGTTCACCAGCGTCCGGGGCTTGCATGTCGCCAGCAACGCCCGGATCTCGTCCATGGGAACCACGGGGACGGGTATCTCGGGCACTGTCGGCGGGCTGATCTTGCCGGTAGCGAAGGGAGAGAATGTGATCTCTTCCTCCCTCGCCATCCAGCCGAACCACTGCTGAAGACCCCTGTACCTGTTGTTGGCGGTCGAAGGCTTGTGCTGGCTGAGCAGGTAGCTTATGAAAGCGCGCAGGTGGGTGACGGTGATGCCGTTAGCGTCGGTAACCTTTGGCTGATCGTCGAGCAGGGTCGCCACGTCGTCAGGCAGCAACGGGGGAGCGGCAAGGAACCCGATGAGCTGGGTGGAGGCCTCGGCGTAGGCCTTCAGCGTCTTTGCTGACTTGCCGTCCGCGCGCAGCGCCAGCATCCACGAGCTGTGGAGCACTTCGAGCGACTGCCGGGTCTCAGCGTCGATCGCCGCCTGGGGGGACCTGTCGGCCATGCATCCAGAGTACGCCGGGAACCGCAGTTATCCGCTGTATGAGCGCTATAGCCAATGCCGCGTGTCGGGCTGACCTGAGTTTTTGCTGTTCAATCGCATATTGTGCGCCAGGCAGGATTCGAACCCGCGACCCGCTGCTTAGAAGGCAGCCGCTCTATCCGACTGAGCTACTGGCGCTCGGTGACCATTGTGCACGGCGTAGATCACGCGTCGGCCACGCTGAGGTCGCAGTCCGCGAGGGTAGTGATCCGAATCAATATACCGAACGAAGGCAGCTGACCTCGTCCTCTGCAACGTTTCATCATTTTTCCCGTCATTACCGGCTAATCGGCAGTTGTCGGACGCGCACTACCCGTAGGGTTGGCCCATACACGCTCCGATGACGGAGGTCCCGGTTCAAGGGGGCGCGGTTACGTGACCGTCAATAGCGACGCGACCAGCGGAAAGTCGGCCGCATTCGGCGATCAAGGCCCTGCCAGGGCCGGCCAGCCCGGCCGGGCCATCTCGGGACTCATCCCCGCGTCGGCCGACTGCTTCACGCCCCGGCCGCACACCGGGCCCGGGGCGCTGTCCGGCCTCCCCGAGGGGCGTTGCCTTGTCCTCACCGGGCCGTCGCGGCCGGGCGAGACGGTCGGCGACCTGGCCGGCGGCACGGGCAAGACGCAGCTCGCGGCGCAGCAGGCGCGCACCTGGCTCGCGGAAACCCCGGGCGGGACGCTGATCTGGCTGGACGCGGGCAGCCGGGACGCGCTGCTGTCGGGTTACGGTCAGGCCGCGGCCGCCGCCCGGGCCGGAGACTGGCCGATGACGATCCCCGCGGACACGGTGACGGCGGGCAGCGCGGAGCTGACCGCGGGCCGCTTCCTCGCCGGACTCGCGGAAGCGAGCGGACCCTGGCTCGTCGTCATGGACGGCCTGGCCGACCCCGCGGACGCCGAAGGGCTGTGGCCGGCCGGCCCGGCCGGCCGCCTGCTGGTGACGGCGGAGCCAGGCGTGACGGTGCCCGATGCCGTGCACCCGGCCGTCTCGACCGTCGGGCCGTTCAGCTCGCATGAGGGCCTGACGTACCTGATGGCCCGGCTGAGCACGGATCCAGATCAGCGGCTCGGCGCGGTCGACCTCGCCGAGGAACTCGGCTGCGACCCGCTCGCGCTGGCCCAGGCCAGCGCCGCGATCGCCAGCGTGGGGGTCAGCTGCCGCGATTACCACGACCTCTACATCAAGCGGCGCGAGCAGATCACCGGCGCCGCGGGTGGCATATCGGCCGCGATGGCGGTGACCTGGACACTGTCCGTGGAGTGCGCGGACGAACTCGCGCCGGGCGGCGCGCCGCAGGTCTGCCTGGCGGTCGCGGCCCTCCTCGGCTCGGCGGGGATACCCGAGCCCGTCTTCGCCGCCCGCGCGCTGGCTGACTTCGCCGCCAGGACACCCGGCGGGGCGGACGGGCCCGCCCGGGTTCGCGCCGCGCTCGCCAGCCTGCGCAACGCCGGCTTGATCCACGTCGACGGCGGCCTGGTGCTGCTGCCGCGGGCGCTGCGCGCCGCGGTGCTCGCCGCCACGCCGGACTCGCTGCGGGTCGAGGCGTCCGCGGCGGCGGCCGCCGCCCTGCTCGAGTCCTGGCCGGACGACGCGGTGCAGCCCGCGCTCGCGGCGAGGTTCCGCGCGTGCGCGGCCAGCCTGCGCCAGGCGGCGGGCGACGCCCTGTTGGCGGACGGCGCGTACCAGGTCCTGTTCCGCGCCGGCCAGAGCCTCGACGCCGCCAGGATCACCGGTCCCGCGGTCGGCCACTGGCAGGCGGTGGCCGGCGCCATGGAACGGCGGCTCGGCGCGGCCCACGAGGACGCCCAGCTGGCCGTCGCCCGGCTGGCGAGCGCCGCGCTCGCCGCCGGGCTCGGCGGCGACGCGGTCGCGCTGTACCACCGGGTCCTTGAGACCCGGATCAGGTACCTGGGCGCCGATCACCCGCGCACCACCGCGGCCCGGGCGGAGTACGGTACCGCGCTGCTCGCCGTCGGCCGCGCGGACGACGCGGTCCCGGTCATGGAGAGCGTCCTCGCCGCCTGCGAGCGCGGCGGCGTCGAGGGGGTGGACGCGCTCGCCGTCGAGGACAGCCTCGGCGCCGCCTACCAGGAGGCGGGCCGGTACAAGGACGCGATCAAGATCATCGAGCGCACGCTCGCCGAGCGCGAGCGCCGCCAGGGCCAGGACCACCAGGAGACCATCAGGACGCGGTGCCGGCTGGCACGCGCCTGGCTGGACTCCGGCCGCGCGAAGGACGCGATCAAGCAGGGCGGCCGCGCGCTCGATGGCGCCGAGCGAGTGCTCGGCCCGGACAGCCTGGACACCATCGACGCGGTCACCGTGCTCGCGTCCGCCCATCACGCCGCGCGCCGGGTCAGGGACGCCATCGCGTTGTACGAGCGGGCGCTCGCCGACCGGGAGCGGGTGCAGGGCGCCGACCACCCGGACACGATCGGCGTGCGCGGCAACCTCGCCTCGGCCTACCACTCGGCCGGCCGGATGCCGAGCGCCATCGACCTTTACGAGCGCACCAGGGCGGACTGCCAGCGCGTGCTTGGCGCGGACCACCCGGACACGCTGGCGGCGCGGGCCAACCTGGCGCACGCCTACTACGCGGTCGGCCGTCTGGCCGACGCCCGCGCGCTGCTGGTAGCCACGCTGGCCGACTGCGAGCGGGCGCTGGCGCCCACCGACCCGCTCACCGTCGCGGTCCGCGACAGCCTGGCGGCCCTGGCCGACGCCTGACGAAACGCGCCGCAATGACTACGGGCCGGGTTATCCTGCTTAAGTAATCAGCCAAAGACTGGTGAATGAAAGACACGGACAAAGGCGTTCGTGCGGGCCGCCGAATCCAGGGTCTAGGCAGGTGACCTCGGTAGACGCATGGAGGCAGACATGCGCATTCGGCGAAACATCCAATATATTTCACTAGCCAGGACGGAGGTCGACCGTAAGCCGACGGCGCGCGACTACCCATCGAGCGCGGTCACTCTCAGCGGCCTGATCGGTTACCGAGTAGTCGGCGGCCCGTGGTGGGCCGAGTTCGCGCTGGCGGCGCTCGCGCTGCTGGCCCTCGTCCTGCGGATAGTGTTCCCGCAGGACTCGCCGGACAAGCTGGCCTTCTGGCGCGACCTTCGGCTGACCAGGCAGCGCGGACGGCGACAAGCGAGCGAACCTGAGCGGCTCCCTAGCGAGGGCTCCACGCAAACCAGGCCATAGTCACGGCCGGCCACGCGGGTCACGGGCTTCCCTCAGCCCGTGGCCCGCGTGCATATCCGGGACCGCAGGCCAGGCCCCACCTGCCCGGCCGGTCGTGAAACCCCGCCTAGCCGGTCGGCAGCTGGTAGTGGCGCACGCCCTTCTTGCCGTCGATCTCAAGCAGGGCGCCGCACAGCATCCCGTCGCCGTACTCGCTGCCCGGGTTGATCGCCAGGGTGGGGCCGAGCCGGATCGCGCCGCGTGACTCGTGGATGTGCCCGTGCAGCCCGAGCATCGGCTGGTGCTTGGCGATCAGCCGGCGCACGCCCTCGGAGCCGACCGACTGCATGACCACCGCGCCGCCCTTGACGATCGGCTTGAGCGAGCCGTCGAGGGCCGGCGCCTTGTCGATGGCGGTGCGGGCCGGCGGCACGTGCAGGTTGAATATCGCCCGCTCCGGCCGGCTCACCTGGGCGGCCAGCTTGTCGATGCGCCGCTCGAGCTCGTCGTCGTCCAGTTCGCGCGGCGTGTGCCACGGCGTGGGGTTCGAGTAGCCGTAGGAGACCATCGTGATGCCCTCGCCGAGGTCGACGAGCCGGTCTTCGGTCTCGGTCAGCACGTTGGCGTCGCGCAGCATCCCGTACAACTCGGGCGGGTCGTCGTTGCCCTCCATGGCGTAGAGCCGGATCCCGGTCCCGGCCAGCCGCTCGGTTGCCAGGTCCAGCCACCGGACGAGGGTGGACCGCATCAGCCCAAGGAAAACGTCGTTCACCGCCTCGGGGTTGTCCCAGACCTCTTCGAGCTCATCCTCGGTGGTCCGGTACGGGTAGAAGCCCATGTCCCTGATGCGTGTCTCCGTCGCGGCGAGCTCGTCCGCGCCAAGCACCCGGTCACCGGAGAACTGCCTGATGCGGTGCCCGCCGCCCGCCGCGGCCACCACCGGCACCACGGCCTTCCCGGTGATGTCACCGCCCAGGATCAGCACGTTGGCGTCGTAGAACCGGCCCGCGTTCAGGAACTTGCGCCAGCACACCTCCGATCCGTGGATGTCGGTCGCGTAGTAGACCCGCATGCTCAACGGACAACCTCCTCGGGCGTTTCGTACCAGCGCTTCTTGCGGCCCACCTTCGCGCGTAGCTGCCAGCGCGTCGACTTCGGCGCGGCGGCCAGCGTGTCGGTGATCGCCGCGATCCGCGCCGCGATCCGCCCCCGGTCAGCCCCCGACACAGCCAGCGAGCCGAGCAGCTCCGCGCCGGCCGCCAGGTTGTCGGTCACCGTTGTGTAGAGCCCCCAGTCGGCGGCGCAGCGCGCCACCAGGGGGCCGAGGTTCAGCAGGCCGGGCCCGTCCGCCGACGCCGGCTCGTGATCCCAGAGCAGCATGGCCGTGTCGGACAGGTCCTTGGCGTTCACCTCGGCGATCTGCAGCTTGGTGAGCAGCAGCTCCGCGGCGGCCAGCGTCTCCGGCTCCGCCTCGAGCCTGGTGCCGAGGTCGAGCGTGTGGGACATCTCGAACGTGTCGAGGAAGATGTCGACCTGCCACCCGCCCGGGCTGTGATACAGGAGCCGCCGCGCGCCGTGCGTGGCGTTGAACACCCGCTCAGGCTCGAACCCCTCTTCCTCCAAGACGGTGCGCAGCTTGCGCGACTGCTTCTTGTGCGCCACCAGGTCGATGTCCGGGTAGTTCCGGCCGAGCGCGGCGCGCGCGGAGTGCGAGGCCCGCAGCCAGATCGCCACGCCGCCGATCAGCCGGACCGGGATCGAGCGTGCCGCGGCGGCCGCCACGACCGAGCGGCCGGCCACCACCATGTCTGGTTCCGTACTGCGCGGCGCCCGGTCCTCCCCAGAAGGAGAGCCGGGCGCCGCGGTGCCATCAAAGGTCATTCCGGTGGGATCTCCGTGAAGGCCTGGCCGAGCTGCATGCCTTGCGCGCGGCGCACGAGCCGGGCGCCGATGTAGTAGACGATGCCGATCAGCGGGGCGGTGAATGCCTCAACCATGGGCTTGAACCCGAACGTTCCCCCGAAACCGGTGTGGAACGCGACGTAGATCACAAAACCCCATGATATAGCGGAAATCGCCGCAGCGATCGTGATGACCGGGACGCCGAGCACCGACGCGCGCGCCCACCCGGGGCCCTGCGCGTGCAGTTGCGGCCGCCGCCACGGGGTGACCGCGGCCGCGATGGACGAGATGATGAACGCCACGCCCATGACCGCGATGATGTTCAGCAGGTAGTTGCCGAGCCCCTGGTAGATGTTCAGGTAATTCAGCAACTCGACGATGCAGCCGACGGTGATCGTGGCGATCACCGGCGTGTGGAACCGGTCGGAGACCGTGGTGAGCTTCTCCGGCGCGAGCCGGTCGAACGACCAGGCGAACATGTTCCGCGTGCCCATCATGAACCCGGTTGGCGTCCACCAGAGGATCGCGAGCAGGAAGCAGACCGCGATGAAGACCAGCAGCCACTGCGGCCCGGGCAGGAAGTTAACCAGCGAGGGCAGGTACGGCAGGAAGGGCTGCTTCCAGCCGGACGCGCCGCCGCCAAGGCCGTCGTACACGACCGAGCCGAAGAAGTTGAAGCCGTAGTACTTGTAGATCAGCGCGGCGCCGACGCAGTAGCCGATCGCCGCGATCAGCAGCGCGCCGAGAATCGAGGTGGTGGCGGTCCTGCGCACGTTGCGGATCTCGCCGGCGAAGTACCCGGTCCACTGGAAGCCCGTGTAGACCTGGAACGAGTAGATCATGCCGAACAGGGTCGCGCCCCAGCCGATCGCGCCCGCCGCGCTGAAGCCACCGTGGCCCGCGGCCGCGATCACGGCGTTGACGGTGGTTCCCGAGTGCGCGTTGAACGTGTTGGTGAAGTGCCCGTGGCTGCCCACGGCCATGTCGATCAGCCAGGCGAGCATGCCGATCCAGACGATCGCGAAGGTCACCATCATGTACTTGGCGACCACGCGCACGCCGAGGATCATCACGCCGGTGAAGACGACCGTGAGCACGGTCGCGATCACCATGAGCTCGGTGTGGTTCGGTGAGGTCAGCGCCGCCGAGTTCCAGCCGGCGACGTACGCGAGCGCTGGCCCCATCACGTTGAGCATGTAGGTGAAGTTGAACGCGATCCAGGTCAGGAAGACGAACGTCAGCGAGAAGTTCGTGAAGAAGCCAAGGAACGGGTTCAGCGTCCGCGACACCCAGACGTAGTCGCCGCCGGACCGCGGCATGATGATCGTGAAGTACAGGTAGACGAGGCCGCAGGTCGCCACCAGGGGGGTAGCGAGCAGGAACGACACCAGCATGTTCGCATGGGGCCAGAACGTCGGGGTAAAGGCCATCACTTCGGTGATCCCGACCGGGATAAGGACCGCAGAGAAGACCAAGTTGAAGGCGTCGAACGCGCTCAGTTCGCGGACGAGGCCGGTGGCGTTGCGGACAAACAAATTCCTGCTACTCGTGGGCGGAGTGGAACCTGCCCGCGCTCCTGCGGTGGCCACTGCATCCTCCTGTCTGTTGGGGGTACATCAGTGATGAGTGGACGCCAACGTGGGGGGCGGTGCGGCCGATGGCCACACCATGACCACGCAATTGTCGGGCAGCAAGATTTACAGGTCAACCAGAGGGGCCCTTACGGTGCGACGCCGGATGCCCCCGGCGGCTGGAACGCCGGCGGCGCCAGCGTTCCAGCGCGATCCCCTTCTTACATCGAAGCATTTAAATTTACCGGTCAACGTCCTTGATGGACCGATTGCTGAAATATTCAGTACTGTTTAAGGTTCAATATCGGCTATTATTTCGACCGTTAATTCGAATGAATCGGCGGATGACGATAAAAGCAGTTCAGTGCTCGTGACGTCGATGCTGAGCCATTGCAGAAATGTTTCATAAGTAACGGTCCGGTATCTCGTGCTGATGCCGCCCATATCAGTGGCGGACAATCAGTAATAAGAAGCGAGAACGCTGAGCTGACGCACGGGTTCCGCGTGCCGGAAGTCACCAGGAGTAGCCGCATGGGGGCACCAAGTTCCGCCGGTCAGGGACCTCCGCGCCGCGGTCGCTCGATCGGGTCCTACTTCGCCACCAGGCTGGCCGTGCCCGCCGTCTGCCTGGTGCTCGTCTGGGTCGCCGTGGCCGTCGCGGTGTTCGTCGGCGCGCTGCGCCACGTCGTCCACCCGTCCGCGCACCGGGCGCTGATCGAGGCGGTGGTCGTGGCCGGGGCCGGGCTGGTCGTCGCCCTCGCCGTCATCGTGCTCATCTGGGCTTTCGTCCGGCAGTTGACCAGGGAGGCCGTCACGCTCGCGGCGACGGCCGGCCGCCTCGCCGACGAGCAGCTGCCGAGCGCCGTGGCCCGGCTGCGCGACGGCGCCCGCGAGCCGGAGGCCGGGACGCAGCCCACCGCTGTACAGGCAGGCGCGGGCCAGCCGGCCACGGGCCGGCCCGCCAGGATCGCGGAGTTCGCGGCCGTTACCGTGGCCCTCGCGAGCATGCAGGCCACGGCGACCGCGGCCGCGGCGTCGGAGGCGCGGCTGCGCGGCGGCTTCCGCCAGGTGCTGACCAGCCTGGGCCGGCGGAACCAGTCGCTGCTGCTGCGCCAGCTGCGCATCCTCGACACGCTTGAGCAGCAGGCGGCAAGCCCGGCCGCGCTCGCGGACCTGTTCGCGCTCGACCACCTCACCACCCGGATGCGGCGGCATGCCGAGAGCCTGACGGTCCTGTCGGGCGCGCCGCAGGCGCGGCCGCGGATCGGCCCGGTCTCGGTCATCGACGTCATCCGCGCGGCCGTGGCGGAAACCGAGGACTACAAGCGGGTCGTCGTCCGCACCGAGACAGAAGAGGTCGTGGCGGCGTCCGCGGTCAACGACGTGATCCACCTGCTCGCCGAGCTGATCGAGAACGCGACGCTGTTCTCGCCCTCGGCCACCCGGGTCGAGGTCAGGGCCGAGCGGGTCGCCAACGGCTTCGCCATCGAGGTGGAGGACCGCGGCCTCGGCATCGCGCCGGACCAGCTCAGCGACCTGAACGCGCGGCTCGCGAGCCCGCCCGACTTCGACATCGTGGACGCCGACCGGCTCGGGCTCTTCGTCGCGGGCCTGCTGGCCGCCAGGCACGGCATCGAGGTGTCGCTCACCCCGTCGCCCTACCGCGGCACCAAGGCGATCGTCCTCCTGCCCGACGAGCTCGTGCTGCCCGGCACCGACGCGGACGGCTCGGCCGGGGCGGCCCGGCTCCGCTCCACGAACGCGCTCTCGCTGGTCGGCGTGGCCGCGTCACCCGCGCTGCCGGAGCCGAGGCAGGGCGAAGCGGACGCCGCCGGGCAGCCCGGGACCACCTTCCACGGCCTGCCGCGCCGCGTGCGGCCCGATAAGCAGGCGCAGCCGGCCGACCAGGAACGCCCGGCGGCCCACCCCCGTGAGGCCGCGTCCGCGGACGCGCCCGCGCCGGACGACGCGCGCCGGCTCGCCGCGTCCCTGCAGCGCAGCTGGCACAGAAGCCGGGCCGATGACGAATCCGGTGACGACATTGCCGATGGTGACGCCGCGGACGCCGGCGCGCCGGAGGACGTGCGGCGCGACGGCTGGGCGGCGGACAACGAGGAGGAGAACCGCAATGGCTGGTGACGAGGGCGCGGGCGAGCGGGACCTGGCGTGGCTGCTCGACGACCTCGCGTCGCGCGTCAAGGACTTCACGCGAGCCGTCATCCTGTCGCGCGACGGACTGCTGCTCGCGGCGTCCAGGGACCTGTCCAGGGAAGAGGCGGAGCACCTGTCGGCCGTCGCCGCGGCGCTGCAAAGCCTGGCGACGGGCACCGGCGAGCGCTTCAACGCGGGCGGCGTCAGGCAGACGGTCATCGAGCTTGAGCAGGGGCTGCTGTTCGTGATCGCGGCGGGCGAGGGCAGTTGCCTCGCGGCGCTCTGCCCGGCCGACGCGGACGCCGGCATGGTCGCGTACGAGATGGCAATGCTGGTCAAGCGCGCGCGGCCGCACCTGATCTCGCACTCGCGGTTCCCGGCAAGCGCGAGTCCGGGAGAGTGAGCTTGGTGCCGCCGTCCGACGGTTTTCCCCCGGTGGGACGACCCCCCGTACCCCCCGGCAGCGCGCCCGATGGCAAAAACCGCCATCATATCGGGCGCGCGGAAAGTCCCCCGGTGGGACGACCCCCCGTGCCCCCCGCGCGATGGGCTCGCCGCGATTCCGGGCCGGTCGTCCGCCCGTACGCGGTGACCGGCGGCAGAACAGAGCCCGCGGACGGCGAGGTGCTCGACGTGATCGCCGTGGTCGTCGCCATGCCCGGCGGCGACACCGACGACGACGACCCGCAGCGCCGTACCCCGGAGCACCGCAGGATCCTCGCCCTGTGCGAGCGGCAGGCGACGGTGGCGGACATCGCCGCGGGTACCGCCCTGCCCCTCGGGGTGGTGCGCGTCCTGCTCAGCGACCTGATCCTGTCCGGGGCGGTCACCGTGATCAGGCAGCGGCCCGCGGGCCTCCGCCCAGGCAACGACGTGCTTCAGGAGATACTCAATGGCCTTCGCGCCCTCTGACCCCGCCGACGACGGGACCCTGACCGCGCACAAGATCCTCATCGCGGGCGGGTTCGGCGCCGGCAAGACGACGCTGGTCAGCGCCATCAGCGAGGTCCGGCCGCTGCTCACCGAGGAGCCGCTGAGCACCGCCAGCGTCGGCCGGGACAACCTCCGCGGCCTGCCGAACAAGACGACGACGACCGTCGCGCTCGACTTCGGCCGGATCACGATCAGCGACAGCCTCGTGCTGTACCTCTTCGGCGTGCCCGGGCAGGAGCGCTTCTGGTTCATGTGGGACGAACTCGCCTACGGCGCCCTCGGCGCGGTCGTGCTCGCCGACGTCCGCAGGCTCGACGACTGCTTCCCTTCCGTCAACTATTTCGAGACGCGCGCACTGCCGTTCATCGTCGCCGTCAACTGCTTCGACGACGCGCCGCGCTACGACCTCGCCGAGATCCGCCTCGCGCTCGACCTCGACGAGGACGTTCCCCTCGTGCTGTGCGACGCCCGCGCCCAGGCCTCGGTCAAGACCACGCTGATCCGCCTGGTGGAGAGCATCGCGGCCAACGGCGGCCCGCTGCCCGCCCACGGCCGCAGCCTCACCATCGGCCGCTAACCGCGCATATCCGACGAGACGTGGCGTCAGCTGAAGGCCCTATCACGATAGGGTTACGGGTATGCCCGATAAGGTTCTCTACACCGCTGAAGCGACCTCGACCGGTGATGGCCGCAACGGCCACGTCGCCACTTCTGACGGCCGGATTGACCTGGACCTGGCGTTCCCGCCAGAGATGGGCGGCACCGGCGCCGGCTCCAACCCGGAGCAGCTGTTCGCGGCCGGCTACGCCGCCTGCTTTCACAGCGCGCTGCGCCTCGTCGCGGGCCGCGACCACGCCGGCCTCGGCGACTCGACGGTGACCGCGCAGGTCGGCATCGGCCCCGACGGCGACGCGTTCGGCCTGGTCGTGACCCTGGTCATTCACGTGCCAGGAATGGAAAGAGACAAGGTGCGGGAGTTCGCCGAGACGGCGCACCAGGTCTGCCCGTACTCCCGGGCGACCCGCGGCAACATTTCCGTTGAGTTGAGAGTTCTCTAATTCAATTCAAATTCAGGTCATTCAGAACGGGTGCATGGTTACACCAAAGGGGGACCCATGACAGAGATCGACCTGGACGCCATCAAGGCAGAACGCGCGCGCCTTGCGGCCACCTACATAACACCGGACCGCACGGCGACGTCCGCGCGCGGCATCCATCACGCGGCGCTGATCTGCTCCGACGTCGAGCAGACGATCAAGTTCTACCAGGGCATCCTGGAGTTCCCGCTCACGGAACTGTTCGGCAACCGCGATTACCGGGGCTCAACCCACTTCTTCTTCGACGTGGGAAACGGCAACCTGCTCGCGTTCTTCGACTTCCCCGGCCTTGACCTGGAGCCCTACAAGGAAACCCTGGGGAACATCAACCACATCGCGATCTCGGTCACGAAGGAGAAGTGGGACCACCTCCGCGCCAAACTCGACGCGGCCGGCGTGGAGTACCAGATGGCCAGCGGCACCTCGATCTACTTCAAGGACCCCGACGGCGTCCGCCTGGAACTCCTCGCCGACCCCCTGGGCGAAATGTACGGCACGAAGGTCCTCTGACCCCGCCCTCAAGCCGCCGCGCCGATCACCGCGCCCGGCCCGGACGCCGCCCCCACGGTCCCCGGGACCACCTCAGCCGATCATTTCCCCCCGAAACAGCAGGGGTACTGCCATCACGGGGCTAGCGAAGCGGACCCGCAGCCTCCGGATTACCCCAGCTCGCGTTCGGCTAAGTGGGGCGACGCCGTAGGGTCATCCGGGCCGTCGGCGGGTTCCCGGTGGCCGGCAGGCTGGTGGCTCTCCGCTGCCGTACGGGTGGCAGGCGCGGTCACCTTGGCCTGACCCGCCCTGATGGCGGGCCGGTGGCTGGCGCGGGCGATGAGCAGGGCGAGAAGAATGCCCACGCTGCCGACGGTCGCGGCCAGGATGGTGACCGCCCGGCCCGGGCCGAGGGAGACCGCTAGTGCGGAGGTGGCCGCGGCGGCGAGGCCGGCCAGCCCGTTCTGCCCGGCTGAGCCAAGCGCGCTGATCCGGCCCCGCAGCGCATCGGGAATGCTCTGCTGGACCATGGTGCCCGCGATGACCTGGATCGCGGTCAGGCACAGGGACGCGCCGGCCAGGAGGAAGAGCGCGAGGACGAATGAAGGGCCGGCCGCGAACGCCGTCAGGCCGGCGCCGCCGCAGGCGAAGGCGATGCCAATGGTCACCGCGCCCCGCTTCGCGGCGGAGAACACGGACAGCCCCAGGCCGGCCAGCACGGCGGCGATGCCCGGCGCCATCCGCAGCAGGCCGAAGCCGGCCGGCCCCGTGTGCCAGGTCCCGGCGGCGAAGACCGGCAGCAGCGTCTCTACGCCCAGGGCGCCGGTCATGGCGATGAGGAGGACTCCCTCGAGCCACAGGACCCGCCGGTGACTCCGCAGGTAGGTAAAACCGCCGGTCAGCTGGGCAAACCCGGTTTCCGTGAAGGGCCGGGCCGCGGCGGTGCTCGGCAATGACGCGACCGCGCCCAGGGCCGCCAGCGTGCACGCGCCGTTGATGGCGAAGATCGGCCCCGGGCCCGTCACCGTCATCAGGGCCCCGCCGAGTGCGGGACCGACCAGCGCGGCCGAGCTCCAGGTGCTGGTCGACAAGGCCACGGCGCTGAGCAGCAGGCCGGCGGGCACGACGTTGGGGACCAGGGCGCTTGCCGCGGGAATGTTGACCGACAGGCGGCAGGCGTCGACCGCGGCGGCCAGGTAGAGCATCCAGGGGCGAAGGTCCCCGGCCCCGGCGATAGCGGCGAGGGCGAACGCCTGCGCCGCTTCGGCGGCGAGCGTGGCCTTGACGAGGGTGAGGCGGCTGAACCGGTCGGCGAGGGCCCCGGTCAGCAGCGGCAGCACGGCC
>Ga0335075_10009107_pt1 | contig 15169 bp, 10 predicted proteins | sample Lox_Sample_24_FD_206723 | JGI IMG/M metagenome (GOLD analysis project Ga0335075, IMG submission 206723) | Soil microbial communities from Loxahatchee National Wildlife Refuge, Florida, United States - Lox_Sample_2.4 | ecosystem: Environmental > Terrestrial > Soil > Wetlands | place: USA... | reverse complement strand
ATTGCAAGTGCAACGACGGTGAGCAGCACTGGTTCGAAGTCGAGTGTCGGGAGAAACTTCCATAAGAGACTCCACCATTTCTTTGGCGAAGACCTCCCAAGTGATGGAAGGCAAGGCTCAGATGCGGGTCTGCTCCCACTCACGATTCACAGCTCTACGGGTGCTGTCGACCCAAGGACCACCCAGATCGTTACCAGACATCGGACAAATTCAACAAACAATAACAGCCTTGCGCCCACGATCAGCAGACCAGGATCACCATCGAGCTTTTCAAGGCCTCGAACGCCGCATACCAGTGAGGTAACGCCATGGGAATTCCAGGATTGCAAGGTAAGCAGGACATCTTCGACGAGCAGCCGATGTTTGTGCTCGTGTTGCGGAAGTTACTTTCGTCTCCTCGCCCGCGAATTACCATCATCAGCGGCTGACATCACGACAGGATATTCCCGCTCCTACTCCTTCTGAAACGAGTTCGATCAAATCTGCCAAGCACCACCACCACGCCCACCCGCATAAGCTGCACCTTCCGGGCCACAGACACACAAGGAGTAAGGAGGAGCAAAAGACTGCCGATATTGCCGCTGGCCTGCCATTGCGACCTACCTTGAGCAGGGAGGAATCATTGGCGAGTCTCCGACGAGATGGCTCCTTCACATCTTCCTTTCAATCCGCCATGAGCTCGAAATCGACGCTCATCGGTCGACCCACCAGTCCTACTCCAAGCACAAACAGTACATCTAACATGTCGCAGAAGTCACCACTGGCGCCTCCTAGCAAGCGCTCGATTTTTGATCGATTTCGCAGACACAAGGACACCATGGGGTCTGAAAGCCTCCGAGACCTTCCTTCCTCAACTCCGTCATTGCAGCAGTTCAAGGCGCCGAAGCCATCGAAGACCGAACCACCTACTGCCGCAACAAAGAGGAAAGGGACTATAGATGTAACCGCACTACACAAGGGCTCAGTGGCCGGCAGTGTTAATGACGCTGCCTACAAAAAGGATCATAGGCTGGGCTTCAAGAGAAAGGGTCAAGATCATGCGGCAGGCAGAGACCCGAACGAAGTCGGCTCCGAGCATCACCCAAGCGGAGCACTCTGGAATCTTGATACCGATCTTGATCATATGGAGGGCATCATCGCGACGAAAGCCCCGATGACACCTCCGGCCGGCAATGACATTTTCGTTGGATGGCCATCCAAGGACATGAAGCAGCGGGTCGAGCCGAAGGAATCCGAGCATACCACTGGTGCTTGGGACGCCCCCGATTCTTGGGCCGTCAAGAAGGTTCAGGATGAAAATATGCGGCGTCTTCAAGAACTCGATGAAAGTGGGCAACCTCTAGAAGAAGAATGCGCTGGCCCTCCCTACCGCGTGCGCATCTTCCGAGCAGACTCTACTTTTGCAGTGCTCTCCGTGGCTTTGAACACCACTGTTGCTGATATCATTGGGTTGATTGGAAAGAAGACTTTCCTACAAGACGATCTCGACAATTATCATGTGGTCATGAAGAAGCATGACGTTTCAAGGCAACTCGGTCCGCAAGAGAGACCGCTTGTTATTCAGAAACGCCTGCTCGAGCAAGCTGGCTATACGGAAGCTGATCGCATCGAGGATGTGGGCGGTGAAGACAATAGCTATCTCTGTCGATTCACCTTCCTTTCCACGAAAATGACAGGTTACTCGAGTCTTGAGAGGGACCCAGGCTTCAGCAAGATGCAGAAGTTCTCTCACATAGACCTCCAAGGACGTAACCTTATCACGATTCCCATCACCCTCTATCAAAAGGCCACCGAAATAATCTCCCTCAATCTCTCGCGTAACCTCAACCTCGACGTGCCAAAGGACTTCATCCAAGCGTGCACCAACCTGAGAGAGATCAAGTATACCGGCAACGAAGGCTGGAAACTACCGCCAAGTCTCAGCCTTGCCAGCAAACTTACGATGCTCGACTTTTCCAACAATAGGTTGGAGCGGCTGGAAGACGCAGAACTCCATAAGCTTCAAAGCCTCATCAGTCTACGGCTGTCCAATAATAAGATCACCACGCTTCCAAAATACTTTGGCCAATGGAATGCCCTGCGCAGCCTCAACCTCTCCTCAAATTCCCTTATAGAGTTTCCGGACTACATGTGCGGGATGAAAACCCTGGTTGACCTCGACTTGAGTTTCAACAACATAACCGGTCTTTCTCAGATTGGCAACCTCACGGGATTGGAACGGCTATGGGCGACGAACAACAAGCTCAGCGGTGCTTTTCCAGCTTCTGCGCGTCAACTTCAGGACTTACGCGAGCTAGATGTTCGACACAATGACATCGATAACATTGATGTACTCGTGGAACTGCCCAGGTTGGAGTATGTTGCCGTTGGTTACAACAAAATCTCGTCATTTGAAGGCACGTTTGCAAAGCTGCGCAATTTCCATCTCAACAACAATCCTGTGACACGCTTTGGCATTTCCGCGCCAATTCCAACGCTTTATGCGCTCAACCTTGAGAAGGCCAAGCTTGCCGCACTGCCCGACGACCTTTTCCAGAAGATTCCCGGTCTCAACCGATTAATTCTAGACAAGAATCACTTTGTTTCTTTATCACCGCACGTCGGTCGCCTCACCAAGCTCGAGCACTTGAGCATCGCACAAAATCTCCTCAACAGCCTCCCAGCGGACATTGGCCGCCTGGTTGAGCTTAAGCATCTTGACCTACGCGAGAACAACCTGAATTCATTGCCACCTCAAATATGGTATATGCGCAAGCTGGAGACGTTGAACGTATCTTCCAATGTGCTCAGTTCCTTCCCAAAGCCTGGAGCTCCTCTTCCACCTTTGCCAGATTCCAATCTATCGACGCCATCGAGTGTTAGTACCAATAAAATTGATGAAGAAGATGAGCTGGGCAGTCTGGAGGACTTCCAACTAAGGAGGCCGAGTCAGACTTCTGGCTTCCTCAGCCTGAACAGTTCACCGGGCCAGAGTCGGAAAGGTTCCGTTGCATCAGCCCATTCGCCTGCAAGCGCATCCACCACCGCTAGCGGTCGAAAGCCCTCGATGGTCTCTCGACCCTCCGATGGAACCCTTGCACCTGTAACTCGCAAAGATTCTAGCCTGTCGAATCGAATGAGCAATACGTTTGCAATTTCTCTTCGTCACCTCTTCCTCGCCGACAATAGGCTTCAAGATGAATCTTTCGAGGAGCTTGCCCTCCTACCGGAGCTAAGAATACTCAACGTCTCGTACAACCTGATCTATGATATTCCACCTCGAACGCTTCGAAGATGGCCGCATCTCTTGGAACTCTACCTCTCCGGAAATGATCTAAGCGCTCTCCCAGCCGAGGATCTTGAAGAAATCAATCAACTGCGAGTGCTGCACATTAACAACAACAAATTCCAGGTGCTCCCTGCCGAGATTGCCAAAATTCAGAAGCTCGCCATTATGGATGTGGGCAGCAATCTGCTCAAGTACAACGTCTCGAATTGGCCATATGACTGGAACTGGAATTGGAATCACAATCTCAAGTACCTGAGTCTGTCCGGTAACAAGCGGCTGGAGATCAAGCCCAGCCAACAGTACAATGCCAGGGACAGAGGAGGGAAAGACCTCACCGATTTCACGGCCTTGAAGAATTTGCGCGTTCTTGGCCTGATGGACGTTACGCTCACCGTCTCATCCGTACCGGATCAGACCGAAGATAGGCGTGTGCGTACCGCGGGCTCCATGGTTGGCAGCATGTCATACGGCATGGCGGACACTTTAGGTCGGAACGAACATCTGTCGACGATGGACATGGTCATCGACCGATTCCGCAGCCACGATGATGAAACCTTGCTCGGCATGTTCGACGCGCATCCTCAATCGAGTGGCGGCTCCAAGATCGCGAAATACCTTTACGAGAACTTCAAGCACCGCTTTTCAGACGAGCTAGACAAGCTTCGAAAGCATGAAACCGTCCCCGACGCTCTCCGCCGCACCTACCTGGGCCTTAACAAGGACATCGCCCTCGCGGCGACAACGCAGCAAGAATACAAGGTCTCATCCGCTGGCCACAGGGCATCCATCAGCATGCCAGAGCTGACCGAGGATGACCTGCACTCCGGATGCGTAGCCACGGTTCTCTACCTCAAGGACATGGAACTCTACGTGAGCAACGTGGGCGACGCGACCGCGCTGCTCATCGCCTCCGAGGGCGGCCACCGAGTCGTCACCCGCAAACACGATCCAACCGACCAACAGGAGCGCCAACGGATCCGCGACGCCGGCGGCTTCGTTTCCCGACACGGCAAGCTGAACGACGTGCTCCAGTTCTCGCGCGCGTTCGGCTTCGTGCAGATGAGCCCTGCCGTCATCGCTGCGCCGTACATCACGCACTGCACGCTCAAGGAGAGCGATGAGATGATCCTGATCGCCAGTCGCGAGCTGTGGAACTTCATGAGCCGTGATTTTGCCGTGGACGTTGCGCGATCCGAACGTGGCGATTTGATGCGCGCGGCGCAGAAGCTGAGGGATTTGGCCATCGCGTTTGGGGCGCACGATAAGATCATGGTGATGATTCTCGGCGTATCCGACCTTAGGAAGCGTGAGCGCGCGAGGTATAGGACGCATAGCATGTCCATGGGTCCGAGCGGTCAGGTCGACGAGTTCTTTGCGTCAAGGCGAGGCAAGAGGACGAGGGATGCGGTGGCGGATTCGAAGCTTGCGAGGCTGGATCAGGAGGTCGAGGCTCCTACGGGCGAAGTCAGCTTGGTGTTTACGGACATTAAGAACTCGACTTTGCTGTGGGAGACATATCCGATCCCTATGCGCTCGGCCATCAAAATGCACAACGAACTCATGCGCCGACACCTTCGCATCATCGGCGGTTACGAGGTCAAGACGGAAGGTGACGCTTTTATGGTCAGCTTCCCGACCGTCACTTCGGCGCTGCTGTGGTGCTTCACAATCCAAACTCAGCTGCTCGAAGTTCTATGGCCGCAGGAAATCCTCAACAGCGTTCACGGACAGGAAGTCTGCGATGCGGATGGAAATGTGATTTTCCGCGGTCTTTCCGTGCGCATGGGCATTCATTGGGGCAGGCCTGTGTGTGAAATCGATCCGGTCACCAAACGCATGGACTACTTTGGACCGATGGTTAACCGCGCGTCTCGAATCTCCTCCGTCGCTGACGGCGGCCAAATTACCGTATCATCCGACTTCATCGCCGAAATCCAGCGCCTGCTCGAGACGCACATCGAGTCCGATCGCAGTGGGAGCATCGGCTCGGAAGACACGTTGAGCGATGACCCCATGAGCCAAGCCATCCGCCGCGAGCTCCGGAGCTTGTCGAGCCAAGGCTTTGAAGTCAAAGATCTTGGCGAACGGAGGTTGAAAGGCCTTGAAAATCCCGAGGCCATCTACTTGATGTACCCACATGCGCTGTCGAGCAGACTACTGGTCCAGCAGCAGAGGGCGGAAGCGGTAGCCGCACATACCCCGGGTACAGGAATGAGGGTACGAGATTCGCAGCTCACCATTGACACGGAGGATGTGTGGAAGCTATGGAGCGTGAGTTTGAGGCTAGAGATGCTATGCTCAACGCTGGAGAACCCGGGGAGCACCCAGTTGAAGGCTCCCGAGACCGCGCTGCTGGAGAAGATGAAGGAAACCGGGGGCGAGATTACGGACCGATTTTTGTTAAATTTTGTAGAGCATCAGATTTCGAGGATTGAGGTATGTCGCATCACATACTTATTTTTCTACCGTACTGTTGGTGCGTATAGATGCTAACTTGGTGCTTGATAGACCTGCATCAACACCCTCTATCTCCGCAACCTCATCCGTCCGTTCAAGAATGGCATTTTCACTCAGGCATGTCCTATGGCGGATGTGTTTACTGAGCTGAACGCACAGCTACGAGAGCTTTCGTTGCTGAAGACGAACGCCGATTTCGCGATGGCGGAGACATAGAACTCGCCTCTCCTAGACCTCCCGGACCACCTTCCGTCTCGGTCCTGGTTTTGTCCAAGGCAAATTTATTGAACACCGGTTACGGCCGCCGATTGTGATTGCCCTTCTCCGTCTCAGCGTTTCCCAAAATCTGCTTCCAGGTTAAGGAAGCATCGGTCAACAGACACTCTATCGCTTCCTTTAACTGTCGCTTCCTTTAACATTGTGTACGGAATCAAATACAAGAGAGGAAGAATATATATGCATCACTGCCCCGTCGCAAAATTTTGCTCTTGTGTATGTTGGTTGTTGTCGGAGAGACAGCCTATTATGGGACTGGATGGTATTGGACATTGAGGCTTTCTGAAATGACTTTATGCCTGTCATGATGATCGAGCTGCCAATCATGGAGTTTGTACGGGACTCTTTCTTACTGAAGCTTTGAGTAATACTATCTTGGTGCAGCCTATTCGCGCCGCTTGATTGTTTGTTTGGGCTGTCCTTACCGCTGTATGTAGGAGCTGCTACTTGCGCTTAGCAGTGCATCGGATTGAATGATGTGGCAACATTTGGATTACTCAGCAGTTTAATGTCACGGAAGCAGTAAGATACTCTTCCTTGTGCATATGGAATTGTCAGCATAATTGAGCCCTTTGTTGTGCTTCAATGAGCAGGTTTTCTTAACATCGTCGAGTGTGACTTAGTTTGCTGCCCCTTCGACATTCAGAGGACGCTTATCTTCAGACATTATTAACATTCTGTGTTGCCAGGGTTCTTGCTTCCTAAGATCGATTTGCTCTAGAAAGCTATATTCAGCAGGGAGTTAACTATGGTAATTGCTCTTAAAAGACGTGCCAACTACGCCTATATTCGGCTACGTGACCAGAAAACTTGATGCAAATTCCCACCCGACCTTACACTTCGAAAGAGCTGTTGGAACTACATGAGGACTGTATGTGGGCACAAATGCGTTGAGAGATGCAAATATGCTATAAGGACTCATCCGCCCAAAACGAGCGAGACTCAAATCGCGAGCAAAAACCATCCAACATCATGTACGAAGGGACATATTGCCTTTCACCGCTTTCTAGCTTTCAGCCACCTTCACACATATAGCTGCCTCCCATAGTCTGTTGGTATGACAAGCTCATCTCTCTTTTTGGCTCTTGGACCTGCTCGCTCCGTCGCCTCTTGCAACAGCACCTGTAGAAAGTAATGTGTTCCAAGTCTAGCGTTAAACTTGAGCTGCCGCTGGGCAATTAGACGCGCTGCGTCGGTAAGGTCCATTGAAGCAGTATGAGAGGCAATCATTCACGGCTAAACGTTTTACACGGCTGAGGTCATATGGCCGTTCGCGTTTCCCACTTCATCACCATTCCACTCCCAAAATTGAGGATGTCCTTGAGCGCGATGGGGTAGTCAGTAGCGGTGCTGATTGTGTTGGCTGGCGAGAATTGGCCGAAGTGAAACGTTATTGGGAAGGCGGAGCCCAATCACCCATAATGACCGTAATGACTTTGAGGTACAGTAAGATTGGTGACGGCTGATGCTGGTCATCGCCCGGAGAAGGGCGATGATACCTGTGATCTGCGCTTGGATTTAGCTGCAATCGAGCTTTGACCTCCGATCCCGATTGGGTTCCTGGATCCCGGAATGGCATCTACACCACCTCGTCGCAGCCAGTGGGTTCCCGCCGCCAAAAATTTGTATGATTTTGCTAAAAGAATACACGGCTCTGACGTGGTGGTGTACCTCTCCTACGGGGCTCCTTCGCCTCGATTTTTCGCCAACTTTAGCCGATTGATCTAGGAGCCAATATGGCCCTGGGTCCTGAACAGGATCCTCTCAAGAAAGTACCTGCAGCCATACCCTCGGTCTCCTCCGCTTTCGATGCTGTTATGGCTCTCCTGTAGCATTTTCCGTTTCCCGCCTGGATGGTGCCTCCGCTCGCTCTCGAAGGATATCGCACTACCTGACTGTCTCCAAACCTACTCTGCTGGTCTTTTCAATTATGGATTTCCTCTTCACCGTTTCGTTCTGTTCCCATCAACTCCCACCTTTTAAGCTGCACATATTCATTGTTTCCGGTCCAAACTTTATTTACCACGCTGAGGAAAAGACGACGGCTGCAGAATATCTCGCACGGGGTCGTATCAAGAGTTCTGGGATGGACGAAGACATCATCAACAGCGAAGAAGTGAAAAAGGAGCTTTCGGCGCTACCAAGCCGGAACTATAGGCGATCTCTGAGCCTGTGGGACCGGTATGTCAATCGGCAGATGCCGCGAACCAGCGTTCCAGCTGACAGTCATTCTACAGATATCAAACCGAACAGCTATTGGCCAGCCTATACCACATGAGTCCTCAAAGGGCTTTATGTGGACTGTTGCTTATTATTATTATTGTTATTATTATTCATCTTACACCAATCTAGCCGTGAGGCTATGCGGCACCTCCCCTAATATACACGAAGGAAAACTTTTAGCGGGACGAAAACCCTTTGCCCCGACCTCTTATGGCCCTTCATTACTGTCTCCTTCGCAGCCGGTAGGTGACGAAACGGCGTCTGCGACGCGTACTCCCTCTAGACGGTGGACCGCTCACCCCTGCTCCCCCTCCATTCTCTCCTCTCACAGCAACTCCCGCAAAAGATGGAATTGAGACAGGATCCGGAATGTTGCTTTCACGATCGAGGGAAAGTACGACGATGCAAAGGCATGCATGAGTACTGTAGTCCAGTACTACAAAGACCTCACCGACGGCTGGCAGTGGATAGGCAATGAAAAAATACCCGAGCGGGTGACATCACAGAATGCTATTGCATTTTCACGTTCACCTTTACACGAGGAACGAACCAGGGTTTGCATCCGGCCGTCCGAACCATTGGAAATGACCGTCGGCAGGAATTTTACCTCGGCAGCCTACTCCGACAATTATGCTATTAATGATAGCATATGTGGACTTGCGTGGTCATCCAGATTTTGAGCAACTTCCAAAATGTGGTCCTTGTGTTTCTTTTCTCAATTGATTATTGCGGTCCATGCGGTAAGTGGTCCCTATCTATCACCAGCGACGCACACATTGCCAAACCCGACTACCTAGTACAAATCTAGAGGGACTGCTAACATGACTTGCGACACGATTAAGTGCTCTTCCAATATTACTACAGCCACCGGGAGATCAGGCAGTTTCAACATCATTCTTTCCGCTTCGAGCGATACCGCCTCCGCATCGAATTTCTCTGACTGCTGGAACGCCACCGGAAACACTACTAATCCACGGTTGATAAATCCATATACCACGACAGCCAGTTCGCCTACAGTGAACGCAACTGGAAGCATTGCTAATCCAGCGTCGGAAAACCCATATGCCACAACAGCCAGTTCACCTTCAACTAGAAGCACTGCTAATCCGGCGTCGGAAAACACACATGTCACGACAGCCAGTTCACCTCCAGTGAACGCAACTAGAAACACTGCTAATCCGGCGTCCGGAAACCCACATGTCACGACAGCCAGTTCGCCTACAGTCAGCGTAACTGGAGCCTCTGCTAACACGAGCGTCAGCGCTGCATCTCCAGGCGCATCACCATCGGGAGCTTCCACTGGCACCAGCCTCAGCACTGCAGCTCCAGGAGGACCGCCGCCCGGAGGTTCGATTGGCGCCAGCGTTACGACTCCACCTATTTCTCAAGCCAGTGGAGCAACGCCGACCACCATCGTTACACCAACTGCCCTAACATCGGTCATCAGCGCAGTTTCGCAAGTAAACTCGGCCGCAACAGTCTTCTTTAATAATCCAACCGAAACGAACGCCAAAGCTTTACAGAATGACGTCGACAATGCGTCCAAAGGTATGACGGTTGCTGGCATAGATATTCACGTATCTAACAAACTGCAGCTGCATCCAATCTCCCTAATGGTAGCGAGCCTGGGTTTGGCGATCTTTTCGGAGACCTGTTTAATGCCTTGGCTGAACTGGGTGAAGTTGTGGACGACTTGGTTGACACCATAACCTCCGGACTAATAGATTTATTGGAGGATTTAATAAATGATGTCGACAATATTGTTCAGAAAATCGAGGACGCTGACGATGGCGACGACGGCAATGATTCGTCCGAGGAGAATAGTAGCATGTCTTCCACTTCGTCAACCAGTGCAAGTTGCACCGCCACCACTACCGTCTCCAACTGCATGGTACTGTGTGTTAGTGCTACATCCAGCTCTTCATGTGTGTCGTACAGTACCACATGCTCACGAACAAGTACCGGCTGCTCGATTGAAGGTACAACCTCAACAGTTAGTAGCATCAGTGCTTGCCAGGACGCTCTGTGCAATCAATGTTTTCTTGGATTAATCGGAAGCCCTGGGACTGCAGTGCCTCCACTCACGACGTCTTCCCCAAGCCTGGACCCGGGTCGCAAGAAACGTGGTATTGCCGGCCATATTACTATGGATCCCCTTGAAAAGCGCGTCGCAACAACAACCATAATGTTTTTTGGAGATTGTTCTCTAGCTACACCTTATGCGTCCCAGCTCACTATACCAAGATGGCCTAAGGCTACGCCCGACCTTCTTCTGCCTGACGAGGCAGGGACCCTGAATTCCATGCTCTCAGTCATACCTAGATATGATCGCGCTACTAATGATGGCTGTGTCTTTACTACAACAAGGTTAGACGCAAATAGCTTTGCTAACGCGCCAAAATGGCAAGACAGCTGGGGAATAACTCGGGACACCAATAATATGCTGAGTATGGACCACCCTTGTAAGTTCTTTTATAATCTTTTATCTAACGAAAAGACTGACATACATTAGACGAAATTTCTTGGCTTAAGGGGTTTTTCGATATGATCGTTAGTTCCACCGGCGCTGGCAATACACTTGTTCCTAAGACACTTACGTGTATTCGAACCAATCAATACTTCTTTCCCTGGTCTAACAAGGTAAACAGGCCGCTTAACATCATACAACAGGTCTGGAATGCGCTCCCTAGCTTTGATAACCCTGACGTTATCGCTATGTCGTATTATTTGAATAATTATGGAAAGGGTGCATTCTTTAAGAATTCATATTCGTACATCCAGTTTACTGGAGATCCAAGCTACTTGATACCAGACGATGGCGCTGGATGGATTTGGCCAACCACTGACTCAGACGGAGTTCGGTCCGCATACGACACTCTAATCGCCATGATCCATCACCTTGAGAATATTCTCTATGGCGTTCTTGAGATGAATACCGACAACATGCTCGCTATGATAGATGGGACGAATAACAGAATTTATGAGGCGCTGTCAGTTTGCGTAAATGTTATTTTGCGTGGGCTCGTTGCTAATGACTCGCAGCCAAAATTTCGATAGTATGATCACTCAAAACTCGAACAACTTGTTTCGTAACACGGAAGCATATAACGCCGCATTTCCTAATGGTATTGCCGGAGCTTACCGAGATTACATGACCAATACCATCTTACCACAGATTAATACTCCCCCACAATATTTGACCTCGCTTTGGGTGGACGTCATCTGGGGTGATATACTGAACGCGTTCCACTTGCCAGACGTGGGGGAAGACCCAAATAATCCAAACGATCCAGGACAGTATTACAACGAGTGGCAGATGTTCTCCCAATTTGCTGCGCAAATGAAGGCAAAATACTATGTAGATGACGAATGGACTTGGGAGTATGATTTTACATTTTCTTGGGGTTGTTCCACTCGATTGAAAAGGTCGGGAAACTCGGCATGCGATCAGACGACAGATCCCACAGACACAACGGCTGTCTCCGCCTCGTCTACACCTACCTTCTCAACGGTTGTTTCCACCTCACCTACAATTCCGGCTGCATCCACAACGACAGAGCCGCCACCGACGACTTCTGTTGCACCCACAACGACAGAGCCGCCACCTACAACTTCTGTTGCACCCACAACGACAGAGCCGCCACCTACAACTTCTGTTCCACCCACAACGACAGAGCCGCCACCTACAACTCCTGCTGCACCCGCAACGACAGAGCCGCCCCCGGATCCAATGATGTCCTCGTTATCTGCCATGGTAAATACGGGAGACTCTTCCCCATTTTGCACAGCCTGGCCAGATCCGGCAGATACAATCAACATGGATGATTATGGTGCTTGCTTATTTGATCTTGATGGATACGACTGGGGCTACTACACTTGCACTGGAGCACAATGGATTTTGGTCAGCAGCTATTATCAATCTCCGACTGATTGTTGGCAAGCATGCGCGCGATGTCTGGCAAGCAATATTTTGCTAGGCGTAGACTGTGTATACTGCGAAGATGTTGAAGTTTTTGCATCTTGTTCCTTTGGGTACGGAAACTGCTCTGAGTTGACAAACTTGGTGGGGCTAGACCAGGATGGATACTGATTCTAAGGGATTATCATTCTTCGCTTGGATGAGAAAATCTTGATGATTTTGATTAGTTATACGTAGACGAATTGTCAGACGGGATAACCACTATATGATTATTACCTCTACATAGATTTATGCAACGGCGAGATTTCCGTAGGAGAAGGTCATTATCGTGCGCTAAGGATTGGTCAACAAAAGCCATTCCGTTTGCTCCGCTGTCGACCAAGGTGGTTGTTGGGAGATGGCCCTTCTTGGTCTCAATAGTGCAAGGCAGGACGAGGCGGCTGCCGTCAAGCCTCTCTTCCCTTTTGCGGAACAAGCTGACATCGTGAGTGACCCTGTACCCTCTTTTTGCTCTTCTAGGCCGCGGCTTTGGTCTAGGGCCGTTCTTTTTCCTCCACAACGGTTTCGTCATCATCTGAATCAACAGTAGCCTCGTACAGTTTGTTCTGAGGGCGTGCGGGTAGCCGTGGCATTTCTTTCACCTGCGGGTTCTTGCATTCGCCAATCCGGTGTCCATGTTCGCCGCACTTGTAGCATCGTCCATGTTGTGCGAGCTGAGCGCGTTCCGCTGCATTTGGTCCGTGGCCTTCCGGCTTGGTGCTCGTGTCTGGTGTCCGTCGTGTCGTTCGCGATCGTTCGGACCGAGGTGCGGTCTAAAACTTCTCGTACGGCTGGGCTACCAAATCTATGCGAACAACTTAGTTAGCACATCGCCGCTCATGCCATTTTAGCCCCTTTAGCAGGCGGTGCACTCGTTCCCGGAAAGCCCAAAGCCTTTTTAACATCCGACTCGGCAACAGCATAAAATTCTGGAACTATCCTCTCCGCTGTCGCGAGTGCCTCCTTCGAGAAGAAACGCCTGGCTTTGGCTGAAGTTTGCTTAAGTGCGATAAAATCCCTCCACGTGAGAATTTGCATTACGTCAAAAGACGGGCGACCATTGGCTGGCTCTGGCAAGAAGTCCCAACTGTTGGCGCTTGCCGGAATGGGCACATATTCTTCGATCATGTCCCTTCTATATTTGCCAAGAGTCATCCATAGAGACTTGTCAACAATATTGAGTACAATGGAGAATGGGGTGTTCATAGGCTCGGAAGAACAGGTTGAAGGGGTTCCATGAGTATGCGTGGCAACGCACTGGAGAAAGCCGAGCCGGACGATGTATTGTATAGGCGATTTTGTACGGGCCAAAGTGGACCTTATCTCTAAAACCGCCCCCGATTCTTCGGCATCTTCGACAATATCGCTGGAAATGTCCCAGTATTCCAGACAGCTGATGAGTTGATATTTGTAGCATTTCTCAATGCCGAGCACAACAGGCTGAGGGAGTGGCCGCCAATCGTGTATCTGGGTCATATTTACGAAGTGTCCAAAACTATCCGGGTCGCTAAAGTCGACATTCATCAATGCCTTAATGTACTGTGGTATGGTTATCGCATCCTGGGCTCGCTGTTGTTGAACCTCTTCCTCTTCTTCGGCATCGGCTTGCGCGGAGAACCATTCGAAAAAGCTCCTTCTATCTTCCTTCGTCCAGCCTCTAGTCGTATCTTCAAATGTGGAGTCGTGCGGGCTTCTGTATAAGATCTTTGGCGGCTAGGAACTTGGCCGGCACGGATGCTGACGTTGCCATAATCGCAAAGAAATCTCGCTGCTCGCACAAATTTGAAATAATTTGTAGTTTTCTTTTAGGCAGCCACTATTCGCGCGCATATATTTAGTTCTGCACGTGCTCAGTGAATAACTAACCCGCACGCGCTATTCGTAAGTGCGTCACCGGCTGCTGTATCTGATTCCTCGCTCTGACAGTGTCCCGTAACACCCGAAAATAATGCCTGAAAGGAAACCGTTGCCATCTATAGGATAAGGCATTTCTTTTGAACTCCATCACAGGCAGGGAGGTGAGCTGGATGGAAACATCTTACAGAAGGCATGAGGTTAGAAGATATACGCGATTCCGTAACATGTCCGCCGCTCTGCTATCCTCCCCCCCGGTGTAACGGAACACCCTAGTTCCGGAAGAAGTCGGAGGTACTTTGACTTTTGAGCAACTCAGAATCTGCGCACACGTTGATATTTTTATAATGCTACGATCAGTGTGCTCTGTAGCGAGTCTTTAATATTCGAGACACTCCCCACCTAAAAATTACACAAGTATGGTTGTCTTGTCGCTCGATTCGCGCTCTGTGCCCTATGATGCCGCGACCAAAACCTCTTCAAGACAATGTTGCCCCCATCTTATGGCTACTCTAAGCCGGGAATCAAGAAATTCAGAGCATACAATACTCTATATAATGCTTTCAAACCCTCATCAACAATATACGTGGTGTAGGAGGCAAATCTGCCGCACAGGTCTAAGTGCGTACGCAACCGCGTAGCTGCCAACAATGCCAGCCGACAATACGACAACCCATGTTGCTAACATTTTACGACGGGATATGTAATTTATTGTTCCTCGGGATCATTAGCGGCTGAGGCATCAATCTGCCAGCCATTCAACGTTGCAGAGGAAGATAAAGTATAGGGATGATCGACGCCTAAGATCCGAGTCTGTAGTTGTACACACTCCTCCATTAGTTTGAGGGCCTCCGCACATCGGCCCTGTCCTTTCCAGGTGTAGGCAAGGTTGTTCATGCTAACCAGCGTGTCTGGATGCTCCACGCCAAGCACCCTCTTCCTCGTCTCCATCACTTGCACCTCCAGCTCTTCGGCCTCCTTCCATCGGCCTTGACTCCTGTAAGTCGACGCCAGGTTGGCCATGCTGGTCAGCGTGGAAGGATGCTCCACGCCAAGCACCCTCAAACTCGTCTCCATCACTTGCACGTCCAGCTCTTCGGCCTCCTTCCATCGGCCTTGATTCCTGTACGTCG
>Ga0335075_10009105_pt1 | contig 15171 bp, 15 predicted proteins | sample Lox_Sample_24_FD_206723 | JGI IMG/M metagenome (GOLD analysis project Ga0335075, IMG submission 206723) | Soil microbial communities from Loxahatchee National Wildlife Refuge, Florida, United States - Lox_Sample_2.4 | ecosystem: Environmental > Terrestrial > Soil > Wetlands | place: USA... | reverse complement strand
GTTCGTCGCTTCAGCTGTCATCTGGTTGCTCCTCGCGGTCGTCGATAGCGCTGACGGCAGAATCGAACAGAGAGGCAAGCTGTGCAAGTGTGGGCCTGATTGCTGGGCAACGTGCATAAGATCAGGCATGTCAGCCAGCGATCCCTATACAGATTGTAACGAGGTGGTCTGAACTGATCGACAATCTGGACAGACGGCTGCTTGAGTTGCTCAGCGCGGAGCCCAGGGTCGGCGTCCTTGAAGCGTCCCGCCGTCTCGGCGTCGCCCGCGGCACCGTGCAGGCCCGGCTGGACCGGATGGACGCACGTGGCGTCGTCACCGGATACGGCCCGGACGTCGATCCGGCCGCGCTCGGCTATGGCGTGACCGCCTTCGTGACGCTGGAGATCCGCCAGGCCGGCGGCCATGATCCGGTCGCCGAGCGGCTGGCTGCTATTGCCGAGGTGCTGGAAGCGCACACCATCACCGGAGCCGGTGACATGCTCTGCCGCGTGGTAGCCCGCAGTAATGCCGACCTCCAGCGGGTGATCGACGCGATCGTGGAGCTAGACGGCGTAGTACGGACGTCGACCGTGATTGCGCTGGCCAGCCCCCTGCCGCACCGGGTGCTCCCGCTGGTGCGTGCTGCCGCCGGCGGCACCTGACCGGCCGGCGCGGTCAGGCCTGCGAGCTGGCCTCAGCAGTTGCGGCACCGGCCAGGTCGAGCGCGACGTCCAGGACGGCTTTCTCGAGCTCAGCCGGGCTAGCGGCCTGGTCCTGATAATGCATCAAGCTGAAGCTGACGCTAACGAGGCATGATGCGGCCCGGACCTGATCGTGGAGCGGCGCGCCGGGTTCGGTCAGCAAGCCGATCAGCGCGTCGAGCCGCTCTCTGAAGAGCTCGCCGCGCTCCTTCGCCGAGGCGAGGCTGCTGACGGCTGCCTGGTTCTGGTGCAGCATCCGGAAGACGGCAGTGCCGTCCGCGACGACGTGCAGGTACCTGCGGACGATCTCGGCTCTGGTGGCCGCAGTTCGCGGCTGCTCCTTGCCCCAGGCGATCAGCTCGTCCAGTTGCGCCATGTAATCCTCGACCAGGCTGGCGACGATGTCTTCCTTGGACTTGAAGTAGTAGTAGAGCGCTGCCTTGGTGACGCCGAGCCGCTCGGCGATCTCGCGCAGGGAGGTCTTCTCGTAACCCTGCTCGGCGAAAAGCTGCAGGGCGAGCTCGCGCAGCCGCGACCGCGTGTCGCGACCGCGGTCATTCGCGTCGCCGCGAGCGTTGTCTCCCATGGTCTTCGTGCGCCTGTCCTTCCCGGCATGAGCCCGAGCTGTCCGGTAGTTCCCTGGCAACAAACCTACTTGACGGCCGGTTAGTAAACAGCATACTCTGTCCTTTGGCAGGATGCTAGCCGGTCGGCAGGTAAGTTGGAAGCTCCGCGGCGTGCGACATGCAGTGCCGCCTGATCAGACGGCCTCGACGGGGCCAATGCACGCGTACGTGGTGCACGACACAGGGCTCGACCAGATGGACCGGCGAAGGGGCCGGCGGTCGCGGGAACGGGAGCAAGATCTCATGACAGACAACCAGGCGGCTGCCGCCGCCGGTGACAGCCAGGCAGCCGCCGTCGCGGCTGGCGGGATGCCAAGCGGGACCAAGCGCGAGGTACTCATCGTGCTGCCCGGTCTGCTCCTGGCGCTGATCATCGCGATGCTGGACCAGCTGGTTGTCTCGACGGCACTGCCCCGCATCGTCGGTGACCTTGGCGGCCTGAACCACCTGGCCTGGGTTGTGACCGCCTACATCCTGGCCTCCACGATCACCACGCTGTTCTACGGCAAGCTCGGCGACATGTACGGGCGCAAGCGGTTTCTGATCATCGCCATCGTGCTCTTCCTCATCGGCTCGGCGCTGTCCGGCCTTGCGCACTCGATGGACCAGCTCATCGCGTTCCGCGCGCTGCAGGGCCTCGGCGCCGGCGGCCTCATGGTGGGCGCCATCGCCACGATCGGCGACATGGTCTCGCCCAGGGAACGCGGCCAGTACATGGGCTACATGATGGCTGCGATGATGGTTGCCATGATCGCCGGACCGCTGGTCGGCGGCTACATCACCCAGCACTGGTCATGGCGGTGGATCTTCTACATCAACATGCCGATCGGCGGCGCCGCCCTGGTCTACCTGTGGCTGACCCTGCACCTGCCAAAGAAGCGGGTCGAGCACAAGATCGACTATCTGGGCGCGACGGTAATCGCGATCTTCTCCACCGCGGTCGTGCTGCTGACCAGCTGGGGCGGCAGCCAGTACGCCTGGGGCTCGTGGCAGATCATCATGCTGGCCGTTATCGCGGCAGCCTCGCTCGCCGCCTTCTTCCCGATCGAGGCGAGGGCCGCCGAGCCGATGCTGCCGTTGCACGTATTCAAGGTCCGCAACTTCACCCTGGCGTCAAGCATGAGCTTCCTGCTCGGCACGGCCATGCTCGGCGCGCTGACGTTCCTGCCGCTCTACCAGCAGACCGTCCAGCACGCCTCGCCTACCGGCAGCGGCCTGATGCTGATCCCGCTGATGCTCGGATCCACCGTGACCGCCGTGATCTCGGGTCAGGTGACCAGCAAGACCGGCCGGTACAAGATCCTGCCGATCATCGGCGGAGTGATCATGACCATCGGCCTCTACCTGCTGACCCATCTGAGCGTGAATACGACCAGGCTCGACTCTGCGCTGTGCTTCGTCGTCCTCGGTGTCGGCATGGGCTTCCTGATGCAGATCACCTCGCTGATCGTGCAGAACAGCGTGCGGCAGTCGGATATGGGCGTGGCCAGCAGCTCCCGGCAGTTTTTCCAGCAGATCGGCGGCTCGATCGGCGTGTCGCTGTTCGGAGTGGTCTTCTTCCGCCGCTTCGCCGACGTGGTGGCTTCAACGCTTCACACCCACGCTTCCCTCAGCACCGGCGGCAGTATCGACCCGGCGACCATCGACAAGCTGCCGACGGCCATCAGGGACGCGGCGTTCCATGGCATCAGCAGCGGGATCGATAGCGTCATGCTGTGGACCGTCCCCGCTACCATCGTGGTGTTCCTGCTGGCGCTCTTTGTCAAGGAGATCCCGCTCCGTACGCACATTGAGCGGCCCGCTGACCAGCAGGCCCCGGCTCAGCCTGTCGAGCCGGAGCTGGTAAGCGAGAGCTAGCGGCCAGAAGCCTCGAGTAACTGCGACGCCGGCTGCCACGATCGTGGCAGCCGGCGTCGTTCGGTCTGCGGCGGTTGGCCGGGGACAGCCGTGCTCAGGCGCCGGTGTAGGGGACTGCTTCGAGGATCTCGACAGTCGTGGTTCGGCCGTTGGGCAGCGTGTAGGTGGCCGTTTCGCCGACCTTCTTGTTCATGATCGCGCTGCCGAGCGGCGACTTCGGCGAGTAGACGTCGATCGGCGAGCCGACCTCTTCGCGTGAGGCCAGCAGGAACGTAACTTCGTCGTTGTCGCCCTCGAACCTGATGGTCACCGTCATGCCGGGGCCGACTTCGCCCTCGGTGTACGGTGCCTCGCCGACGCGGGAGTTTTCCAGGATCTGCGTGAGCTGGCGGATCCGGGCCTCCTGCATGCCCTGCTCGTCCTTGGCGGCGTGATAGCCGCCGTTCTCCCTAAGGTCGCCCTCTTCCCGCGCAGCCTCGATTTTCTTCGCGATCTCGATCCGGCCAGGGCCCGACAGATAGTCGAGCTCCTGCTTGAGCCGGTCGTACGCTTCCTGGGTAAGCCAGGTAAGGGTGTCGTCGCGGGTCTCGGTCACGAGTACTCCTTGGCTGATACGGAGCTAAGCCCACCGAGGGCGCGCGGGCCCGCGGGGGTAATCCTTCGAGGCTAACAAGGCTCCGCAAGTAGGTCGTACCTGTCAATGGCCAGGACTAAACAAGCCGGGGCGAAACAGGCGAAACACATGCGCGACATGCCTTACCAGGCACCTCGCTTGCCAGCGACCGCGTGCTACGGCCGCTCGGGCGAAGTCCAGGCGGCCACGAGCCGAGTCGCGCCCCAGCGCCGGCGATCACGCCCTAGCGCCGGGTGAGCACGTCTCGTCATCGCTATGGCGAGCCTCATAGAACGTTTTATCCATATTTGCGCTAAGCCAAACCACGAAGAGACAGTGCGTCGCAAAGCGACTACCGACTGTAGCAGACCGCCTTGCAGCGCCCCAGGTGGCACGCGCGCGGCCGGGCTGCGGGCATAGGGTCCTAGCTATCCCGCAGCATGACCTGGAGGTCGACGTGGGCAATCATCCGGTGCTGGGTTATCTGGTGTGGGCGGTGCTGATCGGCGCCGTATTTGCCTGGGAGGGGCTGGCACTGTCCGGCATCAGCGGCAGCGTGCCAACGCTGAGCGCCACCTTCCGGGCGATTATGCGGTACCCGCCGGGCCGCTGGGCGTTGTTCGCCCTCTGGCTGTGGCTCGGCTGGCACCTGTTTGTGCGCGGCTGGCACTTCCTGCTGCGGGCATGAGCGGTCCGGCTGCGCCAGAGATGTCGTCACATCTGGTCGCGCTGTCGTCGCACCTGCTCAGGTCGGATCTGGATCCTATCCTCGGCGGTTACCTGATCCTGATGATCATTCTGGCTGTTGGCCTGCGGACGCTCGGCCGCCGGCTTGCCGCCGGGAAGCCGGTCAGCCGGCTAACCGGCCGCCGGGATCGCGGCTGGCTGGCCTTCATCCTGCACGTCCTGGCTGATGCGCTTGGTGGCTACCTGCTGCTGATGGCCGTTGTCGTGCTCTACTACTACGGCGTGGCCAGGGTCGGCAGCGACTTCCTGCTGAGCGCGATCACCGGCTCCCTGCTGCTGCTCGGGATCGCCCTGCCGCTGTTCTTCGTCGCGACCTGGCTGACATGGCGCCGGAGACGGCCTGAGCCGGAACAGCGACACCCGGCCGAGGGCCAGGGCCGCTGATCCGCCATCCAGCCCCGGCCGGTGCCGCGAAGCGCGCCTGCGGGCGCACCCGGAAAGGCTGCCCCCCGGCGATACCGCTACGCGCTGCCAGCCGGGCCTGCCAGCCCATGTAACAGAGGAAGACCAGGCCAGCGATCAGGAACGAGTTCGCGGCGGCGGTCAGCAGCCAGTGGAAGCCGAACTCGCCCGGCCCGCCGTGGTGCGGCGTGAACCACATCGGGGCGACGGCAAAAAGCACATAAGCCACGGCCGCCGCGATCTTGCTGCGCCTGCCGCCGCGGAGCAGGACTACCAGGGCAGGCAGGATCCAGACCCAGTGATGGGTCCACGAGACAGGCGAAACCAGCAGCCCGGTAACACCCGTCACCGTCGCTGCCCCGAGCCAGTCGTCGGTCCTGGCGAGCAGCGACGCAATGACCAGCCCGGCGATGCCAAGCACCACGGGTATCGCGCCGTACCAGAGGCCGACGAATTGCTCACCGCCCGCGATCCGGATGGCGATCGCGTACGGAGACTGGTTGCTGATGTAGGCAGCGCCAACCCGGAGGGTCTCGTCGGACACCTCGGCCCAGTACAGCCTCGAGTCGCCGGGCGCGACCAGGTAGCCGATTACGCCGCATCCGGCGAAGGTCGCCGTCGCGATGATGCCGTCCCTGGTCCGCCGGGCCAGGAACAGCAGCGGGATGAAGATCAGCGGAGTGAGCTTGACGGCCGCGGCGATGCCGATGCCGATCCCGGCCGGACGGCCGCGCGACGTACGCCAGACGTCGGCCAGGATCAGGGCCAGCAGCACCAGGTTGACCTGACCGAGGTAGAACGTGTGATACATCGGCTCGAGCGTGATCGACACGACCGTGACCGCGCCGATGACCTGCCAGTTTGGCCGGTAGCCCGCCAGCTTCAGGGTGAGCGCGGCGGCCCACGCCAGCGCGAGCAGTGATGCCAGCTCCCAGCCGACGCGAGCCAGTACATCGGGAATTGCCGCCAGCGGGATGAGGACCATCGCCGCGAACGGCGGATAGGTGAACCACTGCGCGGCGACCTTGCCGAGGTAGAGCTGCGTGCCATGCGTGACGACTTCGCTGCCCCAGCGGTACACGTTGAAGTCGAACGGGTTAACCAGCACGGCGAAGCCGACGAGCAGTGCGACGGCCAGCGCGAGACCGGCTAGGACCAGTCGGGTGTACCGCCGCTGGCCGAGGTTGAGCGGGCGCAGTCCCGCTTCGTCCGCCTCGTCCGCTGGCGCATCGGCGCCGCCTGTCGCGGACGGTCTGGCGGGAACGCCGATAGTGGCAAGCTTCACAAGCACTGCCTCCCCCGTCGGAGCAGCAACTTGATGCTCCCCCGTCGGAGCAGCCACTCGATCGTATCGCCGGGGTCCGGCCGCCCAGCCGGGCAGGGGAATGTGCCGTGCGGGCCGCCGCGTTCCTGGAGTGGGCCTGCGGTACCCTGACCGGTTGGCCCGTCAGACGACAGAAGGTGACTTTCGCGTGCTCCGTGCAATTGATGACGGCGTTCCTGGTGACTGCCCAGCCGACGGCCTGACCGCCGCCGGGCTGCCCGGCGGCGGGCCCCTGCGCCTGATGGCGGTGCACGCGCACCCTGACGACGAGTCAAGCAAGGGCGCGGCCACCATGGCCATGTACGTCCAGAAGGGCGTCGAAGTACTGGTCTGCACGCTGACCGGGGGCGAGCGCGGCGACATCCTGAATCCCGCGATGGAACGGCCCGAGGTCCGCGCCAATCTCCCCGAGATCCGCCGGGCCGAGATGGCCAGGGCCCGCGAGATACTCGGCGTGCAGCAGCGCTTTCTCGGCTTCGTCGACTCTGGTCTGCCCGAAGGGGACCCGCTGCCGCCGCTGCCGGACGGCTGCTTTGCCGTGCAGCCGCTGGAAGACGCGGCCGGCCCGCTTGTGCAGGCTGTCCGCGAGTTCCGCCCGCACGTGATGCTGACGTACGACGAGAACGGCGGGTACCCGCATCCCGACCACATCAAGTGCCACGAGGTGTCAATAGAGGCGTTCGAGGCGGCCGCCGACCCGGATCGGTATCCGGACTGCGGCGAGCCGTGGCAGCCGCTCAAGCTCTATTACTTCCTCACCTTCCATCGGGACAGGATGACTGCGCTGCACGACGAGATGCTCCGTCGCGGGCTCGAGTCGCCGTACGCGGAGCGCATCGCCGAGTGGGCGAAGGAAGACGCGGCGGACGAGTCTGCCGGGCAAAGTGGCGGCCGTCGGCCGCAGCGGCACGAGATCACGACCAGGGTCGACTGCGGTGACTGCTTCGAGATCCGCAACGAGGCGCTGATCGCGCACGCGACTCAGGTGGACCCGAACGGCGGCTGGTTCGCCGTTCCGGCCGAGGTCCAGCGCGCCGCCTGGCCGACCGAGGACTATCATCTGGCCAGGTCTTTGGTGGATGCCGTGCAGCCGGAGGACGATCTCTTCGCCGGCATCCGTGAGAGGGTATGCCTGTGATAGAACTCGCGGCGGCTGCGGCGGCGAAGTCGCCGAGCGCCTGGGACCAGCCGGGCACCCTGGGCTTCCTCGTCGTCTTCGGCATGGGCGTCATCCTGTTCTTCGTCTTCAGGTCGCTGGCCAAGCAACTGCGCAAGGTCAATGAGGCCGCGCGCCTTGAGGCCCTGCAGTCCGATCCCGACGCGCTGCAGTCGGACGGACTCCAGCCGGACCAAGTGCAGGGGGATACGCTTCAGCCCGGATCTGCGCAGCCCGGATCTGCGCAGTCCGGATCTGCGCAGGCCGGTGCTGCGGACTCCTCGCTGGCCAGGCCGCTCGCCGACAGCAAGGTCATCGGCCCGCCTGCGGGGAACGGCCGCGGCAGGTAGCAAGGCCGGATGTGCCGCGCTGCTGCCAGCGCGAAGCGCGCAACGTTATCACGGGCGACGCTAATACGGCAGCACCTGCCATCGGCGGCGTGTCGGCGGCCCATCGCTGCTAGTTTCAAACGGGCTAGTCCCGGCTATCGCGGGAGTGCGGGCACATGCTGGTGATCCACGGCATCTGGGCCCACGGCGCGCTGAGCCTGTGGGCCGAGGATTCCGCCCAGCCCGTATCCGCCCCGGAAGCCCCGCTATCCGGCGTCGCCGACCCGGTGCCGCATCCCTCCGCCGTGGCACCAGGCGTGCTGGCGGATGCGCTCGCCGAGTTCGGGGAGGCGGTTAGTGACCTCGTCCGCAAGGCTGCAGAAACTGAGCTGACTCTCTGGCTCCCCGCCACCGCCGCTGGCCCGCTCAGCTCTCCCGACGCGATAGCCCTCCAGGACGGGAACGAGGCAGCCGGGGCATCTCCCGCACGCAGCCGGCGGACTGCCAGCACTGTGCCTGCCAGCACCGTGCCTGCCAGCACTGGGCTCTCGGCATGGCACGTGCCGGCGCTGAGCTTCGAGCCGGCCGCCGCTCTCAGCCTGCTCACCGCATCCGGACTGGCGCCCGTTGGCCAGCCAGGCGCCGGTCATACTGGACCGCGCACTGAGCGCGCTGTCGTCGCCGGCAGCGTGCTGTACCTGGCTGCACTGGGGGCCTTCGCGGCCGACCTGGCCGCGCGCGGCCGGGTGCTGCCAGGTTTTCAGCAGTTCGATGACGGCCACTACGCAGCCGGCTGGCGGGCGATTCTGGCCGGTGGCGACGCGCTGCGCGCCAGGGAGCTGACCCTGGCCATGCCGCCGGTCTGCCGGGCCGTGAGTGCAGCCGGCGAGCCGTCCGCTTCGATCTTCGCAGCAGCGCTGGACCCGCTGACTGATGCGGCGGTCCGGGCCCGGCTGGCGGCTCCGCCGGGATTCGCGCTGCTTGAGCCCGGCCCTCGGCCGTCTCTGCCGGAGCGCTGGGCTGCAGCGCTCACAAGCGAAGACGGCGAGGTGAGCGTCGGCCCGTCTGAGGCGGCGCAGGCGGCGCAGCTCGCGTTCGCCCTGTGGGCCTGGCAGGACTCCGCGCAGGAGCCGCCGGGACCGGCGCGTACCTGCTTCCGGCTCATCGAGCCCGACGCTGCCGGCACTGATGAGAGCGGTGCCGACGAGAGCGGTGCTGATGAGAGCGGTGCTGATGAGAGCGGTGCTGGTGGAAGCGGTGCCGCCGATAGCAGTACTGACGGGCGCGGGAGCTGGCGCGTCGAGTTCGCGCTTCAGTCGACGGATGACCCCAGCCTGCTGCTCCCGGCCGCCGACATCTGGTCGGGCAACACTGCTGACGGCTGGGCCGCGGCCGGCCTCAGCTATCCGGAGGACGACCTGCTGGCCGGGCTCGGCCGGGCCTCGCGGCTGTTTCCCGAGCTCGACGAGGCGCTGCAGGACGCGGCGCCGGAGGTTGTCGATCTCGACGCTCGCGGTGCCCTGCGCTTCCTCCGCGACACCGGGCCGCTGCTGGCCGGCGCCGGCTTCGGGGTGCTGCTGCCGGACTGGGTGCGCCGGTCCCGGCTCGGCCTCAAGCTCACCACCAGGTCCCGTGCCGCCACATCGCCGGGCTCGGTGGCCGAGCCGCGGTTCGGCCTGGCCGACCTGGTCGACTTCCGGTACGAGCTTGCTATTGGCGACCAGACACTCGACCCGGCCGAGCTTGCCGAACTAGCCAGGCTCAAGGTCCCGCTCGTCCGGCTGCGCGGCCAGTGGGTCGAACTGGATGAGCGTCACCTGACCGCGGCGCTTCGCTTCCTCGAGCGGGGCGGCTCGGGGGTGATGACCGCGGGCGATGCGCTGCAGGCTGGCCTCGACGGCGCCGCTGGCGGGCTGCCGCTGGCTGACATCGATGCCGACGGCTGGCTCGGCGACCTGCTCTCCGGCCAGGCCGACCGGCGGCTCGAGCCGATGGCCACGCCGGCGTCGTTCCGCGGTGAGCTGCGGCCGTACCAGCAGCGCGGCCTCGCCTGGCTCTCGTTCCTGTCTGGCCTCGGCCTTGGCGGGGTGCTCGCCGACGACATGGGTCTCGGCAAGTCGCCGCAGACGCTGGCGCTGCTGCAGGCCGAGCGCGACGCCGGGACGGGGGCCGGGCCGACGCTCCTGATCTGTCCCATGTCACTGGTTGGCAACTGGCAGCACGAGGCGGCGAAGTTCACACCAGGGCTCGCCGTCCACGTGCATCACGGCGCGGACAGGCTGGCCGGCTCCGAGCTCGGGGCGGCTGTCGCGGCGGCAGACCTGGTCATCACGACCTACGGCGTCGCGGCGCGCGACACCGCGGCGCTGGCAAGGGTGCCGTGGGCCAGGGTCGTCTGCGACGAGGCCCAGAACATCAAGAATGCGTCGACCCGGCAGGCTCAGGCGGTCCGTGCCATCCCCGCCCGGGCCAGAGTCGCGCTCACCGGGACGCCGGTGGAGAACCGGCTGACCGAGTTGTGGTCCATCATGCAGTTCACCAGCCCGGGTTTGCTCGGCCCCGCCGAGACCTTCCGGCGCCGGTTCGCCATTCCGATCGAGCGGAACGCCGATGCCGAGGCGACCGAGCAGCTTAAACGACTGACCGGTCCGTTCATCCTGCGTCGGCTGAAGACCGACCCCACCGTCATCTCGGACCTGCCCGCCAAGCTGGAGATGAAGGTCTGGTGCAATCTGACGCCGGAGCAGGCATCGCTCTACCAGGCCACGGTCGACGACATGATGGCGAGAATCGAAGCAGCCGAGCCGGGCATCGAGCGCCGCGGCCTGGTGCTCGCCACCATGACCAAGCTGAAGCAGGTCTGCAACCACCCGGCCCACCTGCTTGGCGACGGCTCGCGGCTGGAGGGCAGGTCCGGCAAGCTGGAGCGGCTCGAGGAGATCTGCGAGGAGATCGTCGCGGCGGGCGACAAGGTGCTCTGCTTCACCCAGTACGCCGAGTTCGGCGGGATGCTGCAGCGGCACCTGTCCGCGCGGCTGGGCTGCGACGTCTACTTCCTGCACGGCAGCACCAATGCCAGGCGCCGGGACCAGATGGTCGCTGACTTCCAGAACCAGCCGGGCGCGGCTGTTTTCCTGCTCTCGCTCAAGGCGGGCGGAACCGGTCTCAACCTGACAGCTGCCAGCCACGTGATTCATGTCGATCGATGGTGGAACCCGGCAGTCGAGGACCAGGCCACCGATCGAGCCTTCCGGATCGGCCAGCGCCGGGACGTTCAGGTCCGCAAGTTCGTCTGCGTGGGCACCGTGGAGGAGCGGATCGACCAGCTGATTGACGAGAAGAAGGCGCTAGCCGAGGCGATCATCGGTACCGGCGAGAGCTGGCTGACCGAGCTATCGGTCGCCGACCTCCGCGCGGTTCTCGAGCTATCCCCTGAGGCGGTGTCGCAGTGACCGCTGTCCCAGTGACCGCTGTCCCAGTGACCGCTGTCCGAGTGGCCGGTGCCCGAGTGGCCGGTGCCCGAGTGGCCGGTGCCCGAGTGGCCGGTGCCCGAGTGGCCGGTGCCCCAGTGGCCGGTGCCCGAACGAGCGGAGCCGTGCCGTCATGACGGAACCGTGGGACGGCCCGTTCTTCCCGCCGTCGCGGCCGCGCAAAGCCGAAGGCGGGATCAAGGCACGCAGTAAGCGCGGCCCGATCGGCGAACAGTGGTGGTCGCGCCGGTTCATCGACGTGCTGGAGTCCTTCGGGCTGCAGACGAGGCTCACCAGGGGCCGCAACTATGCCAGGTCGGGCCAGGTGCTCAGCCTCGACATCGGGACCGGCCACGTGACCGCAGCGGTGCAGGGTTCGCGGGTTAAGCCGTACCGGGTGCGGCTGACAGTTGACCCGCTGACCGTGCGGCAGTGGCGGCGGGTGGAAGCATCGCTCGCTGCCCGCGCGGTCTTCCGCGCCAAGCTGCTGGCTGGCGAGATGCCGGCGGAGATCGAGCAGGTGTTCGCCGACTGCGGTACGCCGCTGTTCCCGCGGTCCCTCCGCGACCTGGAGATGAGCTGCTCATGCCCGGACTGGGAAGTGCCGTGCAAGCACCTGGCCGCTGTCTGCTACGTGCTGGCTGAGGGATTCGATGATGACCCGTTCGCGATGCTGGCCTGGCGCGGGAAGCGGCGTACCGACCTGCTGGCAGCTCTCCGCAAGCTAGCCGGCGGCAGCCGCGCCCTCGCGGCGGACCGGCCGCTGATCGACGTAGCGGACCGCTCGCTCGCTGAGTGCGTGGCGGACTTCTGGTCCCCGGGCCTGAGCCCGGCACGGCTGCAGGCGCTGCCGCCGGCGACCGCGGCACCAGCTGATCTGCTGCTGCGCAGTGTTGAGCCGCCGCTGATCGCCGTTGACGGGCGCGACCTGATAACGCTGCTGCGCCCGGCCTACCTGCGGATCGCCGCTGAAGCGACCGCCGATGCCGTCGCCGACCCGCCGTCGCGGAAGAGATCGCCGAAGTCGCGCTGACCAGCCCTGCGCACCCTGCAGGCGAGGGTCATCATGGGACTTCTGGCCTGATTAGATGTGTAAATGCAGATCAGAGACGCACATCAGGACGAGCTGGCCGAAATCGGGGAGATCAGGGTCGGCGCCTATCTGGCCGACGGATTCCTGTCACCTACCTCCGGCTACGCCCCGCGGCTGCGCGAGCTGGGCGCGGACGGTCTCGGTCCGGTGCTGGTGGCGGCCGATGACGCGGCGGGCGCGCTGCTCGGCACCGTGATGCTGCAAGTCTGGCCGCAGGGCGGAGAAGTAGTGAAAGGGCCGGGCGAGGCGGAGATCCGCGCACTCGCGGTCCGGCCGGGCTCACGAGGGGCAGGCGTCGGCCGCAAGCTGCTGGCCGCCGTTATCGAGCGCGCCAGGAAGCTTGGCGTCCGGCATCTGGTTCTGCTCACCCAGCCGGAAATGAAAGCGGCGCACCACCTGTACGACGAGGCCGGCTTCGCCCGCCTGCCGGAGCGTGACTGGTCACCCGAGTCGGGAGTGACGCTGCTCGCCTATGGCATGATCCTGGCCGGCTAACTGCGTCGTTCGCTCCGCCGGAGAGGCCGCGATGGGCTCGGCATGAGCCCCGGCCGTAGGGTAGGTACTGCGGAAGGCGAGCGCAGAACGAGACGAAGGATCGGTGATGGCCGTGGGGGAGGCATTGCCCGAGGTGCCGGCAGCCGCCGTGCCGGACGGCGCGTGGCTGCTCGACGTACGCGAGGACGACGAGTGGGCGGCTGGCCATGCGCCTGAGGCTGTCCACATCCCGCTCGGCCAGCTCGGCGATCGCGCTCGCGAGGTGCCGCTGGATCAGGATGTTTATGTCATCTGCCGGTCAGGTCACCGCTCAGGACGGGCCGCGCAGGCGCTGAACGGAGCCGGCTGGAAAGCGGTCAACGTGGCCGGCGGGATGCAGGACTGGGCTGCCGCGGGGCGCCCGATGACCAGTGACTCTGGCGCGGAGCCGTTCGTCGCCTGACGTCAGGCGGGCCAGTTCATGATCACGTAGGATCCCGGTCGCCGGCGGAGTACAAGGATCCTTCGTGGTCATGAAGTCGTCACTGCATGTTCATCCGCAGCAGGTCCTGCTCGCTCAGCAGCTTGTCGAGCCGCGCCTGGTCGACGCGACTGACGACCTCGGTCTCCTCCAGCCGGTCCCTCACGACCTTCGCCAGGGTGAACGCGGAAGTGACCCCGTACAGGACGCCGAGGGCGAGGAAGGCGCGCGGCCATGCACCCAGCGGCAGGTAGGCGATGCCGACAAGCAGCGCCGTGACGGAGACGGCGAAGGAGATCGCCGCCTGGGCGTAGAAGGCGGCCGTCGTGTGCGGCCTCAGTGGTGTGCTCATGGCCACCAGAATGCGCCGGAAGCGGCCCGCAGAGATGAGCACAACAACGGCAGTTTCGCTGAGCTGAACTACCCAGCGGCGGCCGGGCACCCAGTCAGCGTCAGCCGGTGCGGCCCCCCGCGTGATGGGTCAGGCCGATCATCGGGGCCATGTCCGACAGCATCAGCTCGAACATCGGCGAGGCATCGTCCAGGGCGAACCGCAGGTGACCGAACACCTCGAGGCTGACCGTCCCGTACAGCAGCACCCAGCAGCGCAGGAAGGTCTGCAGCGCGCCGACCGGCAGGTCGGAGCCGATAACCTCACGGTACCTGGCAAGCTGCTCGCGTAGCTCAGGCTGGATTTCCGAGTCGGCCGGGATGGGGAACGGGCGGCGCCGGTACAGATCGCCGAACAGGTCGAGGAAGACCTTGCCGAACTGACGGCCGCACTCCACCGTCGGATCATTCTGGATCACGTCGTAGCCGGCCACGGGACTGCCGAACAGCATGCTGAACTCGGGCACGTGCGTCAGCGCCCAGGAGCGGAACTCTCGGCAGCCAGCCATCATCTTGATAGCCATGATCTCCGGCTCGGTCCGGTCGGGGCCAGCCGTCGCGGCGACAGCGTGGATCGCCGTTCGCACGTGGTCGGCGATCTCCGTGAAGATGCTGGCCACCAGATGCCTGAGCAGTTCCTCCCGGCTGCCGAAGTAGCGGTACAGGGCAGGGGCGGTCATGCCCATCTCGCGGGCGATCGCCCGGAGCGACACTGCATCGGGACCCTGCTCGACCAGCAGCTTGCGGGCGGTCTGGATGATCTCCTGCGTGGTCGCGGCCCGGACGCGATCTCGCCTCGACGGCGCCAAGACCATGATCCATCTCCTCAGCAAGGGCCGCCATCTTGACGATGGCGAACTGCGTATGCCAGATTTTACACCGTAAACGCTAACAGCGTTAACTCAAGCAATGATCGCTAACGAGTCTAGCCCGTGGAGCTGACCATGTTCGAGGCTTGGGGACGAATCATCTTCCGGCACCGCCGCCAGGTACTGATCATCGCGCTGGCCGGCGTTGCCGCGGCGGCGGTATGGGGCACCGCGGTGTTCGGGAAGCTTCAGTCGGCCGGCGGTTTCGTCCCACCGGACAGTCAGAGCCAGCACGAGGCTGACCTCGCTGCCCGGACGTTCGGCCGCGATGCGGGCGATGTCGTACTTCTGTACAGCAGCCCGGCGCTGACGGTGCACTCACCTGCCTACCGGGCGGCAGTGGCGGACTCGCTGGCGAGACTGCCGCGCGCCGATGTCGAGTCGGCCGCGACCTACTGGTCCACCGGCTCGCCGCAGTTCGTCAGTGCGAACAGCCAGGTCACCTACGCGCTGCTTGAGCTCACCGGCAGCAGTGATGCGGCCAGGATCAACAGCTTCAATGCGATCCGGCGGGACATCGCGGCACCGGGGCTGACAGTCCGCGCAGGCGGGCAGATCCCGACCGAAGCCGCCATCAACGCCGAGGTGACGAGCGATATCGGGCGGGCAGAGGCCATCTCCATGCCGGTGCTGCTGATCCTGCTGCTGGTCATCTTC
>Ga0335075_10009104_pt1 | contig 15173 bp, 14 predicted proteins | sample Lox_Sample_24_FD_206723 | JGI IMG/M metagenome (GOLD analysis project Ga0335075, IMG submission 206723) | Soil microbial communities from Loxahatchee National Wildlife Refuge, Florida, United States - Lox_Sample_2.4 | ecosystem: Environmental > Terrestrial > Soil > Wetlands | place: USA... | reverse complement strand
TTCAAGAACCCGGCTAACAAGCACAAGGCCGTTTCGCTGACTGCCCAGCAGTTCCGCTATAGCTTCGGCAACGCCATCAGCGAGGACGAATCCGACGAGCTCTACCAGCGGTGGGCCATCCCCGCCCCTGGCCTCCCCCTGTTCGAAGCCGCCGCAGCCAATTTCGAACTGCACTCTCCGGCGAAGGTCAACACCCGCAACGAGAACCGCGGCCCGCTTCTGCTCGTCATGGGCGGGCGCGACCACACTGTCCCCGAGGCCATCACCAAGGCGACACTCAAGCAGTACCGGCACTCCGATGCGATCACCGAGCTGAGGGAGTTCCCCGACCGCGGGCACTCCCTCACCATTGACTCAGGCTGGCGCGCCGTCGCCGAGCAGTGCATGGCCTGGCTGGGAGAGCATGACCTCTAAGCCTTTTACTCTGCAGATGTGGTGAGGTAGTCAGGGGATGCGAGCCAGCCAGGCGGCGACGGCTGCGCCGATCTCGGCGCCCGAGTCCTCCTGCACGACGTGCTTGCCGGCGACTGTGATCTCCGTCTGGTCTGGCCAGGCTCGGCAGACCGCACGCTGCCGGTCTCGCATTATCACTCCCGGCTCGGCGTTCACGAAGAGCTTGGGAATCCCCGGCGTTGTCGCCAGCGACTGTGCGTACTCCTCGACGATCCGCGTGACGTCTGCGGGTATGCCTTCGGCGGGAATCTGCCGCGGCCAGGTCAGGGTGGGCAGGCGGCTCTCCCCCGGCTCAAGGTAGGGGCGCCGGTATTCGGCCATTTCCTCGTCATCGAGGGCGCGCAAGATCCAGCTGGGCAAGATCGTCTCGATGAAGATGTTGTTCTTCAGGACCATCTCCTCGCCCTGGTCCGTGCGCAACGCCTGGAACAGCGCCCGAGAGGATTCCGGCCACTGGTCCCAGGACTGCATTGTCGTGAGGATCGCCTCCATGTAGGCGATACCGCGTACTGCCCCGGTGTGGCGCCGGGCCCAGTCGAATCCCAGCGCGCTGCCCCAGTCATGCACGACGAAGGTGACCATGCCGGTCACTCCGAGCTTCTCCAGCAGCGCATCCAGGAAGTCGCGGTGTCGGACGAAGGTGTAGCGCGCCGTGTCTTCGGGGCCGAGCTTGTCCGAGTCCCCCATTCCGATCAGGTCGGGTGCGATGACGCGGCCCAGGCCGCCCAGATAGGGAATGATGGCTCGCCAGATGTAGGAGGACGTCGGGTTTCCGTGCAGCAAGACGACGGGCGCGCCCTCGCCCTCCTCGACATACGCCATTCGATGGCCGAGCACGTCGGCATACGACTTGCGCTGCTTCCAGCTGCTCATATGCGCCCCTTCAGGACAGCGTCAGCGAGTGGATGTCGATGCTGATGAGGACCGGCCCTGACGTCGTGTTGTCGGGCTGGCGGCGCCTGACCCGCCGCCGGGTGGGGAATCCGAACCCGTCGAACGTCCGGTAGTCCGCGGTGTAGTGCGCGGTGGCGGTGCCGCCAAGGATGTCGACGCTGTAGTCGTGCCGTCGCAGCAGGTTGTCCGGACCGACGTAAATGGTCTGCACGGTGCTGTGCGTGCCGATGTGACCGGGGAACTCAACGCGAAGCCGCCGCCAGATTTCCTCGTTCTCCTGCCACGGCTCGACTTCCTCAGCGCGGACACCATCCCAGGCGAGCAGGAACGGCATTGTCAGGTAGGTCCAGAACGCGTAGCCGACGAAGTATGCCGTGTCCAGCTCATCCCAGAGCCGATCCGGCGGGTAGCTCGCGAATGCGCGCCTAGGCTCGTCCCGCTCGGCGAGCACGGTGCCCTCCGCGTCCAGGACTTCCACCTGGTCTGGCGTGAACAGGCCGGATCGATCCGGTGCGCCGAACGGTTCGATGAGCGCACGCTCCGACCGCGTCTCGAGCACCGCCCCGGTTCTTGTCATGAAGTCCGCGCGGGGAAACGGGAGCTTGCCGCCACCCGAGCCAGTGAACCGTAGCTGCGTGAGCTGTCGCCACCGCTCCAGGCCGCCGTGCGCCTGGTAGATGCGATCGAGCAGATCGGTCATGGTGTTGTCTCCGTTCCGTCGGTGACGCCGCTGAGCAGACCGGCGTGCGGGCGGGCGAACCTCGCCGACGGTCACGGGACTCAGGAGACGCTGACTGTCCGGATATCGACGGATATCAGCGTGAGGCTGGCCTCAGCCTGCCGCCACCTGCCGCCTGTGATACCCGGAACCCGGCCAGTCAGCACACCGCTTCAGCGACCGCACGGGGCCACCGCCGTCAGAGCCAAGAGCGCCGGGCCTCGCCCCGGCAAGACCGAGGCAAGTCGAAGTCATAGCGGAGCCATTCACGGGTACGTGAACCACGCTAAGGACATGACCGGGCGCAGGTACACAGCGTCCTGTCCGGGCCAGTCGTACGCGTGCCCGGACTCGCAGGGAGGGGGCGCCTTCATGGGTGTCGTGAAAGATCTCACCGAACGCAACGCGCAGTTCGCCAAGACCCATTTCAGCCCCGGCCTGCGCATGAGACCAACGCTCGCCACGATCGTCATCTGCTGTGTTGACACGCGCGTAGACCCGACCGTCGTGCTCGGAGCCGAGCAGGGCGAGATCATGGCGATCCGTAATGTCGGCGGCCGCATCACGCCGCACACGCTCGATGAACTGATCATGCTCCGCCAAGTGTCGCAGTCCGCCGGCAACGACTTCTCCGAGTGGGAGCTCATCATCATGCAGCACACACAGTGCGGCATCACCCGGATCCAGGACCACCCGGAGCTGCTGGCCAGCTACTTCGAGATCGGCGAGAAGGACCTTCCCGGCACCTGGGTCGCCGACCCGCAGGCCGCGGTCGTCCGCGACGCCGCAGTGTTGCGCGGCGAAACCCGCCTCGACGGCGCCCGCGTCTCCGGCCTGGTCTACGACGTAGCGACCGGCCTGGTGGAGACCATCGTCCATCCCTGACCGCGCAGCGGAAAGAACGCGCCATCAGACTGCCTGCAACGTCGCCCGGTCCCGATGTCACCGGTGCCTGATTTGTCGAGCGAGCCCAGGTGAAGACGGAACACTGAGCCGCCATCTCCACGTAACGCCAGCCCCAGGTGTTCGCACGCGCTGACCTGGTCCGGATCGGCAACCCGACGTTTCGACCTGTGCTTCGCCCTGCTGGCGTACCTGGTCCTGGCCTGGCGGGATGGCGCCATCCGCAGTTCCGTCCTGGTGATCCTGGCCGGCCTCGTCCTGGCCATAGCCGACCGCGCCAGGGCGGAACCCTCCAGCGTCGCGATCGGCCTGGACATCGCCACAGGTAGCGGCTGGATTAGCAGGTAATTTACGATCATGATCTGGGGCTATCAGCGGTTTGCAGGCGTTGGTACCAAATCGGCCTGCGCAGAGAGGGCCGGCTAGGAGAGCTGGCGTCGGCGTCGCAGATTACTGGGGATGGAGGAGCCGGATGAGTACGCCAGGGCTCGGGTCTGGCGACATTCCGGCTGAGCAAGCGGACCCGCGGCCGGCTGAGCCGGCGTCTCCGGCGGCGCCGGCACCTCCAGGCCACGATGGCCATCGCGGTGATCCCGCGCAGAACGGCAAGGCGGCCAGCGGGTCAGGCGACGAACCGGATGGGGCTAGCGGGGCCGGTGACCACCCGGTTCGTTACGCCTGGCGGCAACTAGGCCCGGCTCGCCAGACGGGCAGTCACCGGGACGAGCGAGGCTATGACGCTGGCGGGCATGTCCGGCTGGTCTATCCTCGCGGCAGCGTGTCCGGTCAGGCCGGGGCGGATGAGACCGACGGCCATCCTGGCGCCGGCGGCGCCTACGACCTAGCTGTGTACGCCGAGGCCGATGCGCCGACCCGCGTTTATCCCTACCGGTGGGGATCGACGCAGGCGGGTCCAGGCTGGTACCCGGACGAGACCGGCCCGGTGACGGTAGTCACCGATGACGAAGGCGCTGCGGGCGCCGCCGTCCTGTCCGCGAGCGGGGTCATGGCCATCGGCACGCTGGCGTCCCGGTTCAGCGGGATGCTGCGCACGCTGGTCCAGGCGTGGGCTCTTGGCGCGCTGGCCCTGGCGAACGCTTACAACAACGCCAACACGCTGCCGAACGTCGTCTACAACCTGGTCCTCGGCGGCATCCTGACCAGCGTCATCGTGCCGCTCATCGTGTCCGCGGGCAAGCGGGACGCAGACCGCAGCCAGGCTTACGAGCAGCGGATGTTCACCCTGATCACGTGCGCGCTGCTGGGCGTCACTCTGCTGGCGACTATCGCGGCCGCGCCGATCGTGGACATCTACAAGGGCTCGATTCACGGCACGCAGCTGCACGTGATGATCATTTTTGCCTACTTCTTCATCCCGCAGATCTTCTTCTACGGCATGAGCTCGCTGATCGGCGCGATCCTCAACTCGCGAGGAAGCTTCGCCGCGCCGATGTGGACGCCGGTGGTCAACAACGTCGTGGTGATCGTGATCCTGCTGTTGTACTTCGACATCGGCGGGCGCCATGCCGGGAACGTGACGATCAGCCCCGGCCAGGTCCGGCTGCTCGGGATCGGCACGACGGCGGGCATCGTGGCACAGACGGCGGCTCTGGTCCCCGCGCTGCGCCGGGTTGGCTTCCGCTGGCGTCCGCGGTTTGATTTCCGGCGGGCCGAGTCGTCCCAGATCGGCCGGATGGCCGGCTGGATGTTCTGCTACATAGGTGCCACCCAGGTGGTGTTCCTGGTCACGGCGATCGTGTGCAACATCGCGGCGCCTGGCGGGGACGGTTATACCTCGTACACCTACGCCTGGCAGCTGTTCCAGATGCCGTACGCGGTGGTCGGTATCTCGGTGATCACCGCGCTGCTGCCGCGGATGAGCGCGCACGCGTCCGAGCGCCGCTATAGCCAGGTCAGGCGGGACTTCTCGGCCGGGGTCAGGCTGGCGTCGGTGATCGTCGTGCCGTCTGCGCTGATCCTGGCCGTGCTCGGTCCCGCGCTGTCGCTGGTGCTATTCGCGCACGGGCAGACGAGCCTCGGCCAGGCGCACTACATGGGCGTGGTGTTCGCGCTCTTCTGCCTCGGGCTCCTGCCGTACATGCTGTTCCAGCTGCAGCTGCGGGTGTTCTACTCGATGCACGACAGCCGAACGCCTGCGCTGATCGGGCTGGTCACCATGGTCGTTAACGTCGGAGCCAGCTTCGTGGCGCTCGGCGTTCTGCCGGGCCATGACGTGGTGGCTGGTCTCGGCGTCGCGTTCGGGCTGGCCAACCTGCTCGGCTCGGTGGTGGCCTGGCGGATCCTGAGCCGGCGGCTGCAGGGCCTGGACGGGCCGGTCATCGGCATGAGCCTGGTGCGCATGCATCTGGCGGCGATTCCGGCTGCGCTGTTTGCGCTGCTGGCGAGCTCGGTCGCGGGTGTCATCGCGCCGGGCGAGAGCCGGCTGAGCTCCCTTGTCGTCGTCGTAGTCGGTGGCGGCGCGGGATTGCTCATCTACCTGTGGTTCGCGTATGGCCTCCGGGTGCGCGAGGTAAACGACGTGGGCAACATGCTGCTGGCCACGTTCCGGCGCCAGTAGCCGGCGATCCGGCGGACAGCCGCCAGAGTCTGCCTCATTGACTGTTACGTAGGCGCGGCCTCAGGCAGTCACGCCGTGGCACAAGGTGACACGCTGCGGTACACTGACTTCGTGGCCGATCATTACACGCTGCGACTTGCGCCGGGTATCCGGCAACGGCTCACCGACTGGGCCCGCCGGTCCGGCATGCCCGAGCGCAGTCTTGCTCAGCGATACGTCGAGGAGGGCCTTCGGCATGACGCTCATCCGCTGATCCAGTTCCTTGACGGACCAAGCGGGCGACGCGCTAGCCTGGCTGGCCGCGGTCTGGATGTCTGGGAGGTCATCGCCACCGTCCGCGACAACAACGGGTCAATCGCCCAGGCATCCGACTACCTGCAGGTGCCCGTCGGCCTGGTCGAGGCTGCCGTGGCCTACTACGGGGAGTACAAGGACGAGATCGACCGGGAGATTGACTTCAACGAGGCGGAATACGAGCGCGGGATGGCGGCCGTAGCGGCCGGCGAGCAAGCGCTGCGCGGGTGAAAGCCCTTCTTGACGAGCAACTGTCTCCCCAGATCGCCGCGCTCCTCCGGCAAGCTGGCCTGGACGTGGATGCGGTCGCCGACCGCCCCGACCTGATCGGGCGCAGCGACATGCACATCTTCGAGGTCGCCTGCAACGAGGACCGGGCCGTCATCACCAATAACATCAAGGACTTCCGTCCGCTCGCCGCTCAGCGGCTCGCCCAGGGCCGCATTCATGCCGGGCTGATCCTGCTGCCCTCACCACGCACGCGTACGCGCGCAGCCGTCGCGATGCTGGCAGACCGGATCGCCAGCGTCCTGCCAGACAACCCCGACGGCTTGGCCAGCAGCGAACGCTGGATCGGTACGCTGCCCAGGGCCTGACGCCGCTCAAGTGCGGACGCGCGAGGCACGAATGCAGCTCCTGCTGCGACTACTGCCGTAGACGCGGCAGTCGCGGGTGCGACGTCGCGAGGCAGAGCGCCGCTTCGGGACAGTTAGGCGATCACTTGCCGGTAAATCTCGCGCTCACGCCGTTCGAGCACCGGGACGATGATTCCCTCGATGAGATCCTTGAAATGCGCCGTCTCCCGGTGGGCGGTGACATCCGCGGCGGTCGCGTACACCTCATAGAGGCAGAACACGTTCGCGTCGTCGGGATCGACGTTGACGTGGTAAGCGAGGCAAGCTGGCTCGCTGGCCCGCACCAGTTCCGCCATCTCGCGCAAGGTCGCCTCGACGACGGCCGCGTTGCCAGGAATGACGTGATACCGAGCGATGAGCGCGAAGGACGTGGCCTTGCCTCTCTCCTATAGCCAGACCAGGTCAGGTCATCGCGTTAAAGGCCTTGACATGGCGGCAGGGGCCTGCTGAGACTGGGCAAGATCATATCTCATACTCCAGGACAGAAGGACGCGTGAGCGACTTGCAGCTTCCCATTGACCGCCCTGGCAAGGTTGTCGCCGTCGGGCTGAACTACCGGGACCATGCGGCGGAGTCAGACAGCCCGCTGCCTCAGTCACCCATTCTCTTCGCTAAGTGGCCGAGCTGCCTTGTGGCCGACGGTGCGCCAGTTGTCTTGCCGGCCGGGGTCGACCGGGCCGACTTCGAGGCGGAGCTCGCGGTTGTCGTCGGCCGTCGTGCCCAGCGCGTCAGCAAGGACGACGCGCTCGACTTCGTTGCCGGTTACCTGGCGATGAACGATGTGACGGACCGTGCGGCCCAGGCTGCTGACGGCCAGTGGTGCCGCGCCAAGTCGTATGACACTTTCGGTCCCTGCGGTCCCCGGCTCGTTCCGGCGAACGAGATAGCCGACCCGCAGGCACTAGCCATCACGATGGACCTGAACGGCGTGCGAATGCAGGAGAGCACGACGGCCAACATGATCTTCGGCGTCCGGCAGCTCATCTCGTTTATCTCACAGCGGATCACGCTGGAGCCAGGAGACGTCATCAGCACCGGAACTCCTGACGGTGTCGGCGCCTTCCGCACTGAACCCGTCTTCCTCAAGCCCGGCGACGTCATGACGGGCACTATCGACGGCATCGGCACGCTCACCAACTCGGTCGTCGCCGCTGACCGACGACCAGGCTCCGCCGGCGGGGCGGCAATGGCCCCGCCGGCGGCTGGCAGACACGGCGCTCGGCTACGGGCGTGCGAGCTGCGCGCGTACTGCCCGCTCAACTGCGGCGGCGTCCGGCAGGTAGGCCGTCAGCAGAGGCGGGCTGTTCGGCGCCGGGGAATGCGGGGCATGCACCCGCAGGATCGGCGCGTCCAGGTAGTCGAATGCGGCTTCCTGCAGCGACGCCGCAATCTCCGCGCTGACACCGCCATATCCGGCGCTGTGGTCGACCATGACCGCGCGCCCGGTCTTCCGCAGGGATTCCGCCACCGTCTCGACGTCCAGCGGATAGAGCGTCCGCAGGTCAATGACCTCCACGGAGATTCCGTCCGACACTAGCCGCTCGGCCGCCTGCAGGCACGTCCGGACGCTTGCGCCATACGCGACGAGAGTCACCTGGTCGCCGGCCCTGACGACGTCGGCCAAGCCGAACGGGGTGAACACATCCGGCCCGCCGACCTCGCCGCGGACGCCAGTCAGCACCTTGTCCATCAGGAAAAGGACCGGGTCGTCGAGGTGCAATGCAGTCTTGATCAGGCCCTTGGCGTCGGACGGCGTTGAGGGAACGGCGACGTTGAGTCCGGGTATCTCGGCGAACCAGGACTCGATCGCGCTGTTATGCTGCGCACCGCCGTACGCAATGCCGTTGGTGGCGCGCACGACAAGCGGCACCGGAACGTCAAACATGTAGTGGATCTTCGCCGCCTGGTTGCACAGCTCGTCCATCGCACCGTAGGCGAACTCCTGGAAGTTCAGGTCGACTACCGGTCGCATGCCCTGGATCGCGGCGCCCACGCCAGCCGCAACCATCGCTGCCTCTGAGATAGGGACGTCGCGGACCCGTTCGGCTCCGAACCGTTCGCCGAGACCCAGCACCTGCGCGAAGTGCCCGCCGCGCAGCAAGATGTCAGTGCCCATGATGAAGATGCCGGCGTTGGCGGCCATCTCTTCGGCTAGGCCCTCCCGATAGGCCTGGCTGTAGGTGAGCGGGCTCATGAGTGTGCTCCAGTCCTCAGGTGTGCGGGCCAGGGCCCGTCGACGGTCGAGGTATCAGGCCACGGGGATTGGTCGGCGAAGTCGATCGCGTCACTCACCGCCCGTTCGGCCTCGCCCTGCAGAGCTGCATAACTGGCGTCATCGAGGTCTCCGCGCTCGGTGAGCAGATGGCGGAGGTAGCCGATGGGGTCTTTAGCTTCGCGCCACGACGCGACCTCGGACGCCTCGCGGTAGTTCTGCACATCACCGACGTTGTGACCTTCGTAGCGGTAAGTCTGCGCCTCGATGAAAGTGGGACCGGCCCCGGCCAGGGCGCGTTCCCTCGCCTCTCGGGTCGCAGCATGGACGGCGAGGACGTCCTGGCCGTCGACGGTCACGGCTACGAGTCCGAACCCGGCGGCCCGGCCAGCGATCGAGCCGCCAGCCAGGGAGTTGCTGATGTGGGTCTCGACGGCGTACAGGTTGTTCTCGCAGATCGCGATGAAGGGCAGCTTCCACAGTGCAGCGAGGTTGATGAACTCCCAGGTCCGTCCCGTGTTAGCACCGCCGTCACCGACGTAACCCACCGCGACACTTGGCCGGTGCTCGAGGTGCATGGCCAGCGCCGAGCCCATCGCAATGCCCAGGCCGGCCCCGACGATGCCGTTGGAGCCCAGGAAGTTGCGCTTGACGTCAACCAGATGCATGCTGCCGCCGCGGCCGCCGGTGCACCCGTCGGCCCTGCCATAGAGCTCGGCCATGACTTCTCTCGGCGTCAGTCCCTTGGCAAGCGCGTGGTGGTGGCTTCGATGCGTTCCGGCTACGACGTCGGCCGGCCCGAGCGCGCGGATCGACCCGACAGCGACTGCCTCTTGTCCTTCCGAGGAGTGGATGCCACCGGGAATCTTGTTGGCATAGGACAACCGCACTGCCTCGGTCTCGAAGCGCCTGATGAGCAACATCGTGCCGAGCCACTCGCGGAGAGCCGCACCGCCGGCCCGTTCTACTTCGGACTCATTGCCCGCCACATCTCGCTCGATGGTCATGCATGCGCTCCCTCAGCCCAGGCGCGGATTGAACCGAACTCGTGGTCAAATGCCGCCAGCACGTCCGCTGCGCGGTCTCCGTCGAAGCTGCGGTGGTCGACGTTCAGCGTCGCGATGAGAGTCGGCCTTACATGGAGCCCGCCGTCGCGCACCACTGGACGCGGCCGGATGCGGCCGACGGTCATCAGCATCTGCTGACCGACCGCTATGACGCCGGTGAACGAATCCACGCCCCGCGAGCCCAGGTTGGACAGCGACGCGAGCGGCTTGCTGGTCAGGTCCGCACTAGTGAGGCGGCCGTTGCGGGCCCGCATGACCGCGGCGCTACGGGCCTCGACGAGCTGGCCAGCGGTCAGGCCGGGAACCCCGCGGACAACTGGCATGATGACGCCGGCCGGCGTGGCGACCGCGAGGCCGACATCACCGCTTCCGCCGACGACGGCTTGCAGTGCCTGAGCAAGCGCCCGAAGCAGCAGGTCAGTGTAAGTGGCGGCCGGCTCGGCTGTCCGCAGCGCGGCCAGGGCCGCATCCGCCTGGCCAGCGTCGATCTGGCGCTGCACTGCGAAGTGCGGGATTTCCTGCCAGGACCGCGATACCTGCGCCGCGATGGCAGCCCGTGCGCGCACCGGATCGGCGTCCGACGTCGCCGTGACTGCTGTCGATGCGTCCGATGCCGGTGCGCTCGATGCCGGTGCGCTCGATGCCGGTGCGCTCGATGCCGGTGCGCTCGGTGCCGGTGCGCTCGGTGGTGCTGCGGTCTGGCCGCTCGCGTTTGCCGCGGCCAGCCGCGCTAGCTGGCGCTGGCGCGGCGAAAGCGAATGGGGCGCCCGCCGAGCAACCGGCGCCGGAGCCGGCAGTTCTGCCGGGGATGGCAGGTCTGCCGGGGATGGCAGTCCCGCTCGCGATGGCAGTCCCGCGGAGGATGGCAGGTCTGCCGGGGATGGCAGTCCCGCTCGCGATGGCAGTCCCGCGGAGGATGGCAGTTCTGCCGGGGATGGCAGTTCTGCCGGGGATGGCAGTTCTGGCGGCGCTGACTCGCCGCCTCCGGTAACCCCGGCTCCATTCGCGGCGGCACTGACCGGGCCGGTTGAGCCCTCCGCCGGAGTCTCGCCCGGAGCAAAGATCCGGACGACGGGGTCACCGACTGGAACCGTTGCCCCCTCGCCCACGAGATGCGGTCCGAGCGTGCCGCCCGCCGGGCTCTCCAGGTCCACAACCGACTTGTCGGTCTCGATCTCCGCCAGCACGTCACCGGCGGCGACGGAGTCGCCCGGCTGCTTATGCCAGCGTGTCAGGACTGCTTCCGTCATGGCCATGCCAAGCGCGGGGATTGTCACGTCGTGCACGAGGAGACCTGCCCTCTCGGTAAACGGCGGGATCTAGTATAACATATTCTAAATTCCAGATACCTGGCAAGGCTCTGGACGGCCGGGACCTCCTGGTCGGCCGCGGATGGAATACCGAGATTCCAGACTGCGATAAGCTAGCGGCCGTCGGAGTCGCGTAGTCTCCGGCGCGGTTCTGGCGCTATCGGCAACAGCCGCTGAGTGCGCGGCAAACAGCGACCGGATTCCGCGCGAAGGGACGTGATCTCATCACTAGCGAAGCCATCAGCCTGACGGTCTCGACGTACAAACGAGCCGCCTATGAGGCGATCCGCGACATGATCGTGGAACTGGAGATCCCGCCGGGCGCCAGGCTCGTTGAGAACGATCTCGCCGCGCGGCTGAACGTCTCTAAGACCCCGATCCGCGAAGCCATCGCGTTGCTCGAATCCGACGGTTTGGTCGACGTTGCACCGTACCGCGGTGCGACGGTGCGCTGGCTGTCCACACTTGAGATAGAGGAGCAGCGCTTCCTCATCGACGCGATCGAGCTGCCGGCCTTCCCGCTCGTCGTCGAGCGCATCACGAAGCCGGAGCTGGCCGAGCTCGGCAAGGTCGTGCGGCAGATGAAGAGGGCGCGGGCGAAGGATGACGGCCCTAGCTTCCGGCGCCTGACCGCCTCGACACACGCGATGTTGTTCGCTCCGGTCGGTTATCCGCGACTGAACCGCTGCATCTCGATTCTGATCGGCCCGGCAGGCTTGCGCTATGACCGGGTGTTCGTCGACAACTTCAGTGACACCTTTGACCTGATGCTCGAGCTGGCCGTCGGCCGCTACGAGTACATCAGGGATGGTGACGCCGAGCGTGCTGCCGAGCACGTCCGCACCTACCGCGACGCGATTGGCAAGCTGAACGCAGCCCGGTTGACCCACGAGCTGGTCGCACCGTACTTCGGTCCGGCCCGTTGAGGTTCGCCGACACGGCTGCTCGCAGCGATCAGCCGACTTCCGCGCGTAGCTGCTCGAAACGCTGCCACAGGTAAGCGTCAGCCCCGCTCAGCTGTATCCACTGGACGCCCTGGTCGATCATCGACCTCCCGATAGCCGCAGTACCGACGCCCGCGCCCACGCTGTGGCCATTGGCCTTGCCGGCAGCAACTATCCGGGCGATCGCGTCGCGCATCTGCGGGTGCTCAAAATCGCCGAGCAGGCCGAGCGACGAGGAGAGGTCTGTTGGCCCGATGACGAGCGCGTCGATGCCGGGCATAGCGGCGATCTTCTCGACATCCGCGAGCGCCTCGGACGTCTCGATCTGGATCGCTAGGAACGCGTCGTCGGTCGCCACCACGTCCGGGACCGGGACCCTGCCGTAATTGCCGCCTCGGATAGGCGCGATCCCGCGGTGTCCTACCGGGGCGTAGCGGACGTCCGCCACGACCGCTTCCACTTCCTGGGCAGTGCGGATCTGCGGGATGATCAGGCCGGGGACGCCGCTGTCGAGGGCCGGCTTGATCAGGGCGGTAGTGCCCGCCGGGATGCGCAGCAGCAGCGGCACCCTGGTGGCGTGAGCGGCGAGCACGTGAGCGACGACTGCCTCCGGGCTCATCAGGGAGTGCTCCTGCTCGAGCCAGATGAAGTCGACGGACGGTGCCAGTGCCTCGGTCACGCGCGGGTCGGAGAACGCGACGGCCGAGCCGAGCAGGACATCGCCGGCGGCCAGCCGATTCCGGAAGTCTTGGCTGAGGGTCACGAGGTCTCCAGGTCGTTAGGAAGTCAGGACGGATCAGGAAAGCAGGCCGGCGTTGACGACGGATCGCGGCATGCGACCGGACAGCACGTCGACCACGTTTTGCGCTGCGTCACGCCGCAGCTGCGATGCGGACTCGGCTGACCAGCTAGCGGAGTGCGGTGTGACTATCACGTCAGGCCGGCCGAGCAGCGGGTCATCGGCCGCAGGCGGTTCGACCGCCCGCACGTCCAGAGCGGCACCGGCGATCTCTCCCGCCTTCAGCGCCGTCAGCAAGGCGCCCTGGTCGACCACCGGTCCCCTGGACAGATTGAGCAGATAGGCGGTGGGCTTCATCGCCGCGAGTTGCCCGGCACCGATCAGGTCGCGGGTCTGTTCGGTAAGCGGACAGTGCAGCGAGACGTAATCAGCCGTCGCTAGCAACTCCTCCAGCCCGACAAGCTCGGCACCCGCCACGTCGGCGGCGTAGGGGTCGTATGCCACCACCCGCAGGCCCAGCGCGCGGGCCTTAACGGCGACTGCGCGCCCGATGGCGCCGAGCCCGACGATTCCCAGCACTTGGCCGGCGAGCCTGCGCGGCGGTGAGACCGGCGGCGGAGAACCCCAGAGGCCGGCGTGTACATGCACGTTCAGCGGGATAGTGCGTCGGTTGAGATCGATCAGGAACCCGATCGTCTGGGTGCTGACCTCATCGATGCAAAAGTCGGGCACGTTGGCTACCGGGATACCAGCTTTGGACGCAGCCTCAACATCGATCATGTCGACGCCGATGCCGTACCGGGAAATCACCCGGCACCGCGTGAGCGACTCAATGAGCTCCGGCGTGATCTGAGCAAACTGCACAAGCAGCGCGTCGGCGTCGGCGATTTCGGATCCCAGGCCGCCGGGCCGGGACGTCTCAGTTGCGCGGACCAGATCGATGTCGAGGCCTGACGCCGCGAAGACGGCTGCCTCGACTTCGTGGCCTGACTCGGTGAAATCGGTGATCACCACACGCCATGGCGGCACGGCAGTCCTTTCTGGTGTTCTCGCCATCGCGCTCTGCCCGTCCGGGATCCGGCCGGGCGCTGACAACAGCGCGTTGACAGCAGCCTGAAGCACTTCGAGGATAGTACATCATATTCGCTATTTTCGGAGCGGCCAGGACCGAGCGCTGTTCTGGACCGACCGGCTGGGAAATGGAGTCCGACATGACTGATATTCATTCGCTGTTCGACCTAACCGACCGGACCGCTATCGTCACCGGCGGCGGAGGCGCGCTTGGCTCGGTTGTGGCCGAGGGGCTGGCAGCAGCTGGTGCCCGCGTCGCGGTCATCGATCTCCGGCAGGAGAACGCCGAGCGGGTGAGCTCTGCCATCGTCGCCGGAGGCGGCCAGTCTGTCGGCATCGGCGCCGACCTCTCCTCCGAGGCCGCCGTCGAGCAGGTGTACGCGGCGGTCGATAACGAACTCGGCGGGGTCGATGTCCTTGTCAACGCGGTGTCCGCGGCGGTGGACCGGTTCCCGGCTGAGCAGTTCCCGCTCGCGGCGTGGAACCAGATGCTGGCGGCCAACCTCACCAGCTACTTCATGTGCTCAAAAGCGGCAGCCAGCCGGATGATCGCCGCGGGCCGCGGTGGCAGCATCGTCAACTTCAGTTCTATCGCTGGCATGACAGCCCTGGGCCGCGGCAACCTCGCCTACAGCACCGCCAAGGGCGCGGTGGTACAGATGACCCGCGAGCACGCGTACGCGTGGGCCCGATACGGCATCCGGGTCAACGCAGTGCTGCCGTGCCAGTTCGTGAACGACTGGTGGGCACGTCAGATTGCCGATCCGGCGCACAGCCCGCTAGTGGACCGCGCACTATCCGCCATACCTCTCGGCCGACTGGGCGAACCGCACGAAATCGTCGGCCCGGTCCTGTTCCTCGCGTCGGCTGCGGCATCGATGGTGACCGGCATCATGCTGCCGGTCGACGGCGGCAATCTCGCGATGAACGCCGGCGCCAGCATCGACTGGTAGCGCGGCAACCGGACTCGTGCGCCCGGCCCGGGCCCGTCAGCCCAGGTCGGCTGCCGTGGTCGTGCGGATGCTTACGTCCTGCCTGTGCAGCAACTCGGGGCGCAATGACGTGCCCAGGCCCGGTCCGGCTGGCGGCGCGATCTGCCCGCCCTCGATCGCCGGCAGCGCGGTCACGACGTCGGCGTACCAGCCGGTGTAATACGCCCGTACGGTCTCCTGGACCAGCGCATTCGGAGCGCTCGTCGCAAGATGGGTGGAGGCAGTCAGCACGACCGGCCCGGTGCAGTCGTGTGGCGCGATCGGCAAGTCGTAGGACTCAGCGAGGGCCGCGATGGCGCTGGCCTCGCTAAGTCCGCCTACCCAGCCGATGTCGAACATGATGATCCGCGCGGCGCCGGATTC
>Ga0335075_10009103_pt1 | contig 15173 bp, 10 predicted proteins | sample Lox_Sample_24_FD_206723 | JGI IMG/M metagenome (GOLD analysis project Ga0335075, IMG submission 206723) | Soil microbial communities from Loxahatchee National Wildlife Refuge, Florida, United States - Lox_Sample_2.4 | ecosystem: Environmental > Terrestrial > Soil > Wetlands | place: USA... | reverse complement strand
TTATATCGCTGCCGCAGTTGCCGCCGGGGTAACGCTTCCGTCCAACGGCGGGTGCGGCTACAGTGCGAATGGGACCAACGGCAACATTTCTTATTACGGCGACGACCAGGACAGCCACTTCAACGCCTTGCAGGTTTCCTTGGCCAAGCAGTACACCAAGGGACTGTCTCTGAACGTGAATTATGCCTGGCAAAAGGGCATCGACTTCAACAGCGCTTATGCTACTTGGAACCGCCAGGCGGTCGAAGGCCGAAACAACGATATCCGCGAGCAGCAGGTCACAATCTACGGCAACTACAACCTGCCCTTCGGCAGGAAGAGCATGTTCGCCTCGAATGTGCCACGGTGGGCGGATGAGGTCATCGGAGGCTGGCAGCTGAGTCCGGTCATCAATTGGGCAAGCGGCGAGCCTTTCACTCTCACCTATAACGAATGCAACGCCTCTGTTGGCGGCACCAACGCGCCGTGCTATCCCAATGGCCGTGGCGGCTTCCTCAAGACCCATCTCACCGGCCTCGATCCGATTGCGCACCAGCGGACTTTCTATAAGTCTGTCGTGCCCTCGGGACACAACCTGTGCGACGGCTATCAGACCTACGGAGGATTCAGCTGCGCCGGTCTCGACCAGATCGGCAACGCGGGCCGGAACGATGCATTCGGACCGAGCTTCTTCAACACGGACCTGGCCTTGCAGAAGAACTTCCCCATCTGGGAAAGCCTCTTCGCGCAGTTCCGCGTCGATGCTTTCAATGCCTTTAATATCGTCAGCGCCGGCAACCCCGGCGGTGGCAGCGGCAGCACCTCGAGCATCGAGGCGGATGGCCTGATCAACAGCGGCAGCGGCTCGAGCCAGTTCCCGGGCTACGCCCCCGGAGCGCAGCCGCGGCAACTACAGTTCTCACTACGGCTGCAGTTCTAGCCCGAAGCTGGCATTGTGCTTCAAGGAGGGAGAGCCAATTGGCTCTCCCTTACTTTTCTGGAGCGTCTTTCATCTTCAGGCCAGCGCCTTTGGAAAGCCTTCCGAGCCTGCTTCGGCGGCTGCTCCCGCAGGTGGCCCAAAGAAGTTCTGATGTTTATGGAGCACGCTCTGGGCTAAACTTGACTGGTCTTTTTCACGCCTCTTCATGCTTCGCCGAGTCTCGCTCTTCAGCTTCGTGCTTCTCCTTGTTCCCTTCACGGCGGCCGCCCGGCAGGACTCCTCAACTACGACGGCGAATAATTCGGGCCCGGCGCTCGCGGCTGCGAGCAAAGCCTTCGCCAGCGGACATTCCGAGCAAGCGCTGAAGGATCTGGACGCCCTGGCAGCGCAGACTCCGGAACCGCCGGGAGTGGAGCGCCTGCGGGGCTTCATCTACTACCAGCAGAGAAACATGGTTGCGGCCGAAGCCGCTTACGCCAAGGCTGTTGCGCAAGATCCATCGGATCGCGATTCGATGCAGATGCGCGGCGTCGCGCTTTACAGCCTGGGCCGGCCGGCCGAGGCGATTCCGTTGCTGGAGAAGGCGCATGCGACGGTGCCTTCAGCAAATGTCGATCCAAACTACGTGCTCGGCGTGTGCTACATTGCTGTCCGTCGATACGACGATGCGCGCCGCGCCTTTGCCGCGCAATACGGCTTCGCGCCGGACTCCGCACCCGCTTATCTGCTGGTGGCCAGGTTGCTGCTGCGGCAGGAGAATCCCGCGGCGGCCGAGGAATTTGCGCGAAAGGCCATCGCTCTTCAACCGCAGCTGCCGCTTGCACACCAGCTGCTTGGCGAGGTGGCGTTAGCTCAGGCCCAGCTACCCGAGGCCATTGCGGAGTTCAATCGTGAGCGCGAGTTGAATCCTCTGAATGGGAGCGTCTATGACCGGCTCGGCGACGCCTATGTGCGTTCGGGTGACGATCAAAAGGCTCAGGAGGCGCTCAGCCGCGCGGTGCTGCTGGAACCAAACGCGACCGGCCCCTATATTCTGCTTGGCAAGGTGATGCTGAACCAACAAAACTATCTGATGGCGGCTCTTTACCTGGAGCGCGCGATCACTATGGATCCGGGAAACTACATGGCCCATACGCTGCTCGGGCGAGCCTACCACGCCACCGGGCGCAATGAGGACGCGGTGAAGCAATTTCAGGTGGCGCAGCAGCTGCAATCCGGCGCTTCGACGGTAAAGCAATAACCACCCACTCTATGCACGTCGTCCCCATCCTCGGCCTCTGCGGAATCTCTCTCTCCGCCGCGCTCGCCTGGTCTGCGCAGGCTCCGCAGAGCGCGCAGCAGGAGCAACTCAAGCGCGCCGACGCTGCGTTCCACGAGGGCTACGCCGCGGTAGCCAAGGGCGATCTGGCCACGGCACGCGGCGACTTTGAGCTGGCCGCGAGGCTGGCTCCGGATGTCGAGGAGGGGCATAGCGCCCTGGGAGCAGTTCTTTATCAACTCAAGGCGTACCCCGAGGCCATCGCCGAGTTGAACCGGGCGTTGAGCATCAAGCCGGACGACCAGGCCGCCGAGGAGAATCTCGCCATGTCCTACACCCAGGCGGGAGACTTCAAGGATGCGCTGAGCATCTTTGAGAAATTGCCGGCGTCGTCTTCCCGGCTTCCTCCTGATCTTCTCGCCGCCTATGCGCGGGCCGAATTCGATGCCGGGCAGTATCCCGAGTCGATTGCGCGGATGCAGGACGCGATCGCCGCGTCTCCCGCGAATGCTCTCTTCTACGATGAGCTGGGGTCGATGTACGCGCAGCAGAAGAACTGGCCGCTCGCGCAGAGTGCGTTTCAACAGGCGATCAAGATCGACCCTGCCTTCGCGATGGCCCACTTCCATCTCGGCGCCGCGCTGGAGAATGCGCAGTCCAGCATCGCCCCGGATGCCGCGCAGATCCGGCAGGCGATCGCGGAATTGACAACTGCTGCGCAGCTTGCACCGCAAAGCGCCATCGCCCAGCTCGAGTTGGGCAAAGCGTTAGTGACGGCGGGGCGCGACGACGAGGCAATTACGCATTTTGAGCAGGCGCAGAAGCTGGATTCGTCGCTGACCGAGGCCGATAATCAGCTCGCCATGGCGTTTCAGCGGACCGGAGCGGTGCCGGATTCGATTCCGCTTTTCGAGAAGGTGATAGCTGCGCAGCCGCAGAATGCCGCGGCGCTTTCGAATCTGGCTCTGGCATTGGTCCAGACGGGAAAGGCGAAAGACGCTATCGGGTATTGCCAACGGGTTCTCGCTCTGCGGCCGAATGACGAGGGAGCGCAGCAAATTCTCGGCGTTGCTTATCTGCAGCAGAGCGACATTGATGATGCAATCCGCGAATTCCGGTCCGCGCTCGCGGTTACTCCGGACAATCCCCAGCTTCACTACAATCTCGGACTGGCGTTGAAGCTGAAGGACGATCTGCCCGACGCCGTAAAGGAGCTCGAAGAGGCCGCCCATCTGGACCCCGAATCACCGGATGCCCCCTACACGCTGGGCATCCTCTATATGCAGGCCGGGCGCTTTGACGATTCCGTCGCCAGCCTGAAGACGTCCCTCGACCGGCGTCCGGGCAACGGCGACGGCTGGGCCATCCTGGGCAGCGTCTATCGTCAGCAGGGCAAGGATGAAGAGGCGGCAAATGCGTTGAGGAAAGCCATCGAGCTGCTGCCGAATCAACCCGGGCCTCACATTACCCTGGCCAGCGTCCTGCAGGAAGAGGGCAAGAAGGATGAAGCCGCGGCCGAACGCAAGAAGGCGGCGGACCTGACGCGGGCGGCGGTTAACCGGCAGCGGGCGCAGTTCGCCACCAACGCGGCCAACAGCTACCTGGAGAAAGGGCAGATCGCCGACGCGGTCTCGCACTACCAGGACGCGATCAGCAGCGATCCGACCTTCGCCGAGGCGCATCGCCAACTCGCCCTGGCTTACGAACGTGAGGGGCGCAATGCAGACGCTGCCACCGAACGCGCCAAGGCCGAACAACTGGAGGCGTCTCACCCCTGATGAGTTCTCCTACCAGCAGAAGACGCTTTCTCTCCTCGCTCAGCCGAACTGCATTGGTGCTCCCCTTTGCCGATGTTCTGTATTTAGCAACGCCGCCATGGAAACGAGGCGCTGCATCGGATATCCCAGCCGATGCGCAGAGTCAGATGGGCGCGCAGCCGGTTTATCAGGCCAAGCCCATGCCCCCTCCGCCTGGACCGGCGTCTCCTATTGAAGGCACACCGCTCGGTCTCGAGTTTGTCGACGTGGCCGCGCCAGCCGGCCTGAACGCGAAAACGATCTATGGCGGCGTGGGCAAGAACGAATATCTTCTCGAGACGACCGGCTGCGGCGTCGCTTTTTACGACTACGACCACGATGGCTGGCAGGATATCTTCCTGGTGAACGGCTGGCGGCTTGACGGCTTCGCGAAGGGGCAGGAGCCTACCTGCCATCTTTTCAAGAACAATCGCGATGGCACATTCACCGATGTCACCCTGAAGGCCGGCCTGGCGAGGAGCGGCTGGGGCCAGGCCTGCTGTGTCGGCGACTACGACAACGATGGCTGCGACGATCTGTTCGTCACCTATTACGGGCAAAACGCGCTCTTCCATAACAATGGCAATGGGACGTTCACCGACGTGTCCGCCAAAGCCGGCCTGATTCAGCCGAAGACACGCTGGAATTCCGGATGCGCTTTTCTCGATTACGATCGCGACGGCCATCTCGATCTCTTCGTCGCCAATTACATCGACTTTGATATAAAAACTGCGCCCACCCCGGAGTCAGCCAACTGCGAATACAAGGGCATTACGGTGGCATGTGGTCCGCCGGGCCTTCCCGCGGGGAAAAACATCCTCTATCACAACAACGGCAACGGCACATTCACCGATGTGTCGCAAAAAAGCGGCATGTGGACGACGGTGGGCAACTATGCGCTCAGCGTGGCCGTGGCCGATTTTGACAACGATGGCTGGCCTGACATCTACGTGGCAAATGACTCGACCGCCGCTACGCTCTATCACAATCAAAAGGACGGAACTTTCCAGGATATGGCGATCGAGCTGGGGGCGGCGCTGTCGCCCGACGGCAAACCGCAGGCCGGGATGGGCGTCTCGGTGGGAGACTACAACCGCGACGGCAGCCTGGACATTGCCAAGACCAACTTCGCCGGAGATACCGACTCGCTCTATGCAAATCTCGGCGACGGCACCTTCGAAGACCGGACCTACCTCGCGGGTTTGGGCATCAACACCCGCTACCTTGGCTGGGGCGTGGGCTTCTTCGACATGGATAACGATGGCTGGCTCGACCTGCTGGTGTCGAATGGCCACGTCTATCCCGAGGTCAACGGTTCCAAGAGCGAAGCCCCGTACGCGGAGCCCAAATACCTCTATCGAAACCTGCGCAATGGGCGCTTCGAGGATGTTTCCGCAAAGGGCGGTCCGGGCATTACGACGCCTGCTCCCGCTCGCGGCTGCGCCTTCGGCGATTACGACAACGACGGCGATGTCGACATCGTCGTGAACTGCGTGAACGCGATGCCGCAGCTGCTGCGCTGCGATTCGCAATGGAAACGCGCCTGGATCAAGATCAAGGTTGTCGGTGTGAAGTCCAACCGGACCGGCATCGGAGCCCGCGTCAAGGTGATTGCAAAAACGCAGAAAGACGCGAAGAAGCCGCTCGAACAAATCGACGAGGTGCGAAGCGGCGGCAGCTATTACTCCCAAAATGATCTCCGCCTGCACTTCGGCCTCGAGGAAGCCACAATCGTCGACCGGCTGGAGGTGCGGTGGCCCTCCGGTCAGATCGACACGTTCACCAATCTCGCAGTCAACCGTCTGTACATCCTGGAAGAGGGCGGCAAAACCGCAAGGGCGGAGGCGCTGACTGCCGCGAAGAAGAGCTGACGCCTATAGGCTCTACTGCGACTTGCAGGGCATGACTCCAGAACGAATGGCACTCTGCATCGAACGTGCCCGCTGTTCGTCAGGCGAGAAGAGAAGCACGCGATCGAGGGTTGCCAGGGCGGCGTCACGCCGGCCCAGACCGCACTCCACCTCCGCCAGATTCTCTCCCGCTGCAAGCTGCGCCGGGTCATGGTCGAACGCCGCCTGCCAGAGCCGAATCGCCGTTGGGTAGTCGTGGTTGTGCGCATCGATCAAGGCAAGGTTCCCCTCAGCTACCGAGTCGAAGGCATCGGCCTGAAGCGCCGATTGATAATCGCGCCGGGCGGCGGCCGGCTGTCCCATGAGCTGATCGAGAAAACCGAGCTCTGTGTACAACTCACGGTCGGCCGAATCGTGCCCTTCCTGCTGCTCTGCCGATTGCAGCAGCTTATAGGCTCGCCGCGCCGCGGTCTCGTCTCCGTGCGCCGCCAGCTGGGCGTAAGCCAACCCCAGGCCGCGGTCGGAGACGCTCGCTTCACCCAGGGCGACCAGGGTATCGCCGGGCGGAGTCGCGGCCCGTACGGCGCCGGGAATCTGGATGCGATGATCCGTTACCTGCTCGTGGGCAATATCGGTGGTCGACGACCGCGGCATGTGGCATGAGGAGCAATCCGGCTGCTCGGGATGATGCCGCGTGACGTAGACCGGCTGCGAGTGGCAGCCCAGGCAGCTGCGCCGGTAAAACTGCACCCGCTCTTCAGGAGACGGCGAGCCGTGCGGATCGTGGCAGGTGGTACAGGTAAGCTTATCGCCCGAGGCGCGCTTGCAGGCGCTCTGTTCGAGCGCCTCCCACTGACTGGTCGCGCGTCCCCCCGATCCTGATTCCTGGGCGCGCACAAAGAAGAGCGCGTAGTCGAAGAGGTTGTCGCCGGGCTTGAAATCAGTCAACGACCGGCCCCGCCGTACCACGATCACCTTGCCCTCCAGGTGACAGTTCAGGCAGACCGAGTCACGCCGGACCGGATCGAGCCGCGCGGGATTCAGAATCGGGCCACGCCCCTTGGCGGCCAGATGCGCAGTGGGGTCGCCGTGGCAGGAGTTGCAGGTGACGCCGCCGTCCAGAAACGGCTGCGAGGAGAAATGGTTACGCGCATCGGGCAGGGAGCGCTGAACGGCCGAAGCATGGCAGCGCAGGCAGCTGAAATCGACCGGAAGCGTAAGCGGCATCTCCTTGGCCGACAGATAGTTCGGCGTCATATCCCAAATGCCCTTCTTGGTGTACCAGTTGATCGGAATCTCGAACCAGTAGCCCTGCTGTTCGAACAGATAGGTGCGTCCACGCCGGCCTGAACCGAGGAAATAGAGCAACTGCTGCCGCCCGTGCAGCGCACCCCCGGAAGCCGAGGCGTCGCGGTCATAGGACATGAAGACGCGGCCCGCGTCCTCATAGATACGGTAATGAATCCCGGACGCCTGATGGACGAAGTCAGCCGGAGTGAAGCCATCGACAGCCGGCCCGCTCCCGTTCGCCATAGGCGTGCGCCGGTAGCGCTCATAAATCGCGCGATGACAGGACGCACAGGCGGCATTGGGATCTGTCCGAGCCTGACGGACACCAGCAGCCCCGGTTGCCGGTGGGGTGAGTGCAAAAATCGTGGCAAAACAAACGATCGTCAACCGAAGGTTTAGACGCGGTGCCTGCGCGACCCGGAGCTTTCGTGTAATTGTGCAGCGCCAAAGTAAAAATGGCCTCCGTTCATCTGCGGAACCAGCATGCACGCCGAAAGGCACTTGGAATACTCCCTGAAACTTCATCGCCAGCGCTCGCACCAGTAAAGGAGGTGCGTGACTCAGCTGGAGGAAAGTCTGTCGCGACTGCTGGTCCATAGGGTGACAGGTTGACTGGTTCCTTGTACATGGATATATGAGCGCGCATCTCTTTGAGAGCAATTACGATATGATGGCAAAGTAAGCTCCTATGGAACCTCATGGCCGTAATTCAATCTGAAGGCCCGTTGACTGCTCCTGTCGAGGTCGAGGGCCGCGCAACCGACACTGCTGCGACGCCACCAGAAGAAGAGATTTCCCTGCTTGATCTGCTTATCGTGATAGCCGCCCGTCGGTGGCTGATCCTGAAGGTCATCATAGTTGTCATCGCACTTGCCGTGACGATCTCTTTGCTCCTTCCCTTCCGTTACACGGCATTGACGTCCATCCTGCCGCCTCAGGAAGGCTCAGTCGGGATGGGAATGATGTCTCAGCTCAGTGGGTTGGGATCGGTTGCTTCCCTTACGGGTGGACTCGGCCTTAAGAATCCGAACGACCTTCAAGTTGCCATGCTAAAGAGTCGGACGGTGGAAGACGCAGTGATCGATCGATTTCACTTGATGGCTCTTTACCACACCAAGCGGATGTCTGAGGCTCAAAAAGTATTAGAGAGCAATATCGACATAGATGGCAGTTCTAAAGATGGCTTGATTCGCATTTCCGCTACAGACCACGACCCAAAGTTTGCTGAGGAGCTGGCGAACGGCTATGTCGAGGAGTTTAAGAAGTTCTCCGCGACTCTCGCGGTTACGGAGGCATCGCGCCGCCGCTTGTTCTTCGAGCAACAGTTGGCGCAAGCCAAGGACAATCTTGCCAATGCCGAAGAGGAGCTGAAAAAGACCGAACAGAAAACGGGCATGATACAGATCGACAGCCAGGCTCGTGCGGTCATCGAATCCGTTGCCCAGCTGCGTGCGCAGATAGCTGCCAAGCAGGTCCAAATTCAGGCCATGCAGACATTCGCAACCGGCGAGAATCCGGATATGCAGATCGCGGAGCAGGAACTTGCAGGTCTCAAGGCTCAGGAAGAGAGATTGGGCGCTGCTTCCGACGCATTGACGATTCCGAAGGGAAACATGCAGCAATCCGAGCTCGAGTATGTTCGCAAGCTCCGCGACGTCAAGTATTATGAGACGATCTTCGATCTGCTAGCGCGGCAATACGAGGCTGCCAAGGTTGACGAGGCCCGGCAGGGTGCGCTGGTTCAGGTAGTGGATCGTGCGATTGTACCCGATCATCGGTCGTCTCCGAAACGCACTCTCATTGTGCTCGCCGCGGGAGTTTTCGGTGTGATCCTGGGAGTCTGCTGGGCCTTCGCCGTCGAAGGATATGCAAGGCTGTCGAGGAACCCTGCAGACCGCGCGCGGCTCGACACCTTGAAGGCATTGCTCGCACGGAAATAATGCGAGAATTTGGGCGCTCAGAGAATCAGGGTGATTAAAATCTGAGGCGCAGGGGGTACCGGGCAGTCGATCTGCCTCTCTACGACAGGAAGCTTCAGTCGAAAACTCCGCGCCATATTAGCGAGTGTCAAACTTCGCAACGATCAAATAGCCTGACGGGCCGCGGATGGTTTCCCAATAGGAAAGTTATGGTACGAGCGCTTATTCAGTGCGTCGTCGTTCTCTACAAACAGCCCATTGAAGAGGCTAAGTCCGTATCTTCTCTGGTGGAGATATGCCGGCAGAATCCGTCGATTGCTGAGAAGCTCCGGATTTTTGTACAGGACAATTCCCCGGAAACCAATTCGCCGGGCCGAGATCTTGATGCATTCAATATCGAATATCATCATGCGCCTACCAATCCTGGCCTGCCTTCCGCCTACAACCAAGCGATGAAGATAGCCAAACAGCATGATGCATCGTGGCTCCTGCTGCTCGACCACGACACGGTTTTGGATCAAGGCTTTCTTCTTCAGCTTTTGGATGCGGTGCAAGGCAACCTTGCGCGAGAATCATGCGCCTTCGTTCCTAAATTGGTCAAAGGAGATCGAGTGTGCTCTCCTCATACGATTCGCATGGGCTCATACGTCCCTGTTCACATAAATTTTTCCGGATTTACCCCCAGGCCGCTCGTGCCTTGTAATTCAGGATCGTGCCTGAAGATTCAAGCTTTGGAAGCTATTGGCGGATTTCCGGAGGAATACTGGCTTGACTTCCTTGATTTCATCGTTTTTCACAAACTCCAAGCGGCGGGCGGTCGAGTCTGTGTTCTCGATTCGCGGTTGGAGCACAATTTGTCGCTGCTGAATCTTGAGACTGAAATGTCGGTTGCGCGTTACACAAACATGCTCGCTGCCGAATGGATGTTTGTCAGGGAAACGGGGTCGAGAGGCGGGCCTTTGATACACCGGCTGCGTTTGCTGAAACGGGCGCTGAGGCATGCGCTTGTCTTGAGAAATAAGGACTACGCTTTTCGGACGTTGCGCGCAGCCCTGGGATAGAGAAGTGGCTGAACCCGCTGAATCAACCACTGTGTTCCACCACGCTAGGCTCTTGCATAACGCCAGCGGGTCAGCCTTAAAAGCGAGTCCTTTAAGCTGCGCCTCTCGGACTCCGTCAACGCGAGCCGCCAAGCCAACCAGAGCGTGGCAGCACTGCACGCGGCGAGCCAGAACGGGTTCACCGGAAGAATCGTGTACCACTTCCAGATTGGGAGAAGTAAAATCGAAGGAACCATACATAACATGGGGCGTAAGATACCTCGAGACACGAAAAGGCGACGGGACATCGTAATTGTGGCGTCGGTATATCTCATGCTGACTAAGAGATGCAATCCCACGCTGACGAAGGCTCCCACCAGCGTTCCTATGGCGACGCCTACCGCACCAACTTTTTGAACCAGGTAAATGCTGATGCTGACGTTCACGATAGCCTCAGCGATTCCGGAAATGGTGGCTAGATGCTGCTTTCCGGTAGCGATAACTACTAGCGAATAGGGCGATCCGAGTTGGCGGATCGCATTGCCCAGCACGAGGATCTGCAAAAATAAGGCGCTACGCATCGCATAGTTGTGCCCGACCCAAAGGGTCAACACAGGATACGCTCCGAGAAACAGAGGCAGTACGAACACGCAAACGAGCAGCGCGCAATAGCGGGTGGCTTTGATTGTCAGCTCTCCCATCTCGGCCGGAGTTCGCCCCGATTGAAGTGAAGATACGGCTGGTATGAGTGGGGTGAAGAGTCCGCCGATGACAAGAAGCATAAAGTTAGTAATTGCAGAAGCGATACCGTAATAGCCGGTGTTTTTGTAGTCGTAGTGGCCAACAATGATTATGTCGAGACCGCTGATCAAAAGAGTTGCCACGGTCCAGAGAGAAAGGACGCTGCCGTATTTCACCAGGCGAACCACGATCTCACGTTCAACCAATTTGAATGCAAAATCCACTCTGTCCTTAGCATATTTCCTCCAGCCGTAGAATTGCCCGAGCGCGATACCAACATTGAAAATCCCCATTGCCCATGCCAACTGGACAAGTTTCCCGTGCATCAAGAGAAGACCGACTAATGCAGCGGAAGATAAGAGCTTGCTAGACATTGCCAGGACAGTAGGGAATCCGTATCTCTGCAGGCCGGTGAAGGTTGCTAAAAACGCACTGAACGGCAAAGCGATGACGGCCGACAATCCAACCACGAGGATGCCGGTCTGTACCTCCCCAAACAGAGAGGCGGGCATCTGGTGAAAAAGCTGCGGCACGCGCCAGGAGACGAGGATGATTCCCGCGGCGCCGAAGAGCGCGCTCACACAAAGAATTACAAAGGACGTGCTGAGGATTCGGCTACTGTTAATGCGATCATCCGCAGCATCGTACTCCGCAACGAACTTGCCGATTGCTGTCTGTAGGCCAAGGTCCAGCAAATTGATGTACGCACTGCATTGCAGGATCAGCACCCATGCGCCGTATTCGGCCGGTGCCATGCGATGTACGAGCAAGGGCGGTAGCACGAGGGCGATCAGCATCGAGAGAACAATCCTGCCGACGCTGGAGGCTGACCCCTGCAAAAATTTTCGTCTATGTGACATCAGGTCGGACCATCAAAAATAGGGTAACAGTGCTTCGATGGGGCAATCCCCGGAGTTTCGCATTGCCGTGGATTCCGTTTTCTACTCCTTGGATTGAGGCCGCAAGTTACACAGTTGCGATCGCCGTCCGGAAGCTCGGTCTGCACTGGCTCAGTGCTACAATATGCGGTGCCCTAATGCACCTGTGCCCAAAGAAACACAGATCAAATAGGGTTGCGAGATGCGACGCGACATGAGCAGTCCGCCCGAAGTTGAGATTTTGCTTGCCACCTACAATGGTGAACGGTTTCTGCGACAACAAGTCGACTCGATTCTCACACAGGATTACAAAAATATCCGCGTGCTGGCGAGAGATGACGGATCGAGTGACGGAACGATCGGGATCCTGAGTGAATACGCAGAGCGTTATCCCGATCGGTTTCGCATCATGGAGCTTGCCGGGCCATCGGGAGGAGCCAAGGAGAACTTCCTACGCCTCATGGAGCAGTCCACAGCCGAATATGTCTGCTTTTCCGATCAGGACGATGTATGGTTGCCGAACAAAGTGAGCAGAACAAAGCAGGCGATGGACGAGTTGGAATTTAAATGGGGCAGGGATTGTCCCCTTCTTGTTTTCACTGATCTATGTGTAGTGGACGACCAGCTGAACATGCTGTACGAATCTTTCTGGACCCATATGGGTATCGATCCCGAGCGGATTTCCCAACTCGCCCAGTTACTGGGCAAAAGCGTCGTGACAGGTTGCACGGCAATGTTGAATCGCCGGTTACTTGAACTCTCTTTGCCGATGCCAGCAGCAGCGCTTATGCATGACCGATGGATCGCGTTGCTGGCGTCTGTACTGGGTAAATCTGATTTTGTGAGGATGCAGGCCGTTCTCTATCGCCAACATGACCGAAATGTTCTTGGCATTGGCCGGAATGCGGAGGACGGACTGATGGGCCAGCGAAAACGATCTTTGCGAGAGCGTATTCAAAACTTCCGTCGTAACAGAGCGGTGTATGTCGAGGAATGGAAGAGTTGTCAGCGGCAAGCAAGAGCTCTATTGGAAATGCATGTGACAGCCTTGCCAAAACAGAAACGCGACGTCCTATCGGCATACCTGCGCTGCGAAACCAGTGGAAGCCGGATCGTCCGGATTGCTACGCTGATCAGTTATCGCTTTTACTTCGTCGGATTCGCCAAAAATCTCGCCGTGCTCTTCCACCTTTGGAACATAGAGCAATAGGTAAGATCGATATTCTCATTCAACTATATAAGGCTTATCTCACCGAGTAGGGCATCGAAGTTAGTCGACGTAGGATTGACCGCCCCCTTGTTACATCGGGACGCAGAATCGATCTGTCGACATTCGGAGAGGAAAGCCTCCTTTATGCTAGATAATCAAAGCAAACTTACACTTGTCTATCTGGCGCTCATCCCCGACAAGGGCACCGTTAAGCCGTTCGGTTCCGTGATTGCCAAAGCAAGGATCGCCCCTAACGTACGAAATAACCGAGTAGCTCGTCGGTCGTCTGGCCCTCGCATTTGGGGTCCTGGCTAACGAAATGATCGTGGTCGGTGCTGCAACGGTAAAGCGCGACAAGATTAAGGCCAGCAACGGCCTGGGAGTAACCGTATCCATCCCGGCCCAAAATACGTTGGCCTTCACAGGCACTATCCAGGGACACGAAATAATCTCTGTTTCCGCGTTTGCATCCATAGAGCGCCATGGATGCACCTTGCTGCGGACTCTGGTAGAGGTGGCCGAGAAGAGATTGCTCGTGGAATCCGCCGGAAGGGTCAATCCATCCGGTGGTCACTTCATGCACGTGGTTGTTGACGTAGCGGTAGAGCGGCATCAAGGGGCTGTTCGGTGTCCACTGCTCTGGAGCGATAACCCAATTGGAAGGACTTGTTGATTGCGCCGCCACAACTGGAGATGCGTCCCAAGGGGGTTGGGGAGCGGAAACCGACACATACATCTGGATTGCGGGGTAAGCTCCAACATTTACGTTGCCATAGGGATCGTGCACGAGTGCCGCGATGAAATTCGACTCGAAGCCTGTCAGATTGGTATCAACAGTGTCGAGTTGCTGCCACGGCGTGCTACCTGTTAGAAGCGCACTGTCCGGTATTTTATATAGCTCGATGCCCAGCTGTCCTTGCTCTGCAACATTCCCAGTGGTGGAAGGCTCTCGGAATGTCATATTGAATGCAGCGTACCAATAACCTGTAGTCGGATCATAGGCCATGTCCCCCCAACTTGGATTTGGGCAATCGGGGTCCAATCCAAGCGTCGTCAGCACCCCCTGCATTGTGAAGTGCACTCCATCAGTAGAGATCGCAGCCACATGTCGAGTGGTGGAAGTGGATTCTTCGTAGAACATTCTGATGGTTGCTTTATGGTCCACATTGTAGAGAGCGGGTTGGCCGACACCGTAGCCGGTTGCAGGGGGAGCTTTGATAATAGGCTGAGGGTATTTCTTCCAGTGGATGCCATCCTTCGAAAAGGCGACGCCTATGTTATTAGTGATTCCGTCGCTCGTGCCCACGTAATACATGGCATACTGGAAAGACTGTCCATCACCGAGGGGATCGTCGAAGACCCCTTGAATTACCTTAGGATTGCACAGATACTTCGAATCCCATGATCCAGGGGTTTCGGCCAGCACCGTCTTCGGTCCTTTGGTGTTGCCGGTTGCCATATCGATGGATAGATATTGGACCGAATCTGTCACTTGCGACGACTTTGCCGGGTTCGCAGCATAGCCGCACCACCAATATTGCTTCACTGTCCCTAACTCAATGACTGAAGGCGAGTAGTTGTATACTCCGACGTTGCCGATAATGCCGGAGCCTAAATGAGTGGAAAAACAGCCCAGCCCGGCAAAGATGAGCCCACACAAGCCGAACATCATGGACATCCTTACGCTCTTCTTCATACACCGGCTCACCCGAAGACACGACATGTTGGTTCAGAACAATACCAGAAATCAAAACCGCAAGTGTACTATTGACCGGCGTTCGCGAGCGAGCGCTCAAATGAGTCAATTTTGAGGTTGGGGGTTGCTGGATTGAGGATGTGGTTGCGGCAGACGGGGGACTGATGATAATCGGGCAAGAGTGACGTGCTCATTCATTCGGACCTGAGTTGTAACTTGCAGATAGGTAACACTGACCAACGTTGGCCGTCGCTAAAGCTGACCGATGAGAGTAGCGAATCATTTGAAATCGGTAGTTTTATCCAACTCCGAAGGATCCCGAATTCGTCGATTGTATCAAAAGGTCCATAAAACTCAAGATCATGTTTTTTCTGCCAAAAGATTCTTGCTCTCGCGCAGCGCCCGCATAGGACCTCCCAGGTCGCGGCATATCGCGCGTGTCGCATCACGGGAAGAGCCGAAGTTCTTTCTGCCGCCAGTTTCAATATTTGAAACTGTGAATGCGATTCGCTAACATGACGAAATAGCGGCTGACAGCCGACTGCCTCGGCAGCGCGGATTAGCATATCCAGGGTA
>Ga0335075_10009102_pt1 | contig 15173 bp, 15 predicted proteins | sample Lox_Sample_24_FD_206723 | JGI IMG/M metagenome (GOLD analysis project Ga0335075, IMG submission 206723) | Soil microbial communities from Loxahatchee National Wildlife Refuge, Florida, United States - Lox_Sample_2.4 | ecosystem: Environmental > Terrestrial > Soil > Wetlands | place: USA... | reverse complement strand
GGATAGCAGTGCACTTCTGGCCGGCTTTGACCGTCATCTCGGTAACCAGCTGCTTCACGTACAAGTCGAACTCTGCGGTGCCGGGCCGGGCGTCAGGGCCCAGGATTGAGCAGTTGAGCGAGTCGGCCTCGGCGTTGAACCTGACGGCACGGCTGACGATGACCGGATGCGTCCGGAGCTGACGTGCGGTGGCAGCGGATCCGGTGAACGACACCAGGTCCTGCTCGGTCAGATGGTCGAACAGGTCGCCGACACTGCCGCAAACCAGCTGCACCGAGCCCGGTGGAAGCAAGCCCGAGTCCACGATCAACTCGACGAGTCGTTCGGTCAGGTAGGCCGTCTGGCTTGCTGGCTTGATCAGGCTCGGCACGCCCGCGATGAAGGCAGGCGCGAACTTCTCCAGCGGTCCCCAGATCGGGAAGTTGAAGGCGTTGACCTGGACGGCGACGCCGCGCAGGGACGTCATGATGTGCTGCGCAGCGAATTGCCCTGACTTGCCGAGCGGCTCCAGCGAGCCGTCCATGTACTCGGTGTCGTTGGGCAGCTCGCGGCGTGCCTTACTGGCATAGCCGAGCAGCACGCCGATGCCCCCGTCGACGTCGAACTTGGCGTCGCCAAGTGTGGCGCCCGTGCGAGCGGACAACGCGTACAACTCGTCGCGGTGCTCGCGGAGATACGAACCCAGCGCCTTCAGCAAGCTGGCGCGCTGGTGGAACGTCAGCTCGCGAAGCGCTGGCCCGCCGACGGCGCGCCCGTACGCCAGCGCGGCGGCCATATCCACGCCCGCCGAGGAAACCCGGACGACCTCGTCTCCGGTGACCGCGTCGAACACGGGACGCCCGTCTTCGTCCGGCGTGACCCAGTCCCCGCTTACATAGCTACGCAGCAGCGCCATTGCTAGCTCCTCGCCCGCACTCTTACTGACTGGTGCTCGGACAAATCCGATTGTATTGCCTGTTCAGCGGACATCCAGCTAGCAGCTGGGAGGCCGGGTGCGGCCTACTTGCTGGCCTGGCTCGCAGTGCTGGCAAGCGGCTGCCCGGTAATCGCCTCGTACTCGCAGTAGTTGCATTTCCACCCGGTGAGATGCGAGCCGGCCAGATCGGCATAGCCAGTCGGGTACATGGTGCCCTGGTGACATGCCGGACATGGCATAGATGTCTGCGGCACATTCAAGAAGGTCATGTTGCTCCCCCCTTTCGCGCTCCAGCCTAGCTACGCGACGGCCGGCCAGCGGATCGCAGGGGAACCGGGTGATCACCCCGTCCGCACTGCCGGTTCGGCCTGCGCGGTTAAGCCGGCAGGATGCGGTCAATGAGCCAGGTCGCGCCGGCGGCAAGCAGGAACAGGTCCAGGTAGTGGCAGGCCAATGCGCCGGCATAGCTGGGCCCGCCCCAGGAATTGATCGTGAAGTTCGGGTCGAGACCGGCGGTCAGCTGCACGCCTGCCCGCCAGAAGCAGAACAGAAACAGCGCGCCGGCCGGAAGCGCGAGTAGCAGCCGGCCGGCCCTTACGGGTTCGCCGCCGGAACCGAATGCACGCGCAATTCGGAGCGCGGCCTGCGTTCCGAACGGCGCTCGGAACCAGGGCCGGCCCGAGCGCGTGCCGAGCCTCCGCCGATGACGCGCGTGAGCGACAGTCACGACAACAATGGCAGCGAGCGCCAGCGCCAGGTGCGGCCCCCACGCGGCGGTGCCGGCGATGTGCTTTCCTCTGACCGGCGAGCGTTCCAGGAACTCAACTAGGCCAAAGAGCAGGCCGCTGACGAACGCGCTGCCGACGAGGGCTGTGAGCGGCCCGGACAGTTGAGAGGCGATTGCCGCCGAACCGGCCTCGCCGTCGTCGTAGACCGGTTGAGAGGTGCGGGGCGTGGATTCCAGGTTTTCTTGCATGTCCTCATTGGACGCCAGCCGGCACTTCGCCCGGCAGGGCCATCGGCGGGGCCAAGCGTCCTACTATCGGCGCAACCTGACGTCCGGCCATGCAACTTTCGTCTGATCCTGCAGGGAGTAGCTGACGTAGGCTACCAAGCACTTGCTTGATTCCCCGAGGCCTTGATTCCCCGAGAGCTAGGCGAGCGCCGTGACCGACCCTCCGCAGACTCTGTGCGCCCTCCTGGAAGAGTCCTCGAAGCGATATGGCGATCGTCTCGCGGTGATCGACGGAGCGCTCCGGATGTCGTACGCGGAGCTCGCAGCTGAGGTGCGCGCGATGGCTCGTGCGCTGATGGCGGTCGGCGTTCAGCCCGGTGACCGGGTGGCAGTCTGGCTTCCCAATACTGCGCACTGGCTGATCGCGGCTCTGGGAGCGCACAGCGCCGGCGCGAGCCTCGTTCCGATGAACACGCGCTACACCGGCTACGAAGCGCTCGACGTGCTGCGGCGCACAGGTGCTCGGGTGCTGTTCTTGCCCGATCGCTTCCTCGGCGCGGACTACCTGGCGGCGCTTCGCGAAGCCGCTGTACAGTCCGGGCCTGCCCACTCGGAGCCTGCACGGTCGGAGCCTGCACGGTCGGAGCCTGCACGGTCCGAGTCTGCACAGCAGGGCTTTGCCACCGCTTCAGGCCCGGTCCAGGGACTGCCTCAGCTCGAGTTGGCTGTCCACGTACCGCTCGCTGGCCGGGATCAGGCTCGGGGCAGCGGTGCCGAGCCAGCCGCGCCGAACGGCGTGGCTAGCTGGGAGCGCATGCTCGAGCGGGCAGGCGAGACCGGCGAGCAGTCCGCCCGCGACCGGGCTGCCCGGGTACGGGCCGACGACGTTGCCGACATCATTTTCACCTCGGGAACGACCGGCGTGCCGAAGGGAGCGGTGTCAACCCACCGGCAGACCGTCGCGGTCGCAGCCGCGTGGGCCGACCGCGCAGAGGTTACCGAGCACGATGTTTACCTGATCGTCGCGCCGTTCTTTCACACCTTTGGCTACAAGGCGGGCTGGGTGGTAGCGCTGCTCTGCGGAGCCACGATCCTGCCTCAGCTGACGTTTGACATTGAGCGCGTGGTCGAGCAGATCGAGCGGGAGCGTGTGACGATCCTGCCCGGCCCGCCGACGATCTTTCAGGAACTCCTGGCCAGCCCGCAGCGGGACGAGCACGACTTGTCCTCGCTGCGGCTGGCCGTGACTGGCGCCGCGATGGTCCCCGTGGCACTGGTGGAGCGGATGCGGAAAGACCTGACCTTCGAGACGATCCTCACGGCTTACGGTCTCACTGAGGCAGTGGTGGTGACCATGTGCCGCCCCGGCGACGACGCCGAGACGATCTCGGCCACGTCCGGATGCGCGACCGCGGACTTCGAGATCCGGATCGCCGGGGCAGACGGCCAGGAGATGGCGCCAGAAGAGGACGGTGAGATCCTCCTCCGGGGCCCGAACGTCATGGTCGGCTATCTCGATGACCCGGCAGCGACGCGCGGGGCGATCGAACCGGACGGCTGGCTGCACACCGGCGACGTGGGCCACCTCGACAAGCGCGGCTACCTGACGATCACAGATCGGCTGAAGGACATGTTCACGGTCGGCGGCTTCAACGTGTACCCGGCCGAAGTCGAGAACGTGATCATGCGGCTGAGCGCCGTGGCCGACTGCGCGGTTGTGGGAACCCCGGACGAGCGACTTGGCGAGGTCGGGCTGGCATACGTTGTGACAGCCGCAGGCCAGCCCCTCAGCGAGCAGGATGTCGTGGCTCACTGCCGAGAGCGACTGGCTAACTTCAAGGTGCCGCGTGCGGTCGTGTTCATCAGCAAGCTGCCACGTAACGCGGGCGGCAAGGTGCTGAAGCGAGAGCTGCGCGGGTGAGGGCGATGAGCGAGCCACAGTTGCCGCCCGCGCAGGCGCCGCACCCGTCCCTGCGGACGGCGATCTGTGACCTGTTTGGCGTGCGCTACCCGATTGTGCAGACCGGCATGGGCTGGGTTTCCACGCCAGAACTGACCGCTGCCACAGCGAACGCCGGGGCGCTCGGCATCCTGGCGAGTGGCACGCTGACAGTGGCCGAGACGGACGCCGCGATCGGTCACACCCGAGAGCTGACCAGCGCGCCGTTCGGCGTCAACATGCGCGGCGACGCCCCGGACCTGGCCGAGCGAGCCAGACTGCTGGTCAAGCACGGGGTGCGGGTGGCTTCGTTCGCGCTGGCGCCAGACGAGCGGGTGATCCGCTCGCTTAAGGACGACGGCCTGGTCGTGGTGCCGTCGATCGGAGCCAGGCGGCACGCAGAGAAGGTAGCGGCCTGGGGCGTGGACGCCGTCGTCGCGCAAGGCGCGGAGGGCGGCGGGCACACTGGCAGCGTCCCGACGTCGATCCTGCTGCCGCAGGTGACCGCCGCAGTCGACGTGCCCGTCATTGGCGCTGGGGGTTTCCACGACGGCCGCGGCCTGGTCGCCGCGCTGGCCTACGGTGCAGCCGGCGTCGCGATGGGCACCCGGTTCCTGCTTACCAGCGACAGCCCCGTGCCTGACGCGGTCAAGGCCGAGTATTTGAAGCGAACGGTAACGGACACAGTTGTCACCTCCGTGCTGGACGGCGTGCCACAACGCGTGCTGCGGACCTCGCTTGTCGACCGCCTGGTCAGCGACGGTCCGCTGGCGCGGTTGCGGCGTTCGGTCGCGCATGCGGTCGAGTTCCAGAAGATGTCAGGCACGCCATGGCGCGACATTCTTACCGAGGGGCTGGCGATGAAACGCAGCCACGGGCTCAGCTGGACTCAGGTGATCATGGCAGCCAACACGCCGATGATGCTGCGCGCGAGCATGGTGGACGGCCGGACTGACCTGGGCACGCTCGCAAGCGGTCAGGTCGCGGGTGTCATCGACGACCTGCCTAGCTGCGCAGAGCTTGTCGACCGGATCATCGCGCAGGCGACCGGGGTGCTCGATGCACTCGCCGGTGGCGGACGCGAGGAACCGAGATGACCGGCTCCGCCCGGGGGCCAGCACCACGGCCGCATCGCAGCCATGGGCTACTGGCAGGCCGCACAGCGCTGGTGACCGCAGCGGCCGGCACCGGAATCGGGTTCGCGGCGGCCCGGCGCTGCGCCGAGGAAGGCGCCCGTGTCATCATCAGTGACCGGCATGAACGCAGGCTGAGCGAGGCGGCCGGCCAGCTTGCCGAGATCAGCGGCGAGCGGCCGCTGTCGGTTGTCTGCGACGTAACCTCGCAAACGCAGGTCGACCAGCTCTTCGAAGCCGCCGTCACCGAGTATGGCTACCTCGACATCGTCGTTAACAACGCCGGCCTCGGCGGGGACACCCCGCTGGTCGAGATGACCGACGAGCAATGGAGCACGGTTCTTGATGTGACGCTGACTGGAACCTTCAGGTGCACCAGGGCCGCTCTGCGGCACATGATCCCCCGCGGCGCCGGCGTTGTGATCAACAACGCCTCGGTGATCGGCTGGCGGGCACAGGCCGGACAGGCCCACTACGCCGCAGCCAAAGCCGGAGTCATGGCACTGACCAGGTGCGCCGCGATCGAGGCAGCCCCTGCCGGCGTGCGCGTCAACGCGGTGTCGCCCAGCATCGCGATGCATCCCCATCTGGCGAAGGTGTCAAGCGAGGAGTTCCTCGCCGAGCTGTCAGCCAGGGAGGCATTCGGCCGCGCTGCGGAGCCGTGGGAGGTCGCCGACGTGATCGTGTTCCTCGCCAGCGATTATTCGGCATACATGACCGGTGAGGTCATCTCGGTCTCCAGCCAGCACCCGTGACGGAGGTGTGAATGTCCAGTCGGACAACCAAGGGCCCGGTCGCCGTCGAGGCACGGGCTATTGCCGGGCGGGCGGCGACGTGATTACCAGCACGCTGGCCGGCCACGTCGCGGAGATCGTCATCGATCACCCGCCGGTGAACGCGCTGCCCGCGGCCGGCTGGTTCGAACTAGCCGACACCGTGCTCGCCGCCGGGGCAAGCGAGCAGGTGCGGGCAGTAGTCCTGCGCGCCGAGGGCCGCGGTTTCAACGCCGGCGTGGACATCAAGGAGATCCAGGCCGACTCCGGCTTCACCGCGCTGATCGCCGCCAACCGGGGCTGTTTCGCCGCGTTCGCCGCGGTCTACGAGTGCGCGGTCCCGGTGATCGCGGCGGTGCACGGTTTCTGCCTCGGCGGCGGCATCGGACTGGCCGGCAACGCCGACATCATCGTGGCTAGCGAGGACGCCACGTTCGGGCTGCCTGAGGTCGACCGCGGCGCGCTCGGTGCGGCGACGCACCTGTCGCGCCTGGTGCCGCAGCACAAAGCCAGGGCGATGATGTACACCTCAGCCACCGCGACCGCGGCCGAACTGCATGCGTTCGGCTCGGTGCTCCGCGTGGTGCCGGCCGAGCAGCTACGCACCGCCGCTTTCGAGGTAGCAGAGCAGATTGCCGCCAAGGACCCCGTGGTCATCAAGATGGCCAAGGAAGCCTTCAACGGCATTGACCCGCGGGACGTCAAGCGCAGCTACCGGTACGAGCAGGGCTACACCTTCGAACTGAACCTCTCTGGAATCTCCGACCGGCTCCGCAACACGTTCGGCCTGGCTAAGGAAGAGGGTGAGTCCGGTGGCTGATGAGGTGGTCGGCTACGAGGTTGACGGCGCGATCGCGCGGGTGACGATGAACCGGCCGGAATACGGCAACGCGCAGAACTCGGCCATGACGTATGCGCTGGACGACGCCTTCTACCGGGCAGCGGCCGACGACGATGTCGCTGTCGTCGTGCTGTCGGGGGCTGGCAAGCATTTTTCGGCCGGACACGACATCGGGACGCCAGGCCGTGACATCGATACCTCGTTTGACCGGCGGGCCGGACTGTGGTGGGACCACGTCGGCAAGCCGGGCGCGCAGAGCCGGTTCGCCCGTGAGCAGGAGGTCTATCTCGGCATGTGCCGGCGCTGGCGGGAGCTGCCCAAGCCGGTGATCGCCCAGGTCCACGGCGCGTGCATCGCCGGCGGGCTGATGCTCGCGTGGATCTGCGACCTGATCGTGGCCTCCGACGACGCTTTCTTCGCCGATCCGGTGGTGCGGATGGGCATCCCGGGCGTCGAGTACTTCGCCCATCCGTGGGTGCTGGGGCCGCGCCAGGCCAAGGAGTTCCTGTTCCTTGGCGAGCGGATCAGCGCCGCGCGGGCATGCGAACTCGGCATGGTCAACAGGGTCGTGCCGCGAGACCGGCTGGCTGATGAGGTGACCACAATGGCCGCGAAGATCAGCGCGATGCCGCGCCTCGGGCTCGCACTCACCAAGAAGGCCGTCAACCAGGCCGAGGACGCGATGGGCATGCAGGTGGGCATGGACTCGGTATTCGGCCTGCACCACCTCGCGCACGCGCACAACGCCGAGGTCGGCACGGACTCGCTCGCCGGGCACGACGCACGGTCAATGCGAGACGCGCGCCAGCAAGACGAACAGCAGCAGGACGAACAGGCGGCTCAATGATCACCCAGGGGAACTGACAGGTGCCGGTCCCTGACGAAGACACCTTCCGCAACGACGTCCGCGGCTGGCTGGCCGCAAACCTGACCGGTGACTTCGCGCCACTGGTCGGCAGCGGCGGTCCCGGCCGCGAGCACGAGTTCGTCCAAGAGCGGATGGCGTGGGAACGCAGGCTCGGCGCAGCTGGCTGGATCGGCCTGGGCTGGCCTGAGTCCGACGGTGGCCGCGGCCTGCCATGGCAGCACCAGGTGATCTTCTACGAGGAGTACGCCCGCGCGGGCGCCCCCGCGCGCGTCGGCCACATCGGAGAGCAGTTGCTAGGGCCGACGTTGCTGATGTTCGGAACCGCCGGGCAGCGGGCCAGGTTCCTGCCCGGCATCCTGGCCGGGACGCAGCTGTGGTGCCAGGGCTACTCCGAGCCAGGCGCGGGCTCCGACCTGGCGGCGGTGTCCACCAGGGCCCGGCTGGACGGCGGCCAGTGGCATCTGGACGGTCAGAAGGTGTGGACGTCACTGGCACAGTTCGCCGACTGGTGCTTCGTGCTCGCTCGCACTGAGCCCGCTGCCGACCGGCACCGCGGGCTGACCTGCCTGCTGGTGCCGATGCGCCAGCCGGGCATCGAGATCCGGCCGATCGTGCAGCTCACCGGCACGTCGGAGTTCAACGAGGTGTTCTTCGACGATGCCAGGGCCGCGGCCGCCGACATCGTCGGCGCGCCTGGCGACGGCTGGCGGGTCGCGATGGGCACGCTCGCGGTCGAGCGGGGCGTGTCGACCTTCGGCCAGCAGATGGGCTTCCAGCGCGAGTTCGAGGCGGTACTGGCCACAGCACGGGCGAACGGCGCCATCGACGATCCGGATCTGGGCGCCCGCATCGTCGAAGCCTGGGTCGGCCTGCAGGTGATGCGCTACACGGCCATGGCCACGCTGGGGCGGGCGGCCACCGATGTGCCAGGGACTGAGGCGAACATAAGCAAGCTGCTCTGGGCGCCATGGCATCAGCGCCTGGGCGAGCTCGCGGTGGACGTCGCCGGTGCCGCGGCCACTATCACCGGGCCGAGGTACGAACTCGACAACGCGCAACGGCTGTTTCTCTACACTCGCGCCGACACCATTTACGGCGGCTCGAACGAGATCCAGCGCAACGTCATCGCAGAGCGGGGGCTGGGCCTGCCGCGGGAGCCGCACTGATGGAGTTCACCGACTGCGTTGAGCAGGCCGACTTGCGCTCTGTTGTCCGCGCCTTCGCAGCCCGGCATGCCCCGCCTGACTACGACCAGAAGATATGGGAACGCCTGAGTACCGAACTCGGGCTGACCGCGCTCGCGGTGCCCGAGGGTTTCGGAGGCGCCGGCGCCGGACCAGCGGAAGTTGCCGTCGCCGTCGAAGAGCTCGGCCGGGTGCTGCTGCCGTCACCGTACCTTTCCTCTGCGGCGGCCGCGCTCGCGCTGGCTCGCGCCGCCGCCGACTGTCCTGAGCCGGCCGAGCGCTACCTGCCGGGTCTCGCTGCCGGGTCAATGACCGGCGCGCTGGCCCTGGACGCCGACGTGACGGTTGACGGCGACACGATCACTGGCGTTGCCGGCAATGTGGTCGATGGCGCGATGGCCGGCCTTCTGCTGGTGCGGGCCGGCGACGACCTGGTCGCGGTGGCAGCAACCGAAGCTGCCGTCGAGCCGCTGGCGACACTGGACCAGACCAGGGGCCAGGCAGCCATCCGGTTGAACCGTGCCCGGGCCGTGCCAGCCGGGTCAGCGGCGTCCGCAGTCGCGCTGCACCGGGTCCTGCTGGCCGCGGAGTGCGCCGCTGCCGCGGAGTACTGCCTCGAGGTGACCGTCGATTACTTGAAGACACGCAGGCAGTTCGGCCGGCCGATCGGCTCATTCCAGGCACTCAGGCACCGAGCCGCCGACCTTGCGGTAGCCGTATCGTCAGCGCGCGCGACCGCGCGCGCCGCGGTGCGGACAGCGGCCATCAACACTGGAGCCAACACCACGGGCGACAGCGACAGCGCTGCCCTGGCAGCGCTGGCTCCGCTTGCCGCGCTGCACTGCTCCCGTACGTTCTTGCAGGTAACTGGCGAGATGATCCAGCTGCACGGCGGGATCGGGTTCACCTGGGAGCACGAGGCACACCGGTATTTCAAGCGTGCTAAGTCCTCGCAATTGCTGCTGGGCCCGGCGAGTGCGCTGCGCGCGGAGATCGGGCGGGCGGCTGGCCTGCTGCCCGCAGATCCTCCGGTTACGGCGACTCTCGGTTGGGGTCCTGCGCCGCGATGAACCTCGCGGGGATCTCGCCGCCACCGTGCACGGCAAGATCAGCGCCGGTGACGTAGGCGGCGAGCGGGGAAGCCAGGAACAGGCAGGCCGACGCGACATCGGCGGGCAGTGCCATCCGGCCCATGGGAATGACCCGCGCAACCCCGCCGCCGGCGTCCTGCCCGTAATGCTCTGCCGCGCTCTGCGTGCGGATCAGCCCGGCAGTGATGTGGTTGACCCGTACTTTCGGCGCCCACTCCAGCGCGAGCGACCGGGTCAGCTGCAGGAGGCCGGCCTTGGCCGCGGAGTAGGCGGCGGTCAGCGGCGCGGCCTGGTGAGCCGAGACGCTGCCGATGTTGACGATCGCGCCTCCGTCACTCTGCTGCTGCATGACGGCGTTGGCGGGCTGTGACACATAGAACGGGGCGAGCAGGTTGAGCGCCACAACCCGCTCCACAAAGCGCAGCGAGACCGTGGCCGAGTCCGCATTCGGCGACCCGCCGGCGTTGTTCACCAGCACGTCGAGCCGCCCGAACTTCTCGACCGCGGCATCGACGACGGCCTTGGCCTGCGACGCGTCACGGACGTCGGCTGCTGTGAACACCGACCGGCGCCCGCCGGCCGCTGGCAGCTGCTCGGGCTCGTTTCGCCCGCAGATCAAGACGTCGGCTCCGGCGTCGAGGAAGGTCTCGGCAATGACCCGCCCGATGCCACGGGTGCCCCCGGTGACGATGACCGCCGCGCCGGTGAAGTCGACTGGTCCAGTCTGTTCTGCGCGGTTCATGTCAGCCGAGGCGCTCGACGATCGTGACGTTGGCCTGCCCGCCGCCCTCGCACATCACCTGCAGGCCGTACCGGCCCCCGGTGCGATCGAGTTCGTGCAGCAGCGTCGTCATCAGCCGGGCTCCGGTGGCACCGAGTGGATGGCCGAGCGCGATCGCACCGCCGTTGACATTTACTTTGGCCAGGTCAGCACCGGTCTCAGCGGCCCAGGCGAGCACGACCGATGCGAACGCCTCGTTGATCTCGACCAGATCGATGTCGGCCAGCGACATCCCGGCCCTGGCCAGCGCGTGCGCCGTCACCGGTATCGGTGCTGTCAGCATCCACACTGGATCGGCGCCGCGGACGGACAGCTGATGGATCCGGGCGCGCGGTGTCAGCCCATGTGTCCGCAGCCCGGCCTCGCTGACGATCAGCAGCGCCGCCGCCGCATCAGCGATGGAACTGGACACCGCGGCGGTGAGCCTGCCGCCCGGCGTGAGAGGCGGCAGCGACCGGATTTTCGCCCAGTCAGGCTGGCGCGGCGGCTCGTCGGCCGTCAGGCCGCAGACCGGCACGATCTCGGCGGCGAACCTCCCCTCAGCCGCCGCCAGCAGCGCCCGGTGGTGTGATGTCACCGCGAACTGCTCCATGTCCTCGCGGCTGATGTCCCACTTCTCGGCGATCATCTCCGCAGACCGGAATTGCGATATCTCCTGGTCGCCGTAACGGCGCAACCAGCCGTCCGAGCCACGGAACGGGTCGGCGAAGCCCAGCGCCTGTCCGGCAGTCATCGCGTAGGAGATCGGGACCGCGCTCATGTTCTGCACGCCGCCGGCCACGACGACATCCGCAGTGCCGGACTTGACGGCCTGCGCGGCGAAGTGCACTGCCTGCTGCGAAGAGCCGCACTGCCGGTCGACGGTTGTGCCTGGGACGTGATCAGGCAGCCCGGCAGCGAGCCAGGCGGTCCTGGCAATGTCGCCTGCCTGGGGCCCTACCGTGTCGACGCAGCCGAAAATCACGTCCTCCACCGCCGCCGGGTCGACCCCGGTGCGCTCCACCAGCGCGGTAAGCACGCAGGCGCCGAGATCGGCTGGATGGACCGCGGCGAGCCCGCCGCCGCGCTTGCCGACCGGAGTGCGGACGGCGTCCACGATGAAGGCCTCGGGCATGGTGCGCAGACGCATGGCTAGCCCTTCTTCGCCTTGATCTTGACGGACCCGCTGGCCTTCTTCGGCGCGCGGTCGGTCGCGGCGAAACCGTGCAAGAACAAAGAGGTCACGTCCTCGGCAAGCTGGCCAGTAGAGTACGGCCCGTCCGGCCGGTGCCACCGGACGGACAGCCACACCGCGTCACGGATCAGCCGGTAGAACACCCGTGGCGGGATGTCGTCGCGGAAGCTGCCGTCCGCCACGCCTGCGGCGATTACCTGCAGCCAGGCCTGCTGGATCTCGGCGGCCGCCGACTGGATATTGCTGAAGGCCGGCATCTCGCGAAGGTACTGAGCCTCGTTCTGATAGATGGCCGTCGCGTGCGGCTGCTCCTCGGCGATCTCAAGTGAGGTGACAACGAGGTCGTGCAAGCAGTCAGCCGGATCCTTGCCGCTCGCCAGCACCACCGCGTACCGCGCCCTGATCGCGTCGAGGTACCTGGTCAGCACCTCGTCCACGATGGCGTCTTTGGACGGGAAGTGGTGGTACAGACTGCCAGACAAGACGCCGACGGCATCCGCGATGCCGCGCACCGTGGTCGCCCGCAGTCCCTTGCGGGCAACCATCTCCGCGGCGGTGGAGAGTATCACCTCGCGTCGATCCTGGACTTCCGTCATCTGCAGACCTTAGGCGCCATAACCACCATCCACGTCGAGTTTCTGGCCGCTGATGAAGCGGGCCCGGTCGGAGGCCAGGAAGCAGACCGCCTCAGCCACATCCGTCGCGGTGCCGAATCGGCGCAGCGGGATGTTACGCCTGGCTACGCCGAGCGCGTGCTCGTCCAGGTCGCCCGAGTTGATCAGGCGGGCGGCCATTCCGTCGGTCAGCATGCCAGGACCTACGCAGTTGGCGCGCACGCCGTAGCGGCCCTCTTCGGCGGCAATCGCCCGGACAGCCGCCTCGATCGCGGCCTTAGGTATGGACGACAGCCCGTCGCGCACCGCGTGCCGACTGGTTGCGGCAGTGGTCACGGCTATCACGCTGCCCTGGCTCGCGCGCAGCATCGAGATCAGCGGCACCATCGCGAAAAGGAACGCGATCGCGTCTTGCTCGAGCTGGCTGCGGAAGGACTCCGCGTTGACCGCGCTCAGGTAAGTCATCGGCACGTGCGGGCCGGCCGCGTAGACGACGGTGTGCACGCCGTCGAAGTCCGCGCCGACGCTCGCAGCCACCCGCGCGCACGCGGCCGCGTCGGTCAGGTCTAGCTGATAGGCACGCGCGCGGCCGGAGTGCCGGGCCGCGAGTTCGGCCACCACCGGGGAGGAACGCCGGTAGGTCATCGCGACCTTACTGCCCCTGGCGAGCAGCATCGCCGCGACGGCCGAGCCGAGCGAGCCGCTGGCGCCGAGGACGAGCGCCGCACCCGCCAGGGCTGCGAACTCGCCAGGGCCGGCTGGCGCGGCGCTCAGAGGCCGGCCGTCACCCGCCGGCACCGCATCTCCACTCGCTACGCGCACGAGTCGACCGTACCAAGCGCTTGCTAGCCCGCCTAGCCGCTCGGCTGCGCAGCACCTGGCAGACGCGAGTTTCCGACCGGTCGTTCGGTGCGTTACGTTGTCCCCATGGCCCATCGTCCGGCCGCCAACGACCGTCCGGCCTCGCCGGCAGCGCCCCGTCGCGGGCGGCCAGGCTACGACCTGGAGTCGCTGCTCGCGGTGGCTGTCACAGTGTTCAACGAGCGGGGGTACGACGGGACCAGCATGGAGGACCTGTCGCGCCGGCTGGGCATCGCCAAGTCATCGATCTATCACCACGTGGACAGCAAAGAAGACCTGCTGGCGATGGCACTAGACCGGGCGCTTGACGGCTTGTTCTCGGTGGCTGAGCAAGTGACCGCCAGCGACGGGCCCGCGATCGAGCGGCTCGAGCGGCTGGTCCGCGGAAGCGTGCACGTGCTAGCCGACCGGCTGCCGTACGTCACGCTGCTGCTGCGGGCTCGCGGCAATACCGCCACCGAACGGCGGGCGCTGACCCGGCGGCGCGAATTCGACCAGATCGTGGCGGAGCTGGTCGCCGAGGCCGAGCGCGACGGCGATATCCGGCCAGACGTCGACCCGGCCATCACCGCCCGGCTGCTGTTCGGCCTCGTCAACTCGCTCGTCGAGTGGTACCGGCCGGGCCGGCGGCCGAGCACGCCGACCACAGCCAGCGAGCTGGCCGACGCGGTCTGCGCGGTCGCCTTCGACGGGCTGCGCGTCCGGGGTTACGACCACGATATGAGGGCGGTACGACAGTGAGCCTGAGTATCAGCAACGACCCGCGCCCGATCTTGCTCGTGGATGTCGACGGCGTGCTCAATCCGTGGGAAGCCGAATCGTGCCCGGACGGGTTCGCCGAGTACGAGTTCTTCCCCGGCGAACGGGTGCTGCTGTCACCGGCCCACGGCGAGCTGCTGACGTCGCTGGCTGCCGCCTACGAGCTTGTCTGGGCCACCGCCTGGGAGGACAGGGCGAACCAGTTCATCTGCCCGGTGCTCGCACTGCCTGTCCTTCCGGTTATCGAGTTCCCGGTCGGCGGCCGCGACCTGCTCTTTCGTAAACTGCCCTCGGTCGCGCAGGCAGTCGGCGACCGGCCGTGCGCGTGGATCGATGACGTGCACCCGCCAGACCATTACGAGTGGGCGGCAACGCGCGGCGTTCCCACGCTTATCGTCGACATCAATCCCGCCGAGGGCCTCACCAGCGCGGTAGCCGAACAGCTGGCGCGCTGGGCCGCCACGCTCTGACAGCCGGGACCGCGCACCAAGGAGCGTCCAGTTGATACTTAGCCAGCTTCATGTCCCGATCGTGCTGGCGCCGCTGGCTGGCGGGCCGACCACGCCGCAGCTCGCCGCGGCCGTGAGCAACGCGGGCGGCCTTGGTTTCCTGGCAGCCGGCTATCTGTCCGCCGATCAGCTACGCGGGCAGATCGACCAGGCCCGTGCGCTAACCAGCGCCCCGCTCGGAGTCAATGTCTTCGTCCCCGGCAGCCCGTCGTCGCCAGCTGCGGTTGCCGAGTACGCCAGGGCAATCGCCGCTGACGCTCGCGGTGCCGGCGTCGAGCTCGGCACGGCCAGGTTTGACGACGACGACTGGGCAGCAAAGCTGGCCCTGCTGACAGCCAATCCGCCGACGGTCACCTCGTTTACCTTCGGCTGCCCGGATCGCGACCTGGTCAAAGCCCTGCAGGCAGCCGGCAGTGAGGTCTGGGTCACGGTCACGACGCCGACCGAAGCCGCGCTGGCAACTGTAGCCGGGGCTGACGCGCTGGTAGTTCAAGGTAGCGAAGCGGGCGGTCACCGCGGCGGCTTCACCGACGACCCCGCGGATGACTCCGGCGGCGGGTTCGGCCTGCTGTCGCTGCTTCAGCTAGTACGCAGTCGCACGAGCCTGTCGCTGGTCGCCGCGGGCGGCATCAGCACCGGCGAGGCCATCGCCGCCGTACTCGCGGCAGGCGCGGCGGCGGCGCAGCTCGGCACGGCGTTCCTGCGCTGCCCCGAGGCAGGAACGACGCCGCTGCAGCGGACAGCAGTGGCGAGCGCGACCTCGACGGCGCTGACG
>Ga0335075_10009101_pt1 | contig 15176 bp, 7 predicted proteins | sample Lox_Sample_24_FD_206723 | JGI IMG/M metagenome (GOLD analysis project Ga0335075, IMG submission 206723) | Soil microbial communities from Loxahatchee National Wildlife Refuge, Florida, United States - Lox_Sample_2.4 | ecosystem: Environmental > Terrestrial > Soil > Wetlands | place: USA: Florida... | reverse complement strand
TCGGTCGTGCAGAACAGCTCGGTGAGGTTGGCGTATTGTCCGCCGCCGGCTTCGGTGGCCGTGGTTTCGGCTGCGATGCCGGGTTGGTTCACCGCAGTCGACCTGCGCGGCGAGCAGGCCGTCGCGTCATCGAGGTGGTCGGATAGGCAGAGCGGCACTGATGTTTGTGGATCCGGGATAGGCCCGAGCACCAGTACCTTGGCACCGGTCCCGCGCAGCTGCTGCACCAGCTTGGTGAGGCTGTCGATCCATATCCGGTCGTATGGTGTGAAGCCTGACAGCCAGCCGTTGCCGTTGCCGCCTCGGTATCCCCGCCACATGCTCACCACGACCAGCTGCGGTTGCTCGCTGCGCAACCGTGCCATGATCTGAGCGCGCCATTGCTCGCAGTGTCTGAAGTGTTCAACCAGGGGATTGAAAAGGTGGGTGGTGATAGGCACGTCCAGCGGTGGGCAGCCCTCCTTGGCCATGATTTCGAGCCGCCAGGGCCGTTGTTGGGCGAGCTGCTGGAACGTCGGAATCCACATCGCGGCATGCGAGTCGCCGACCAGCGCCACCTTCGTCGCTGAGGTGGTATTGCCTGTGGCGCACTCTGGCTGTCCGCCTTCGTTAGCCTTGCGCACGCAGCCGTTGAACAACATCTCTGTCGCTTCGGCTCCCCCGCCGTCAAGCGGTGGGTTCAGGTTCGACGGGACGGACTTCAAGTCCGCGGATGCTGCTACCGCGGCCTGCACCTGGGCGAACCCCTGCCGCACCGCCGTGTAGTAGGCGTCGATGTTGTCGCCGGTGTGGACAGGTGCTACGGAGACGGCCAGTGGCGCAGCCGCCGGCCCGCGGCCGGCCGCGGGCGCCGGGGCCGGCACCCAATCCAACAGCGCTAGCCCCACACAGACCGCGGCCGCAGTGGCCACACCGCCGAGCGCAAGACTGGCCAGCGCGGATCGACGTATTGGAGCGGCGAATCGCAACGGGTTCTCGACGAAGCGCAGGGTGAGCACGGCCAGCCCCCCTGAGACCAGGGCCGCGGCCAGCCTTGCGGCCAGCCCGAGCGGGTGGCCCAGCAATGCCGGGGCCAGGACCAGCACCGGCCAGTGCCACAGGTACCACGAGTACGACACCCGCCCGACCGCTCGCATAGCTGGGTGTGCCAGGATGCCGCCGCATCCCTGCAATGGTGCGGCACAGCCGGCACCGATCACCAGTGCGGCGCCCAGCGTGGGCAACAGCGCGGCGATACCCGGATAGAAGGTGGCCGAGCTAAAAGCGGTGCAGGCCAGCAGGATCACTCCGAGCCCGGCCGATCCGGTGATCGCGGCAGCTCGTGGCTGTAGTCGGCGCCAATGGCCGGCGGTCAGGGCCACCAGGCCGCCGGCGGCCAACTGCCAGGCCCGGGTGGGCAGTGAAAAGAACGCCACAGGGGTCGCAACGTAGGTGATCACCAGCGACATCGCGAACGATAGTGCCGCGAGCAACCCAAGGAGCACGAGATACGGGCGTTGCTTGGGGGGAGCACTGCCCTTGGTCCGCCGGCGCACGAGCCGTGTCAGCAACGCCGTCCCAATGATCAAGGCTGGCCACACCAGGTAGAACTGCTCCTCGACGCCCAACGACCAGTAGTGCTGGAACGGCGACGGCGACAGGTGGCTGGCGAAGTAGTTGACGCCTTGCTGAGCGAACCAGAAATTGCCGACATACAGTGCGCTGGCGATGCCGTCATCGATGGCGGGCCGTACCAGCATGGGGGGCAACAGGGCGGCCGAGCCGATCAGGGTGATGACGCCGACCGTGGCCGATGCTGGTAACAGTCGGCGGGCCCGTGCCCCGTAGAAGTTGCGCAGTCGGACGGTGCCGCTGACGCTCACCTCGCGCCACAACAGCCCGGTGATCAGGAAGCCGGAGATAACGAAGAACACGTCCACGCCGACGAACCCACCACTCACGCCAGGCACGTCTGCATGAAAAAGGACAACGGCTAGCACCGCGATGGCGCGCAAGCCCTCAATGTCGGGGCGGAACTCCTTGTGTGCCGAGCGCCGATCCCGTACTTCTTCGTCGGGGGTTGCGCTGTCGGCCTGGACCAAGGGTCACCTACTAAGTAACGAGGAGCGGTGTGCAAGTCGGGGCATTATTACACGCACGCCCAATAGACTGATCGGTTTATTTCAGCAGCGCTGCCATATGTGTGTGATCGGTTGTCTCGACGGACGATTCGGCTGGATCGCCGATCCACTCCAGCAGGGCACGCAGGCCTTCCTCGAGCGCCCAGTTTGGGTGCCAGTCGAGCTCGTTTTGAGCGGGCTCGATGTCGCACCTCGCGGCGCGCACGTCACCGTCGCGGAATTTCCCCACGACGATCGGTTCTGGCGCATTGCAGATAGCCGCGATCGTTTGAGCCAGCTCGTGGATGGTCGTTGGGATACCTGACCCGATGTCGACGCAGCGTGATTCTGCCGCGGGTCGTTCTATCGCCGCGAAGAGCGCCTCGACGACGTCGTCGATGTAGACGAAATCGCGCACGATCCGCCCGTCTTCGTAGACCTCCAACGTCTGGCGCTCGCGCGCCAATCGTGCGAAAAGAGCAACGATTCCGGTGTACGAATTGGTCAGCGACTGGCCCGGCCCATAGACATTCTGCAGACGCAGCACGCTGAGGCTGGTGTCGTGAGCGGCCGCCCAGGCGGCCAAGATGTGCTCTTGGGCAAGTTTGGTCGCGGCGTAAATGTTCGTCGGCCGAGGCTCCGTTCGGCCGGCGCGGCTCGGAAGCACAACTGCGGGGTCGTCGGTGGGCCCTTGTGGATCCCAGATACCGGCCAGCAGCTGAGCGTGGCTGCGCGGCTGCGGATAGAAGGTCTGAGAGCCGCATTGCCAAGCACCCTCGCCGTAGACAGCTCTCGACGACGCCAGGACGAACTGGTCGGGTATGAGTGCTGCACGGCTCAGGGCGTCGAGAAGCTGGGTGGTTCCCACCACGTTCACCGAGCCGTGCCGCGTCGCCTCGGAAAGCGACTGCGCCGTTCCCGTCTCGGCCGCCAAATGGACGATCTGGGATGGTTGGAACAACCGAAGCACCGCGTCGCAATCAGGTGCATGGGTGACATCGCCGGTGAACAGCCGCACCGATGGCGGCAGGTCGATCGCTGCATGTTCGCCATGCACCTGCGGGTGCAGGATGTCCATGACCGCGACGTCGTAGCCGGCACCGACGAGACGTCGCGCGAGTGCGGACCCAATGAATCCTGCCCCGCCTGTGACGAGCACGGAATTTGACTTAATCATCGCCGCAGGTCCCGTCGAGCTTACCCAGACCGGTAATTTCGAGGCTCACCGATTTCCGTTGTCCTGCAGCGCCAAGCATGAAGAGGATATCGCCGAGCGGTGCGCCCAACCAGAACCGCCAAAAACGCTTGCGGAAGAACTTCCACGCGTAGCTACCATCACCCAGCAACCAATACACTGCAATCCAGAGCGGGTAGTACACCGCGCGCTTCCAACGCGCAGTGACCATCTCGATATTCATCTCGAAGATCTCAAGGCCCCAAGCCCGGTATCGCCATTCCAGACCGTACTGGTTTTGGAATTCAAAGAATGCCCGCATTTCGCCATTGGTAACAAGGTATTCGTCAAAGACGAGGATCGATCCTTCGATAAAGCGGTCCTTACAGGTTTCCAGCGCGTGCAGACAACTCTCATAGGTATCCAGATCCATGTGGAAAAGCGCGATTGGGGCGCCTGGGCGCTCCGCCAAAAACGGGGCCAGCGTCTCGTAAGTGCTGCCCTTGATGAACTCCACGCTGCGGTCGAGCGTTGCGGGCAACCCGTCATGCAGGGTCACACCGGTATCTTGGATAAAACGTTGTGCGATCGGCTCTGATAAAGAAAACGTGCCCTGTTTGATCAGGATCTGGTCGTCGATTTGCCAGTCTTCGACAAGGCCCTCGAAGGTATCGAAGCCGTATACCATGCGATCGCTAGCGTCGGATATGAGCCGGGTCGACCAGCCGAGCCAGACACCTAGATCAAGCACTAGTTCATCGGAATCCCGGCGGCCCGATCTCGTCAGGCGCGATGCTTCCTGTAACAGCGTGTGGCCTCGAATCTTGCACCGACGCAGATCCTGAAGCGTGGTGCCGATAAACGAGCGATATTCGTCGTCATAAACTCGAATGTCCCGAGCGTATAAGTTCGGAATGTAGCGTCCGCGCCCCGGATAAACTAAACGCACGCATAGAAGGCACACGAGAATCGCCGCGAGCGCGACGAGGAGAACCGGCACGACGTAACATACCGTCGCCATGGCCAGCCCAATGCCGATGAGAATCGCGTGCCAAATACGGTGCAGACTCGTCCGATCGACCGCTGGACGGTCGACTGTCGGACTGTCTACTACGCCGCGCAATTCACCTCCAGGTACTCGGCCAGAGGCTCCCGAGCCGACGACGATGACGCAATGATTCGCCAACATACCCAATCTGTTGGACAGGTGTGTGATAACGCTTTGGTTGGAGGATGCAGCCAAGCCCAGGCCACGATGACCCGATCCCGAAAACTCTTCAACATGCGCCCAATAGTTGCCTAGACTCAGCGCCGATAATGCCGGCACCCGAGATAGAGGCAGTTATGACCGTGACCGACTACGACGTCCGATCGCTGTACCTCGACCTGCTACGACGCAACCTCACCAGGTACGGGATGCATGAGCGGATGCCCTCGGAGTGGCCCCTGCGGCGGCGCCTGCTTTTCAAGGCGGTCAACGCGCTGCACTCATTCCGGAACGACACAGGCCAGCGCGGTCGCGAACTGGGCCTGGATTGGCCGGCGGAGGCCGAGACGATGATCGGCATGCAGCGGCTCACGAGCCTGCAGCACTGCGTTGAGACAGTACTGACCGACGACGTCCCCGGCGATCTGATCGAGTGTGGAGTCTGGCGCGGAGGCGCCTGCATCCTGATGCGCGCGGTCCTGGCAGCCTATGGCGACGAGACGCGAAATGTCTGGCTAGCCGATTCATTTCAGGGCGTTCCGCGCTCGGATCCCGAGAATTACCAAGCAGACAAAGGGATCCGCGCGGAGTTCGCAGCGGGGATACTAGGTGTGTCGGAAGCCGACGTCAGGGCGAACTTCGAGCGCTACGGGCTGCTGGATGAGCAGGTCCGCTTTCTTCCCGGCTGGTTCAAGGACACCCTGCAGGACGCCCCGATTGAGCGCATCGCCGTGTTGAGACTTGATGGCGACCTCTATGAGTCCACGATCCAAGCGCTCGACGCGCTCTATCCGCGGCTATCCCCCGGCGGTTTCTGCGTCGTTGATGACTACCTCTCGGTGCACGCTTGTCAGCAAGCCGTCACCGACTACCGCACGAAACACGGCATATCCGCAGACATCGTCGACATAGATGGCAGCGGTGTGCTGTGGCGAAAGTAAGGAAGATCAGCGACCTCTCGATTTCGATGGTGTGATCTCGGGGGGCAGTGCGCTATCGGAGAGCCACCCTTCGACGGTGCGAGCGAAGAGGTCTGGGTCGCGCAATGGCCAGTCGTGGAGCATTCCCGTTGCGACCCTGTCGATTCCGTTGGGCATTTGCCGCGCCAGCGTTGCCGCGCAGCGGCGTAAAGCCGGCGTCTCCATGGCGCCGGTGACGAAAAGTGTGGGCGAATCCGATTTGTCGAGTCCCTCGGGAAGCGTGAACCCGGCGGAGGCCACGACGACGTCAGCGAGCTGCCCACTGGTAATGAGGCGCACGTCCTCGCGATACTCGTCGATCTTGGCCGACGGAATCGGCGCGGGGCGGGAATTCCGGTAGCGGCTAAGGATCCAGCGATATACCGCGTTGCGGGAGATCGTCCCCAGCAGGAGCTGTGTCTGCCGAACAAATGGCGTCGTGTTGATGACCGTCCCGGTCAGCACCGCGCGATCGACGAGTTTTGGCTCCGTCGCCAAAAGCTGCACCCCCACCTGCGCCCCAAGCGAGAAGCCCACCAGGTGCGCGCGGCCGGTGTCGGTCCTAGAGTGGATGAGTTCTGCCACCGCCGTGGCGGCGCGGCCCATCTCGAATGGCCCCTGCTGGAAACTCCTGCCGTAGTGCGGCAGATCGGGGACCAAACAGCGGTACTGCTGCAATCGTTCGACCACGGGCTCCCAAGACCAGCCGCTCATATTCCCGCCGTGCAGGAAGACGATCGCGGGCGCGTCGACCGGCCCGGATTCGCGCACGAACAAATCCACGGAAGCGATCGTATCCAGGTGGGGCACGTCTTCCGTCATCGCTGCCCAGACTGTTGAACAGGTGTGTGATAATGCCTCGACCCTAAGACCGTGCCCGTGCTACTAGGTAGGTGATCTTGCACCAGGCCGATACCGGTAGCCCTACCAAAGAGGTGCAGACTCGGCGGCCGAAGCCGAAGGACTTCCGCCCGGACATCGAGGGCTTGCGCGGCTTCACACTCTTGGCCATTCTCGGCTTTCACGCCGAGGTACCTGGTGTCGGCGGTGGATTCGTCGGACCGGACGTGTTCTTCATCATCTCGGGCTTCGTCATCACCGGACAACTCTGGCGCGAGGTGAGCACTACCGGCAGCATCAAGTTGCGGCCCTTCTACGGCGCGCGGGCCCGCCGACTTCTACCGGTATCGGCCGCCATCGGCGTCGTCGTCGTGATCGCCTCGGCGATCATCCTGCCGCCGTTGCAAGCTCGGCCCGCGGTGGGCGATGGCATCGCCTGCGCTCTCTACGTCGGCAATTACTGGTTCATTGTGCGGGGCGTCGACTACTTCGCCACCCATGTGCCGCCGTCGCCATTCCAGCATTTCTGGACGCTGGGGGTCGAGGAGCAGTTCTACCTGCTGTGGCCGCCCATGATCATCGGCATGGCGTGGGTCATCCGACGTCGTGCGCGTCGTCGGAACAGCAGCCCTGCCATCGCCTCCAAACGCCCATATCTGGTGCTCCTGACGCTGATCACGGTCGTGTCATTCGCACTCTCGCTGCTAGCGACGTATGTGGTCCCTTCCTTTGCCTATTTTTCGCTGCCCACCCGAGCCTGGGATTTGTCCATCGGCGGCCTGCTGGCCCTGACTGCCGACCGGTGGCGCCGGCTTTCGCCCCGAGCCGCCGCGATCACGGGATGGACCGGGCTGGGCTTGCTCCTGCTGGCCTGCAACCAGCTCACCGCGGGCACGCGCTACCCGGGTACCGCCGCCCTGTTGCCGATGGTGGGCACGGCACTCGTGCTCATGGCCGGCTGCGCGCTGCCGTCGTTGGGATGCGGCCGCGTCCTCGCCTGGTCGCCAATGCGGGCGATCGGCCGGCTTTCCTATTCCTGGTATCTGTGGCACTGGCCGTTTCTGGTCCTCGCGCCCGTGGTGCTGGGGCACCCGTTGGGGCTGATCGGCCGGTTGGCGATGGTCGTGCTGTCCGGCGCGGTGGGGGCGCTCACCCTGCGTTTCCTGGAAAACCCGCTGCGATACGCCCCTCCGCTGCGCCGCTCTCCGCTGAGCAGCATCGCGGTCGGCGGTGTCGCCACCGCGATGGCAGCCTGCGTGGGCGTCGCAGTCCTGGAACGGATATCCACTCCGATCGGCCACGGCGCCCCAGGGACACCGATGGCCATCACCGCAATGCCTCCCCCCGCGGGCGCCAGCGTCCAGGACTACAACACCGCAGTAAATCAAGTGTTCGCACAGGTACAAACCGCGCTCAACGCATCAGCCGGACTCAAGGCCGTCCCGTCGAACCTGACACCCTCACTCGCCGAAACGCCGGCCGAGAAAAACGCGTTGTATTTCAACGGTTGCCTGCGCACACCTTTCCAAAGCGGGCAGCCCGAATGCGCGATGGGCGATGCCGACTCCGAGACAACGGTGGCCCTGATCGGCGATTCGACTTCCGCGATGATGATTCCGGCGTTCCAGCAGGTCGCCGAGCAGCGACACTGGCGACTCGAACCGATGGGCAAGGGAGCTTGCTCGGTGATCGAGTCGCCCGTCTCTGGTCTCCTTCGCGGCCTCGTTGAACGCGTCGATCACTGCGAGCAGTGGCGTTCCGAAATCGTCGCGCGCCTGCACGCCGAGCATCCGCGGCTGATCGTGGTGAGTATGTGGCGGGGATACGGCACGTCCGAATCGCTATCGGGTTTGCGGTCCTACGATCCGGCGTGGCTCGATGGCCTGACTCGTCTCGTGCGAGACCTGCGCGGCACGGGCGCGAAGGTGCTGGTGCTCGGACCGATCCCGGATCCACGCTTCGTGGTACCGCTCTGTCTGTCAGCAAATCTCGATGACGTGCCGGCCTGCGAGTTACGACGGGCAACGTCGGTCAACGAATCCGGTATTGCCGCCGAGTCCGCCGCCACCGCAGCCGCCGGGGGGCAATACGACGACCTCACCGATCTGTTTTGTACCACCGACATCTGCCCGGCCATCGTCGGCAACACGTTGGTCTACATGGACGAGACTCACACGACGTTCGAATACTCCCGCCAGCTAGCACCGGCGATGGGAGCACTAGCCGACCGCGCACTCGCCCGCAACTGAAAACTGTTGAGAAATCGGAGGTATCGGCTCTTGTCAATGTTGAGACGCGAAAAGGCGCCGCATGCGGCCAGTCATGCGGACCGACAATCGGTCCGGGAAATCGCGGCGGTGACTGTTGACTCCTTGCGGAGGCTCACGAAAGCCGCGATAGCCGTATATGCCTACCAGCCAACGGGTTCGGAGGCCGAGGAATATCAGAAGTGGTACTACAACACGTTTGTGTGGAAGAAGACCACCTGGATGGGCATCACCTGCTGGAAGTCCGTCAGCGACATGTGGAGCTATCAGGAGATCTTGTTCGACGTGAAGCCCTCGTTGGTGATCGAGTTCGGCTCAAATCAAGGCGGCTCAGCCTTGTTTTTCGCCACCGTCATGAGAGGAATCGGCAAGCCGTTCAAAGTACTCTCCGTCGACATCAACCACCGCCCTCTGGATCCGGCGGCGCGGCGCGACCCGGACATCGAGTTCGTCGAATCGTCGTCCACGGCCCCGGCAATCGCCGAGCTGATCCGCAGCCTCAGAGATGAGTTCCCGGGCAAGGTCTTCGCGATCCTGGACAGCGACCACACAAAAGATCACGTGCTGGCCGAGATGAAACTACTGCGGCCACTGCTTTCCGCCGGCGACTATCTGCTCGTCGAGGACTCCTGTGTCAACGGACACCCAGTCCTTCCTGGATGGGGACCGGGTCCGTATGAAGCCATTGAGGCATACGAGCGCGAATTCCCAGACGACTACACGCATGACGAGGAGCGGGAGAAGAAATTCGGCTGGACACAAGCGCCCAACGGATTCCTGATCCGCAATTAGCAACCGAGATCCGCGATGAAATTTGTGCTGGCAAGCTGGGGCAGTCGTGGCGATGTCGAGCCCAACCTCGCTGTCGGCCGCGAGCTGGTGCGCCGTGGGCACGACGTGTGCATGGCGGTCCCGCCCGACCTCGTCGGCTTCACCGAGTCGGCCGGCGTCGCGGCGGTGGGATTCGGACCGGAAGCGCGCTCGATTCTGGACTCGCATCGCGACTTCTGGACGTGTTTCTTCAGCCGGCCCTGGCGGCTACGGCGCCTGATCAGCTCGCGAATCGAAATTGCGGGACCGCTGCTGCAGGGTTGGCAAGAGATGAGCGCGACGCTGATGTCGCTGGCGGACGGGGCCGACCTGATTTTCACCGGCATCAACTTCGAGGACGCTGCCGCCAACGTCGCGGAGCACTACAACATTCCGTTGGCGACGTTGCACTACTTCCCGCTGCGGCCCAACGGCCAGACCCTGCGCATGCTACCGGCGCCATTGGCCCGGTCGGCGGTGACGGCGTTCTGGTGGGTTTCTTGGCTTGGGATGAAGAAGGCCGAGGACGCCCAGCGTCGTGAGCTGGGCCTGCCGAAGGCAACGGGCTCCGCTCCGCGACGGATCACCGAACACGGGTCGCTGGAAATCCAGGCCTACGACGAGGCGTGCTTTCCCGGGCTGGCAGCCGAATGGGCGAAATGGGACCGTCAACGCCCGTTTGTCGGCACGCTGACGCTCGGGTTGGCGACGGACGCCGATGCGGAGATTGCGTCGTGGATAGGCGACGGAACGCCGCCGATCTACTTCGGGTTCGGCAGCATCCCAGTCGAATCTCCGGCCGACACCATCGCGATGATCGCCGCGGCCTGCGCGCGGTTGGGCGAGCGGGCGTTGGTAGGCGCCGCCGGGACTGACTTCAGCAACGCCCCGCACTTCGACCACGTCAAGGTGGTCGGCGCGATGAATTACGCGACCGTCTTTCCCGCCTGCCGCGCGGTCGTCCACCACGGCGGCTCGAGCACCACGCCCCTCGCCATGCATGCGGGAGTCCCTCAGCTGATCCTGTTTTGGGACCTTGTTCATGCGGTCTACGGCTCGGCGGTGAAACGGTTGAAGGTCGGCACCGCCCGGCGCTTCTCGACCGCCACCGAGGAATCGTTGGTTGCGGACCTGCGCCGGATTCTCGCCCCGGAGTACGTCGACCGGGCCAGCGAGCTTGCCACCCGGATTACCGAACCCGCCAAAAGCCCCGCGGCCGCCGCGGACCTGCTGGAAAACTTTGCCCGCCCGCAACGTGCTGTGAGCTGAGTCACATCCGGCATCCGGAAGTTTTTACCGAAAATCTGGATCGGCTCTCAGCCCTCCAGTACTGTTTGGAACTTGTTCTACTCATGTCAACTAAGCGGCTAATCGCCCTACTTGCCCAGTTGAACGCCGCGCTTGTTGGTTCCCGGCTACCACGGCCCCGGCGCCCGAAAGCCCGGTTGAAAACCGCATCCCCAGAGAGGACCACGCCTTGACCATCGAGACGCCCATGGAGGCGCGTGAATCGCAGGGGGCGACTGGGGGGTTTGCAGTAGTCGGCTACGCAGTGCGCCTTCCGGGTGCCGCCGATGCGGACGAATTCTGGGACGTGCTGCAGCAAGGGCGGGATGCGGTATCAGAGGTGCCCCCGGACCGGTGGGATGTCGACGAGTTCTACGACCCGGACCCCAAAGCCCCCGGCAAGATTGTCAGCCGCAGGGCCGGCTTCATCGATGACGTAGCGGGATTCGACGCGCCGTTCTTCGGGCTGTCGAACCGGGAGACCATGCTGATCGACCCGCAGCATCGGCTGCTGCTGGAGACGGCGTGGCAGGCGGTGGAGCACACCGGCACCGCGCCGTCGGCGTTGGCGAACACCAAGACCGGTGTGTTCATGGGTTTGGGCACCCATGACTACCTCGGACTGATATCGGAGCAGCTGAATTACGCCGAGATCGAGGCGTACGTGGCGATCGGGACATCGTCCGCGGCAGGAGCGGGCCGGATCAGTTACGGGTTAGGGCTGCACGGCCCGGCGGTGAGCGTCGACACGGCGTGCAGTTCGTCACTGGTGGCGGTCCATCAGGCGTGCCAGGCGCTGCGTTTCGGGGAATGTGACCTCGCGCTGGCCGGCGGCGTGAACGTCATGCTCAGCGCAAAGACCGCGATGACCTTTTCGCACGCGCACATGCTGGCCCCGGACGGTAAGTGCAAGACCTTCGACGCGGCGGCGGATGGTTACGTGCGCGGCGAGGGCTGCGGTGTCATTGTCGTCAAACGCCTCGAGGACGCGATCCGCGACGGCGACCGGATCCGGGCCGTGATCCGCGGCAGCGCGGTCAACCAGGACGGCGCATCGGGTGGATTGACGGTGCCGAACGGCGTCGCACAGCAACGCGTCATCACCGAGGCGCTGGAGTGCGCCGGTGTCGCGGCCGGGGACGTCGGATACCTGGAGGCCCACGGGACCGGGACATCGCTGGGTGACCCGATCGAGGTGCAAGCCGCCGGTGCGGTACTCGGCGACGGGCGCGACGCCAGTCGGCCGCTGCTGATCGGGTCGGTGAAAACGAATATCGGGCATCTGGAGGCGGCAGCCGGGATCGCGGGTCTGATCAAGGTCATCCTGTCGCTCGAGCACGAGGAATTGCCGAAGCATCTGAACTTCGAGAAGCCCTCGCCGCACATTCCCTGGGACCGGCTGGCGGTCCGAGTAGTTGACGAAGCACTCCCCTGGCCCCGCGAAGGACGGCCTCGCATTGCCGGGGTCAGTTCGTTTGGATTCTCCGGAACCAACTCGCACGTCATAGTCCAGGAAGCACCCGACGAAGTAGCTCAGATTGCCGCGGCACCGGCGGCGCCATCCGACGACAGACGCTTCAGCCTGCTGCCGCTATCGGCACGCAGCCCGGCCGCCCTCACACAGCTCGCCGAGGAATACAGCGGCTGGCTGGCCGCCCACCCGGAAACCTCGTTGGCCGACGTGTGCTTAACCGCCGGAGCCGGGCGATCACACTTCGAGCACCGCGCAGCGTTGGTGGTGAATTCGACGGAATCCGCGCGTGAGGCACTGCGAGCGCTGGCCGACGATCGCCCGGCACCGGGTTTGGTGCGGGGGGATTGCGCCGATAAGCCGAGGACAGCGTGGCTGTTCACCGGTCAAGGCAGCCAGTACGCCGGCATGGCCCGGGAGTTGTTCGAGACCGAGCCGGTGTTCGCCGCGACAATGGCCCGGTGCGCGGCGGTGGTCGCCGATGTACTCGAAAAGCCGCTGCTGGACGTCATTTTCGATCCGGACGGTGACGACGTGTTGCGGCAGACGAGCTATGCCCAGCCGGCGTTGTTCGCGGTGGAAATGGGCCTGGCCCGGCTCTGGCAGTCGTGGGGCTTCGAACCCAATGTTGTGCTGGGCCACAGCGTCGGCCAATATTCGGCGGCCTGCGTCGCGGGCGTGTTCAGCCTCGAGGACGGCGCGTTGTTGATGGCCGAGCGCGGCCGCCTGTTCGGAAGTTTGCCCGCGGGCGGTCGGATGGTTGCGGTGTCCACTGCCGCCGAGCGCGTCGAAAGCCTCACCGACCAGTTCCCGACGCTGTCGGTGGCCGCCTACAACGGCGCCAACACCGTGCTGTCGGGACCCGCGCAGCATCTGGAGCAGGCGATCGCCGGTCTGGAAGCCGACGGTGTGCGTTGTGACTGGCTGGAAACCAGCCACGCCTTCCACTCCGCACTGCTGGATCCGATCCTCGACGAGTTCGAGGCGTATGCGAACCGGTTCGAGTTCGGTGCGCCACAAAGGACATTGGTGTGCAACCGCACCGGCGCCACGCTCGGCAGAAGTGCGAAACTCGACGGCGCCTACTGGCGCAGCCATGCGCGCCAGCCGGTCGAGTTCGCCAAGAGTGTCGCGACGCTGGCCGAGCTCGGTTGCAGAGTGCTGCTGGAGATCGGCCCACAGCCGGTGCTCACCGCCGCGGCCATGCGGGCGTGGCCTGACCCGGCGACCGCACCGCGTGCGATCGCATCACTGCGTAAGAACACCCCCGACCTCCGTCAGATCACTGAAGCCCTGGCCAACGCCTATATCGTCGGCCACGTGCCGGACTTCGGCGCCCTGCCGCAGGCGCCGGCACGCAAGCTCGACCTGCCCACCTATCCGTTCCAGCATCGGCAGTACTGGTTCCGCGAGCAGCGGGTCCGGCCGACCCAGGCCCTTGACGAGACCTCCGCCGCGCGTACCGAGACCGTCCGGCTTCTCGAGGACGGCCGGATCGAGGAACTCGCCGCCCTACTCAACGGTGCGAGCGACAATCAACAGGCCGTCGACCTTCTGAAACAGCTTGCTGCACAACATAACCAACAGCGTAAAGCTCAGTCCATCACGGACTCCCGGTATGAGATTCGCTGGGAGAAGGCCACTGCCGCGACACCCGGTGCGAAGGCCGGCGAGGAACCTGCCTGGGTTCTGATTGGAGATCATGCCGAGGTAGTTCAGCCGTTAGTCGACGTGCTGACCGCACGCGGGCACCGGCACCGGATTATCGGGCTGCCCGCCTCGGACGCAGATGAGGAACAACTCGAAGCCACGCTCCGCGCTGCGGCGGCAGACGAACCGACGCTGCGGATCCTGCATGTCGCGGCCCTCGACTCGGACAGCGCGCCATCGACCCAATCGCTGGAGCGGATGCAATTCCAAGTCCTGAGCGGGACACGGCGGCTTTTCCGCGCCGCGGCAGCAGCTGAACTCCGCACACCTATCTGGCTGATAACCCGTGGTGCACAACGGGTTACCAATGCGGACAGTGTGGCGCCGGATCAGAGTTGCCTGTGGGGCTTCGGTCGCGCAGCCTCGCTGGAATATCCACGACTGTGGGGCGGACTGGCAGATCTGCCTGTAGGTGGCGCAGACGACTGGTCGCGGTTGATCGACCAGCTGGTTGCGGTACCGCGTGGCTCGGCCGTCCGGGAAGACCAAGTCGCACTCCGGGATCAAGCCGTCTACGTCTCCCGGCTGACTCGACGCGCAGGACAGCCGACCGCAACACCGCTGGCATTACGTGATGACGCGACATATCTCGTGACTGGAGGCCTAGGTGCGCTCGGGCTGGAAATCGCCGGATACCTGGCAGCGCACGGCGCCCGGCATCTGGTACTCACCAGCCGACGGTCACCCAGCGATGCTGCGCAACAACGCATCGATGCGCTAGCCGACCAGCACGGCTCGGACATCCGGGTCGTTGCGGCCGACGTCGCCAATCCGCGCGACGTGGCGCGTCTCTTGGCCACTGTGCACGCCGAACTACCGCCGCTGGCCGGCATCGTGCACGCCGCAGGCGAAATCGGCACCACCCCGCTGCAAACCCAGGACGATGCCGAAATCGATCGGGTGTTCGCCGGAAAGGTCTGGGGTGCTTGGCGTTTGAGCGAAGCCACCGCGGACATGAAACTCGACTTCTTCCTGAGCACCTCGTCGATCGCCGGAGTGTGGGGCAGCTTCGGCCAAACCGCCTACGGCGCGGCCAACGCCTTCCTCGACGGTTTAGCCTGGCGGCAGCGTGAGCACGGCGTCCCTGGGATCAGCGTCAACTTCGGTCCATGGTTGGCCCCGGGCATGGCCGACGAGGAGTCGCGCGCGCAGTTGGAGAAGCGCGGGGTCCGGCCATTGTCACCCGCTGACGCGCTGGCCGGAATGGCCGAGCTCATGGTGGCGTCGCCAGAGCGGGCGACAGCACACGGCGTTGTGGCCCGCATCGACTGGGCCAGCTTCCTGCCGCTCTACCAACTGGCGGGCAAGCGGGCGTTCCTGGCGCAGTTGCAGCTTGAGGTACCTGAGTCGGC